>Ga0187784_10005130_pt1 | contig 10605 bp, 11 predicted proteins | sample 1015_SJ02_MP15_2_FD_132964 | JGI IMG/M metagenome (GOLD analysis project Ga0187784, IMG submission 132964) | Tropical peat soil microbial communities from peatlands in Department of Meta, Colombia - 1015_SJ02_MP15_20_MG | ecosystem: Environmental > Terrestrial > Soil > Wetlands > Peat | place... | reverse complement strand
ATCAACGCCAAGGGCCGCCTGGCCGTCGACGTCACGGTGGAGCGCGGGCGCGGCTACGCCTCGGCCGACAAGAACAAGCGGTCCTCGACCATCGGGGTGATCCCGATCGACTCCATCTTCTCGCCCGTGCACCGGGTCACCTTCGACATCGAGCCCGTGCGCGTCGAGCAGTCGACCAACTACGACCGCGTCGTGCTCGACATCGAGACCGACGGGACCATCTCGCCCCGTGAGGCCCTAGCCTCGGCCGGCGCCACCTTGCGCAACCTGGTCTCGCTCGTCGCGGACCTCGAGGAGTCCCCCCAGGGCCTCGAGCCCGGTGATACGAGCGTGTCCCACAGCGGCTCGCCCGACCTCGACCTGCGCATCGAGGAGCTCGACCTCTCCGAGCGCCCCCGCAACTGCCTCAAGCGGGCGCAGATCAACACGATCGGGGAGCTCGTGGAGCGCACCATGGAGGACCTGCTGGCCATCACCAACTTCGGCCAGAAGTCGGCCGACGAGGTGGTGGCGCGGCTCGACGAGCGCGGCTTGTCGCTGCGCACCCGGGACTGAGCCCGAGGACCGAGGAGGACACGAACAGCCATGCAGGCAACCCCCAAGCGCGGCCGCCGGCTCGGCGGCTCGGCGGCCCACCAGAAGGCCATGCTGGGCAACCTGGTGGCCTCGCTCGTCGCCGCGGAGTCGATCGTCACCACGGAGGCCAAGGCCAAGGCGTTGCGGCCGGTGGCCGAGAAGTGCGTGACGGCGGCCCGCAAGGGCGGCGTGGCCAACCACCGCAACGTGGTGGCGCTCATCCGGGACAAGGACATGGCCCACAAGCTGTTCGAGGAGATCGGGCCCCGCTACGCGGACCGGCCCGGCGGCTACACCCGCATCCTCAAGCTGGGCCCGCGCCCCGGTGACAACGCACCGATGGCGCGGATCGAGTTCGTCTAGGGGGCGGGCCGAGAGGTGGAGCAATCTGCCGGCGCTGCGGTGCAGCGCTGGAGGCTGCTGCTCGCCTACGACGGTGCGGCCTTCCGGGGCTTCGCCGTCCAGCCCGAGGTGCCCACGGTGGCCGGCGCGCTGCGCGAGGCGCTCGGGCGCACGGCCCGTCTGGACGAGCCGCCGTTCGTCACCTGCGCCGGGCGTACGGACGCCGGCGTGCACGCCCGGGGCCAGGTGGTCCACGTGGACCTGCCGCGCCTCGACTACGACGGGCCCGGCCTGGCCCGGGCCCTGAACCGCCAACTGGCGCCCTCGGTGGTGGTCCTCGGGGCCGAGGAGGTCAGCCCCGAGTTCGACGCCCGCCGCTCGGCCACCGGCCGTGCCTATCGCTACTTGATCTGGAACGCGCCCGCCGCCGATCCGCTGCTGGACCCCGTCGCCTGGCACGTGCCGCACGAGCTCGACCTGGGCTCCATACGCACCGCGTCGGACGTGTTGCTGGGCAGCCACGACTTCCGCTCCTTCTGTCGGCGCCCACCGAGCACCGATGCCTCGGAGCCCATCGTGCGCCGGGTGACCTCGGCCCGCTGGAGTGTCGACCGCGGCCCCGAGGCGCTCGACGCCGCCCGGTACGAGTCTGCGGCGCGGCTGTTGCGCTTCGACATCACGGCGAGCTCCTTCTGCCACCAGATGGTGCGCTCCCTGGTCGCCACCCTCGTCGAGGTGGGGCGGGGCCGCCAGAACGCCGCCAGCCTGATGGCCCGGCTGCGCGCCACCTCGCGCCAGGGACTGCCCGAGCCCGCCCCGGCGCAGGGGCTGTGCCTGATCTCGGTGGAGTACGAGGACCGGGCTCGCCCGATGGAGCAGGAAGGCCTCGATGTCGGGTAGCGCCGGAGCGCCGCCCTCCCCGGGCGGGGAGGAGCTGGAGCACCGGCGGCAGACCGCAGCCAGGACCGTGCTCCTCGGGACGATCGGCTTCGTGGCCAGCGCGGCGCTGGTCGGCCTGGTCGTCGGCCTGTCCGCCGCCAGCGCCGGCTGGGGGCTGGCGGCGGGAGCCGCCTTCGTCGGGCTGGGCCTGGTCGCCGCCGCCGTGGCGCTGGCTGCCCAGGACCAGCTCCGGGGCGCCGGGCGCCTCTACGGCCAAGCCATGCGCCAGGCCGTCTCCGGCGGTTGGCGGGCCGGCTGAGCGACTCCCTGCCCCGGCTTGCCGCCCCCCTTCGCGGGCCCTATGCTGCTATGTCGGCTATCGGCGCCCCCGAGAGCCCCGAGCCGCCCATGGACAAGTCCAAAGGGGCGGTCTCGCCCACCACGCGGATGCGAAAGTCGGTCTTGTGCGCACATATTCACCGAAGGTCACCGAGATCCAGCGAACCTGGTACGTCGTCGACGCCGACGGCCTGGTGCTCGGGCGCCTGGCCTCCGCGGTGGCGGCCATCCTGCGCGGGAAGCACCGTCCGTACTTCGCACCCCATGTCGACACCGGTGACCACGTGATCGTGGTCAACGCGGACCGGGTGGTGCTCACCGCCGACAAGGCCCACGCCAAGATGGCGTACCGCCACAGCGGCTACCCGGGTGGGTTGCGGTCCACCAGCTACGCCGAGCTGCTGGCCGAGCACCCGGCCGAGCTGGTCCGCCGCTCGGTGCGCGGCATGCTGCCCAAGAACACCCTCGGCCGCCAGATGCTGAGCAAGCTCCAGGTCTACGCCGGCCCCGAGCACCCCCACGCCGCCCAGAAGCCCGAGCCGCTCGAGCTGCCCGAGGCCCGCCGGGCCGGCTGACCGCCGCCGCCGCGACCAGACCCAGGGCCACGACAGCCAGGAAGGACACACGCAGGCCATGCCCGCACCACTGAGCCAGACCACCGGACGCCGCAAGCAAGCGGTGGCGCGCGTGCGCTTCCGCCCCGGTGAGGGCACGATCACCATCAACAAGGTCCCCTTCGAGAAGTACTTCACCTCGGCGACGCACCGGATGCTGGTGACCGAGCCCCTGCGGGTGACCAACACCGCCGAGTCCTACGACATCGAAGCCACCATCGACGGTGGCGGGGTCTCCGGGCAGGCGGGCGCCATGCGCCTGGGCATCGCCCGCAGCCTGTGCGCGGTCGACCCCGAGCTGCGCGGGCCGCTCAAGCGGTCGGGCCTCCTCACCCGCGACGCCCGGGAGAAGGAGTCCAAGAAGTACGGCCTCAAGAAGGCCCGCAAGGCACCGCAGTACTCCAAGCGGTAGCGGCGGGACTGCAGTGTCGCTCGCCCGCTTCGGCACCGACGGGGTGCGAGGCGTCGCGAACGAGGAGCTGACGGCCGAACTGGCGCTGGCCCTCGGCCGCGCCACCGCCCGTGTCCTTCCGGCGCCGACCTTCGTGGTCGGCCGCGACACCCGGCGCTCGGGGCCGCTGCTGCAGGCCGCCCTCTCCGCCGGCCTGGCCACCGAGGGTGCCGACGTGGTCGACCTCGGGGTGCTGCCCACGCCCGGCGTGGCCGCGGTGGCCGAGGAGCGCAAGGCCCCCGGTGCCGTCGTCTCGGCCTCGCACAACCCGTTCGGGGACAACGGGATCAAATTGTTCAGCTTGCTCGGGACCAAGCTCCCCACCGAGGTGGAAGCGGAGATCGAGCGGGAGCTCGAGGCGGTCCTGGTCGACCCGGACCGGCCGCCGCGCCGGCCCACCGGTCACGGCGTGGGGGTGATCGTCGCCGACCCCTCGGCGGCCGACTTCTACGTGGCCCACCTCGAGGCGACCACCCAAGGCCGTCGCCTCGACGGCCTGCGGGTGGTGCTCGACTGTGCCAACGGGGCGGCGAGCGAGATCGCGCCACGCGCCCTGGCCGAGCTCGGGGCCCGGGTGACCGCGTCGCACAACACGCCAGACGGGGCCAACATCAACGAACGCTGCGGCTCCACCGATCCCGCCCAGCTGTCGCTCGCCGTGGTGGAGCACCAGGCCGACCTCGGCCTCGCCTTCGACGGCGACGCCGACCGTGTCATCGCGGTGGACCACACGGGAGCCGTGGTCGACGGCGACATCCTCCTGGCGCTCTTCGCGCTCGACCTGGCCGAGCGCGGCCGCCTGGCCGCCAACACGGTGGCGGTCACCGTGATGACCAACCTGGGCTTCCGCCTGGCCATGGAGCAGCGCAGCATCTCGGTGCGGGAGACCGAGGTCGGCGACCGCCACGTGCTGGCTGCGCTCGACGCCGACGGCCTGAGCCTGGGCGGCGAGCAATCAGGCCACATCATCTTCCGCGACTTGTCGACCACCGGCGACGGCGTCCTCACCGGCATCGCACTGGCCGACCTGATGCTGCGCACCGGGCGCTCGCTGGCCGAGCTCTCCACCGGCCTGGTCGAACGGGTGCCCCAACGCCTGGTGAACGTCCCCATCCCGCGGCCTGAGCGCCTGGCCGGGTGCACCGAGGTGTGGGAGGCGGTGGTCAGGGCCGAAGCCGAGCTCGGCCACGACGGGCGGGTCCTGCTGCGCCCGAGCGGCACCGAGCCGTTCGTGCGGGTGATGGTCGAAGCACGGGACGCGGCGCAGGCCGATGCGGTGGCCGCCGAGCTGGCCGGCGTGGTCGAGGCGTCTCTGGGCCAGATAGAGCCGCAGGTCCATACCTAGAGCAGCGGTAGAGCGGCGGGGGACCAGTGGTAGCGCCGGCGCCGGAGAGCCCCAGGTAGCCTGGGTCACCATGTGCGGCATCATCGGCGTCACCGGCGAGGACGACGCCATCCCGCTCCTGCTCGGCGCGCTGCACCAGCTGGAGTACCGCGGCTACGACTCGGCCGGGGTGGCCATGGTGGTCGACGGCGCCATCTGGCGCGCCCGGGCTGCCGGAGGGACGAACTCGGTGGCCACGCTGGCCGAGCTCACCAAGGAGGCCCCGACCGGGCACGCGGCGGCCATCGGTCACACCCGCTGGGCCACCCACGGCAAGCCCACGCCGGAGAACGCGCACCCGCACACGGACTGCACCGGGCGCCTGGCCATCATCCACAACGGCATCATCGAGAACCACGCCGCGCTGCGGGCCGAGCTCGAGGCTAGCGGTCACACCATCACCTCGGGCACCGACACCGAGGTGATGGTCCACCTGGTCGAGCAGGAGATGGCGGCCGGGGCGACGCTCGTCGAAGCCACGCGGACCATGCTGCGCCGGGTGCGCGGCGCCTTCTCCATCGCCGTGATCTCGGCCGCCGAGCCCGACACCATCGTGGCCGCCCGCCGCTCGACCCCGCTGGTGCTCGGCGTGAAGGACGGCATGACGATGCTGGCATCGGACATCCCGGCGCTCGTCGGCCACACGCGCCGGGTCTACGCGCTAGCCGACGACGAGCTGGCCGTCCTCACCCCGGGCGGTCTGGCGGTCACCACGCTCGAGGGGGCGCCGGTCGAGCCCGAGCAGCTCACCATCACCTGGGACCTCGAGGCAGCCCAGCGGGGTGGGTACGAGGACTACATGTCCAAGGAGATGCACGAGCAGCCAAAGGCCGTGGCCGACACGCTGCTCGACCGGCGCGGCGGCCACGGCGAGCTCATCCTCGACGAGATGCGGCTGGGGGCCGATGAACTGCGCCACATCGACAAGGTGTTCATCGTCGCCTGCGGCTCGAGCTACCACGCCGCCCTGGTGGCCAAGTACGCCATCGAGCACTGGGTGAAGCTGCCGGTCGAGGTCGACATCGCCAGCGAGTTCCGCTACCGCGACCCGGTGCTCAACGGACGCACGCTGTGCGTGGGGGTGTCCCAGTCGGGCGAGACACTCGACACCTCCGAGGCCCTGCGCGAGGCCAAGCGCCTCGGGGCCAAGGTGCTCACCGTCACCAACGTCGTCGACTCCTCCATGGCTCGCGCCGCCGACGGCGTCCTCTACACGCGTGCGGGGCCGGAGATCGGTGTCGCCTCGACCAAGTGCCACCTGGCCCAGATCGTGGCGCTCGAGGTGCTCGGCCTCTACCTGGCCCAGCTCCTCGGCACCCAGCCGGCGTCGGAGATCGACGAGATCCTCGACGCCATGGAGGCGCTACCGGGGCTGGTGAGCGAGGCGTTGGCCCGGGTGCGCGACGTGGACGACATCGCGGCCAAGCTGACCGACGCCCGCGACTTCTTCTACCTCGGGCGGCACGTCGGCTACCCGGTCGCCCTCGAGGGCGCGCTGAAGCTGAAGGAGATCGCCTACCTGCGCGCTGAGGGCTATCCGGCGGGCGAGCTCAAGCACGGCCCGATCGCGCTGATCGAGCCCGGGACCGTCGTGGTCGGCGTGGCCACCCGCAACGTGCTGTGGGAGAAGATGCTCTCGAACGTGGCCGAGGTGCGCAGCCGGGGCGCCACGGTGGTACTGCTGGCCGACGACGGCGACGAGGAGTCGGCGGCGGCGGCCGACCTCGTGCTCTGGGTGCCGCCGACGTACCCGCTCATCTCCCCGGTCGTCGACGTGGTGCCCCTGCAGCTGCTGGCGTACCGGCTGGCCCGCCTGCACGGTCACGACCCCGACCGGCCACGAAACCTGGCCAAGACGGTGACCGTCGAGTGAGCGAAGCGTGAGCGCCGTCCGTGGCTCGGACAGCGCAGCGGGAGGCATCGTCGGCGTCGGGGTCGACGCCGTCGACGTGGCACGGTTCCGCCGGGTGCTCGAGCGCCGCCCACGCTTCGCGGCTCGGTGCTTCACCACGTCCGAGCAGTCCGACGCCTGGCGCTCGGCCGACGCCGCCCAGAGCCTGGCGGCGCGCTTCGCCGCCAAGGAGGCGGTCATGAAGGCACTGGGCACCGGCATCGGCGCGTTCGCGCTGACCGACGTCGAGGTGCGCAGGGCCTCGGGCTCGGGCGCCACCCGCAACGCCCCGTCGCTAGTGCTCCACGGAACGGCGGCAGCGCTGGCCGGGTCGCAAGGCGCCGGGCGCCTCCACCTCTCGCTGACGCACACCGAGGACGTGGCCATCGCGTTCGTCGTCGCCGAGCACGCCCCCCAGCGCCTCGCCGAGCCCGGCTGCGAGCAGTGCGCAAGGTCCTGACTCGCGACGAGATGCGCGCGGCCGACGCGGCCGCCCTGGCCGCGGTGTCGCACGAGACGCTGGTGACGCGGGCGGGCACCGCGGTGGCGCACGCCGCCCTGCGGCTGCTCGGCGGCGCCTATGGCCGCCGCGTCGTGGTGGTAGCCGGGAAGGGCAGCAACGGGGCCGACGGCCGGGTGGCGGCGTCGGTGCTGGCCCGGCGGGGGGCGCGCGTGCAGATCCTCGAAGCCCAAGACCCGGCGGCCGGGCCGGGAGTGGTGCTGCCCCCGTGCGCCCTGGTCATCGACGGCGCCTACGGGACGGGGTTCCGCGGCCGCTACGACGCTCCCCGGCCGCCCGCCGGCGCCGCCGTGCTCGCCATCGACATCCCCTCGGGGGTGGACGCGGACTCCGGTGAGGCGCCAGGAGAGGCCGTGCAGGCCGACGTCACCGTGACTTTCGCCGCCCTCAAGCCGGGCCTGCTCCAGGGCGACGGGGCGGTGCTCGCGGGTGCGGTCGAGGTGGCCCACATCGGCATCGCCTGCGGAGTGCCCAAGGTGCTGCTGGTCACCGACGCCGACATCGACGTGCTGCCAGCCCGGGCCCGCGACGGCAACAAGTGGACGCACGCCGTGGGTGTGGCCGCCGGCTCGGCTGGCATGGAAGGGGCCGCGGTGCTGTGCACGCGCGGCGCCATGGCGGCGGGCGCCGGCATGGTGCGGCTGGCGCCGCCGGGCGATCCAGCCGCGGCTTGGCCCACCGAGGCGGTGCGGGTGCACCTGCCGGCGGAAGGGTGGGCCTCGCCCTTCCTCGAGTCGACTGCCAAGTGCAAGGTGCTGGTAGTCGGGCCGGGCCTCGGTATCGGAGAGGCCACGGCGGCCGAGATCCGCTCGGTGGTGGCCCAGGCCCCGGTCCCGCTGGTGGTGGACGCCGACGCCCTCCGCGCGCTGGGGACCGCGTCGCAGGCCCGGGCGGTGCTGGCCGGGCGCAGCGCGCCGACCGTCCTCACACCTCACGACGGGGAGTACGCCCGCCTGGCCGGCCGTCCACCGGGCCCCGACCGCGTTGGCGCGGCGCGCCGGCTGGCCGAAGAGACCGGCGCCGTCGTCCTGCTCAAGGGGCCGCTCACCGCGGTGGCAGCGCCCGACGGAGACCCCAAACTGCCCGACGTGGTGCTGGCCGGTGCGGGCGTTCCGGCGTTGGCCACGGCCGGGAGCGGCGACGTGCTGGCGGGGATCATCGCCGCTTTCGTGGCCCGGGGCCTCGCACCGCGGCTGGCCGCGGCCCTGGCCGCTCACGTGCACGGCCGGGCGGCCGCCCTCGGGCCCACCGAGGGCCTGGTGTCCGGGGACCTGCCGGGGCTGGTGGCCCGGGTGCTCTCCGAGGCGCGCCACGACGCCGGTCACGCAGGTGCCGATGGCTGAGGCGGCGCCGGTCCGGCTGGTGGCCCCCGTCTCCGACGACGACGACCCGGTCACCATGGCGCAGGGGCGTTCGCGCCCCGCCTGGGCCGAGATCGACCTGGCCGCCGTGGCGCACAACGCCGAGGTGCTGGCGCATCTGGCTGCCCCGGCGGAGCTGTGCGCCGTCGTCAAGGCCCACGGCTACGGTCACGGCGGCCCGGCGGTGGCCCGTGCCGCGCTCGCTGGCGGCGCGCAGCGCCTCGCCGTGGCGCTGGTGGACGAGGGGGTGGAGCTGCGCGAGCACGGCGTCACGGCGCCGGTGCTCTTGCTCAGCGAGTGCGGACCGGACGCGGCGGCCACCGCGCTGGCTTACGGGCTGACGCCCACGCTCTACACGCGCGAGGGGATCGAGGCCTTCGCCGCCGTGGCGCGCGGGGTGGGGCACCCGGTGGCCGTCCACGTCAAGGTCGACACCGGCATGCATCGTGTCGGCGCCGCGCCCGAGGAGCTCCCGGCCATCGCCGCCGCGGTGGGCCGCCAGCCGGTGCTGCGCCTCGAGGGCCTCTGGACGCACCTGCCGGTGGCGGACGGCGAGACCGAGGAGGACCGGGCCTACACCGAGGGGCAGCTGGACCTCTTCGACCGTCTGGCGTCCGAACTGGCCGCGGGCGGGCTGGTGGCGCCCCTGCTGCACGCGGCCAACACCGCCGGCGCGGTCGTGTTCCCGCGCGCCCGTCACGGCATGGTGCGCTGCGGCCTCGGCGTCTACGGATACCTGCCGACGGCGGCGGTGCGCACCGCCTTCGAGGCCCAGGCGGGCGGTGAGGATCTGGTGCCGGCCATGTCGCTCAAGGCGCGCGTGACGGCCGTGCGCACGCTCGAGGCGGGGGAGCGTCCCTCCTACGGCCGCCTTCGGCCGCTGCCTGGCCGTTCGCTCGTGGCCACCGTGCCCATCGGGTACGCGGACGGCGTGCCGCGGACCCTCTTCGGCGCCGGCTACGAGGTGCTGATCGGTGGCGTGCGCCGTCCCCTGGCCGGCATGGTCACCATGGACCAGATCGTCGTCGACTGCGGTGACGACGGCGCGGTGCGGCCCGGCGACGAGGTGGTGCTCCTCGGGCGGCAGGGCGACGAGGTCATCACGGCGGACGACTGGGCGCGGATGCTGGGGACCATCAGCTACGAGGTGGTGTGCGGCGTGGGCCCCCGCATGCCACGGGTGCTGGTCAACCGGCCCGCCGGCCCGCCGCCGACCGAGGCCCCGGGCCCGGGGCCTGGATGAGCGACGCCGACGCGCTGGCGCGGCTGCGCGACGCGGTCTCGGCGTGCACCCGCTGCCCGCTGGCGGCAGGACGCACCCAGGTGGTCTTCGGCGTCGGCGACCCTTCGGCCGACCTGCTCTTCGTCGGTGAGGGCCCCGGGCGTGAGGAGGACCTCGCCGGCGAGCCCTTCGTCGGCCGCTCGGGCAAGTTGCTCGACCGCCTCATGTTGGAGGAGGTCGGCCTGACCCGGGCCGAGTGCTACATCGCCAACGTGGTGAAGTGCCGCCCGCCGAACAACCGTGATCCGGCTCCGGCCGAGATCGAGGCCTGCCGCCCGTACCTCGAGGAGCAGGTGCGCCTGATCGAGCCCGTGGTGATCGTCACCCTGGGCAACTTCGCCACCAAGCTGCTCCTCGAGAGCTCGCGGGGCATCCGCGACCTGCGCGGGCAGGTCTTCGAGCGAAGCGGGGCGCACCTCGTGCCGACCTACCACCCGGCCTACGTGCTGCGCGCCGGGGGAGAGGCCATGGCCGAGATGCGGGCGGACCTCGTGCGGGCCAAGCGGCTGTTGGCGTCGGGGCGGGCGTGAGCGCCCGCTGGCCCGTCGAGGCCGTGAGCACCTCGCCCGAGGAGACCCGGGAGCTGGCCCGACGCCTGGCCCTGCTGTGCCGGGCCGGCGACGTCGTGTTGCTGGTGGGCGACCTCGGCGCGGGCAAGACGGTCTTCGCCCAGGGGTTCGCCGCCGCCCTGGGGGTGGAGGGCCCGGTCACCAGCCCGACCTTCGCCCTGGTGCGCCAGTACCGCTGCGGCGAGGCGGGACCGGTGCGCACGCTGATCCACGCCGACGTGTACCGGACCGGGTCCCTCGAGGAGGTGGTCGACCTGGCTCTGGCCGAACTGGTCGAGGAGGACGCGGTGGCGCTGGTCGAGTGGGGCGACATGGCGGCGCCCGCGCTCGGCGAGAGCGTGCTCGAGGTGGTGATCGAGATCCCCGATGTCGCGGGGTCGCCGGGCCGGCGCCTGGT
>Ga0187784_10005129_pt1 | contig 10606 bp, 9 predicted proteins | sample 1015_SJ02_MP15_2_FD_132964 | JGI IMG/M metagenome (GOLD analysis project Ga0187784, IMG submission 132964) | Tropical peat soil microbial communities from peatlands in Department of Meta, Colombia - 1015_SJ02_MP15_20_MG | ecosystem: Environmental > Terrestrial > Soil > Wetlands > Peat | place... | reverse complement strand
CGGCCCCCACAAGGTCTGCAGGCCGCCGAACAACAGGAAGATGATGAAGTTGAGTGAGACGAAGAAGCCCAGATCGTGCGGGCTGATGACGAGCACGTAGTGCGCCTGGATCGCGCCCGCCATGCCGACCAGCGCGGCGCCGAGCGCGAAGCTCACGCTGCGCACCTGCGCGATCGAGACCCCCGAGGCGCTGGCCGCGAGCGGATCGTCGCGCACCGCGCGGCAGGCGAAGCCGAGGCGCGAGCCGTCGAACCGCCACGCGACGTAAAGCGCGATCAACGCCGCCGCCAGCGCGGTCCAGATGTCGGTCTTGAGCCCGATGCCGGTGAAGCTGTTGGCGCCGCCGATATAGTCCCAGTTGAAGGCGAGCACGCTCAGCGCCTCGCCGAAGGCCAGCGTGGTCAGCTTGAGGATGAAGTCGCGCATCTTGAGCGTGATGAGCGCGAGGAAAGCGCCCACCACCGCGCCCGCGGCCGTGCCCATCGCGATTGCCGGCAGGAACGCCCAGCCGAAGTTCACCGTGAGCACCGCCGCCACATAGCCGCCGACGCCGGCGATCGCGGCGGTCGCCATCGAGAGCTGGCCCGACAGCGCCGTCACGTAGAGGCCGAGCGCCATGGCGACGTTGAGCAGCGTGAAAATCGCAACCGGCGTCATGCTGGCGAAATTCATGCAGCGGACCTCAGGTCGCGTAGGAGCCGAACAGGCCGTTCGGCCGGAAGTAAAGCACGCCGATGAGCACAAAGAAGGCCGCCGCGTCGCGCAGGCTCGACGAGAGATAGCCGGTGACGAGCGATTCGATGATGCCGATGCCGAGCGCCACCACCATCACGCCCTCGAAGTAGCGGTTGCCGGCGACCAGCATGCAGACGAACGCCTTGAGGCCGTAGAGCAGGCCGACGAAGGCCGAGGCCGAGCCGTACAGCGTGCCGACCGAAACCGCGGCGACGCCCGCCATCGCGGAGGCCATCAGGATGGTGAACTGGCAGATGCGGCCGACGTTGACGCCGAACGCCGCCGCCACGTCGGGCCGCTCGGCGATGGCGCGCGTGGCGCGGCCCCAGGAGGTGCGGCGCACATAGAGGCTCACCAGCAGGAGCAGCAGCAGGCAGATGGCGAAGTTGGCGATCTGCCGCACCGTCAGCGTCACCGGGCCGATGTCGAGGAATCGGCGCGGCAGCAGCGCCGGGTAGGCGACCGGGTCGGGGCCGGCGATCAGGGCCACGCCGTTCTGCAACGCGATCGCCACGCCGAGCGTGCCGATCAGCGTCATCAACACGTCACGTCCACGCAGCGGAGCGATCACGGTGCGCTCGAGCACGAAGCCGACGAAGCACGCGCCGGCGGCACCCGCCAGCAAGGCCACGCCAAGGCCGAGCGCCGGCCATTGCGCGGCCGGCAGCAGGCCGGCGAACATGCCGACCATGAATATGTCCGGATGCGCGAAGTTGATCACGCGCAGCACCGTGAAGGCGAGCGCAAAGCCGATCGCCACCACCGCATAGGTGCTGCCGATCACGAGTCCGTTGGCGAGTTGCTGCAGCAGGAGATCCATGGCGCCCTGCCCTATGCGTGCCCGCCCAGGAACACGTCCTGGACGCTTTGTTTGCTGCCGACCTCGGCGGCGGGGCCGCTCTCGACGATGCGCCCGGTCTCCAGCAGATAGGCCCAGTTCGCCACCTTGAGCGCCTGTCGCGCGTTCTGCTCGACCATCAGGATGGCGATGCCCATCCGGTTGATCTCGCGCACCAGCGCGAACACATCGCGCACCATCAGCGGCGCGAGGCCGAGCGAGGGCTCGTCCATCAGCAGCAGCTTGGGCGAGGAGACGAGGGCGCGGGCGATCGCCACCATCTGCTGCTCGCCGCCGCTGAGCGAGCCGGCCACCTGATTGCGCCGCTCGGCGAGGCGCGGGAAGCGTTCGAACATCTCGCCGATGCGGCGGTCGACGCGCGCCTTGTCGGCGACCGCGAAGCCGCCGAGCCGCAGGTTGTCGAGCACCGAGAGGGTGCTCCACAGCTGCCGCCCCTCCGGCACCCAGGCGATGCCGAGCATGTGGATCTGGTGCGACTTGAGGCGGCCGAGATCGATGTCGCCAGCGAACCGCATCGCGCCGGCGCGCGGGCGCAACAGGCCGAGCAGGGTTTTGATGATGGTGGTCTTGCCGGCGCCGTTGGCGCCGAGGATGACGCGCAGCTCGCCCGGCGGGACCGCGAGCGAGACGCCGTCGACCGCGGGGACCGCGCCGTAGGAGACCGCGAGGTCGCTGACTTCGAGCAGCGGCGTCATGCGTCCGATCCCAGATAGGCTTCGATGACCTTGGGGTCGGCCTTGATCTCGGCCGGCGTGCCCTCGGCGATCTTCTCGCCGAAATTGATCACCGCGACACGGTCCGAGGCGGCCATCACCACGTTCATGTTGTGCTCGATCAGCAGCAGGGTGACGCCGGTCTGGCGCAGGCGATCGATCAACTCGATGACGTCGTGCGCCTCGCGGGCGACCATGCCGGCGGTCGGCTCGTCGAGGATGAGCAGCCGGGGCTCCAGCGCCAAGGCGCGGGCGATCTCGACGCGGCGCTGGTCGCCGTAGGGCAACTCGCCCGGCATGCGGAAGCGATTGGCGCCGACGCCGACCCAGTCGAGCAGCGCCTCGGCATGTTCGATCGTGGCGCGCCGCTCCGCCCGCTCCTCGGGCAAAAGCGCGAGCGCCGCTAGAATGCCCGCGCGTGTGCGCGCGGTGCGGCCGACCATCACGTTCTCGAGCGCGTTGAGGTGCGCAAACAGCCGGATGTTCTGGAACGTGCGGGCGATGCCGTACGCCGCGAGACGGTGCGGCGGCCAGCCGGTGATGCGGCGATCGCCGAAGGTCACCTCGCCGCCGTCGAGCGGCAGAACGCCGGTGATCAGGTTGAACAGCGTGGTCTTGCCGGCGCCGTTCGGCCCGACGATCGACATCACTTGGCCGCGCGGCACCGCGAAACTCACGTCGTTGACCGCGACCAGCCCGCCGAACCGCTTGGTCAGTCCCTCGACGCGCAGCATGTCGCGTCAGATCGCCACGTAGGTGCCGCGCCCGGTGATCTGGATGACGACGACCGACGGGTTGACGTTGTTGCCGTCGGGCGGGTTCTTGAAGGTGACGCGGGTGCCGAGCGGCGAGGTGTAATCGAAGTCGGCGAGCGCAGCGGCGAGCTTGTCGCGGTCCGCTTCGCCGGCCTTCTTGAGCGCCGCCATGACCGTCATCACGCTGTCGTAGCCGTAGGTCGAGAACGAGGTCGCCTCTTGCTGCGGAAAGCGCGCGTTGTATTTGTCGAGGAAGCCTTTGAGCACTGCGGTCGGGCCGTTGAGGTCTTGCCCGAGCCAGGTGTAGTCGCCCTTCACCACGCCCTTGGTGCCGTCCCAGTAGACCGGATCGTGGAACGAGCCGTAGCCGGTGATCAGCCGCTGGTCGAGACCCGCCTCGCGGATCTGCGATGTCACCTTGATGCCGTCGCCGGTCGCGGCGGCGACGTAGATGGCGTCGGGCTTGACGCTGCGGATCTTGGTGATCTGCGGCGAGAAATCCTGGTCGTTGGCGCGGAACGCCTCGAACGCCACCAGCTCATATCCGAACTTCCCGGCCAGTTGCTTGCACATCTCGGCGTCGCCCGCCTGAGCGTCCTGGGTCTGATCATAGACCACCGCAAGCTTCTTGATCTTCTCCTTGGCGATGATCTTCTGCAGCATGATCGGGACCGCCACCGAGGCCACCGGGTTGACCCGGTAGACGTAGGAGTTCCATTCCTTGATCGGCGCGCCCGAGCCGTTGCCGATGATCGGCAGTTTGATCTGGGCGGCGACCGGCACCAACGGCACGTAGCCGACCGAGTTGGTCGGCCCGAGCGAAACGATCACCTGCGGGTCGGTGGCGTATTGCCGGAACAACGTGATCGCCTGCTTGGGATCGTTGGCCATGTCGCCGAGCGGCATTTCCAGCTGAAACTTGTTGCCTTTGGCGTCGGTCCAGCCGCCGGCGGCGTTGATCTCATCGACCGCCATGATGGCGCCGTCGCGCGCGCGGATGCCGTAGGCCGCCGACGGACCAGTGAGCGGCTGAATGTGACCGATCTTGAGCACACCGCCCGACTGCGCGCGGGCGAAGCGTCGCGGCGCGAGCGCAAGCGTCGCGGTTCCGGCGGCGAGCGCGGCAAAACGGCGGCGGGTGATCGCCGCGCGCTTCGCGGTTGCGTTGGCATCATCGGTCCTCATACACCGGTCTCCCCGTATTCGGGATGCTGTGCGGCCTCAGCATCGATGCCATCTTAGTTGACAGACGCAGAGCGCCAAGAGGATTACGTAGGCGCGCCGCCGATTATTTCGGCATCGCCTGCGCGGCCGGACAGTTGTGCCGGCACCGCTGTCTTCCCGAGGTTGTCTTTGTTCCGCGGGAGATTGACAGCCGGCACCCGAGATGCGCCCACTCGCCGGGCAGCCGAGGGGAGCACCATGGATCGCGCGGAGGCGCTCAAGAAGGCCGGCGAATATCTGGTCAAGACCAGCCTGTTGTCGGACATCGTCCCGGCCGCCGACGGCCCGATCATCGATCATGCCGCGGGCAGCACCATGTGGGACATCGAGGGCCGGGCCTATCTCGACTTCAACTCCGGGCAGATGTGCTCGGCGCTCGGCCACAACAACGAGCGCATCGGGCGCGTCATGCGCGAGCAGGCGGCGCGGCTCACCCATGCGAGCACCGTTTATTACAACCTGCCGCAGATCGCGCTCGCCGAGAAAATCGCCGCGGTAAACGAAGCGCCGTTGCGCAAATCGGTGTTCGGCGAATCCGGCTCGGACTCCAACGAACTCGCGCTGCTGCTGGCGCGCCGCGCCACCGGCCGCGCCGCGATCGGCGCGCTGAGCGCGAGCTTCCACGGCTTGAGCGACGCCACCCGCGCGATCAGCTTCTCGGCGGCGAGCCCCGGCTATGGGCCGGCAATGCCGGAGGTGTTCGCGATCCCGACGCCCTATTGCTACCGCTGCCCGTATCGCGGCGAGGGTGAGCGCTGCTGCATGGCGCCGCTGCACTTCGGCATGGAGACGCTCGATCGGCACGCCGCCGGCATGCCGGCCGCCGTCATCGTCGAGCCGATCGTCAGCGCCGGCGGCGTCATCGAGGTGCCGGGCGAATATCTCGCCGGCCTGCGCGCGGAACTCGACCAACGCGGCGCGCTGCTCATCTATGACGAGGCGCAGACCGGGCTCGGCAAGCTTGGAACCATGTTCGCCTATCAGAGCGTGGGCGTGAAACCCGACATCATGACGCTGTCGAAACATCTCGGCGGCGGGCTCGCGGTGAGCGCGGCGGTGACGAGCGACGACATCGCCGAACGCGCGACCCGCAACGGCTTCTCCTGCGGCCATTCGCACAGCTCCGACCCGCTCGCCTGCGCGACCGGCGTCGCCAGCATCGATGAGATTGTCGAGAACGACCTGCCGGCGCGCGCCACCGCCATCGGGGCGCACTGGCGCGCCAACATGGAGAGCCTGCAGCAGCGCTACGAGTTGGTTGGCGACATCCGTGGCCGCGGCGTCCTGCAGGGCCTCGAGCTGGTGCGCGACCGACGCAGCAAGGAGCCCGCCACCGGCGAGGCGGCCGACGTCTATCGCGCCTGCCTCGCCGACGGGCTGATGTTCTCGGTGCGCGGCCAGTTCAAGAACGTGCTGCGCTTCGTTCCCCCGTTCACGACGACGGATGACGAACTTGACCGCGCGACCGAGATTCTGGAGCGCGGCATCCGTACGGCGCTCGGGATGAAGGCTTCGTGAGGGCGGAGACCGCACGATGCCAGATTGTGAAGTCACGCCGCTTGGAGGCTGTCGCGTTATCGATGTATCGACCTTCCTGGCCGGCCCGTTCTGCGCGACGCAACTCGCCGAATTTGGCGCCGAAGTGATCAAGCTCGAACTGCCGAGGGTCGGCGACGCGCTGCGCAAGTTCGGGACGATCACGCCATGCGGCGACTCGCTGCCCTGGCTGTCCGAATGCCGCAACAAGAAAACAGCGACGCTCGACCTGCGCAAGCCGGAAGGCGCCTCGCTGCTCAAGCGGCTCGTTGCCGTGGCGGATATTCTGGTCGAGAACTTTCAGCCCGGCACCCTGGAGAAATGGGGCCTCGGGTGGGACGTGCTGCGCGAGATCAATCCGCGCCTGATCATGGTGCGCATCTCGGGCTACGGACAGAGCGGCCCCTATCGCGATCGGCCCGGATTCGGTCGCATCGCCAATGCATTCGGCGGCCTGTCCTTTCTTGCCGGCTACCCCGACCGGCCGCCGGTGACGCCCGGCTCCGCGACCATTCCCGATTACCTCGCCGGCCTCTATGGCGCGTTCGGCGCGCTGCTGGCGTTGCGGGCGCGGGAAAAGACCGGCCGTGGGCAGGTCGTCGACATCGGCCTCTATGAACCGATCTTCCGCATCCTCGACGAGCTGGCGCCGGCCTACGCGCTCAACGGCTTCGTGCGTCAGCGCATGGGTCCCGGGACGGTCAACGCGGTGCCCCACAGCCATTATCCGACCAAGGACGGGCGCTGGATCGCGATCGCCTGCACGAGCGACAAGATTTTCGCGCGCCTGGCCGAGGCCATGGGCGCAAAGGAACTGGCCGGCGAAGGCAAGTGGGGCACCCTGCGCCGGCGCGAGGCGGAGCGGGATCTGGTCGATGCCCATGTCGCGGCCTGGACCGCCCGCCACGATCGCGCCGAATTGATGACAGTCTGCGAGGCAGCGCAGGTTCCTTGCGGCCCGGTCTACGCCGTCGACGAAATCTTCGCGGATCCGCAATACCAAGCGCGCGACAACATCGTGCGCGTCAAGGACGACCGGGTCGGCGAAATTGCGATTCCCAATGTCGTTCCCCGCCTGACCGACACGCCCGGGCGGGTGAACTGGCTGGGGCCGCCGCCGGAGTCTCACAACGACGAAGTCTACCGCGGGCTGCTCGGCCTTTCCGCCGCGGAAGTCGAGGCCCTGCGTGCGGGCGGCGTTATTTGAACCCGGGCCATGCGGCCATTGACGCTGCGCCGCCCTCTTGACCAAGATACCGCAAGTCTTCAACTTGCCCGGCTCCCAAGCATCATCAACCGGTGAAGGTCATGGCGATCCGCCTTCTGCTCGCGCTGGCGACGTTGTTCGCGTTTTCGGCCGCCCATGCCGACGAGATCAAGATCGGAATTCCCGGGCCGGTTACCGGCCCGATCGCCTACCTCGGGCAGCACATGAAGTGGGGAGCCGAGCTTGCGATCGAAGAGCTCAACGACGGCGGCGGAGTCCTCGGGCGAAAACTGACACTCCTCATGCAGGACAGCGCGTGCAGGCCTGCGGACGGCGTTACTGCCGCGCGCAAGCTGATCGACCAGGACAAGGTCGATTTTCTCATCAGCGACATTTGCAGCGGGTCGACCATGGCCCTGATGCCGGTCGTGGAGGCGGCGCATAGGCCGCTCATCGTTGCGGCATCGACCTTGCCCGACATCACCCAGAAGGCCGGTGTCGGCGGCAACAAGTGGGTGTTCCGCATCGTCCCCGACGACATCATGCAGGCGAACGTCATCGCCAAGAAGATTACCGGAATGAAATCGATCGCCTTCGTGGCGGAGGACACGGACTACGGCCGGGGCGGCGTGCGGCTGCTCAAGGAAAGGATGGATCCGGCGGTCAAGGTCGTGTCCGAGGATTTCGTAAAGCCCGCCGATACCGACTTTCTGTCGATATTGACGCGCCTGCGCGCGGAAAATCCGGATGCGATCGGCGTCTACATGCTCGATCAGCAGGCCCTCAACCTGATGAAACAGTACGCCCAGTTCGGCCTTAAGACGCCGCTGGTCGCGCGGCCTCCGCTGATTTCGAACCTGGTGGTCGATTTGATCGCCAGCGGCAATTTCGGCAGATCGTGGACCGTCTATCCCTACTACGACCAATACGACGGCGCGATGAATGCGGCTTTCGTAAGCGCCTTTAGACAACGCCATCCCGAGCCGCCGCACTACGTGGCCTATGGGGCGTACGAAGCGGTGCTTGCCGGCGCGGATGCGATCAAACGGGCGAGCACGACCGATCCCGACAAGGTCCGCGACGCGCTTGCAAGCGCGAACCTCGAACAGATCCTTGGGCCGTTGCGCTTCGACGACCACAACCAGGCGCACAACAAGATGATGTTCCTGCAGGTGCAGGGAAACAAGCTCGTGCTGGTCGATTTGGCGGGCGAGTGACTAGCGCCGCGCTTTTGCCGAGAGGCTAGGCGAATTGAGCGCCGATCTCGTTCTGCAGCTGATCGCCAACGGCGTGTCGGTCGGGCTCGGCTACGCGCTCGCCGCGGTCGGCTTGGCGCTCCTGTTCGGCATTCTCGAGCAGGTCAATTTTGCGCACGGCGAACTTTACATGCTCGCCGCGTTCGTCGTTTGGTGGCTGGTTCAAATGGTGGGACTGCCGTACCCGGCGGCCGCGGCGCTCGCCATTGCCGCCATGGCCTGTGCCGGCGTTCTATTCGCGCGCGTCGCGCTGGTGCCGACGCTCGATCGATCCGCCGATGCGGCGATCCTCGCCACACTGGCGGTGTCGGTCATCCTACAAAACGCGGTGCGTCTAGTGTTCGGCGCGACGCCGCACAGCATGTCGACGCCGCTCGAGGGCATGACTTTGCTGGTTGGCGGCGTGCTTCTGTTCGGGCAGCGCCTGCTGGTCGCCGGCGCCGCGGTCGTCGCCTTCCTCGGCTTGACCCTGTTCCTGCGCCTTACCTCGATCGGCCAGGCCATGCGCGCCATGGCACAGAACAAACGGGCTTGCGTCATGGTTGGGATCGACGTTCGCCGGATCACCGGCTGGACGGCGGCGATCAGTGCCGCGCTGACGGGATTTGCCGCGGCGACGATCGCGCCCCTGTTCGACCTTTACCCCAGCATGGGCGGCGACGTCGTGTTCAAGAGCTTCGCCGTGGTCATCATCGGCGGGATGGGGAACATAGCCGGCGCGGCGGTGGCCGGGGTCGCGCTCGGCATCGCCGAGGCCCTCGTCGGCGGATATTTGGGATCGGCATTCAAGGACGGCATCGCCTTCGCCGCCATGATCCTGGTGCTGCTGGTCCGTCCCCATGGTCTCTTCGGCCGGGCTGTGCGCGTATGAACCGGCGCGCACTGGCGGCCGTCGTTTTGATCGCGTTGGCGCTGCCCTGGTCCGTTGGCTCGCCTTACGTCCTGCATATCGGAATCATGACGCTGATATTCGTGGTGCTGGCGCAGTCGCTCAATCTCGTTCTCGGCTATTCCGGCCTGCTCTCGCTAGCGACGCCCGCGTTCTTCGGCGTGGGTGCCTATACGGCGGCGATCATGGCGCTCAAGCTCGATGCGGGCGGCGCGGCGACCATTACGGCGGCGGCCGCGGCCGGAGCGCTGACTAGCCTCGCCATCGGCGTGCCGAGCCTGCGCGTTTCGCGGCACTCGTTCGTCATCGTGACCCTTTCCGCGACGCTGCTGCTGCAAGTCATCGCCGGCAACTGGGAGGAGCTGACGCGCGGCGCGCTCGGGCTGCCCTACGTCCCGGCGCCTCGGCTGTTGGGCCTCGCGATCGAGGGCAAGATCGCTTGGTATAATCTCACGTTGCTGTTTGCCGCCGCAGCGGTCCTCGCGACGCATCTCATCGTGTCCTCACCGGCCGGCCGCGCGATGATCGCCACGCGCGACAATGAGACCTTGGCCAAGGCAGTCGGCTTCGACGTCGTGCGCATCCGATTGTTCGCATTCTGCGTATCGGGCGCCTTCGCCGGGTCGGCTGGCGCGCTTTACGCCCACTACATCACGTTCGTGGATCCGGGCGTCTTCGGGTTCGACTTCTCCGAAGTGTTGCTGATCATGGTGATCCTCGGGGGCGCCGGAACGTTGTGGGGGCCGGTTCTTGGCGCCGTCGCCTTCACGTTGCTGCCGGAAATCCTGCGGGTCGCTCCCGAAACGCGCTCGCTCATCTACGGATTCATACTGCTCGGCATCGTTCTCTATATGCCGTTCGGCCTCCTCCCCTGGCTGAGCGGGGTCTCGCGGCGGAGAGCAAAGACGTGAGCGCCGTATTGCGCGCGGAAGGAGTAACCAAAGCCTATCGGGGCGTGATCGCGCTCGATGATGTGTCGGTCGAGGTCGCGCGTGGCGAGATCGTCGGCCTGATCGGCCCCAACGGCTCGGGAAAGTCGACGCTGTTCGATTGCATCAGCGGGTTTCAGCGCCCGGACACCGGACGGGTTACTCTCGACAAGGCGGACGGTAGCACCCTGCGGCTCGACGGCGGCAAGCCCGACCGAATCGCCCGGCTCGGGCTGCGACGCACCTTCCAGCACCCGCACGTCTTTCCACACCTGAGCGTGGGCGCCAATTTGCTCGCTGCGGCGCAATCGGGACCCGGCTTTGGGCTGCTGGCGCAGGTCCTGCGCGCGCCGGCCGTTCGCCGCCACGAGAGCGGTAGCGAGGAGCAAGTACGCACGTTGCTGATCGATCTCGCGCATGAGCCGCGTGCCGAAACGGCGGCGCACGCCCTCTCGTTCGGCCAGAAAAAGCTCGTCGAGCTGGGCATGGCTTTGATCGCAGCG
>Ga0187784_10005128_pt1 | contig 10606 bp, 3 predicted proteins | sample 1015_SJ02_MP15_2_FD_132964 | JGI IMG/M metagenome (GOLD analysis project Ga0187784, IMG submission 132964) | Tropical peat soil microbial communities from peatlands in Department of Meta, Colombia - 1015_SJ02_MP15_20_MG | ecosystem: Environmental > Terrestrial > Soil > Wetlands > Peat | place... | reverse complement strand
TTTGAAAACATGCCGCCTGAGATCGCCGGCCTGATAGGTAATCAGCGCGCCGATGGCGTCGCGATTTGCCTTTTTTCCAACCAGCCGAACTCCCAGCCAGTGATTCCCCGCGGTGGCGACGTTGCGCAGCAAAACAGGCGGGCCGTTGTTGACAGCGATCAAAACATCGATCGCACCATCGTTGTTGTAGTCTCCGATTGCCATGCCGCGGGCGGCGAAATGTTGCTCAACCACGGTGCCGACGCTTTCGAATGCATGCTCGGCGTCCCCGCCGGTATTGCGAAAAAGCAGCAGCGGCATTTCATAGGTAATATCCTTAAAACGTTCCTGCACGGTGTCGTCCGGGTGGCCGTTGGCGATAAACAGATCTAGGTTGCCGTCATTGTCGTAATCGAAGAACTTGAGCCCCCATCCACTCATCCGGAAGGTCGCCGTTCCGATGCCGGTGATCCCTGCCACATCCCGGAACGACTCGTCATGACTATTGTGGTAGATGGAATATTTCTCGTGGTCTATGTTCGCGACGAAAAGATCCATCCATCCGTCCTGATCGTAATCGGCTGAGTCCACCCCCATTCCCGAGCGGGCGCGGCCGCTTTCGTCGTAGGCAACTCCGGCCTCCAAGGCTATTTCCTCGAATTTGCCATGTCCGCGATTGGCGAAAAGGAAATTCGGCACGGTATCGTTGGCCACAAAAAGATCCATGCGGCCGTCGTTATTGATGTCGGTCGCCACCACGCCCCAAGCTTTTCCCAGGTGATCGGCAATACCCGACTCTTTGCTGACGTCGGTGAAGGTCCCATCGCCGTTGTTATGAAAAAGCCAGCTCGGCGAAGGATTATAAACGCGCGGAATGCAATAATGTCCTTCGCCCGTCGTGGTGTTCCCGCAAAACAGATTCTTCTCTTTGCTGAAGTCCACAAAGCGGCAGACAAACAGATCCAGGCGTCCATCATTGTCATAGTCGAACCAGACGGCGCTCGAAGACCATCCCGCGGCGGCCACGCCGACTCTTTCGGTGACATCGACAAATTTTCCGTTGCCCTCGTTATGATAGAGGATGCTCTTGCCATACTGTGTGAGGTACAAATCCGGCAAACCATCCCCGTCGTAGTCGCCAACTGCCACGCCCATGCCGTAGCCGCCGCCCTGCAACCCGGCTTCCTCCGTGACGTCAGTGAATGTCCCATCCCGATTGTTCCTGTACAGAGCATTGCGCAGGGGTGGACTGGGATCGAAGAAATCGCTTTTCCCGCTATTCACCAGATAAATGTCCATCCAACCGTCATTGTCATAATCGAAAAAGGCACAGCCTGCTCCGGTCGTTTCCGGCAAATACGAGCTGAAGGATCTGCCGCTGGTGTGCTTCCAATGAATACCGCTGCTTGATGGAGGAACGGACAGGAAGAACGGCTGCGTTTTTGCCTGATCACCCGCTTTAGGTCCGACGCTGTCAAGAAACAGAGAGCGACCGCCAATAAGCCGATTGCCGACCATAAGCATGCCAGGAAGCGTCTGAAGAAAACGCCGTCTGGTGACAGGGTCAGCTCGTCGAGCATGTCGGAGAGGCATTGCTTTGTATTTTCGCACACTGGCCGAATCGACAGCCTGACACGGCTGGAGAGGACTTGGCATAAATGCTTGTTGGTCAATGCATTGCCTAGAAACAAACAGAGAAGGCACAGTCGCCTTGACGGAGCGCGATAGAACCGTCTTAATGTCTCAACGGAATCGGACAGATCGAAGTACGTTCCCTGCAGTCTGCGCTTGAAAAACAACATTAGTGTTCCGCAGGATGCCCCGAGCAGCGAGATCGGATGAAGTCACGGAGGCTTTTCTCAGACTGCAACGACTATTCGGAGACTAGCAATGCAACGACCCTGGAAATGGTTCCTATCCTACCCGCTTTCCTACGCGGTCCTGCTGTGCGCGGCGGGCGCACAAAGCACCCAGACGCCTGACCTTACCCAGCAGCCTACCCTGTACGTAGTTGGCTACGCTCATCTTGATACCGAGTGGCGCTGGGAGTATCCCCAAGTCATCAATGAGTACCTTCGCAAGACAATGGAGGATAACTTCAAACTCTTTGAGAAGTATCCCCATTACGTTTTCAACTTCAGCGGCGCCAATCGATACCGGTTGATGAAGGAGTATTACCCGGCCAATTTCGAGAAACTGAAGCAGCTGGTGAAAGAAGGGAGGTGGTTCCCTGCCGGTTCCTCCATGGAGGAGGGGGACGTCAACACGCCCAGTGCCGAGACCATCATCCGACAGATCCTTTACGGCAATACTTGGTTCCGAAAAGAATTCGGAACCGCCAGCGCTGAGTACATGTTGCCCGACTGCTTTGGGTTTCCGTCTTCCCTACCGACAATTCTGGCCCACTCGGGGGTAAAGGGCTTTTCGACCCAAAAGCTCGTTTGGGGATCGTCGGCACCCGGCGGCGGCCCCGAATCCCGCGAAAGGACTCCCGAGGGGACACCGTTCGATGTTGGGGTTTGGGTCGGGCCGGATGGCGAGAGTGTCCTCGCCGGGATCAATCCGGGTAGCTATGACGGCGATATCGACACCGATCTCAGCAAGCCCTTGCCTCCCGAAAAACCGGATGCTGCCCTTACCGACCTTCAAAAGAAAGCTCACCTGCTGCGAGCCAAACTGGAGGAGGATGAACAGGCAAAAAAGCCGTTCGATCAAAGCCAGATCCAAGAATACATCGGGCTTCGCAATGAGGCTCAAGAACGAGAGCGCATCGACCAGGACCGTTCGCTCGAACGCTATCAGGGTGACTGGGCAGCTCGTGTAGTCGAGAATGGCAAAGTGAGTGGCGTTTTCACCGATTACCATTATTACGGTACGGGCGACATCGGCGGAGCTCCCCGCGAGGATTCTGTCCAGCGGCTGGAAGCGATCGTGACCAAGGGAATGGCCAGCCTTCCCCCTGAAAACGAGTATTATCCCCGCGATCAGCCGATGCCGAAATTCCCTGAAGTGCGAGTCGGCGATGGTCCGGTGCACGTCATTTCGGGTAACGCGGAACAGATGTTCCTCGATATCACCTCCACCGAAGCGGCAGGGCTGCCGCGATACACGGGAGAAATGGAGTTGACCAACCACTCGGCGGGCTCGCTTACGTCAGAGGCATATCAGAAGCGTTGGCTCCGCAAGGAAGAGTTACTGGCCGAGGCGGCAGAAGAAGCCTCCCTGGCAGCCGATTGGCTGCATGCGCGTTCTTATCCTCTACAGCGTTTGAACGATGCCTGGACGCTTCAAATGGGCGGGCATTTCCACGATCTCGCAGCCGGAACCGCAACGCCGCGCAGCTACGAATTCGCATGGAATGACGATCTCATCGCTCTGAATCAGTTTGCGGCGGTGCTCACCAACGCAACCGAGGCTGTAGTGTCGGGGCTAAACACGCAAACACAAGGCGTTCCGGTCGTGATTTTTAATTCCCTGGGCATTCCACGCCAAGAAGTCGTCGAGGCAACCTTGGACTTCCCCGGTGGCCCGCCGAGCGGCGTGCATGTGGTCGGCCCGGATGGCAAGAGAGCTCCGGCACAAATCTCGAATGGGAAGATTCTATTCCTTGCGCAAGTGCCGTCGGTCGGCTATGCCGTGTATGACGTGCAACCGGGTGCCCTGTCGCGGGACAACCAACTCAAAGTCACAAATGATACGCTGGAGAACCAATATTATCGTGTAAGGATCAACGCGGACGGTGATGTCGAAAGCATCTTCGACAAAGCCATTGGTAAAGAGCTCCTATCCGCCCCAGCGCGCCTAGCAATTTCGTACGACAATCCGAGACAGTGGCCGGCCTGGAACATGGACTGGGATCAGGAACAAGCGGCCCCGAAAGCCTATGTTGGCGGGCCGGCGAAGATCCGGGTGATTGAAAATGGCCCGGTTCGGGTCGCACTCGAGGTATCCCGTGACACTGCCGGCTCCCATTTCACGCAGACGATCCGACTCTCTGACGGAGATGCTGGCAAACGAGTCGAGTTCGCAAATGTCATCGACTGGAACACCAAAGAGTCAAATCTGAAAGTGGCCTTTCCCCTTACAGCGTCCAACCGTCTTGCCACCTACAACTGGGATATCGGCACGATTCAGCGCCCAACTGCGGAGCCAAAAAAATTCGAAGTGGCTTCGCACCAATGGATCGATCTGACGGACATGAGCGGTGAGTTTGGCGCTACGATTCTGACTGACTGTAAGAATGGATCCGATAAGCCGACCGACAACACGATCCGTCTCACTCTTATTCGTACTCCCGGCACAGCGGGAGGTTACACCGACCAGGGCACACAGGACATCGGACACCACGAGTTTGTCTACGGCATCGCCGGGCACGGCGGGGACTGGCGCCATGGACAGACTGACTGGCAAGGACAGCGCCTGAATGATCCTCTGGTGGCATTCACCACGAAGCCTCACCCTGGCGATCTAAGCAAAACATTCTCGCTCGTTAGGATCGATAATCCTCGCGTGCGGCTCCTCGCGCTCAAGAAAGCGGAGCAGGGGGACGAGTGGATCCTTCGCCTTGTCGAACTCGATGGTCGACCGCAAAACAATGTGCACATTTCTTTCGCAGCCCCCATCTCAGCTGCGCGGGAGGTGAACGGACAGGAACAACCGGTCGGCTCTGCAAGCGTGCAGGTGGGAACGCTGGTTACGTCATTCAGTGCTTACCAACCGCGCACTTTCGCGCTAAGACTAGGTTCACCGCCAACAAAGGTGCCAGCTGTGAACTCTATGGCGGTTGACCTTCACTACACTGCGGCCGTTGCCAGCAACGACGGCGAGAAAACCGACGTGGGCTTCGACGGCAAGGGTGATGCTCTGCCAGCCGAAATGCTGCCTCCTGAGATTACATTCAATGACGTGCATTTCCGCCTTGCCCCGGCGAAGACTGGAACTCCTGATGCGGTGGTTCCAAAAGGGCAGGTGATCACGCTGCCGTCCGGCGGCTTCAATCGTCTTTATATTCTGGCTGCGGCCGCTCAGGGCGACCAAATAGCAAAATTCGATGTCGGAATGAAGAGTATGGAGCTAAATATCGAGGACTGGGGTGGCTTTATTGGGCAGTGGGACGACAGGGAGTGGAGCTCGATCGATTCTGCGCAGGACAAGTATGGGGAAATGACCGGGCTCAAACCCGGATATATTAAGCGCGCCGATCTCGCATGGTACTGCTCCCATCATCACAATGCGGCCGGAGAGAACGTCGCCTACTCCTACTCCTACCTATTTGCTTACCGTCTGGACATTCCACCAGGAACTAAGACGGTGAAACTTCCCGATAATGGTAACGTTCGAATCCTGGCGATGTCGGTCGTGCAAGAAAATCCCGAGGTCAAACCAGTTCAGCCGCTGTACGACGTGCTTCCGCCGACCGCATCCCAACCTCGTTGACCTGCCGCGAGGGGGTATTCACTAACGTCAGCTTATGCAGGCTCGTGAGGCCGGACAAGCAATGAAAAATCAGGCCAATCGGATTGCCTCTCAAATATCGATTCGTCGCGAGGGGGTTGAAGGAGTTCCGACGAAAAAGTCTTGGTCTTTCATATAGCCGCTACTAGACCGGGTCGGCTATTTCGTGGTTTGTCGCAGTTTGTCTTCTGCTGGAATTCTGCAATGTTGCTGTCCTGCCTGTGTTGTTGGGTGCGGGGCTCTTACTTCCGCCTCCTTACGCCGCACCAAGCAGGGAGAGTGTCGTTGGCATACGAGGTTCATGGGATCGATTCTGGAGCCAGCGTCAAAGCACCTCGCAGCACTGTAACCGTGGCGGGTGGCAGATCGTACTTCGTACCGTGATTCGCGTTGACACGTACCCGAAGTGGTGGACCGTCTGGATCCGCATACCCTCTTTTTCGGTCGGGATGCCACTGGTACTGCTCCTTGCCAAAGGTGATCATCGTGACCTGGCCGGCAAAAGATGAGGTCCGATTCGCGTCTTTATCCTGAAACGACACGCTCACCTGATGGGAATGATCATGATCTTTGTTGATGAGCATTAGCGACCATTGGCCATCGGGGCGGTGGAGAGCGTAAGCGGTAACGAGCACATGTCCGGCCGAATCCTTCACGTCGCTCGCAGCGCGATAGAGAAGGTGCTCCGCATCTTTAGGTTGCGCCCACTCCTGCGTAAGCAGTTGTGCGGCGAAGAACTGCGATGTGGGCTGCAAAATCTGGTAGTGGTCATCCACCATGAACATGTGGTACGTCCCCCAGCTATTCGGGCAAATCGGATGCGGGGGCGAATACGACAAAGCGTGGTAATAATGGGTCGATTGTCCGCCGGCAGTCAGGAATCCGGCGAAGGAATCTGCTAGCCAGAGGGCCCCGAATATGTCCACCGAGGCCTCGCCGCCGTGTGCATTGGTCTCGGTGTCGAGCAGGGGAACGCCGGCCGGTAATCCGTCGTCCCGCCAGACCTGCATGATGTGCGTAAGCAGTTCCGGCTCCTGATATAAGTTTTCCCATGGCGTTTCGCAGCCGTCGTACGGGTAGTGCTCAAACGACATGAAGGAGAGGTCCTGCATTCGATCATGAGTCCGGAGGTAATCGAGGAAGCGGCCGAACCATGATGTGCGACCTAGGGGATCCGGCCATGACTTGATGTCTTCGCTGACGCCTTGGAAAGCCGGGCCTCCGAGTTTGAAACTTGCATCGACGCCATGAAGAGCGGCAGCAAATTCCAGATATAGCGCCCCGTAGTCTTCCGGAAGCATGTATTGGCCGTCCGCTTCCTCTCCCATCTCGACGTACGAAACCGGATAGCCTCGCTTTTTGACATAGCTCATCTGCGCCGCCGCATCTTCGGGAGTGCTATAAAGCATCGCGACCGGAATGATCGCTGGAAGGCCCCGAGTGATTCCGCTGCTAAAAAACAGGTCGAGCCCCGGCTGATCTCCAGATTCCATGCGATCTGACGCCAGGTAGAGGTCAGACGGTTCATGCCAAGGATCGACCGACGAACAGAGCGTCAGCGTTTGTTGCTGGTCGGGAGAATGGTGGATGAGATCGTTGAATGAATGACTCTGATCTTCCGTGCCTAGGTAGATCTCGCGGATCGCATAGCCGCGGCAATCACGGCGATCAGCAGACCCATGACTGTCGCAGGTGTTGGAAGACCGAGTCATCCAGACGCGAACGAATTTCGTGAGCACCGGAGTCGGCGACAGACGTATCACCGCGTCTCCTCCGTTGCCGTCAGACATGGCTCCCGAAGGGAAAGTCTTCCATACGCCTCTATCCTGCTCGTCCATGGCGTCGCCGTCGCCTTCCCAGTACTGCACCTGGAAATCGCGCGCGAAAGGTTCAGCCCATTGAATGCGGATTGCATCGACGCTTTGCTTTTTGTCGAGCGCAATCACGATCCACTGCGGATGCAACGAATCGCTCTCTCCGGTAAAGTCGCTCGTCAGATACGGATTGCTCTTCCAATAGCTTTGCGCGTCTCCGTCATCGAGCCGGGAATAACCATCGAACTCACTACCGCCATTGCGCGTAAAACCGCGGTGCGGCAAGGAGTATCCGAAGGAATGCCGGATCATTTGATTCGTCGGAGTCGCGTTCCCCGTGAAATAACCTTTTCCGGCCGGATCGCTCCACGTGCCGTTCGGATTCCAGTGCCATGCCTGCACGAACAGGTCCGTATTCTGCCGATAGCTGATAACTCCCCATCCCGCCGAGAGTACCTTTCGAATCTGATCGGGACGAAAGAAGACATCAGTCGCGTTGCTGGGAACCCGGTCAACGGTAGAACCCAGAGCGTATAGAGGACTGAACCGATTGACCACGTGGCTCGGCGTCGCGTCAACCGTGATTTTTTGACCGAAGGTTAGAGGAGCAGCCACAATCAGGCTGCCGAGAATAAAAGCGCGCATGACGAATGCAAATCTTCTCATACGGAATGTCGCGAAAAGCTGCCATGATACTACTGGGCTGGGCATCTGGAACATACGCGCCTGTATGCGTCCAGCATTGAATCTCCGAGGTTTTGGATCTCAGGAACGTGGCTGAGAGTCATTAACGATAGAAACCACATTGGGCAGCGCCGCCGAGGGTGCTGCAAATACCATTCAACTGACCATCTCAGGGCCACCCCAGGCTGACATCACACAGCTACCGCGGCCTCTCGACTTCAAGTCTCAGGCGGACGCCTTCCATCTCGACGAATACAGGGGGCTACCGACCACTCGCTCCCAGACGGTGGGAAACTCCTAGATACGGGCTGAATTGCGCCCTAAATTGAGCGAAGTACCCTGACGGGTGGCAAGGGAGTCTTGCTGCATCACTTCATCGCTGACCTAAGAACAAGTGTAGAGACGCTTGCAGACCAAGAAGACGGACAAATCCCTTGCGCTACGGCGATCCTCGTCAGTGGAAGGTCGGCGCTGATGTCGAGCAACTAGCCCCACATAAGGACTCCCACCACGAATCATCCCAGCCATCGCCGATAAAAATCCGACGAAAGCGGGCCTTTGGATCAAACTGAAGATGGATGATTCTGGGTGCTAGGGCGCTATCCGGTTATATTTCTTCAGAACCTCTCGCAATCGATCACGAGGAAGTGCTGTCACTGTGTGACCTTTTATCCCGGTCATCGTCTCAGCAGCGATCATAGCGTTGACAACCGCTTCTTCAGTGGCTTGCACGGTGGCCAGGAAAAGAGGGTTGATTTGATCGTTGGGCAGCATGCTGAGCGAGCGAACACCACTCGAAGAGGCGGCTCGCGGATTGGCGGTGGAGAAAGCAATGAAGATGTCGCCCGAGCCATCGCCTGAGTAGCTTCCGTCGCGTCCCAGCCCAAGGGTCACACGCCTTGCCACGCGTTTCAATTGCGTTGGAATCAACGGAGCATCGGTAGCGACTACGGCAATGATGGAGCCCACATCGTCATCCCAGACTTTCGGTCCAGGAATCTCACGGCCGACTGGCACGCCGGCAATCCGTAACTGATCCCGCTGCCCATAGTTGCATTGCACCAACACACCGACAGTGTAGCCTCCATATTTGGCGTCTAATACGCGTGATGCTGTACCGATGCCACCTTTGAACTCGTTACAGATCATTCCGGTACCGCCACCCACGTTTCCTTCTTCGACTGGCCCCCCATGCGCACTGTCGAGGGCGTGAAATGCATCCTCGGCCTTCACGTGGAATCCGTTGATGTCATTCAGATAACCGTCCCAGGTTTCGGCCACGATCGGAAGAGACCACGAGTAGCCCTCCTTGTCAGGCCCACCATGTTTCAGGCGCCAGGCGATTACCGCATCTCGTACTATGCCCACGCTGTGCGTATTCGTGATCATCACCGGGCCCTCAAGAAAACCCGAGTCTTCGACCCAGGTTGTCCCGGTCATCTCGCCGTTGCCGTTCTGGGTGAACCATCCCGCAAATACCGGGTCGTTTGACTGTTTGCCGCGCGGCAGAACCGCGGTTACGCCCGTTCGCACCGGACCGGTCCCCAAAGGTGACGCAGCATCACCGGAGATCAGAGTAGTGTGGCCGACTTCGATACCCTTGACGTCGGTGATGGCGTTGAACGGTCCGGGCACACCATCGAACAGAACGCCCAGATCCCGCGCCCGGGGCTTGGTTTGAGCGCATACCGAACCAGCGAGAACTAGGCCAACAAGAAATACATGCACATGTTTGGGGTCAGGCTTAGGCATCGAGATTCCCTCCAGACTCTGCCATCACAGGGTTTCGCTCTTGTGCGCGAAACACGCACTTCGCTTCTTGACTTTGCACGCACGGTCACCATAATGTTGCAACACAAAAAATTGGTCAGGGAGCTTGTCGATCTTTGCAGAAGACTCGACGGCCGGAGTTTCTCTCCGACCTCAGCTTCCGTCGTTTCATTCCGGCGCGAAACATAGTACAGACTCCAAGGGGGACAATGATGCGGTATTCGATCCAGAATCGGTCTTTCTTCTTGTTCGTGGTCGGTCTCTTGCTGTTTGCTTCCCCGGCTTGGGGGCAGACCGGTACCTCATCATTGCATGGCAAAGTCCTCGATAGCTCTCGCGCGGTGGTAGCTGGGGCGACCGTAAGGGTTGCCAATCAGGCGCAGGCAATCAGTCGGGATGCCACCACTTCTTCCACCGGCGAATTCGAATTCCTCGCTCTGCCCCCGGGAACCTATGTATTGACGGCAGAAAAAGCTGGTTTCAGGAAATATGAGCAAAGAAATCTGCAACTGCTGGTGAACCTGCCGACTAGCATAAACGTTCTTCTTCAGGTTGGCTCGGTCACAACTCAGGTTGAGGTTTCTGGGGAAGCACCCGTGATCAACACCGAAGACGCGAGCATGGGAATAGCCTTTGGCGAAAATCAGGTAAAGGAACTGCCGCTTGAGGGCCGCAATGTGCCCGACTTGCTAACCCTGCAGCCTGGAGTTGCCTATACGGGCAATCGAGCGGACACGAGTACGGACGATACGCGAAGCGGAGCAGTCAATGGTGCGCGAAGCGATCAGGGCAATATTAGTCTGGATGGCATTCGGGTAAACGACGAGGGTGGACACGCCTTCACCTCGGTTTTGCCAGTGACGCTCGATTCCGTACAGGAGTTTCGCGTGACTACATCAAACGCT
>Ga0187784_10005127_pt1 | contig 10608 bp, 10 predicted proteins | sample 1015_SJ02_MP15_2_FD_132964 | JGI IMG/M metagenome (GOLD analysis project Ga0187784, IMG submission 132964) | Tropical peat soil microbial communities from peatlands in Department of Meta, Colombia - 1015_SJ02_MP15_20_MG | ecosystem: Environmental > Terrestrial > Soil > Wetlands > Peat | place... | reverse complement strand
TGACTCAACTGCTGTTGATTCATTGGCTATTTTCACCAGGGGGTGTGTGCCGTCTCAGCGATCTAGCAAACGGGTGGTGTCCTAGGACACTACCAGCAAACGGAGTTGCTCTAGAGTAGCATTTCGCTCGGACACAGCCGAAAGAGCGCACGGGACACCGTGGAGAAACTCCGCGACCAGAGGATTATATGTTCGGCGCGCGGCGAACGGATCCGAGTCTCCCTTGCTCCTTACAACGATGCAAGTGACGTGATGAAGCTTTTTCAGGCGCTCGTGGGGTTTCATTCCGCATCAACTCCAGCGTAACGTCCATGGAGAGAATCTGTACGGCCCACTCTGCCGAGGAGGCGTGACCCGCATAAAACGCCGTAGCATTTTTGCTTAGTATCGTGACACGATATACCAAGGCATTTGTGCCGCTTCAAAAATCGAATGAAATTTTGCATTTTTGAGTGCTATAATCCATTCAGCTAGCTCTGTGTCCAGGTCCGGAAAAAACCGGACCTGTTGCCTTTTATGGACATTTTTCGCTTGCAAGGTAACGAACTACGCGACATTCTTGGAGCGCAACAATGTCCGCAGTTTATGGACTGCGCCAGGTATTTGCTGTAATGATGTGCTCCCGAGGCCCAAAATGAACCCCTGTTGCGCTGCCTTCCCAAGATAAAAGGAAGAAAGGGGCACCAGCCAAAGGTTCTCCCGTGCGCCGCGCACGCTAAGCTCCCTGTCCGGGATTCCGTTCAGTACCACCGAAAGATGCATGCCCGCCTCTGTTCCCGTCATCTCCACCTCCGACCCAAAGTGATCGTGTAGATTCTCAATAAGCGCGTTCCGGCGCTCCGCATAGACCAATCGCATCCGTCGGATGTGGCGTGCGAAATGGCCTTCACCAATAAAATCCGCCAACACGGCCTGATGGAATGTTGGCGGGCCAATGTCCAGCGCAAATCGAACAGCAAGAAACCGCTCAACCAGATCTTCAGGGACCACCACGTAACCGAGCCTCAGAGAAGGGAACAACACCTTGCTGAATGTTCCGATGTACACGACCCGCGAGTTCCGGTCGAGTCCTTGCAACGAAGTCACCGGCGTGCCTTCGTAGCGATACTCACTGTCATAGTCATCCTCGATAATCCAGGAACCGTTGCTTTCTGCCCAGTCCAGCAATTGAAGCCGTCGCGAAGCGCTCATCGTTACGCCGATTGGGTATTGGTGCGAAGGTGTCACTAGCACTGCTCGCGCACCGACGCATCGCTTCGCCCCGGCGGCAACATTCAGTCCTTCAGCGTCGACCCTCACCGGCACGACAACGCATCCGCTGCATGCGAAAACGCTTCGAGCAAACCTGTAACCCGGCTCTTCCATCCACACTTGATCTCCCGGATCTAACAGCACGCGAGTCGTTATCTCCAGCCCCTGCTGAGAGCCGCTGACGATCATGATCTGGCGTGCGTCGCACCGCACTCCACGTGCGATCCGAAGGTATTCGGCGATCCTTTCTCGAAGCTCGTTCAATCCCATTGGATCACCGTAGTCGAGCGACTTGGCTCGCGCACGACGGACGTGGCGAGTTACTAGGCTGTTCCACGTCGCCAGAGGGAAATGGTCGAAATCTATTTGACTCACGCTAAACGGTCCCAAGCCGCGTGACCTGTAGAACCCTTGTGCACTCGAAAGATTCAAGCAACGCTCCGAAACTCGCCGTCGGTCTCGGTTAAGCCCCCTTGACTGCTCGGATGCAGGCTCCGTCTTAGCGGTGCGCTCTGGAAGCGACCTGGAGACTACCGTCCCGGAGCCAACCCGACTTTCGAAATAACCTTCTGCCAAAAGTTGTGCGTACGCGTTGAGTACCGGCATGCGCGAGATTCCTAATTCAAGCGCCAGCACCCTGGTAGAAGGAATCCTCTGACCTCTCCGCAAGCTCCCATCCAATATCGCTTTCCGATAACCCTCGTAAACCTGCCTGTATAACGACTTCGATTTTCGCTTTTGGACTTGAATGACCGGTGCGATACCGGAAGGAACCTTTTTCATTCACGAACCATAATGGCTATATGAAATCTATGTCAAGTGGATATTGTGCAATGCCATTTTCAGTATCACTCTTTCTTCATCTACAAGTTCTTTGAGGGGGCAAGCGGTGAGATACCGAATGACAGTTACAGGCGCGGCGGTTCTTTCCCTGTTCCTGTTGGCCTCCCTTTCTTCGAGCGACGTTTCTGCAAATCAAACGGGTCCTCAGCCCGCGGCCGACTCACAAAACCAGGTTCAAATTAAAGGCAAGGTCGTCTACGTTTGTGCCTGCTTGAAAACGAAGTCGTGTTTCTGCATGACCGAAGCCAAGATGGAAGGGCCGTGTGCCTGTGGAACCCAAGGCGGACCGCCAATGAAGCGAGTGCCGCTCGACAGTGACTGGGCAAAAGAGAATCGCGACGCTCTTGCGAAGTAGGTTAAGTCAACAACTTCTCACGCCGCAAGTCCAGCGATCATCGGTCGGATTGCGCAACCTAGCGGCGAATGCGTCGTCTTGCTCTCCCATCATCCAGCGTGGATCTGTTCCCGAAAGGGTCGTTTGCAGAAGGGCCAGACGAGCGCTTGGACTAATTGTCGAGTTCAAGTAGCCGACGAGGCATTCCGTGAATCACAGTGCACATCGTATGCCGGATGTTGGCACTATAGGAGCAGAGCAAATGCTGCAGTTTCCACGAGTGGCTGTGGTGGATTGGATTCTTTCATCTGCAAGCTTGTGGTTTCTATTTAGCGCGATCTTATTGAAGTTGTGCTTGCCTTATATGGCCGGGGTCGCCGTGTTCACGATTGGTGTCATTCGTATCAGAAAGGAGGTTGCAAGCGCCCGCGGCGTTGACAGGATCACTCTCTTGGGACCGTTGTTCCTCGCTGTACCTATGGCCATTTTCGGCGCGGACCACTTCGTATTCGCCGAATCGATAGTTCCCTTGGTGCCGTCATGGATTCCGGGACACCTCTTCTGGGTTCTGTTCGTTGGGGTTTGTCTTGTTGCCGGTGCTCTTAGCCTGGCCCTTCGCAGATATGCAATTCTGGCCGCTGCTTTATTTGGAGCGATGTTGTTTTTTTTCGTTCTGCTCATGTGGTTACCGGCGATCGTGCAGCAACCCAGCGATCGATTCGCATGGGCGTTGGCTTTTAGAGATTTGACATTTAGCACAGGAGCCTTGTCTCTTGCTGCAGCGAAAGTTCCTGTGCGCTGGACCCGGTCCGCGAACATTGTTCTCCATCTGATCCGCGTCGAAATCGGCATTGCGGCAATTTTCTTCGCTGTAGAACACCTTCTCCACCCTGAGTTCAAACCTGGAGTACCGCTCGAGGAGCTGACGCCTATCTGGATTCCAGTTCGCCTGCCAGTGTCGTACCTGACTGGGCTAGTCCTTCTGATCACAGGCGTGGCGTTAGTCGGGAACAAGTGGACAAAGTTAGCGGCTACCGGGCTCGGGCTATGGCTCCTACTGCTCGTCATCGTCGTATACGCACCTATCATGATTGTGCAACCCTGGGCAGTAGTAACTGGGGGATCTGATGGGCTTAACTTTCTGGCCGACACAGTGATGTTCAGTGGCAGCGTGTTGTGTTTGGCCGGAAGTTATCGCGAGAAGGTGACCGCATACGCAACTGCCAGCACCATGGAAGTACGGTAACAACATTGAGTTGGCGCTGTTCTGAAAGAAGCGCGGCAATCTCATGATGGTGTGACAGAGATCAAGGGTGAGGTGCAGGATCATGCGAGTCTTAATCGTTGATGACGAACCGCTGGTTCAGACGTCTCTGGCCAGCGTACTCGGCGCCAGAGATGACGTTGAGAGTTTTGATATCGCGAACGACGGCGTGGAAGCGCTCGAAAAGTTGCGCCGTGGAGCCTATGACGTGCTGCTGTTGGATATCAACATGCCTTGGATTTCCGGAATGGACTTGCTCGATCAACTCCGGGAAGATCGACGCTCGATTCCCTCCGTCATCTTTGTCACTGACCACCAGGAGCACGCCGTTGTCGCATTTCAACGGCAAGCCGTGGATTACAGTCACCTGTTGACCGAACATTTGAACGAAGTTCCGGAGCGCGCCTCGCTACAGAACGCCACTCAACGGGCAATGAAGCTGCTGGACATACTTCCAATTCCTCGGGACACGGCACGACCACGCTCCCCAAAAATCGCGATCAAGGCAAAAGGAAGAATTCTTTTCATCGACCCGTACCAGATCGTCTCCGTTCACGCTGAGGGCAATTACGTATTGCTCCGGAAAGAATCGGGCTCCTACCTTCTCCGGGAATCGATTTCGGATATGGCGGAGAAATTTAAGGCTTACGGTTTTATCCGGATTCACAGGTCGCTTTTGGTAAACGGCTCGATGGTGGAGGAGATTCATCCTTACGCAGCAGGGGCATATCGTGTACTCATCAAGGGTGGCAAGGAATACACGGTGGCACGGAGTTATCGCAAGAATCTCAAGTCTCTGGCGGATTTCTGGATCGGGAGCGAGAGTTTCCTGGCGGATTAAAAAGTCACTAGTGCTGTTCTATGAACTTATTTTCTGCCTTGTCGCTTCAAAGTTGAGTCCGAAGCGATGCGCACTGGCAAATGCGCCATTGGAATCGAATTTCTGTCTTCCTGTCGCAAAGCAACTCCGACTTGATCGGTTCCTTAATGGCAATCCGCTGCCCAAAGAAGACGCCGGCGCCGATGTTCGTTTCGATGCTAAGGGCCTACATCGAAGTGACTGATGCACCGCTAGTTGCTGGGCCAACCGTAAGTCGGCCCCTCGCTCACACCCAACGAGCGTTTCGGCGAGCTCAAGCAAGACAATTCGTGTCGTTTCATAGAAGTCGTGCTTGAACCTTCCATTTTGTGGAGATCCTGGCCGAAAGCTGGCGCGTTCTGCCAGAATTACAGGCCCAATAACGTGATGGCCACGTCGGTTTCCTTTCACGTTCGTACCTGCCTCGTAGCTTTACGTCACAAAGCGAGAAAAACTCAGCGGTGATGGTAGTGAGAATGCACTCCTGGCCCATATGTTTGGAGCAGTTTCTCTGGATGCTTTTGGAAGCTCTCGTTTTCAGGATTGTTGTTTTTCACATCGCAAGTGAGCGGAGACGACGACTATGCGATCTAAATGGGTAGTTACGCTGGCCTCGGTACTGGCTCTTGTGCTCCTGGTATTTCTTGGCACTTCGCTAGCACAAACGATTACCACCGGCCAACTTAGCGGTATCGTTACCGACCCCTCTGGGGCCGTAATGCCAAATGTACCCGTGCAACTCAAGAGCTTGGATTCTGGCGCTGTGACCAACGGCAAGACGACTTCACAGGGCTATTATGAGTTTGCCTACCTGAAACCTGGAAACTATAGCGTTAGTGTTAACGCCGCTGGTTTTCAAGTGGTGGAGAAGAAAGTTGCTGTGGCCCTGGGTGCTAGCTCCACGGCGAACTTTCAGCTTGTGCTCGGTTCCTCGACAACGACCGTTGAAGTGACCGCCACTACAGCAGCGGTTGAGACCGAAAACGCCAATCTGACTGCGAATTTCAACTCCAAGCAGTTGGAGCTGCTTCCTAACCCGGGTAATGACCTTTCTGCGGTTGCTTATACCGCCCCAGGCGCGGTCATGAACACCGCTGGTGGAGCGATGTTCGGTGGCGGCAACTTCGAAGTGAACGGTCTGCCTGCGACATCCAACCTGTTCACGATTGACGGGGCGAACGACAACGATCCCTATTTCAACGTGAACAATAGCGGAGCCACGAACCTGACGCTGGGCTTGAATGACGTTGAGGAAAGCACCGTCGTTTCAAACGGTTATAGCGGATCGTTCGGAGGCTTGGCGGGCGCGAACATCAACTACGTAACCAAGTCTGGCACCAACGCCTTCCACGGCAATGCGGTTTACTGGTGGAACGGCAATATCCTCGATGCCAACAACTACTTCCGCAACCAGGCGAATGCCATAGCTGGAAGCAATGTGCAACCGCGCCCCTTCGTGAACGACAATCAGTACGCCGGATCGTTTGGCGGCCCGATCAAGAAGGACAAAGCGTTTTTCTTCTTTGACATTGAAGGCTTAAAGCTGGCAATCCCCGCGCCTCAGACCTTGTTTGTGCCTACAAAAGGCTTTGAGTCGGCGGTCCTTGGGAACCTAACGAGCCTTGGATTGGGAGCCTCGGTTCCGTTCTATCAGACGATGTTCGGGCTGTATAACAGGGTCTCTCAGGCCGGCGCCAAACAACTGGCAGGGGGTGGATGCAACGACGTCACCACGGTAAACGGCATCGCCTTCGGCGCAGCGAATCCTTGCGCCGTTCAGACCGTGGCTGCGCTTTCGGCACACACTGGCGACCAACTCATCGTCGGAAAAGTTGATTACAACATCACTAACAATGACAAGTTTTTCGCGCGCATGGAGAAAGAGAAAGGTCTCCAGGCAACCTACACCGACGGAATCGATCCCGCTTTTAACGGCATCAGCGATCAGCCGAGTTGGCAAGGGCAAGTCGGTGAAACTCATACCTTCGGCGCGGATAAGGTCAACGACTTCAAAGCATCGCTGCTCTGGTACAGTGCGTTTTTCGTTATGCAGGATCAGGCAGCGGCGAATCAGGCTCTTCCGTACCCGGGGGGAAGCGTCACGTTCGCCCTCGGGGATGGCACCCTCTCATCTCTGAATCCTGACAATCTGGCGTTTCCGGAAGGCCGCAACATCACCCAGTGGCAGATTGTGGACGACTTCAGTTGGGTTCGCGGTCGGCACAACTACAAAATCGGTGTCAACTTCCACAAGGACTATGTCACCGACGGCAACTTCTTCTTCACAACCCCGCTAGTCGAACCCTTTTCGCTAGGGAACTTCGCTACTGGCGGCACAGGCGGGGCTGGCAACCTCATTTTTCAGGCTTTCCCGCAACGCCTCGAACAGCGGATTGGCCTGTATCAGCTTGGTTTCTACGTCTCAGACGACGTAAGAATTACAAGCAACCTGAAGCTGACCGCCAGCCTACGGTTCGATCACCTCTCCAATCCGACCTGCCAGCTCAACTGCTTCCAGAGATTCGCTCCAGGAGCTTTCGGAAACAGCACTGCCCCCGTAGACAGTGCCATCCAATCCGGGTTAGGTCAGGCGTTCCCGTCGGTCACGACGATCGTGCCGCAACCGAAGATCGGATTCGCCTGGTCACCGCGTGGAAGTCAGAAGACTGTTCTCCGCGGCGGCGTCGGAATGTTCTCCGATGCGCTGCCCACTGGCGCAATCGACGACTTCATGCAGAATGCACCTCTTGACCCTCAGATCGCTTCCTTTGGCGGTTACATCGCGCCCCCGCAGACGGGTACGGTCAACGGTATCTCTCAGCCTCTATACCTGATCTCGCAGAATGCAGGCAACGCCTTCAAGGCGAACTACGGGAACGGAGGAACGAGCTGCGCACTCGCCGGTGCAAACCCAGCTACCTGCGTGCCAGTGTTTAACTTCTACAACGCCACTGCTGTGCACGTTCCCATTTACTACAAATGGAGCTTGGAGGTGCAGCAGGCAATTGGGTGGAACACAAACCTGAACATCCTCTACGTCGGCAACCACGGGCAGCACGAGGAATTCTCAAACGCGGCGTTGAACGCATGGTGCTGCGCTCCGTCGCAGCTGACTTCGGCTACGCCAACACCCGGTCCCTTCATTGGACCGACCTTCGCGAACTTGCCGGCTACGGTTCCGGACGCCAGGTTCGGACAGGTGGCGAACGCGCAGAACATTGCCAACTCCAACTACCACGGGTTGACGTTTACGGCCAACCACGCCTTCTCTGGCGGCTTCCAGTTCCAGGCTAGTTATACCTGGAGCCACGCCACGGACCAAATCTCCAACAACTCTCTCTCTCCGTTCGGTCTGAACACGATCGGGCTGTATGCGGATCCTGTTTACCCGCAGAACCCTTACAACCCCGGCGGAAACTATGGCAACGCCGACTATGACGTTCGCCACAACTTCACAATGAACTATGTGTGGGCTGATGGTTTCCGCCATCTAACTCATTGGGGGCCGAATACCCTGGTGAAAGGATGGACGTTCTCCGGGACGATCATTGCCCACAGCGGTTATCCTTTCACGGTGTATAGCTCCGCCGACTCGAACGCGTTGCAGGCAACCAACTACGGGTCGAGTAGTAACCTGCAGTACATCTTTTCCGACCAGATTGGCGCTCCAGCCAATTGCGGTTCGTCTGCAGCGACGTTGACCGCCGGAGTTCCTAATGCCTGCATGGTGGCTAGTAACTGGCTTGATCCGGCCACGACCTATGGGAACCAGTTGAGGAACCAGAACCGCGGTCCCTTGTACTTTGATACAGACTTCGGAGTAGAGAAGGGGTTCGGCGTAGCGAAGTGGGAGAGCGCTCAATTCTCAGTTGGCGCGAAGTTCTTTAATCTCTTCAATCACCCCAACTTCTACTTCCCAGTCATGAACCCGGCTAGCGGCGCGTTCGGGACCATTATCGAGACTGCTCTCAACCCGACCGGCATTTACGGCTCAGGCTTGGGAGCGGATAACTCGGTCCGGGCAATTCAACTGCAGGCCAAATTCACCTTCTAGTCCTGGGTCTGGGGCTCTGCTGACACAATCGGCATTGCGAAAGCGGGGCCCCCAAAACCACCAAATGTCCTGCCGTTCGAAGAAATCACAACTGTGGGGATTGCTCCAAAATTGCCCCGATAACCGGGGGAGGGCTCCCGCAATCACGGGCGAACGAGAGCGACCAAAGCGCGCAGGACTGCGCCAGCAGCATCCGGTCCGACTCAGTTGACTTCTCCATACCAAGGTTCAGCCAAAGCGAAGCACAGCCGAAGCAAAGCATTGCGTGCGTTAGCCATGTTCTTGGTGCTTCAAGGACAATGGACTGGCCATTTCCGCAGGGAGGGGGATGTGATATCCATTCCTGGGGAAATGGCCAGTCCATAGCCTTTTCTGGTTGATTTTGGAGCCTCTGGCTGGTATTCGGTACCGCCTCAAATCGGCTCATGCCGCCTTGTAACTCAGACAGCAGTCACGGCCTGTCTGGTTTGTGGGCGTCAGTACGCACACCCGCTCCAAAATTCCGGCGTAAGTCTGGAATAGGGCGCCTCCCGGATCAGCAGCGAAACTTGTTCCGCCCGCCGCTGAAAGCGGCGCAACCCCGAAGGCAAGAAGCTCCGCTCCCGCGTCCGCATGATGCGTAAGCGAATCGTCCCAAAGCAGGTCACAAAATCCCGCTCGTAGTAGCTGTTGCGATACCGCCGCCGTTTTCCCCACCCACGCTCATGCCAAGCCCAGCCCGTGAATCGGTCTCGTTCCCGTTCCGACTCCAGCTGGAAAAAACGCTGCCACGCCTGCCGCGTCTGCCCATACAGATCGCCCCAGAACGTCTCTTTCATCTCGTCCAGAAAATGTTGGAAATGCTCGTTGATCGGTGTTACTTTCGCCATCGGGTGTAACGCTCCTTTTCTGAGGATTTGGTTTTAGCTTTGGTCGGCCAAAACCAAGTTACACCCACTCACCTTTTACACACGAAAACTTACATCACCGTGGCAGAATCCTAAGGTTGCTTTTCAAACATGCTGCAAACCAGTGGAGCTTCGCCTTGTCGATAGATGAGCTAGGTAAGGCGCTGGCAGGATTCCGATAAAGTAGACTTCTGAAATCCAGCCAATTCTTGGTAGAGGGGCAAATCATGAGACTGCAGAAGGTTCTGGTGGGAGTGATTCTCGCATTCTGTGTGGCCGCAAACGCGGCCGATCGCAAGTTCATTGTGAAGCCACGACCCGCTGGTCTCGCCTCCTTGCCCTTCAGCGATGCAGTGCTGGTAGGCAACACTCTTTACATGGCCGGCACCATTGGCCTCGACCCCAAAACCGGACAGCCACCAGCTAGCGCGGAGGATGAAGCGCGACTGGTGATGGACGCGACCAAGCAGACCGTCGAAGCGGCTGGGTTCTCGATGGATGATATGGTTTCAATCCAGGTTTTCTGCACCGACCTGAAGCTCTACGAAACGTTCAACAATGTTTATAAGACCTACTTTCACGGCGACTATCCGGCGCGAGCGTTCATCGGGGTGAACCAACTGGTGCTTAATGGCAGGTTTGAAGTGATGGGCACCGCCGTGAAGAAGAAACAAAGCAAGCGAAGGCCGAGTACGCGAAGCTGCAGTGACCCGCTGCTAAGCCCGTTTATGGCGAGGAACAACGAACCGTCCTAAATCACCTGTTGCGAGCAATCCTGATTCCCCTCGGCAGACCCCAGTCTTGACCGTAATATAAGGGCGCGGCATGCAGCAGAACCAACTCGGCCACAAACAGCACCTCGCCCAAAATAGGAACGTCAGCTTCCTGATACTCCTGAGTACGGATAGGGGAACGGCAATCCCTGGGTTCGACGTGGGTTCTTCTCATTGAAGCGTTGTCCCACTGTACGTGAGAACCCGAAGTTCCACAATAATGGTTTTGCCCGGGCTTCCCCGCACGTAAAACCTCGGATCGGACGTTGACAAGCACTTGTACCCGGACCACGATTTCACAAAAGGTCCCGAGCTATGGCGCAAACTGTAAAGCCTGTGCAAC
>Ga0187784_10005126_pt1 | contig 10610 bp, 14 predicted proteins | sample 1015_SJ02_MP15_2_FD_132964 | JGI IMG/M metagenome (GOLD analysis project Ga0187784, IMG submission 132964) | Tropical peat soil microbial communities from peatlands in Department of Meta, Colombia - 1015_SJ02_MP15_20_MG | ecosystem: Environmental > Terrestrial > Soil > Wetlands > Peat | place... | reverse complement strand
TTTCTCTTCTTCAGTGATATCTTCTATTCCATTCTCAGTTACTTTAAGTATTTCCTCTCCTTCCGGCAGATACGGGCTTGAAACTAGCCTTGCAATTCGCGTGGGTCCATGGGGTGCTCTTCGTAGATAGATGCGTGTGTGGCTTGTGTGACCGACGATGTTTCCGCCGATTGGGTGGATTGCATCGCCGAAGAACTGGTCTGGTTTAGCCATCACTTGGTTAGTAACCACGGCTACCGCGTTGAATGCTCTGGCTAAACCGATTAGTTTGTGCATGTGCTTGTTTAGTTTTTGTTGTCTTGAGGCTAACATTTCTCTTCCGAGATATTCACTTCTGAAATGTGCTGTTAACGAGTCAACTATGATTAGTTTGACATTGTTCGCCTTGATTATTTCATCAGCGTTTTCAAGCAGGAACATCTGGTGGTCTGAGGTATATGCTTCAGCGTAAATAATTTTTTTTGCAACTTTTTCCGGGTCTAAGCCTAAAAATTTAGACATTTGCACTATACGTTCAAGCCTGAAAGTGTTCTCTGTATCCACGTACAATGCGGCGCCGTTGAGTCCACCTCGTTCTGGAGGCAACTGAACGTTTACGCAAAGCTGATGGCATACTTGGCTTTTTCCACTGCCATACTCGCCGTAAAATTCTGTTATAGTTTGAGTTTCTAATCCACCGTCTACTAGTTTGTCTAAGGCTTTGCTGCCTGTGCCTAATCGTAAAACGCTTTGGCGCATTTTGAAAAGTTCATCTGCTCGGACGAAGGCAATCCCGATGGATGAACGTGCCGCTTCTATGATTTGGAAAGCCTTTTTTTCGCTTACTCCAACAGGCTCTAGCTCCCGAGCTGTCGCCATGGCTAAAGATTCAACAGTGTGATAACCGAGTTCTCGGAGTTTTTGCGCTGTGGCTGGGCCGACTCCTGGAAGGTCTTCTATGAACTCGTATTTGTTCACGCATGGTTCTGTTGATTCTATCTCTGGATTTTCTTTTTCTTTCTGGTCTTCAGCGTCTTCATCTTCATTCATCATGTTCACACTTTGAAGATGTAATGTATGGGGTATTTAAAACAACCTAAAAAAAGGATTATTTGCCTAGTGGAGGGGTGAGTGAAAGTGAACCGTTTTTTAATTTAAAAACATCATAGTAAACTCAAGTTAAAGTACACGCCATCCGTAAAACCGCTGTCTTTCCAATCAGCATTTACAACAGCTACTCTATAGCGGCTTTGGCAGCGTTCTTTGGTGCGTACAGTTCCTCCGGCTTAAAAAGAGTGGCAACTGCGAAATCCGAGAAGCTTCCAATAAGTCCTTTGTCGTTGTTCTGAAGCATCATTAAGTACGCTATGTAGGGCTTAGCGTTTATGTTAAGAATCGTAAAATTTAGTTATTCTTTGCATTCTTTGAGGTTGCGGAGCTCCTGCATAGTTTGGTTTAAGATAGCTGTATCCTTAATCGTTTTAATGCTTGAAACTGGCAAGCAAACGTGCACTTTGCCAAGATACGGTCTCTTGAACCCCAGCATCCTGGTAGCTTCATCAGATAAACCAACAAATAAATTTGTTATCTGCCAAGTGTTCATATCTACTTCAGCACTTTCCACTTCGCCCAGCAAAATCGCGTCTGAAGTGAAAGCTTTTTTCCAAAATAGCCGTGTAATTTCAACCATGTAAAAGACCTCGGTATTAAATTAACAAGTGACCTCTATATTTATTTGTCGGCAATAATTGCGGCAAAATGCTTTTTACAATCCAGGAGCTTGGTAATAACGATAATTATGTCTACTTCTCAAAAAGAAAACAAGAAGCTTACTCCCGAAGAGAAACGCGTGATAGTCCAAAAAGGCACCGAAATGCCATTCACTGGCAAATACTACGCTTTCTGGGAGAAAGGCACTTACGTTTGCAAACGCTGTGGAGCACCCCTTTACCGCTCAGAAAACAAGTTTGAAGCAGACTGCGGATGGCCAAGCTTTGACGAGGAAATTCCAGGAGCGGTCAAGCGACTGCCTGACCCTGATGGTGTGCGAACTGAAATTCAATGCGTTAACTGCTGTGCCCACCTTGGTCACGTCTTCACCGGCGAACACTTTACAGAAAAAGATACTCGGCATTGTGTAAACTCGATATCCATGGATTTTATCCCGGATAAAAAGGAATAAAAACTGTATTTTGGTAATTGAGGTTAAGGTTACTGCAGCTTTTTAAGATTTAGGATGAGTTCTTTTTTAAGCTCTGGATTTGCTTTGATTTCTTTGCTGGCTTTCTTCCAATCTGCTGAACATCGCCCGTAACTTGATTGATTGCCTATGAACTGGTGGATAAATTTGTCAATTTTTTCTTTGTTTTCGTCGGTTACTTGTACATTTGCTTCTTTCAAAACTCCATTAAACCATTTCCAACAAGTCAAAAGAAACACCACTTTCTGATTTCACTTACTGTAATATAAGAATTATGGAAACTGAAAAAGCGGCTCTATAACTGCGTTTGGCAGAACCGGTAAGAGAAAAAACTAAAAGGTTTATTGTACTCAGTAAAGGCTTGATTTACGTGAGAAAAATAAATCCGGAAACTCTGTCTGCTAAGAGTGTTTCAAAGAAGATTCTTAGAAGCGTTTGGCGAAAAATTTCAGATAAGCCTTTTCCTGATGTTTATGCGTTTACATTGGCAGAGAACGAGTTTTTGGCAACCCTTGAATTGTTACAGAAGCAAAATAAAGTTATTGATACTCGAGTTAAGGAGTATGGAGTAAAAATTGACAACAAGTTTATTGAGGCTTGCACGTTTAAGTTTAAAGGACACTTTGTTATTTTTGTTAAACAAACAGTTCCTCTTGTTGACGCATTAGAACATGAGTTGAGGCATGTTGCATCATGGAATTTTAAAGGTGAAGCACCTTAGCCAGCTGCAACTTCAATTAGGCTTGCATCAAACTTCATGGACTAATTACGAAAAGCCTTGTTGTTTTTCCCCGAAGCAAACAAATGGCTATACATCGAGGAAAATGACTCAGCTAAACTATTAACACCTTAGATTTGCACATTTCTCTAAACAAACCAATACGAGCCGTTGTGCGCGCTAAGCCATAATAGTCACAACAACGCGATAAATCCCTGAACCAGTGGCATATTGGCTCCAATCACAATTACTTGAACTGTAAGCACCGTTGCTTGTAGCGTAAACGTTCTGTACACTTCCTAACAACACTATCGACGTTGATATTACTGCTCCAGAAACATCCGTCCAGCTGGAAAACCCAGTCTCTTGCTGCAGCATCCAAGTTACAGTCACAGACCCCCTATAGCCGTTGAATTCCAGTCTTGAATACCAATTGTCAGAGGAGCTGCTAAGAGTGAGTGTTGCACTCCATGTTCCATTTTCAGTATTATTGAGACTGTACATGACGGTGCCCTGCGGTTGTGTTACGCCGCCAACGATTACCTCTGCGTAGACCACCGCAACTGAGGATAAAACAAAAACTACCAGTAAAACTGTTGCAATAAATGCTTTCCTCGAAATGGTCATGGTCATTTTTGTTACCTTTTATAAAGAGGTGTTTTTTATGAATTGCAAGCGATTTAGTGGTTATAAGCGGTATTTCGGAAATCTTAGCATTTCGTAAATCGTGATATATCGAATTTAGTAATATCGTTTAGTTGACTCGTTTCTTCTACAACCAGAACTTGGTCAAGCGTTCTGCATGCAAAATTCTAAACTAAAATCTAATGCACAACTTTTGGCTATGACTGCTGAAAATTTACTCCGCGCTCCTTCTACATGGCGCATGGAAAAACTGCTTCTACGAATTTTTTTTAAAAAAAATAAAAAGGAGTGCGCTTGTTTGTCCCGACATTATTATATTAGCACGCCCTTAATTTCAATAAGAGGCATCCTATGGCAAATAACATTAAACTTCTAGTCTATCCGGTTAAGGATGTAGAAAAAGCTAAAGCATTTTATGGAAAGTTTCTAGACACAGAGCCGTATGTCGCAAGCGCCTATTATGTAGGTTATAGTGTAGGTGATCAGGAAGTCGGCTAAGACCCTAACTCTAATGTGGGCCTATTGCTTATCCAGACGTTAAGGATATTATGAGCAGCCTTCATGCAATGACCGAAGTCGGAGTTGAGATTATCCAAGATGTTAAAGACGTTGGCAGGAGAATGTTGATTGCACAGGTTAAGGGACGCCGACGGTAATGTTGTTGGGTTTAGACAACAATCTAAGTAGCGGCGCTAATTTAAACCAAAGTCATAAGAAAAGCTTGAAAAATCATAGTTTAAGTAGGGTAAAAAAGGTTAAAATGGTATATAAACAGGTGAAAAAGTCTGGAAAGTGGCTTGCGTACACTTATTAACGATTTTTTGGTGTTGAATATTGTTTGAAGTGAGGAAATCTAACTATGAGCAAAAGAAAAACAACTAACTTGGTTGCAAAAGTTTCAAGCCTTCAAGGCTTAATAGATTATCAAGAAGGCTCAGTTGTAAGTCGCACAATCATTGACAAGAAAACAGGAACCATAACACTTTTTGCATTTGATGAAAACCAAGGCTTAAGCGAGCACACTGCACCCTACGACGCAATGGTTTATGTGCTTGACGGCGAAGTAGACATTACCATATCGGGCAAGCAAGTCTGTCTAAAGCAAGGTGAAATGACCATCCTGCCTGCTAACCAGCCGCATGCTTTAACTGCAAAAACAAGGTTCAAAATGCTTCTAACAATGATAAAATCTTAACTAAACTTTACGCCCCACTTATCCCTGAAACAATAATCGCCAAGCGGTTTTTTAGGTGGCACAGGAGGTTTCTCAGCGGAATAACCTATCGCAATTAACGCTTCAGGCTCAATCTCATCTGGAATTTTCAGCACTCTCCTGACAGTTTCTTTGCAGAAACCCGGCGCACAGAACCAGCATGCACCCAAACCATTAGCATGTGCCGCCAACAGCATGTTTTCCAAGGCTGCCGCTAAACTTTGCATTGCCCAATCCCGTTCGAATTTTTGTCTCTTTTCATCAGAAAATTTATCCATGCCCTCCATTGTGAAGCAGGCGAGTATAAGCACGGGTGCTGTTGCGAATCTTTCAACCCGAAATTTGAAGTTTTCTGGTTCAATGTTTAATCCATCTTTAGCGATGTCCGCAGCCCAAGACTCAGCCATAGCCTCAGCCAATTCCCGCTTAACTAAAGCATCTGCTAAAACTATGAATCGCCATGGTTGAGCGTTATGCGCTGAAGGCGCCCAGCCTGCCGCCTGCAAAATCTCCTGAATTAGTCCGAGTGGAACAGGCTTCTCTTGGTATTTTCTGATGCTTCGCCGCTCTTTCATGGCGTCTAAGGTGTCAGGCATAAAAGTAGTGTATTATTGTTTCCCTTAATAGCTTAAGCCCTCATAGGCTCCAAAATTATCTTGATATAGCTATGCGGGTGATTTATGCTTATATATTAAAGTTCTTACGGTTTAATACATGGGCAAAAAGGGTTCCTCCAGACTTGCGGCTAAAGTTTCGAAACTTCTGGAGTTGATTGATTATCAGGAAGGCTCAATAGTTAGCCGTACAATAATTGACAAGAAAACGGGAACAGTGACCCTTTTCGCATTTGACCAAAATCAGGGATTGAGCGAACACACTGTGCCGTTTGATGCTTGGGTTTACGTTCTCGAGGGCGAAGTAAACATAACCATATCTGGCAAGCCGCTGAAGCTTACGCAGGGTGAAATGACCATTATGCCTGCAAACGAGCCTCATGCCTTGACTGCGATAACAAGGTTCAAAATGCTTCTTACAATGATAAAATCCAGTTAGCGAAACTTGCTGCCCAACTATTCCTAAAACCATCAACTAATTTGGGTATTTATTATGGAATGCAGAAATATTAATAACGAGTTATTATCGCGCTGGCTTGTCCCCTTTTTTTGGTGGTAAAAGATTAGCCAATTACATTCCCGTCGACAATTCGAGTCTTTCCAAAAGTATATCTTTGACTATGACTTTGTCAACTTTTGGCAAAGGAGGTTTAAAGTGAGTGAACAAAAGCGCGCCGCGCGCTTGGTTCTTGAAGAATTGGAGAGATTTACGGGAAGAAGGCATCGATACGGTGAAGACTGAGGCGAGCGTTACAGTTGACCGCTCCGCCGAGGAGGTCTGGCAGTTTATAACCGACTTTGCGAAATACCCAAAGTGGGACCCAGTCATTATCGAACTAAGGCAAACTTCCGCTGCACCACTCGGAGTAGGTACGACGCTAGAGGTAGAACGAAGATATAAGATGATAATTCCAGAACGGGTCATCGAACCAGACTAACCGAAAGTTAACTTTCCTGTTCACCTCGGGGCCAGCCAAAGGAACAACAGGTACTTTCAGTATGGAGACCATCGAAGGAAAGATAAGATTGACCGAAACCGCTGATTGGAAGTTTAGCGGCGTCTACAAGCTGGTCGGGCCATTCTTAACCCGTATGGCGAAGAGAGAAAGCGCAGCCCGTGTAGGCAACCTGAAGCGCGTACTTGAATCTGAAGCTAAGTCATAGGTTCAAATGGAACTCAGCCTGCAGTGCATGCTTCGGAATTGCCATTTTGTTCACGGCGGGAGCAGAGTTAAGGCTTGACATACCCGGAGAAACTAGATGCTTAGCGCTCATTTGTGTGCAGCTTAAACAGCGGTAAGCTTGTCACACCATAAATCAATTTGTTTTTCTGTTTTGACTTTATGTCGCAAAGGAAGTTGTATAGATAGTTCGCCAGCATAATTAGAGTCAGGCATCAATGCTTTGGTCTGTTCTATGCCCTGAGGAGTTTTGCGTCCCTGCACAAAGAAAACAGCGACTTTTTTTCCTGCAAGGCTATTCTTCCTGAGGTAGGTTCTTATAGCCGGAGTTGGGCGTCCATACCAGATAGGAGTCCCGATGATTATGAGGTCATAGTCGGTTGGTGATTTTGTGATGGGGGCAATTTCGGTTTCCCTGCCGTTTCTAGCATCAGAAGCGCCTCTGAGATATCCTATAATGCCGCTTCGTTTTTTCAGGTCGATTACTTCTTCAATGTCTGCGCCGACTCGTGCTGCAATGGTTTGAGCCACAAACCGTGCGTTACCGGTTCTTGTATAAAAAACAACAAGACTCTTCAATTCAAATCCCTAAGAGCAACATATAAAGTAGCCGTTTATAAGCATTAATTGTCACGCGCCATCAGGCGCGTGCAACGCTTGATTTATGCAAGCTTATGGTTTGTTGGGCTCTAAAATGACTTTAAGTGATTGCCCAGCTTCAGCCACCAAGCGGAAGCCTTCCTGTGCCTCGCTTAAAGGAAGCCTGTGCGTTATCATGTCCTTAACGTTGAACTGTTTTGTCGCCAAAACCCGCAACGAATCCTCTAAATCCACAGGGGCTGCGCCGTAGCTGGTCCGCATAGTTATTTCGTTTCTCCAAAACTGGGTTATCGGAATAGGCAGCTTCACAGTTGGGTCTGGCACTGCATAAAACAGGATTGTTCCGCCGTTTTCTACGCAATCTAACGCTGTTAACGCGGCTGAAGTGGCTCCGGTACAGACGACAACTTGGTCAGCTAATCTTTCATCGTTTATCTCTTTAAGCTTCTCTGGCAGGTTCTCTTTGGCGTCTGATGAGTGGTCTGCGCCGAATTTTTTGGCAAGCATAAGCCTGTACGGGTTAATGTCGGCTACCACAATGTTTTCTACCCCTTTAAATTTGGCAAGTTGCGTGTGGAGAATCCCTGCTATGCCGCTTCCAATAATCAGCAGAGTATCATCCTTTTGCAAACCTGCCAAGCGTTGCCCACGCGACACGCATGCTAATGGCTCAATGAATGTGCCTTCTTCAAAGGACATATCATCTGGCAGCTTGTACACGCCGAAGTCAACGTTTATTTTTGGAACACGTATGTACTGTGCAAAGCCGCCCGGGTAATAATTTGTCGTATGTAGCGTATGGCAGGCGGTGTGGTGGCCTCTCTGGCAGTGACGGCACTGGTTGCAGGGTACGTGGTGTGAAACGAAGACTCTGTCGCCGACTTTGAGGCTGGTAACTTTATTGCCGACTTTATCGATGACGCCTGTGGCTTCGTGACCCAGCACTCGCGGAGCCTTAGGCACTCGGTACCATTCAATAACATCGCTGCCGCATATGCCGCTCGCCATAACCTTAAGCAAAACCTCGTCAGCACCGATTTCGGGGATGGGCATTTCTTCAATGCGGACGTCATGATTGTTGTAGTAGACGGCAGCAAGCAAGAGGTTCACCAAGACAAAGAAAAGTGCGGGGTTAAGCCTTGCCGGCTTTCACCTGATCAAACAGGTCGAGTGCTTCTTGCGGAGTATAGTTATCATGGACAATGGCTCTGATTGCTCTGATTGCGGCTACTGGATTCTCAGTTTGCCAAATGTTCCTGCCCAAGTTTACGCCTATAGCTCCTTTCTGCATACCATCATAGACGAATTCGAATACTTCAAGTTGAGTTTCAGTTTTTGGTCCGCCTGCAATTACAATTGGCACTGGGCAACCATCAACAACTTTTTCAAAGTTTTCTTTACAGTAGTAAGTCTTAACCACTCGTGCACCAATTTCAGCTGAAACTCTCGCAACCAAAGCTAAATAACGGGCTTCTCTCTTTTCAAGTTCCCTTCCAACGGAAGTTACAGCCATAACTGGTACGCCATAATCTTCGCACACATCCACGAGTTTAGATAGGTTGCTGAGGCTTTTGTTCTCATATTTTGTGCCCACAAAGACGGACATCGAGACTGCCATGGCGTTTAATCGCAGAATTTCTCGGATGGATGTGACTAAGCTCTCGTTTGCCAAATCTTCGCCTACCACGGTTACAGCTCCTGAAACCCGCATTATGATTGGCTTCTCGATTGCTGGGTCAACGCAGTTGCGCAGAACCCCGCGTGTGCACATGATTGCGTCGGCGTATTGGTAGATCGGCTTGATTGTTTCTCCGGGTTTCTCAAGGCAGTGTGTTGGTCCTTGGAAGTATCCATGGTCAATGGGTAAGAATAGGGCTTTTCCGTCTTTTTGGATAAGTCTGCTTAACCTGTTTTTCATTCCCCACTCCATATTTATTTCTCCGTGAAACCTTTTGTTTTAAGAATTAAATAACCTTTCCTACCCTTACTAAGAAAAACTATTTGGATTTGGAATTCAAATATGTCACCCTGGAGCCTTTTTTTTGTTTTTGCTTTCCAGCCATGCTTATGGTTTGATTTATTTAATTCGCCCGCGCGTCCTAATGGCGTTTCTTGAGAAACACAATGGCGACAGCGATTATGATGACTAAGAAGACTATCAAAATGGCGTAGTAAGTGATTGTGGGTATGCTTGATTTGCTAGTTGTGCTTGGGCTGCTTGTGGTTTGGCCTACTGCGTAAACGTTGCCGTCGTATGAGCCAAAGTATGCGACTCCGTCGACTACTGCAGGAGAGGAATAGATGTTTCCGCCAGTTTGATAACTCCACAAGAAAGCGCCAGTCTGAGCGTCGAGCGCGTAGGTTTTGTTGTCTAAGGAACCGAAGTATACGACGTTTCCAACAATTGCTGGTGCAGTAAATATTCCGGCGCCGGTAGTATAATTCCATCTGGTTGTGCCTGTTGTAGCGTCCAGAGCGTACACGTTGTTATTAAATGAACTGCCAGTGTAGATTAAGCCGTTTGCAAAAGCTGGAGAAGCCTGAACGCACTGCTCATACCCAGTTGGAACCTTCCACACTAAGGTACCAGTTTCCGCGTTTAAGGCGTAAGTGTTGTTATCAAAACTGCCAAAGTAAACGTTGCCATCAGCGACGACAGGAGAAGATTCAACAACGCTTCCCGTTGTGAAATTCCATTCTTCAGTGCCTGTCAAGGCATCAAGAGCATAAACTTTGTGATCATACGAGCCAAAGTAAACGGCTCCATCGGATAGAGCTGCCGAAGAAATAACACTGCCGCCAGTTGTAAAATTCCACAGCTTAATGCCACTGGTAGCATTTAACGCATAAAGATTATCGTCACTTGAGCCTACGTAAACTATTCCACCTGAAACCGTTGGATTAGATTGAACAACATTACCAGTAGTAAAATTCCAAACAAGAGCACCTGTGGCAGCGTTTAATGCGTAGACATTGTGGTCATCTGATCCTATGTAAACTAAATTGTTAGCTACAGCGGGTGAACTATAAGATTGGCTGCCCATGCGAGAGCTCCATATTTCTGTGCCTGATGTAGCGTTTATAGCGTAAACGGTGCGGCCAGAAGCGATATAGACTATGCCGTTGACAACAGCTGGGGAAGACCAGATTTCACCCTTTATTTTCAAGAGCCAGAGAGTTTGGTTTGTGCTGGGGCCTGACCCGGTTGAGTAGCCAGTGTGCGCTACATCGCCATGAAACATCGGCCAAGAACCTGCCACTTGAGCATTAACTGTTGACGCAAATAACGAAACAGCTAAAAAACATAGGATTACAACGCATAGCATAATGTAAAGTTTCTTCATGCCCAAAACCTAACTTGGTGCACTTTAATCCTTTGTGAGCGCTTTATCATAGCTCCTATTGAAATTATCATAATCAAACTAATCATAATAGCTACAGTTTTATCTGTTAAATTTTG
>Ga0187784_10005125_pt1 | contig 10610 bp, 7 predicted proteins | sample 1015_SJ02_MP15_2_FD_132964 | JGI IMG/M metagenome (GOLD analysis project Ga0187784, IMG submission 132964) | Tropical peat soil microbial communities from peatlands in Department of Meta, Colombia - 1015_SJ02_MP15_20_MG | ecosystem: Environmental > Terrestrial > Soil > Wetlands > Peat | place... | reverse complement strand
TGACTACTGAGAAGTTGTTTGAGTTTCCTCCGATCCCCATCCAGTATTTCAATAAATCTTAACCCGTATCTGTACCCTTCCCAATCCTCCTCCCAGTGACGGTCTTTCCATATTATTTCTGCTAATACTTCAAAGTTGGTTAGTTCGAACCCCTTGGGGAACAAGACGGCAATATTCAATCTCGAGCCGATCAGAATATCCTTGACCGAATTGATAAGAAGCCCCATCTCACTCGCATTGACCACGAGTCCTCCATGAGCATAAGTGGCATCCATCACTCGATATTCAAGGGGCAAGTCCAAGAGTACTCTGGGATGTTTTCTTCTTTCTTCGCGTGGCGTCTCTTCGTCCATATTTAAGTCATTCTTTCATCCCGTTTTCTGATGGGTCAAAGTCAAGACAAACCCTTGGACAGAAGGCTTCGAAGAGGCACCCTTCACACCATGGTTGGACAGGAAAACAATGCCCCCCTTCTTCTGACCGCCCTATGGATGCCATTGGCTCCTCCACCTTCCCAGGATTCTCAGGAAACGCGGCTCGTGCAAAAGACTGAATTTTTGCATCTCCCGTCGAATGTGGGCCTTCGTAATGGTCGGAGCGAGGGTCCACAACGCCTAACCGGGAAGCAACTCTGTAAAGACCCTTCCCAACGGTGACGGAGGTTCCGGAAAAATCAACTTCCAGAACATCCGGAATCAATGCGTTCATCCACTGTATCGCCATCCGGCTGTTCTGGCGGCCCATATGGGGAATCACTTGAACCAACCTTTCCAATTCAAGGGCGCCCCATTTATTTCTCTCAAGAACGGCCTTTGCAATCTGCTGAATCTTGGGAAGTGCCCGATGAAATAGATCGGCCCAAACTTCTCCCGATGCGAAGGGTGTTCCTTCAAGAGCCGGTCTCTCGTGAACGGGAAGGTTTGGCTGAGCAATGAGTCCGAATACCCTTTTGGTGTTTTCCAACGCCTTGACAGGCAGGTACCCCTGTTCAAATCGAGAATGAACCAATATGGTCAAGAGAGCATGAAAGGAATCTTTAAAATCACCCCCCTTTCGACGTTCCTCAAACCATATCGAAAAAATATCAGGCGATTTTTCATAATAAGTTTCCAGAGCACTTCTAAAGGGGTCTATCCAGGCGAATGAAGGAGCGGTCCCTTCCTCTGCCTCTATTTCCTCTGGAATTTCGGAGACACCTTCGGGCAACTGGATAGCATCCTGAGGTGCGGACGCTCCCAGGAGTGGGGCTTCCTCGACTTCCCTCTCATCCGAAACCAGCCTTATGTCACCTAAAGCCCCCACTTCCTCTGTCTCTTTTTCTGTCTCCTCCGACGCAAACAAATCAGATTCCTGCGAGGCTTCTTGACCGAAGGTTCCTTCCGATTCTTCTAAGCCCGGATGACCATCTTCCTCGAGCGCGTTCAAGGAAGACTCCAGGATTTTTCCCAAAGGCTCAACAGTGAGTGAAAGAGAATGGTCAGAGATTCTGCCCTCATCTCCCCCCTGTTCTCCTCTAGTTTCCTTTTCAAGAGGAGTTTCCATTTTCTTTCCCGAGAAGCGGGCGGTCTCCCTGGGGGTCTCCTTCTCCCTTATGATAATTATCTTTTCTGAGGGCTCGGTCAGATGAATGTCCTGAGCCTTCTTCTCAAATCCCGCTGACATCGGAGGAGGCGAAAGGAAACGTTCCTCTCCTAGCGGCACCTCCATCCACTCTTTCTTTCTCCTCTTGTCCACGGCTGGAATAGGTTGTCCCGAAGCATTCTTAAAGGCGATGGAAATCCTTTTGGCTGAAAGGTTACCTTCAAAAATTACTTTAAAGGGCGAGGCTTCACCTGAGGGTAGCGGGTTAATGGCAAGGGGAGCTTCTTCAAAGGCAATGAATTCGTCAGGGTCTTCGAAAAGCTGAGCGAGTACCCAGGTATCTGTTAACGTTTGATCCGATATATTCTTTGCCCTTCCCATGACGCTCCATGCTCCCCTCTCTGTCTTCCGGAGATAACAGGACTCCAAGGCCAGGTGACGTGGGGTCAATTCCTGAAATTCGAGAGAGAGGGGAAGGAGGTTTCTTCTTTCTTCAACCGAGACCCTTGCCCCGAAGGATCTGAGCGTCTTGGCAAGCGTTTCGGCTTTTCTAAAAGGGATATTCTTTTTGAGGATGATCGGAGAACTGTCAACGACCTTCTTCAAGGTGGGAAAGGGAATACTGTAGTTTTTCGAAAGATTGTGACAGAAGGAGCCCTTTTCTTCCTCAGTATTATCTCCGATACCGATAAGGAGGACTCTATATCTCCCTTCTTGTTGATTTAATCTGGCCATGATGTTCCTTTTCCGCCGAGCAGATTTCCTGAAGGCATGTCGAGGGAGATTTTAAGTCATCTTCTATGGGATTAGAAATTTAAGGTCCCTTCTCGGCGATGCCCGAACAGAACAGTTTCATGTTCGTCTCCTTATTTTTAAATAATTTTTTAAAATAGGTCAACCTCTTTTTATCAGACCTCATGGCCTTCAAGAGGAGATTGCTTCAATTCCCCACCTCTTTCAACAGGGTGGTCAATTGACTAAAGCTTTTTTGATCAATGTGCTGGAACTGAAGTCCGTAGCGGTGCTCTCCCCAACTCTCCCTTGCGGCCAGGTCACACCAAACGACTTTTGCCACTGCTCGAATGGTATCCAGTTCCAAGCCCCTCACGTATAATATTTCAATTTTTAGTAAAGCTCCTAACTCGATCCTCTCGGGGAGATAGACGAGAAGGCCACCCTCGCTCGCATTTGCTACCATGCCTCCAAGGGGCTTCTTCCCTTCAGCGCGGGAATAATTGAGGGGAAGCTCCACGCTAAACCTTGGATACTTCCTCTTCTCAATGGCGAGGACGCCCATTTTACCCTGTGAACCGGATTGCCTCATTTGGTTAAATTTGTCCATTCTCAGTTAGACTCTTAAACCTTGATCTATAATGGAGTTTGCATTCTTAATGCTATTTATCTTCTTCCCTTATTATTAAGTACCAGTATACTTATAACTTTGGCTAATAATTTACCAGAGGTGGCCGATTCCTTACATCGGATTACGAACGAGATTAATATTCATACGTTGTTTCTTGGACTCTCTTACAAATTGTCATATTCTTTTCGTTTGGTCCAAGATATTCAAAGTGGATGAAAGCGAATTTTCCTTTGTTAAAAGGAACTTATCAATTCTTGGTAGGCTTCCTCTTCAAAGGATACTTTTTCTTGGGTCTATGAAATATTTTCATTATTTGACCCATTCTGGCTTTGCCTTGTAAAGTTCGGCTTCTTCTGGAATCTTCTTTTCTAACATGGCCCTGGCTTCTTCGATTTGAATTCTATATTCGTCCATTTCCTTCTTAACCTCGTCTCTTTCTCTCCGGAGGTTTCCCCGTTCAGCGGTACTTTTTGAATCGTTGAATCTCTCAGTCAGTCCATTGTATTTGCCTCTCAAGGCTTCCAATTTGTCCTGTTGTTCTCCTAGCTTCCGTCTCCATTCCTCTACTCGTCCCTTCCAATAGTCCTCCCCCCTCCCCAATTGGTCCTTATAAGTCTCTTCGCTTTTTTTGTGGGTTACCTCCCCTTCGGTCTTTGATTCTTCCTTCTCTTCAGGTGACCCGGTATTTTCGGCTTTAGATCGATACCTTTCTGGAACCTGCGTGATATCATCCGTGAAGTGGGCCGCCCCTTTTTCGTCAACCCATTTGTAAACCTGTGCAAAAGAGATTTCTGTCTTACCTGTAAATAAGAATAAGATGGACAGAATAATAATTGAAATTCGTTTCATAGCCAAGATTTTATGAGCAATTCTCATGCCAAGTCCCCTCCAATTGTTGATTTTTTTTACGTAATGTATTATTCTTATTGTAGCTGGAACGTCAAACCATATCACCTCCTTGTTTCACCCCCACTTGACGTACCAGCCGGGATCAGTTACTGCCCTCCTCTAACTGATCCCTTTTGAATTTATTCTATAAAATTATAAAGTTATGTTGGTTCCTGACTTGTTTTGTGAATAATTTGCTGAGAATCTTGGCTTTGGAGCCTGAATAATGGCCAATCCTGTCTCCTGTTTGCAAGGTGCCCAATCTTTGAACAATTCCGTTGTAAATGGTTTCGGCAGGATACCAATCCCTTAACCCGAACCATTTTCCTTCACTCCTCGTACCACCTCTGAAGGAAATCCGAGCTGGGATACGAATTCTCTGTAGAAATGATTAAATCCAACCTCCTTGAGAAAAGGCTGGGCCATCACTCCCCTACATCCTGCCAAAAGAGGTGGCTTCAGCTTATAAATCTCCTCGTAGAGCTGGTTCACCCACTTCTCCCCTTTCGTCATGTTGGCCAAAACAATTCTGCCGCCCTCCTTCAGAACTCTTTTAAACTCCAGGAGAATGGGAATGAAATCTTCGACGGGAAGGATATCCAAAAGATATTGGGTCATGATGACATCAAAGGTTTCGTCCTCAAAAGGGAGATACCGGCAGTCGCAAAGATGTAGGGTATAATTCTTTTGCCCCGTCTTATGAATCCTTCTTCTTGCCTTCTCCACCATTTTCATGGAAACGTCGATTCCATACGCCCACCCCTTCGGATTCCTCTTCAGGATCTCGACGAAGTTGAGCCCGGTCCCCAGGGCAACCTCCAAAACTTTTTCTCCATTCTGAATGGCAGCGATCTCCAACGCCCTTCGACGGGTTTTTGACTCCATCAAGATTCCAAACAAATCATAGACCGGTGCGATCCAATTATATTTTCGGACAATCTCCTGATGGGTGTATCTTGCCTCCAAGATTTCTTGTTCCATAAAAAGCCTCTCGTCCTCGACGCATCGTAATTTCACCCGTTCGGCGGCGCGTAGCTGTCGTAGGGTTCACTCGCTCCCTTCATCCCCCCATGCCTATCGCGCCTTGGCGCGACGGAGCCATCTGCACGACTTCTGTAAATTACAAGATTTAAAGGAGAAGAGTCAAGAAGTTTTTACTTTATACTCGCCGGATTAAAATAGTCCCTGATCCTTCCCAGAACGATATGAGGGATATCTTCTCTCCGTTTGACGGCATAGATGCTGATGTTCTTACTCTTCTCAACCGCCTTTTCAAACCGGGCCGCATAAGGATTGTCTCCAATGTGGACAGCCGTCACACGGTTTTGGATTTGCCCGAAGAATCCGATCAATGCTTCCAGGTTCGTAATTTTCATGTCAGTGATAACGAAAAGATCCAGGTTCTTCCTCCCTAGTATCAACGGCATCAAATCCTCTAATTCCAACGCGGTCCCGCCGCCGAAATATTTACAAAGAACACGGTAGATGTCCTCCCGCCGGTCTGTATAATACAAAACCTCTTTTCCCCCCATCGGCGCATCGCTGAAATTATAGACGGCAACCTTTGAGCCATTTTGGAGGTAGGCATTGGCAGCACAGGCTGCCCCGAGGACAGCATAGGAGAGACTCTTCCGGGGATTGATCATGCTCCCCGAAGAATCGACGGCGATGAGGCAATCGGGAGTGCCCTCGATCTTTCCCCTTCCCTTTCCTTCCCTTTTCGTCCAAACTTGAGTAATCCCCGGCATAATCTTCCCGAAGCTCGTCCAAATATCCACGTCTTGAAAAGGGGATCCAATTTCCCAGGGCGAATGAGAATAGGGATGGAGGGACCCTTTCTCTTCCACGGGGAATTTCTTCAGGGGGATGGAATAATTCTCTGCCAACTTCATATAGAAAAGGACATCCGCATCGAAAGGATTTCCCTGGCCTCGCCCCATCCCCCCTTCCATTCCATAACCTGCCCCTTTGAGCTCGTCAGAAAAGTCCTCCACGACGTCCTTGAATTCCGATAGACCCATGGTCTGTCTAGCATAATCTCGCAACCCCTGATCGATCTCTTCGTTCGAGTAGCGGTTCAAGTCGTGGTCCCCTTGAGGATTGCGTTCCCCTTTCCCCCCTTTCCCTCCCCGTTGTTTCTGTTCCTCAACAAACAGGGGTTTGAGAGAACGGGCGAACTTTTGAATGCTCTCTCCCCAGCGTGAGCGATCCAGATAGGGAATTCGCGCAAGCCTTCGGACAATATCTGCGTGCCCTTTCACGTTCGTTTTAGAGGGCGGGACTCCTAAATCGATTCCCCAAATCTTTTGGTAAAGTGAGGCGATCACCTCCCCGATCGTCCCTTTCTTCAGGTTACGGTGCAATTCGGGGATCTCTGTAACCCTCTTTTTCACACAATGGGTATCTGCAATGATGTCGATGAAGTGATTGGACACCCGCTTGGCCAATTCCTTATCACCCACGACTTTCTTGGCCTCCGAATAGAGCCTGAGATGCGTTTGGAAATCCCATGGGCAGAAGGTGTAATGGGTCACCCCATGGTCCAGAAGAGCCTCAACAACCCTTTTCTCTTCCATCTTATCTTTCATTTGCGAGACAAAAGCACTGTTGATGGTCATCTGTTTCTGGTTCATCTCCAGCCCTACGCCTTCCTCCTCGGCCTCACCCTCTTCGGGAGCAACGCTTCTTTTGACCTTGGGCACAGGGATTTCCGGGTAGAGATGCTTCTTCTTCAACCGCGGCCAGATCTCTTCAATGATTGATTCTAAGTTCTTCTCTTCCATGCTCCATCGCCCGGGTTCACCCGAATCCTCGGCCTCAATAATAGGGGTTGGGATACCGCCCCTTTCCCGGATACACGAGCTTATCCCTCTCGTAGACCTTCCCCTCGACAATATTTCCTAGGCCCCTTACTCTTCCTCCTACATAAATCTCTCCTCCCATCATCCATTCGCCTGTATGAAGGCCGATGTTTTTTTTGATGAGAATCTTTCCTCCCCGCATCCCTGCCCCGGTCCAGTTCTTGGCATTTCCTTCAATGGCTAATTCCCCACCTTCAAGGCCAATGCCCGTGAAATCGCCGGTATCTCCATCAATCATTAATCGCTTTGTTCTGGGGAGCCGAAACCCGATGAGGTTGATCTCCGTCTTTAGCTCAGAAAGTTTCAGGGCGATCTCTTCCTCTTTCGCGTAGTTGCATAAGGCGGAAATGTAAATCCCCGCGGGCCCGGGGATGAGATACGGAATCTTTTGGGTGTTTTCGAAGGCAAAGCAAAAGTCCTCAATATCCTCTGCCGTGTACTCGATCTCCTTTACATACTTCTCTGCGACCTCGTAGGCCTTGATGATCGTGTTGTATTGGACCATCCAGACAAGTTCCTTCGCCTCTTCCTCCAAAAGTTTTTCGTATCCCCGGCGGATCCGATCCATGGTGGCCTCGGTAGATTGGACAATCTGGTCCAAAGGGAGGTCGGGGGTGGAGACAGCCAATGTCTTGAATTCTTCAAAAGGGTTCTTGGTGATCCAGCTCTTTTGGTCTGAAGGAAGGACGGGACTCTTTTTAGGTGAGATAGAGGATTTCATCTTCATGTCTCAGCCCTTAAGAACGGGGGGAGAAAAATCATTCTCCCTCTACCGTTTTCGGGCATCGATGTCCTTTCTCACTTCAACATAAACGGGATGATCCCCTTCGAGTGGCTCCAAATCGCCTCCCTGAAAGATTTTCGATCCGGCCGCCAAAGCGTCTTTCAGATGATCGCTCTGTTCGCGGTAGCGCTGAGAAACCGCTTTCACCGATTCCTTGGCAAGGAAGATGGGAAAGGGGTCATCTCTTTTCGATCTCTCCTTCTGCGAAAGAACCTCATCCTTCCATTGGATCCGATGGGCCAAGTTATAGGGTACGACGGCCTTGATATGCTCGATATCGATCTCACAGTCTCCTAGCAACCATGCCAGCCCCTGCGCGTACTGCTTGATGGAGGAAGGGAGTCGATTGGAAGCGCAATTCTTGATTTGGTGGCAAAGATACCCCGTATAATGACAGCCCTCTTCACAGCTTTCGACAACCCGTTTCTGGCCGTACCGTTCACAGAAGGACAACTCGGTGAGGAGCATCCGAATAAAGGCGCTGGCGTCGAGGTCCAGCCCTAACTCCTCCATTTCCGCGCGGATCTGATCACGCTCTTGCCTCTGGAAAGACTTGACCCCTAATGCCTCTTCAAGATACTCCCCATAGGCGTTACATACTTCTTCAATCTTGGAGACCTTCTTTTCGTACGGAATCTTGGACTTCAGGATTTGATAAAGATCCTTTTCATACTTGGGATGCCTCAGGGCATGATCTTTTCGCTTATCCTTCCCGATGAGAAAAGAGAGATTGGGTCCCGGATATCTCGATTCCACCATGACATCGAACCGATCCACTAACGGAGCGATAATCGTATTGGTCCCTCCGTCCTGATAGTTGGCGGTGGCAAAAAGACAGTATTCATCGTTAATGATCATCTCGTTCAGGTATTCCCAGTTCCCGCGATCCACCCCGTCCAGGATCATACTCTGTTTGGTTTCTGGAAGACGGTTGATCTCGTCCACAATCTTCACGGGGATTTGGGAAAAATTGGTCCATACCACATCCTCTTCGCCACGGTTCAATTTGCCCAAATCAGGTCTTCCAATAATCTTTTCCTCTGTTTGTTCCGGATGTCCTGACACCTCGCTCCCCCAGATCACACCCAGTGGAAACTGGTAGAGGAGGGAACAGACGTATTCTGCGGAAGTCGTCTTACCCAACCCCGGTTCTCCGATGACCAATTCTTTTCCCTTCTTCAACCCGGTAAGGAGGCTCAACAAGATCGCTGAATTAAATCGCTCCCCCTTAATCTCCATGTCCGGACGGTTAAAATATAGATGTTCACTGATAAACTGATAGACACCCATCGCCTGCTTCTGATATCCGTTCTTCTCCGTACCCACGATTTCTCTCTCTCCTAAACTTTTTCTAGTTGCCAAACCCTGAAACTGCTCATGGGTGACAAAAAACACTCAATTCAATCTTAACACGACCCGCCCCCCCAAAACAAGATTCGGTTTGCATCCATAAGCAATTCGAATTGTGTGACACACACGAAATAACCCCCTTTCATCTGTCCGGCGCAATAGTCCTAGTACCGATGCCAGCGTCGTTATGACGGCCCTGGACGGCGGCGTCCACTTAATTTGATGGGGGGGGGGAGTATAGAGGGGAGTATAAGAAAAGGGGGTCAAAACGGGATTACAAGAGGGAAACGTCACTGCAAAAAAACTGGAAGGGCTTCTTTATAGATTCGTCTCAAAGCTTTCCGCGCATCCGGCTGAAGCAAGGGCACGCCGGGCAGCCCGGCCCAGTTCCAGGTCGAAACGATGGGTGGGGGCATAGACCCGGCAGATAGCCACTTTCGCGGGAATGTACTGGAATAATGTTCGGAGGGGTTCCCTCGATATTCTTTTGGAGGCCGGGTCGAAGATCAGAAGGGTCCCTTCCTCCGACGCGTGCCATGGGTTGAGGGGTCTGGGGTCATGGTGGGCCATATCCACGTGGAATTCTATCTCTTTGAGACGATTCGGTAAAAAGGTCTTGATCCTCTGCTTTACCTCCTCGGGTTTCAAAAAAATCGGTCGTCCCATTTCCATTTCTCTCAAGGTGAGTTTCTCTTCGAAGACGCTGCTCCATTTCAACTTCCTCGAAAGCACCTCAGCCCACTTTCCTCCCAGTCGTCTTTCCCGAGGTGACAGAGAAACTTTCCACTCCGATGCTTTCTCCATGACGGACCAATCCGTGAGGAAAAGATATCGGTCGAGCTCCTCCGCCGGATGGAAGGGGCAGAGAATCTCCATCGTCTCTTTGAAAATCTCTTGTAACTGAAGATCAATGGAGCGGGTGGTTCGGTGATAATAGACATTGGAATAAAGATAGAGCCGGGCGTTCAGAAACATCGCTAGTGCATCCATTCCTCTCTTATCCAAAGTTAATCCCTCCTTGCGAAAGGAGGTGTAGTACAAGAGCCGCCTCCAATCCACAGGGCCAATGGAGACACCCGTCATGTAAGCGTCCCGCAACACATAGTCGATGTTATCGAAGGTGAAGATTCCCCGGAAGAGTTGCTGGAGGAAGTTCAACCACCTTGGATGCTTCCGTCCCTCCCCCCGTTGAGGTTTCTTAATCAGGAAGGCGATTTGTTCCGGATCAAGGACTTCGGCCTTTTCGAAGCGTCCGTGGGGACCTCGCCGAATTCCCTTTAAGACGGGAGACATTTTCTCCCGGATGATACGCTGACCGATCTCTTCATGATTGGTGCGAAACCGCGAAAGATATTGCTCATCAAAGAAATGACAGAAAGGCCCATGTCCGGTGTCGTGGAGAAGCCCAGCCAGGCGAAGAAGTTCATCTAAATAGGCAAACGATGGGAGGTCTGCCTTGAAAATCTTGCAGAGAGAAGGATAAAGCTGCTCAGAGAAAGCCCCTGCGACGTGCATCGTCCCGAGGGAGTGTTGAAAACGAGTATGTTCGGCCGTGGGAAAAACCCACCGCGCGCTCTGCAGTTGGAAGATGCGTCGAAGGCGTTGAACCCACGGGGTATCGATCACATCCCTTTCCGTTCTCTCCCCTTCTATCCGGTCCGTCATCACCATGTAGTGATAGATGGGGTCTGCGATCAATCCGATATCCTGGATCGCCGCCGCCCTTTCATGCCCCCGCGGCCTTCGATCACGCACCATCGTTGGAAGGTTCGCTTCCCTTTTC
>Ga0187784_10005123_pt1 | contig 10614 bp, 7 predicted proteins | sample 1015_SJ02_MP15_2_FD_132964 | JGI IMG/M metagenome (GOLD analysis project Ga0187784, IMG submission 132964) | Tropical peat soil microbial communities from peatlands in Department of Meta, Colombia - 1015_SJ02_MP15_20_MG | ecosystem: Environmental > Terrestrial > Soil > Wetlands > Peat | place... | reverse complement strand
TTGTGAAGCACGAAGCCCTGGCCGTCTCAGAGTTTGACGGCCTAATGTTATTTCGCTATACGCCCGGGTACTCCGACGGCGGCCACATCATTCAGGAAGATGCTCGCGCTCAAGGAGCATGCGGCCGGCTGAGTCATTTCTGGCGCCAGTCGATGCGGGGGAAATCTCCGAAAAGCAAGATCGAATGTGTGAGCAAGGTATTAAGGAGCAAACTTAGCCGGTTGGCACCGGGGAGCCGGCGCATCTCATCGAGTACGCTGATCGTGCAAAGCGTCGATGTTCTAAGCTACCTGGAGCGGAACCACTGCGATCAACACCTATTCGCAAAAATTGACGTGGAAGGGTCTGATTCGGTGATCATTAATCGCCTCTTAAAGCTCCTGCCCACGAGGCTCGTCTCCATCATCTTCGAATTCGCGCCTACTCAGGTGGCCGGCGGTTTCGAGCAAGCGCGATCCTATTTGGAGAGCCTGTGTGAGTCCTTTCACCTGTTCGACCTCTTCTATGTGTCAAATCCCACTCGCTTCAACCTTATAGTTCCCGCTGCAATTCGCCGATTTGTCGCCGAGGTTGCCAGTCGGGAGCCTGGGTACACTGACCTCTTTCTGCTGGATAAGCGGGTACCCGAGTGCGATCAAATACTCCACCGCTTGTCCTCGTTGGTCGCAGAACCGGATCGGATGATATTGTGAACTCGGCCTTGAGGACCGCTTGCGCCTGTGGAAAAGCACGGATGCCGGACCCTGCGCCCGAAGGAGTTGGTGTGCTCGATGAGAATCGGTATTAATGCTCTCCCTTTATCGCGGGTGCGCGCAGGGCCTGCACGATTGATCCAACGCGTCATCGAGGAGCTGCGCAAGATTGACTCCGAGAATTGCTATTACCTTTATTCCGACCGCGACTTCGAACTCCCTTGGGAGGGTGGCCGCTGGCATAAACGGATCGGGCCTGGGCCTCCTTTCTTGCCAGGTACATTATGGCTGCAAACCGTGGGCCGGCGGATGATCATTCGTGACCGGCTCGATTTGTTCTGGGGCACTGTTGATCTGCTGCCTCTCAGGCTTCCCTTGGCGCTCGCCAAAGTCCTCACGGTTCACGACCTCAGTTGGCCTCTCCACTCTGAGATCGCGAGCCTATTCCACCGATGCATGTTCCGGCTGTTTTTTGAGCGCTCGACGCAGCAAGCAGACAAGATCATCGCTGTCTCACAATCCACGGCGAGAGACCTTGAGCAAGTCTTGAAGCTGCCCGAGTCGAAGATCAAAGTCATTTATCTTGGGGTCGACGCAGCCCACCAGCCGAAGGACTCTCGAGCCGCCGGCGAGCGTATAGCTGTCAAGTACGGGGTGTCGAAGGACTATATTTTGACCTTGGGCACGATTTCGCCGCACAAGAATCTCATCACCCTAGTTCGAGCTATGAAGATTCTGCGCGAGGCTGGCGAACTCTCTTTGCAGCTTCTGGTGGCGGGCGCAAAGGGCAGCAAGATCTCGAATTTTCTCAATGCCGTCCAATCTCTCGGTCTGACCGACAAAGACATTCGTCTCCTGGGATTTGTGCCGGATGAAGACCTGCCAATGCTATACTCGGGGAGCAGTCTGTTTGTACTTCCCTCACTCTATGAGGGATTTGGTCTGCCTCTGGCAGAGGCCATGGCGTGTGGTGTGCCGGTCATTGCTTCCAACTCGTCCTCCATTCCGGAGGTTGTTGGCGGCGCAGGTCTGCTTGTTCCACCCACCCAACCGGAAGCATTCGCAGAAGCTATCCTGCGAGTGAGGAACGATGAGGACTTGCGGAGGGCGATGATTGAGAAGGGGCTAAAGCAGGCAGCCGGCTTCCGCTGGGATAAGGCAGCTCGACAGATTTTGGAATGCATGCGGAATGTGGTGGCCGAAAAGCGTGCCCGGAAGGAAAGTCTCTGAATTCCACCGCCGAATAACGACTGAAGAGAGCGAATGGGCCAGGAAAAATACTCCTCCGATCAGATGGCGGACTACTACCGTGGAATCCACCGCAAGTGGGTGGAAACCGACCCCAACGACACTCTTACCCCGGTAACTTGTCCCAATGAGCCCCGATGGGTGAACTACTTTGTTAGCTTTGCCCACCAGCTTGGGATGGAAAAGGCCATTGCGCTCTTGAGGTCGAACTTGGGATCGCTCCGGGGACGAAGCGTGCTGGATCTCGGTTGCGGGCGGGGCCGGTGGACGAAGAAGTACGCCTCCTTTGGGTGTCGCGTAACCGGCGTTGACATTTCCTTAGAGGCCGTCGAGTTGCTCGCCCGGGAAATGCCAGAGCATCGCTTCCTCTGCCAAGATATAAGCAAGTTGATCGTAGCGAGCGAAAACTTTGATATCGCGAACTCCGTGACGGTGCTTCAGCATATGCCGGAAGAGCTACAGCGTGAGGCGATGAAGCACGCGACGGGTGCGCTCAAAAAGGGTGGATATCTGGTTCTACTTGAAAACACGGTAGAATTCGAGTCGCCCATCGTTTTCCCGCACCGTCCCAAGGAATGGGTCAGCATGGCCGAGGCATCAGGGCTTCAGCTTTGCGCGTCCTGGGGAAGCAATTATGAAGTTCTCTTCAGGGCTGTTATTCCGCGTGTGAAAAGACTGTTGAGCACCAGCAAGCCGAAGCACGGGAACGCTGCAAGGGCAGGTGCCGCGGTGCAAGGTGAGCCTTCTCGCTGGCGACTAAAATCGGCCCTGCGTACGCTCCTGGCCATCGGGTCGTTTCCTTTAGAGTGGGTTGCTTCCAAAGTCCCAGTGTTCGAGCCGACCCATCAGGTGATGGTCTTTCGTAAATAAGCTTCATGGGCGTTCCCACCCGGCGAATTCTTCCGTCAGTATTGCTAAGTGGTCCTAACAGAGACCGCCTCGAATGAGAATCGGCATTGATGCTCGACCGCTTTCGGTACAGGCCGCAGGAGTCCCTCGGGTTGTGAGCGGCCTCGTCTGCGAACTCGAAAAGCTCGATCAGGAGAATTCCTATTACCTGTACTCGCACCGAGAGTTCAGCCTACCTTTTGAGAACCCACGTTGGCAGAAACGCATCGGAACGCGCGTCTCTCGACTTCCCGGGATTGTCTGGTATTTGACGGAAGGGAGAAGGGCCATTCTGGGAGACAACCTGGATGTTTTCTGGAGCGCGATGTATATTCCGCATTTCGCCTTCCCTTCAAGTGTAGCGACCATTCTCACTGTCCACGATCTCGAGTGGCGCCTGTATCCGCAGACGATGAACCTGAGAACCTACTATGCCCACCGCTTGCTGGTCTGGCCATCGGTTCAAAAAGCGCACAGGATTGTCGCCGTTTCGGAGTCAACATCGCGGGACCTGCAACGCGTTTCAAATGTTCCGGGATCCAGAATTGAAGTCATTCATCACGGAGTTGGTTCGGCCTATAAGCCGCGGGACCAAGAGAGGTCAGCGGAATACGTGGCTGGAAAGTACGGAGTATCGAAAGACTACGTGCTTGCGGTCGGAACGGTGCAACCGCGGAAAAACCTGGCCACTCTGGTCGAAGCGTGGAAGATTTTGCGCGGTCGCTCGGAAGGCCATTTGCAGCTTGTCGTGGCAGGGGCAAGGGGCTGGAAAAACACTCAACTGGATGAAACCATCCGGCGTCTTGGCCTGACCGGCAAGGAAATCCGGTTCCTGGGCGTGGTGCCGGAGGAAGACCTACCCATGCTATACTCAGGAAGCAGTGTGTTTGTATTTCCTTCGCTTTATGAGGGTTTTGGGTTACCCCTGGTGGAAGCGATGGCTTGCGGGGTCCCGGTCATAGCTTCGAATTCATCCTCCGTACCGGAGGTTGCGGGGGACGCGGCCCTGCTGGTTTCTCCCACGGAACCCGGGGCTTTTGCGGAGGCCATCTTGCGCGTGAGAAGCGACGAAAAGTTGCGGAGAGCAATGATTGAAAAGGGGTGTAGCCGGGCGGCTGCTTTTAGCTGGAGCCGGGCCGCCGCTCAACTTTTGGATTGTATGGTGCGCGTGGTTGCGGGGAAAAATTCTTCGAAGTGACTAACGACATAGAGCGATTTTCAAAGGGCAAGCGGGGGATTTCAAACGACTTCCGATTTGCCATTTGAAATGCTCTACCACAGATTAAACGGGTGCGGCGGGACGGGCGAGATTCCGCAAGGTGAGTAATGGGGCACAAACCGGTCAAGGTCCTCCAAGTCGTACGTGCCGTACCGGGCGGTGGGGCGGAGGCTTGGCTGCTGAAGGTGGCGCGACAAATTGACCGCGACCAGTTTAAGTTCGATTTTTGCGCAGCCTGGCCGCCTTCCGCGAGCCTCTGTAATGAAGTTGCCTCGTTGGGCGGGCGCATCATCGTATGTCCGCTCAGATCCAATCTGGCCACCTTTCCGGTTCGGTTTCGGAGGGTAGTTCGTGAGGGGCAGTACGGTGTTGTGCACGTGCATATCGGATTGCCTTCGGGGATCGTGCTGCGTCAGGCGATGCTTGAGAGGGTTCCGACACGCATTGTGCACAGCCACAACAGTGACGACCTCCACGCGCGCTCCTTTCTCAGAAACACTTGGCGTGCGGCTATGCGGGGCGCGATTAGGAAGTACGCCACCTGCGGATTGGCGTGCTCAGAGGCGGCTGCGAAATTCCTGTTCGGGTCCGAGTGGAGTTCGGACCCGCGTTTCCGGGTCTTTCACTGTGGGATCAATCTGGAACCGTTTCGAGCCGCGGCGTCGCGGGAAGAAACGCGAAGGGAATTGGGGATTCCTGTCGATGCTCCGGTCGTGGGACATGTGGGCCTGTTCGAGCGCAGGAAAAACCAGGCGTTTTTGCTACAAGTAGGCCGCGAGATTCTGAAAGAACGACCCGAGGTGCGGTTCTTATTGGTGGGCGATGGTCCGTTGCGTCCCCAGATCGAGGCCATGGCACGAGAATTTGGCATGGAAAAGAATGTCGTATTCGCCGGCCAGCGGTCCGATGTCCCTCGCCTGATGCTCTCGGCGATGGACGTGTTTGCGCTACCGTCCTTCGAGGAGGGTTTGGCCATCGTTTTGACCGAAGCCCAGGCCGCGGGACTGCACAGCCTTGCCTCCAGCGCCGTCCCCGCTGAAGCCGCCGTGGTTCCTGGAGGCCTGGAACAGCTTCCTTTGTCCGAGGGCCCCAAGCCCTGGGCTGCGACTTTGCTGCGAATGCTGGAGAGTGGACGGTTGGAGAAGCAGGTGGCGCTGGGCTCCATCGAGCGGACTGATTTCGATCTGCGGCAATCATGTTCGGATCTCACTCAGATTTACGGGTCGTGCGCATAATCAGCGTCGAAACTCGAATTTCGAAATTCGCAAATCGTCGCGTAAGCAACTTGGGTTTACCTGGCAGTGGGTTCTCGGAGTTTCGATTTTGGGATGTGGGGAGGGTAGGTGGGTAGAGTCGCAGGCCTTTACAGTTCGGAGGCGCTGGGTCGAACGGCAGCGCAGGACCTCTCGAGGCTAGAGGGAAGGTCCCTGAAATCTGCCATTTGGAAGATATTCGCGTTTCATCTGTTTCGGGTGGCTTTGTTTTTCGGGGCCGCCTACAGCAACTATTCCAAAAGTCCTGGGCTTGCCTGGTTGCTCGGAATCATCCTGGTTTATTCGTTCCTGGACCCGCAGTTCTTTATGAAGCCCAACCTCATGACCGCTTATCTGGCGTTTACGGTGATCTTCTATTACTGCCGGTGGGTGATGGAGTGGGGGGCATCAGCCACGACCATCTACTCCGAGGACGCGCCCAATTGGGTGAGAGCGATCAAGGATGTCGTCTGGGTTGGCGTCTACGCGGTCTTTGCTTTCAGGGCAATTACGCGCCCCAAATTCAGTCGCAACATGCCCTTGTGGTTTACCCCGCGAGGGATGATCATGGTCCTGCTGACGGTGATCTTTCTCGCCATGCCCCTCTTTTCTTTGATCTACGCGCGCGGCAGCTTGTTTGATATTATCCTGATCGATTTGAGGTTTCCGCTGGAATACGTCCCCTTTGTGTTTATCTTCCCTTTTATCTTGCGAGGTGAAAGCTCGATCAAGTATCTCCGGGCCTTCGTGCCCCTGATGCTCCTCACTCTCCTGTTCCTGGGCGCGGAGATGTTCTCAGGCCGCCGAACGGGCTTTGGCTACGGCGGGATTTACAACCGCTATGGGTCGATCTTTGGCTCCCCCAACGATTACGGCGTGTTCCTCATGCTTTGTATCACGGCTATCCTCGCATTTTTGGCAGAGAAAGCGATAAAATGGTCCCACAAGGTCATCGCCCTCTTGGTGCTCCTGATCTGCGCACTCGCGGCAACAGTATCTATGAGCGCTGTTTTTTCCATGATCTTCACCTCCATCGCCTTGATCCTTTTTTCGAGAAACAAGATGAAGGGCGCGCTGACGGTGCTCGCCATAGTGGTCCTTGTGGCTGGGCTCTATTTCGCCTTTCCCCGGGTGGGCATTTCCAGATTTCTGGGCGAGCGCCTTGGGAACCTGGCCGACCTCCATGAAGGTAGCGCCTCCCAACATTATACGAGTGTGGTCATTGCCGAGGACGAGATTTCACGGTTTGAACCGGCAGAGTACCTCTTGGGCACATTTCAGTCACGCAAGGAGCTGATCCTTCCTGAAACGTACTACCTCAGGACATTTTTCGTTCGGGGGGCCATCAGTCTTCTTGTCATCTTGTCAATCCTCGCTGTGACGGCGTTCGAGGGATTTCGCAGGTACCGCGCGGCGGCCGGGGAGCGCCAAAGGAGAGCTTTGTTCTTGGCGGCGTTCCTCGGCGTCACCGGGTTCGCTTTCGCCTCCTTGTTCATTTCTTATTTTGAGAGCTTCCCTTCGAACTTCTATTTCTGGTTCCTGGTAGCGGTTATCTGGTGCGAGCCCATGAGCGAAAGAGAGCTCTACGCCATCCACGCAGTCCGTCCTAAACAGCAGGTGGTCGGAGGGAGAGCGCTAAGGTAGGCACTCGGGATCTGGCGATTATATTCTAATAAAGGAGAGCTGACAAACGGGGAAATGCGACAGATGCGAAGGTCGTTTTCTAGCGGGGCCGTGTTCTCGCGGTTTCAGCTTGAGCGGATAGGCAGCATCGTGAAGAAGCCAGGGTTTGCTTTCACCTTCGCGGCCGCGTTCATGTCTTTGATCGCCGGTCTCTGCGAGGCTTCCAGCTCCCAGGGTGGGATGATTCGGGCGCACAAGTATTACCCGCAAACCATGCGTGTCAGTTTGCCCTTGATCCGGCAACTCGGCGCCGCCCCCCAGGAAGACCACCGGTCGGGTCCGCTTGCGGATTCCGGGAACATCCGATGGGCTGAGCATTTCCCTGGAAACGATCTGGGCTCCCAGATCAATGCCGCGGATGCCGACCTCGGGAAAGAAGCCGGCGAAATCCGAGTGGGCCGGGCGGGAACGGTGGAAACGCGAGTCACCCTGTCTTCCAATCATGTCCTGCATCTTCTCGCGGCGACAACCTGGAAGGCCGGCATCACGGTGCAGAACGGCGATTCGGTCGTTGGCGAGGGCTGCGCTTCACTCATTAAACTGGCCTTTTCGACGCCAGGACCCTTTATCTACGGGAAAAGTGTCTCCAACCTGAAAGTATCCAACCTTTGTGCGGAAGCCCCGCCGCAGTCGGCTGGATACACGTTGGCGACGGCTAATGGGCAGGAAGTCGACGTGATGGGTTGCCACACCACTAACGTTCGCTTGGCTGAGTTGGATTCTTCGTTTGATGTCAAGGTGATTGGAAACACGGCAATTTCCGACCGCGTCGATGCCCCTTCTGGCGCGGCCGTTTACTTCACATTTACAAAAGGCGCCCTCGCCAGCGACAACATCATTCGCGGCTTCGTGCATGGCTTCCAGTGGTGGGGTGGCGACGCGAACCCAAGAACCGGCCAAGGCGCTGCCTCAACTCCGCGGGGCGCCCGAGATCTCTCCTTCATCGGCAACAAAATCACCGATGTCGGAGGAGCGGGGATCTGGGGGGGCATGGCGGAAGGCGTTGTCGCCTCCGGTAATATCATCGAGAACTGTGCAGACGTTTGCCTTGATGCGGAGGGGAGCAATGATGTCGTCTTTTCGAACAATTATGTGAAAGATGGAGCCAGCGGCGCCATTTCGACTTTCTTTTACAACCGGGACGTTTTGATCACCGGGAACACCGTCGTATCCAGCAGTTCTGCCAAACCGCTGCTCCGCACTTACACCTCCGGCCAGACCTCGCCTGAGGATCGCGACATACAAGTGGTGGGCAACCACTTTACATGCCTTGATACCACGCCTTGCTTGATTAACTCCGTCAGCGGGCTGCCGGAGAGGTTCGTTTTCAAAGATAATACTTTGCGCAACGTCACGCTGGACATCTCCGACCCCAACCAAAAGCACATTGTGGTGATCTCGGGCAACGACTTCCTGTTTGACGTGGTCACGACGAGAGTGCAGGGAGCCATTCGGGCGGCGCGCACCGATTCCTTGTCGCCCGGTGTCCCAGGATACTGCGACATCTCGAACAACACCGTGCGATCGAACGTGCGGCAACCTCCCGGAAGCGCAGCCATTTTCGTCTATCAGGACGATCCCGAGATCGCTCCTCTAACGATCATCGAAGGCAATCGCCTGGTTGGAATTCATCCTTTCCCAATCGATATCGCCGTAGGAGGCGGGAGCCCAAACCTTTCCGTGACGCCGGTTTTTCTGATCCGAGACAACCTCATGGGAGCGGGTGTTTACTCCCGGCTGGATCAAGCGAAACCCAGGTCAAACGTCAGACTGGAAAGGAACTACCGCTCGGATTCGTCTCCTCTTCCCGGTCAGCGAGACGAGTAATATGCCCCGTCACCTCATCGTCAAGCTTGCCGCGATCGGAGACGTAGTGATGACTCTCCCCGCTGTTAGCCTGTTCAAAGAAAAGAGAGGCGGCGAGATTCATTGGATGTGCGGAAGGAATGTGGCGCCGCTGTTGCGGCAGTTTCCGTTCATTGACCGGTTGATAGAGGTTGATGACAAAGCTCTCCTCAGCAAGTCGCGGCTGGCGTCTCTCCGTGAGATCGCGCGGGTCTGGAAAACCCTGGCAGGACAGCGCTACGACACCTGCGCCGTTCTCTATTACGACTGGCGCTATCGATTGCTGGTTGTGCCGGTGCGAAAGAAGAAGCTCGTCACCTTATCCCGTTCTAGCCGTGCCCAGAGGTTGCTACCGGGGCGCTACCATGGCGACGAATACGCTCGCATACTGCTTGAGGAAGACGGCCTGCGTCCGGAGCGCGTTCGCTGCGTCAAACCGGCGGGCGGCCTGACGCCCACAGCGCTTGCGAAAGGGACGGCAAAGCGGATCGCCCTGGTGCCGGGCGGGTCGCGAAATGCTCTGCGCGACTCACCACAGCGCCGCTGGCCCCTGGCCCACTATTTGGAACTCTCGGCCGCCCTCGTCGCCAAGGGATACGAAGTGGTTTTGGCGGGGGGACCTGATGACGCGTGGGCGTCGCAAGCTTTCTCGGAGCTTCCCGTCAAGAACTTCATTGGCCGCTTAAGCCTTGCTGAATCCGTCGCGCTCTTCGACACTTGCGACCTCATCATTTCACACGATACCGGAGCGTGTCATCTGGCAACACTTTCCTCAGCCGCGATATTGGCCCTGTTCGGTCCGACGAACCCGACCGAATTCGTGCCTCCTCGCCCTGCATTGCGTGTTCTTTGGGGCGGCGAGAGCCTAGCGTGCCGGCCGTGTTACGATGGCCAGGAATTCGCATTGTGCCGCGACAATCGCTGTATGAAGGAGATCTCTCCCCGCGCAGTTCTAGCGGCGGCCGAAGAGATGCTTGCAAATGGCTAATACTCAGGGGAAGGCTGAGACGATCTCTAGGGATTTGGGCCGAATCACCGTGGACAGCACGGACCTGCTCTCGAGTTTGCGGGTGGCTATTGTCCATTACTGGTTCGTAAAGTTCCGGGGCGGGGAGCGTGTCGTCGAAGCCCTGGCTGACATCTTTCCCCAGGCCGATCTCTTCACCTTGGTTCTCGATCCGGATGCCCTTCCCCCGTCGCTGCGCTCGCGCAATTTCACCACTTCGTTTCTGCAGAACGTCCCGGGAATCAAGCGCCACTATAAGAGACTCCTCCCTCTTTTCCCTCTGGCGCTCGAGCAGTTCAAACTTGACGATTATGACCTGGTGATCAGTTCGGAGTCCGGCGCGGCGAAGGGCGTTCTAACCCGCCCTCACACCTGCCACATCTGCTATTGCCACACGCCCATGCGTTATATCTGGGATATGTACAATCAGTATCATGCCAAGCCGGGGATGGGAGCGGTCGCACGCCTGTTTTTTTCTCTCTCGGCACACTACATGCGGCTCTGGGACTATGCCGCTGCGGCGCGCGTGGACTATTTTGTGGCGAATTCCCGGAATGTTGCGGCCCGAATCGGCAAGCACTACCGCCGGCAGGCAACAGTGATCCATCCACCGGTGGCCGTCTGCACAAGCTATATTTCTGCGGAGGTGGAAGACTACTACCTGGTGGTCGGCCAACTTGTAGACTATAAACGTGTCGACCTGGCCATCGAGGCGTGCAATCGCCTGCGACGACCTCTACGGATAATCGGCGAGGGTGAAGAGTATGAGCGCCTGCGGAG
>Ga0187784_10005122_pt1 | contig 10614 bp, 7 predicted proteins | sample 1015_SJ02_MP15_2_FD_132964 | JGI IMG/M metagenome (GOLD analysis project Ga0187784, IMG submission 132964) | Tropical peat soil microbial communities from peatlands in Department of Meta, Colombia - 1015_SJ02_MP15_20_MG | ecosystem: Environmental > Terrestrial > Soil > Wetlands > Peat | place... | reverse complement strand
GAGGTCGGCGGCTGGTACGGCGGCGGAATCGCCATCGCGTATTCGGCTCGTAGCGAGCTGAACACGGTCTACGTGCATCATTGCTGGAACTCGGTCAACAACGGCGGCGAATATCCATTATCTCTGGATAGCGCCTCAACCGAAATGCTGATCACAAACAGCATCACCAACTTCGCCGGGAAAGGAATGGTCGCCAGAGCAGGCGGTGCGGGTTCGGTCATTTCCTATAACTATATCGATGACACGATGTACGATGCAGAATCGGGCATCGGTGATTGGTGGTTAGATATGGGGATAAACGCGAGCCACTATTCGGGGCCGCACCATGTTCTATTTGAGGGGAACTGGGGAGACAACCTGGATAACGACAATACGCACGGCAACTCGATGTACATCACATTTTTCCGGAACCTAGGCTCCGGACTCAGGACGCCCTTCACCGATCCCAGTGTTGGCGGGCTTGTGGATGACTTTACAGGGAAGGGCTACTATTGCCCGTCGGGGTTGAGCTCCTGCGAAGCTTGGACTCCGGGGCCTTTGCGCGCGGCTGGGCCAATGGGATACAACTACTGGTTCGCTTATGTCGGCAATGTGCTGGGGACGTCGGGAGAGACGACTACGGCGCATGGTTGGACCTATAGCGGAGACTTTACCGCGTCTCGCATCTTCATGCTCGGGTGGGGCGCCGGAGGAGGCGGCCAGGATCCGTATCTAGACGGTGTCAAAGGGTCCTACATTTTCATCAACGGGAACTATGACTACCTCAACAACGCGGTGACCTGGCAGGGCTCGCCGGTTACGCTTCCCAACTCATTCTATTTGTCGAGCGAGCCTGCGTTCTTCAGCGCCGGTAGCGGCTATCCGTGGCCGTGGGTCACTCCGACGGGCTCGTCGCCAGTTCAGAACGGCCCGTCGGGTTGCGGCGGGACGTGCTCAGCCCTGCCCGCTCAGGCGCGCTGGCAAGCAGGGACGCCTTTCGTGCAGCCTTGAGCTCCGCTAACGTGGAACACCGTCTATCGCTAGGACGAATGTCGGCACACAAGGCCGCTTCCTTCCCGCACCACCACGAATTTCGCTGCATTCCGCAGGAGCCCTGCCATTGGAACGCCATATTCTCTGGGTGGTTCAACTTTCGGGTTGCCCGTAATCCGTGATCTTGGCCAGCAGCGATGTACTTACGCCGCAGAAGTCCGCTTCGAGGACTCCAAGCCCGTTTCTGGGACGGACAAACCTCATTTTGCTAGTGAAGAGCCTCTTCCTTCAAAACAGATCGCACTTCATGAAGGTATGTCGGCCGAACAGGGCAGGAATCCAACGTGAAACCGGTTGCTGGAAGACTAAGTGGAGCTTTCGCAACAAAACTGACGTTGGCAGGGCCCAACGAGACGCCGGGTAAAACGAATAGCGACGAAAATACTCAGGCTTCACAGTTGCCAGCCAAAGACATGTGAGTTGGTTCGCAAGCGCCCGCTCCTTGCACTTTTGCATGAGGATCGTGCCAATTCCCTGGCCCTGGAGTTTTGGCAGAACCGCGACTCCATAGACCTCAGCTAGCTCATCAGAGTCCTGGTGGAGACCCAAACACGCAACCACCTTGTCGCGGGCGTCCCGTCCCACCAAAAAGTCGCCGATATTTTTCCTGACTTCCGCCATCGGCTCCTGAAACAGTCCGGGATCGGCTTTGTTCGAATTGAAGATCGTAACTATAGCGTCCGTATCACCCATCGTGGCCGGCTTGATGGTCACAGCGCTCGGTTTCGACTGAGTTGTGTGTTCCATCGCTTCTGGCAGTGAATTATAGACCGCGCACGTTTCGAAGAAGTCTGTTTCTGAGCATCTGCCGGGATTGGTCGCGAGTAACGCCCTAGAGGCAGGTCGGCTCTCGACGGTCGAGGCGCACGGATTGTTCGCTCTTGGCGACTGGAGAGGACCTATTCTCCAGAAGCCCGTTTGGGGCCAACTTCCGTAGAGCCGACCATCCGACCAGAATGATCTAGCGATCCCTGCGAGTTAGTGGGTCCTAATTGTGTGCTGCCATACCCGACGCGACGCTATTGGGCCAAATGGAACGCCTTAGCCCATGTAACCAGGTTGGGCAAGAAGTCACCGGCGGCATGCACCATGATAACCACGGCGAAGTTCCTCGTGCGCATCCATAAAACTCCGACAAACAAGCCAGCGAGCGAGGTCATCACGATCGAATATCCAACCGCCATTAGCAGTGCGGGGTGCGAGCCAAGTGATTCCTGCGTCGCCGCCGTACGCAGGTAAAAACCAGGCGCGTGCACTAGACCAAAGAGCAGCGCCGCCAGGACAAGACCACCCCAGGATGACCGCAGCAAGGCTGCGAGGCGTTCCTGCAGCAGCACGCGGAAGAAAAATTCCTCGACGATGCCAACTTCAATCACCAACCACGCTAAGCTAAGCGGTGCAGCAAGTGCGATCACCCAGGCCGCGAGGTGTGCACTGCGAATGTCATGCAGCCCGCGTCCTAGCAACGCTTGCATGAGGAGAACAGCCAAGGACATCCACAGCGCAGGACGGAGTGCAGACCAGGCCAATGAAACTGGAGCGAGTTCGTTGATCTTGTACCCTGAGGCCACACCCATCGCTCCAGGAAGAACAACAAATGTCGCAATCTTCAATCCTAGCACCGCGAAAGAGTGCAGCGGTTCAGTCGTAATACGCGCAAGCCCGGGAAAACCCAATACCAGCACGACTGTGACAACTGCCAGATATCCGAAGAGAATCGCGGACTCCAGCACAGGTCGGAGCACAACGTACGGCAGAGTGGGAACGCGGCGGGTGGCTAAGAGGCTGATCCCTGGAAATATCAGCCCCAGTATCGCCAGGGCTGGGACTGCTTCGCTCGTTTCAAATCCATAGATCTTCCGAAGCAGCACAAAAAACACCGCCCAAAGGACGAAGTAGGCAGTGACATACACTTTAGAGCTGAATGGATGAGGATTTCCCACATTCTCTGTTACGGATGCAGCTGTGATTATGTTCCCGCCAAACCAGCAGGTTACAAAGAAGTCGGCCTAAGGAATCACAAAGTGAATTACCGCGTTCATCTGACCTGGCGCATGCTACCGGTAGAAAACAGGCGAAGCCAGCCTATACTGCCTTGCAAGAACAGGGTTGCTGGGGGGTTGTGAGCCACACTTTCGGAAAAACTATCGCGGGAACCAAGAGCTTTATAATCAGCAACCCCATCGGGGCTCAGCCTCCAATAGTAAGGGCCTTGCGCGCGATCAATCCGAAACCCTTGGAACTTGCCTGTTCCTCGAGAGTCTTTGCGTGCGCGCGGGCAGCCACCGGATCCTTCTTAGCCTCGACTTGGCAGAACGCGAGGCGGGCTTCCAACTCGTAGCGGAGGTATCCGTGTTTGGCGGTTTCGGCAATGATAGTCTGTAGAGACTGCCGTGCCTCCGCGGGTCTGCCGACCGCTGCCTGAACGCAGGCATCGGCAATTCCAAACAGGATACGCTCCTCCCAGCCCTGGGACTGGCGAAGCTGAGATCGACCAGCGGCGATTGCCCGCGTGGCTGCTGCTGTATCGCCTTCCTCCACAGCAATTCGCGCAAGCAAACTCTCCGCAGCGATTTCGTCGGCTGGGTCTTTATGCTCGCGTAGAGAGGACAGGAGATCGTTGATCCGCCGTTTCGCTTCCTCCGGATGGTTTTGCTCCACGGCCACTTCGGCAAGGCCTTGTTCCAACGTCGCAGATATTGCCGAGCCACCCGCCTCGCGGACCAGGGATTTAGCCTCGGTGAACGACTTTTGTGCTTCATCGAGGTTGCCTTCCAGTTTCGCGATATTTCCAAGATAGAAAGTATCGGAGACAATCATGTGCTTGTAACCGTTTTTTTGGGAGAGGGCTAAGGCATGCTGGCAAGCTTCCTTCGCCTTGCCCAGTTCGCCCAACATGGTGAGTCGGCTGGTTTTCTCGCTCAAGGCGTAAGCTGCCCCTTGATCATCTGCCATTTCTGTGAAGATGGTGAGTGACTGATCGTCCATGCTCAGGCTGGTGGCGGGATCGCCCCCAGCGGCAACGGCCCAAGCGATCCCGACCAACGCCCAAGCCTCACGGTTTCTGTCACCAATTTCGCGGTAAATCGCCAGGGCTTGCTCATTCAGTTTCCTGCCGCCTTCCACGTCGCCTACTGCTCCACGCGCTGCGGCGATTGAAGTAAGATCGACAGCCTCCCCCGTCTTGCTTCCAATCCGGCGATTGACCGCCAGCGCCTGTCGGTAGATTTTCTCTGCGTCACTCCACTCACCACGCGCGGCGTGGACATAGGCGATATATTCCAAGGCATTGGATACTCCCCATCGATCTCCAACCGTGTCGTAGATTTTCTTGGCTTCCCCGGCGGCGCCAATGGCGTTTTCGCCTTCGCCCAAAGGCGCTAAACAAGCGGATTCAAGGTAAAGCGCCCTTGCCAGGAGCAGGTCGAACCCGCTCGCCCGGGTCTTTGCGACGGCCTGAACGGCCACGTTTCGAGCCGACGCGTATTGGCCAAGCCTTATGTAATTCATCTCTTCGGCCAGATCGATCCGCGCATCGTCCCGTGCCGGAGACGATAATTTGCGCAACGATTCAATGGTGGCGAGCGCGTCATTTCTTTTGCCTGCCTGCGTCTGGGCATCTGCTAATCGCAGGCCGTATTCGATGTCATCGGGAAAGAAATCGAACAAGGTGCGATAAAGCTCGATTGCTTTTTCCCACTCGTTGTTCATCCCCCGATAGCGTGCTTCAACGAACAAGCGATCTCTCCGCGGTAGCTTTTCGGACAGCTCGAAGGATTTCTGGGCCTCGGTTTTGGCCCTTGCTTCATAGCCTAATTTCGACCAAGCCTCGGCGAGAGCGGAGTGAGCCAGGGCGTAAGTCGAATCAGCATGAATGGCTTGGTCGAAGTAGTCCCGCGCGGCAGACGCGTCGAAGTGCTGTAGTTTCTCGAGCCCGAGAGCGTACAAGCGGGCCGCTTCGGTGTTGGAAGGGAGGGAAGCTTGCACCGCGGCAAGCTGAATCTCAGAGACTTCGGGGACAGCCATTTTCTCGCGCAAGCGTGCACCTGCGCGTGAAACAAGTTGGAACAGCTCGGCTTCGCTACCGGTTTCGGTAATGGCCCCTATGGTTTCCCCGCTCGCGGTGTCCTGCAATTGGATGTCCAGGCGGATCCGTCCTCGGGACTCTTTTCCCAGGTCGCTGAAAGATCCAAGTACCACCACGTCAGCAGCCAGGGCTTGGCGGACCTGCACCAGTGTTTTCCGGGAGAGGGTGCCGCCGCCTAAATTCGGTGAACTACTTTTCAATTGCGCTATTTCTTCCGAGGAGACCGTACGCAACTGATCCCCGGCTCCCAATTCGGTGGTAAGCATCTCGGAGAACGCCGTGGATAGCCAGGCCGGGTCGCTCCTGCCTGACAGGTTCTGGAACCCCAAGACCGCCACGGAGCGGCGCGGCCGGATGGCCATGGGCGGTGGCGACGATGCCAGCTGCCTTTGCATGCGCAACGCGTGATAACGGAAACCAACCGCCATCCCCAGCGCGATCAACAAAGTAACCGCTATCACGGAAATCGCCAGCGTTCGGCGTGGTCTGCTTTGCTCAATCACTACCTTAGATAGTTCGCGACTCTGGACAATCAGACTCTCTTCTTGGTTGACGACGCCCACCTTGGCGACAAAACGGTAACCGCGGCCTGGAACCGTGGCGATGTAGCGATGTTGCCCTGCCGTGTCACCCAGAGTCTTCCTGAGTACAAAGATGTTCTGAGCCAGATTGGATTCCTCGACAAAGGTGTCGGGCCAGACGCTCTTCATCAGGTCATCCTTCAAAACCACCTGTTCGCTTTGGCGCACCAGTACCAGCAGGGTCTCTAATGCCTTCAGTTGTAAGGGAACGGGCTGGCTGTCGCGCAGCAGCAGGCGTTTGCCAGCATCCAACCGGAAAGGACCAAACTCGTATAACTCCTTTCCCTGGTTGTTCATAGTGCGCCTGATAAATTTCTGAGATTTCTCTAAAGACTTCAACGGACCGCTTCCAGCAGGATGCCCCCGTCCCGCAGCTCGGGCCCGGAAGCTGAGCCAAAAGTGAAATGCAATCTATCACGATTTCGGGGTTGGGCAAAGCGCTGGAGTTCCGGAATGGCGACGCAAAGTAGAACAGAAATCACCGTCGAAACTGACCGCGTGCTGATCATCCGCCGCTCCGTCCGGGCTTGGTGCCGGCAATGTGGTCGCGAGGTGGAGATGCTGAGTCTAGGAGAAGCTGAGGCGCTCACGGCAGCGTCAGAGCGGGAACTCTGCGCGTCTGCTCAGGCCCTCAGGTGGCACCTCTCCGAAAATCAGCAAGGGACCTGCCTCGTTTGTTTGGAGTCGTTGCGGAAGCAGTTGTAACTAGGCCTGGGAGCGCAGCAACGGGTCGATTCGGTGTTTGGGAAAACTGCAAAATACAAAATATCAGTGGAGGAGATTCTCATGAAAAACGCATTACTCACAATGGCTCTTCTGGCATTGCTGCTCGCCCGTAGTGCCAAGACTCAAGACATCACCGTTACCTGGCAGGTGACCGCGGACACGATTAGCACGGGCTATCTCCCCAAGGTCGCTTCCGACGGACAAAACTATGTTGCCACCATTGACATGGAGAACGCGTTTCCTGTGCACGACGGATTCCCCAATAGCCCCTTCCAATACCAGCTGGGAGCAATTGACGCCGCGTCGATTGGTTGGACAGGTGCAGACTATTTCCTTCACAGTCCGCCTCAGCCTCAAGGGGATCACCAGATTGGCCATGCTCCCTCGCTCGCTTTGTACTACGAAACCGGCTTCCCGAATTGTGACACTGCCGTCGAGGTCCATCAAGGCGCCCAACACATGGACAGTGAGCTGTGGTATCAGCTCGGTAGATTCTGCTCTACCGCAGGCATCCGTTGGTTCCACGCTTCCCACTACGCGGATGGCTACAACGCTACCGTAGCTGCGGACAACAATGAAACCCTTCCACGAAAAACTACCGTCGTCGAAGTCCACCAAGCGGACAACGCAACGTCCGCCCTTTTCTATCAGGTCGGGGTGATCACGGGCAGCGCTCCCCCATCCATCAGTTGGGGTCCTTCGACCGCCATCATTCAAAGCAATGGCAGTGCGCTGCAAGGCAACCTGCCAACCGTCTCGATTGCAAACAATCTTGCCATCATCGTTGCCGAGGACGCTGAGGGTGGACTCTGGTATTCCTTCGGAAGCGTCGATACCAGCACTTCCACGATCGCCTGGAGCGATCCCATTTCCTACGGCAATGGCTTCAATCCGACGGTCTCCATATTCGGCGATGGCACCGCCGCCTACGGTCTCGGCACAGGACGCGTCGTTGTCGAAGCACATCAAATGTATCCCGGCACAGGGTCGTTGCTGTACACGGCGGGCCTTTTGGCAGGCACCCCTCCAACTTCCATCACGTGGAGCTCTTCCGTGGACAATTATTATGCGACCGGCTGCTACCCCTCCGTCGCGCTGTCTTTCGATGGCCTAGCCCCATCAAACCCCACAACCGGTTCGACATCAAGTCTCAGCTTGACCGCCACAAACGAAATCGATTGCGGCACCGGATCCACCATCGAGTATTCCTTTGGCTACCTCGTGGCGACGCCGTGAAGATCGCCGACAGACTCACTTCATCCTTTGCAAATGCTATTTGGGAGGTTGTCCGATGAATATTTCGATCAAGCGCGTTCTGGGAATCGGGTTGCTTCTACTTATGCCGGTGCACAAGGATGTCAAAGCACAATCAGCACCACCTCGTATTCCGAAGGGTATCTACGCGGTGGTCAAGGTGGAGGATGTTGTCGAAAATAGATTCAACGTTATCAAGAGTGAGGGTAAAGGGATCACCATTGCGGGAATGGATCTCTACCTCACCAACGATTTCTATCCTCAACTTCTGGGCAACCACGCTGTCGCTGGCTTGGCCCTTGAGATTCACTGGGATACCCTCAACCCCAACCCGCCAGGGGACCCAAACGACTACTTTTGGAACTACGTGGACGATGCATTTTCCAGCGTTAGCACCTGGAACCAAAACCATCCAGATGCCGCCCCGAAGACTATTCAACTTATTGTGTCTCCGGGGTTCAATTCGCCGCAGTGGCTTTTGAATGAGATTGCCGACACAGACGGTTCCTGTGACGGCTTGTTTTCAGGTGTGCCCCCCACTCCAGGACCGGGCTGTGGTTTAGTGACGTTCGCAAAGTTCACCGAACAAAACGAAGCCGACGGCAATGTCCTTCCGTTACCGTGGGACATGACCTATGAGGTGGCTTGGTATGGTTTCCTGGAGGAGCTCGGCGCGCGCTATACTAACAAACCTGCCCTCGTTTCCATCGCAGTCGCGGGCCCAACTGGCGCGTCGGCCGAAATGTTGTTGCCCAGCGGCAACGCGTATGGCACGTTTAACGGTACGAACGTCCCGGCCGACCATATGTGGCATATATTATTGAGCAACGTAGGCCTTCCGCAAACGGACTTCGCGTTCATCCTCGAATGGTACGCGGCGATTGATGCGTATGGCGATATCTTCAGCGGCTTGACCTTGGTGGCCACCACCGGAAACGGTCTACCCAATCTGGCGCCCGGGCCGTTCACTCCGCCGCCCCCGTTCGGGCCGGACTGCTCATCCGTCGAAAACATGGATTGCCAGGCCGAAACCACCATCCTTTCGGACTTCATCATGCCCTCCGTCGGCGGCTCCAACGGCAAAGCCACTCAAACCAGCGGCTTGGAGGTATCACGCGAGGGCACCAACCTGGGCATAAATGGCGTACGATTTCTCACCCAATACACTATGGGGATGACTTCGCCCTCAACGCTTATCCTAGGCGGGGCCCAGTTCAATGAGTCCGTTTCACAAAACCCTGATGCTGAAGGCTGTCCCAGCGGCCACCCGGCGTGTTCCCTCAGTCGCGTGCAAGCTTTGTACAACGTGCTGGGCGACTATTTCGATTACACACCGGCGGGTGGTGGATTTTTCGGCGGGACGTTGGGCAGTGCTCCACTGAATTATCTGCAAATCTACTCCTCGGACATTCAATACGCGAACAACAATCCGGAGCACGTGAGCATCTCGCTGGCCGATGGCGCCTCGGCTTCCATGGCGTTTCAGGATTTGCTCAACGAGGCCAACACGGAGTTGATGAGCATAGCAGAGTTGGAGCCCTAGCAACGGGGGCACGGAGGCATTCTTCGCTTTCTCGTCGGTCCCTGCGTTTGACAGGTGGGGGTTTTTTCTTCTCATTCTCCTAGAGAGATTCTCGTAGAGAGAGGGTTGCCGGCTGTTGTCTCGAATTTGGTTCAGGGATGTGTGGAGGCTACGCCATGAAAGCGCTGGGAGTCACATTGGGGCTTTTGCTGGGCTTGTGGACGCTCTCCGCGCAGGTTCAGCCCGGCGCACGCGTTGTTCGTCCAGAGGCATTTATTGCAAAACCTGCAGTCAGTGCTGTGCCATCGGCGACCGAGCCGGTACTGCGCTATGTTGCTGGCTCGACCATCAAAGTTGAACAGCTTCTTGGTGAAGAGGACAAACAATTGCATCAGCCGACGCTCAGCCAAACCGCCACACGATACGGGATCGAAGGAACTGACTTGGGCAATTCCTTTGAGCACGGAGGTCGAGTGTATTTTCTTTTCGGCGACACCGTGGGTCGTTTGCGCCGTGCGCTCGACACCATCGCGACAACCGATGCGGACGATCCTGAGAACGGCGTTCGCTTGGATTTCCTCAAGTCCGGCAGCGATTATTTGACCATTCAGCCACCAGGCATCAGCATGGGAGCGTTCGAGGTGCCGGTGGCAGGCATTAGCCTCGGCGGGCAAGTGTATATAGTTGTTTCGACGAACCACTCCGAGGATCGTTACACGGATCGTTCCGTGCTCACGAAATTCACTCCGCCGGCAAACTTCCAACCGCTGCGGATGATCTCTCAGCTTCCTGAGGGGCACTTCGTCAAGATGTCGTTGCACATGGAACCCGGGACCATCGCTGGACTGCCTCCCGGCGGACCGTTCATCCTCGTTTGGGGCACAGGCGCGTATCGCAAGAGCGACGCGTATCTGTCCATCGTGCCCACGGCACAATTTGAAAGTGGCCAAGGAACACGCTATTTCGCGGGTTTGGGCACGGCGGGTGCTCCCCGCTGGAGCGAGAAGGAATCCGATGCGAGGGCCATCGTCCAAAACGGCACGATGGGCGATCTTTCCGTAACGTGGTGTAAGGATCTTGGCTTGTGGCTGATGACTTACGACAGTCGAGAGCCAGCGCCGCGTGGCATCTTGTTCTCGTATTCCCGTAAGCCGTGGGGACCGTGGAGCGAGCCACAGATCATTTTCAACGCCGTGCGTGATGGTGCCGTTGGCAAATTCATCCACAATCCCCAGGCGAATCCAGACGATGGTCTTGCAGGCCCCGTGATCGGAAAGGGTCAGGCGAATCCGCGTGCCGTTCACGGAGGCGCCTATGCGCCGTATGTCATAGAGCGATGGACGAAAATGCAAGGTTCCGAGCTAAGCATCTACTACGTGCTGTCTACGTGGAATCCTTACGTTGTCGTACTG
>Ga0187784_10005118_pt1 | contig 10617 bp, 14 predicted proteins | sample 1015_SJ02_MP15_2_FD_132964 | JGI IMG/M metagenome (GOLD analysis project Ga0187784, IMG submission 132964) | Tropical peat soil microbial communities from peatlands in Department of Meta, Colombia - 1015_SJ02_MP15_20_MG | ecosystem: Environmental > Terrestrial > Soil > Wetlands > Peat | place... | reverse complement strand
CTACGAGGGCACCTCGGACGGCCGGGGCGGCTCGTCCCAGATCCCGAACGTCTTCCAGACGGCCTTCGACAGCGGCGTGACCATCCGGAGCTCGACCGCGAGTTCACGCACCTTTCGCAGGGTGTCCCTGGGGAATTGAAAGGATTCGGCGTTGCGGTAGTAGGCGTCGTTGAGCACCGCACGCGCTATGGCGTAGGTCCGAGCCACCACCTTCGGCATCCCCGAGCATCTGCTTGGCCATCGCTCCGGTGGTGGTGAGGCTCACGTGGTACCTCCGGTCTCTGCGGAGAACGTCCTCACCAGGAACTCGAGCATGTCGAGAAGCTCGTCGGCGTCGTTGTCGATACCCAGACTGCGCTTCAGCGCCAGTCCCTGGAGCACGGTGAAGGCGAATTCCACCGCCAGCTCCGAGAAGCGAGGGTCCGGCGACGAGGGGTGGAAGGTGACGAAGGTCTCGGCGACGTTCTCGGCGAAGCGCCGTTCCATCTCGAGGAAGGGCCGGCGGAGGTGGTCGTCGGTGCGGGCCGCCACGGCGAGCTCCAGCCAGGCGGCGAACGTGTCGGCCCGGTGGTAGGACCACAGCAGGTCGAGGACGACCGTGAGGGTCCGGTCGGCGGGCTCAAGGGATGCGAAGGTCGACCGGAACTCCTGCAGGCGGCGCTCGAGAAGGTGCTCGATGGCCGCCAGGACCAGGTCCTGCTTGGTGGGGAAGTGATGCACCTGGGCACCTCTGGAGACGCCTGCCCGGCGTACCACCTCGGTCGTGGTGGTCCGGGCGTAGCCCTGCTCGACCAGACAGGCGACGGTCGATTCGAGGAGCTTCGAGCGCATGGAGGCGGTGCGCTCGGCCTGAGTCCGTCGGGGCTTCGCCTCGGCCAACGCCACCCCTCACCCCTAACACCCGACAATCAAACAGTCAAGACTGTATGTATCTAGCCCGTCCAATTCGGCGCCCCGGGCCCGCCATGGGGTCGCGGCCGGAGGTCGTCCTCCGTGTGCCCGCAGGGCCACCAGATCACGCCCTGACGGCGGCAGTCCCTTTCCGACATGCAGAGGTGGCCGGCGACGGTCGGGCGGTCACAGCGGCCTCGAGGGGGCGTCGCCGAGCTCCGTTGCTCCCCATCCGGCAGGCGCCCGGGGACGGGTCGCGAAGCGGCCTCGACCCCGGGCCGGGACGAGCGCACCCTCGGCGGCGCCCGAAGCGGGTTCCGCAGCGGTCAGCGCCGAGTGCTGTGCGTCCAGGGGCCGAGCGGCTCGGCGCCTTGCCTGGGCTTGGGTGGTGCGAGGACGTCGTCGAGGTGGGGGAGACCGTACGAACGCGATTCGGCCTCGTCCGCCACGTCCGACATGGTCAGCGGGACATGGGCGTGATGCCCGACCCTGCCCTCGAACTCCGTCCCTCCGTCGAAGGCCCGGTCCGCTCTCGGAGCCGAAACCCGGGCAGACCATCGTGACGCCGAGCCCACGATCAACACGACGCAGGTCCCCAGCGCGGCCCAGCCGCCCCAGTCGGGGCGGATCGTCATGATCGCCTGGAGTCGGAAGTACTGGTCCGAATTGTGGATGTCGGCCAGCCGCGCCGCCACGACCGCGCCGACGACGTTGAGCGTCAGAGCGGAGAACCCGATGACCAACCCGATCCGCTTGACGTGCTTGGAGGCGACGACGGCGGCGAGCCCGCCTCCGGCCACGACCACCAGCTCCGCGACGGGCAGGACCTTCCAGCTGTCGACGTCGAGGAACGTGTAGGTCAAGCCGTTTATCGTCAGCCAGGGGTGGGACACCGACTCCCACAGGAGGGCGCATCCCGCGAGGATGACGACCTTGAAGGCCCTGGCGGCCCATGTCGCTCTGCTGGGACCCCGCACGACCCCTTAATCGGCATGCCGAACAGCTGACTTGAGAAGGGGCTGGGCGGGCGAGGGTACCCCCGGTCCCCGGGAAGCGCCTCCCGCCGATTCGCTACCGTGGGCTCATGGACACCGACGCAGAGATCACCGCCCTGAAGCACGCCCTCGGTCAATTGGCGCGAGCCGTGGAGGAACTGGCCGATGCGATTCAAGACGGCATGCAGGACCGGACGGCATCGGAGGTGAGCGGCGCAAGGAGCGCCAGTCGGACCGCCCGTCATGTCGCCACCCTCTTCCAGGCAGGGACCTGAACGCTCAGGACGTGCCACAATGCCGAACGTGAGCGAGGTCGACGTCAGCCCCGTCGCCGGCGCACTGGGCGCGGTCGTCGAAGGTATCGATCTCGCCGCGGTGACGGCCGGCGAGGAGCTCGACGGTGTGAGACGGGCCCTGGCCGATCATCTGGTGGTGTTCATGCCGGGTCAGTGCATCGACCTCGACGACCTCGAACGGATCACGGACCTGCTCGGTGGGCGTGACTCGACTCCCTATGTGACCCCGCTCGAAGGTCGTCCGTTCGTGATCCGGGTCATCAAGGAGCCGCACGATCAGCTCAATTTCGCCAACGCCTGGCACAGCGACCTGAGCTATCTGCCGCAACCGCCCGCCTACACGCTGCTGCACGCTGCCGAGGTCCCGGCCTTCGGCGGCGACACCATCTGGTCGAACCAGTACCTGGCGTACGCCACCCTGTCGGCCGGTCTGAAGGAGACGCTCGCCGGGCTCCGGGCTGTCCATTCCGCCGGAGTGGCCTACGGTACCGGGGGCCTGCTCGACCAGGTCAAGGAGTTGACGTCCATGGCCATCGCCCCCTCGCCGGACGCCTACCGGGAGCACGTCCACCCGGCCGTCATCGAACACCCGGTCACGCAGAAGCCGGCTCTGTATCTGAACCCCGTCTACACGACACGGTTCGAGGGGTGGAGCCCGCTCGAGTCGCAGCCCCTGCTCGACTACCTCTACCGTCACGCCGTCAACGAGAACTTCACCTGTCGGTTCCGTTGGACGCGCCACACGCTGGCGATCTGGGACAACCGCTGCACCATGCACAACGCCCTCAACGACTACTCGGGCGTGCGGCGCGAGATGTTCCGGACGAGCGTGAAGGGGTCGGCCCCCGGCCCACACCTCTGAGGTCCTTGGGCCCGTCCCCCGTGGCACCTCGCCGCTCAGGTGCGGGCAGGGAGGTACGTGTTGTGGTGCGTGAAGTCCTCCACGTCACGGCGCACCCGTGGGTAGGGCGTCGCCGTCCCCAACGGATAACCGAGCCGGGCTCCGAACGCGACCTTCAACGCGCTGGGGAGCCCGAGGACGGCTCTCAGCTCCTGTTCGACGTCCTCGCCGCTCATGACGCTCAGGATCTGCATGGCGATCCCGAGCGCCTGGGCCATGAGCCACATGTTCTGCATGACACATCCGAGGCTCATCATGCCCAGCGAGTCGTGCTCCGAGGCGGGAGCTCGCCGGGTGGCGTCGTAGGCGACGATCAGGAGCACCGGCGCGCTCTGGATGGCATTGCCGAGGAGGGAGTGCTCGGCATCGGCGGTCTCGAACGGGTTGGGATCGGGCGTGAGCCACGACGGGGGGAACGCCCGCGCCAGGATCCCGGTCTTCCTGCGGCGCAGTTCGTCCTCGGAGAACGACAGCAGCTCGAAGTTCTCCCGGATGAACGCCAGGGAGGCCTCGGAACGCACGGCGGCGATCTGCGCGAGCCGTTGCCGGTCGTCGACCACGATGATCTCGTAGTTCTGCATGTTGTGGGCCGTGGGCGCCCACCGGGCCGACTCCAGGATCAACCCGAGGTGCGCGGCGGGGACGGAGCGGTCGGGATCGAACGCCATGCGCGAGGAATGCCGGGCTCGCATGAGCGCGATCAGATCGTGACCCGTGGCCGCCGCGGCCGGGGTCCCGTCGGTGGTGTCGGACGGCGTCGCGGGTCGGGGCGTTTCGCTCTGCACCAGGCTCATCGGCCACCTCCTTCTCCCGACTTCTCCCGAGAGTGTGAGCCCGCCGTCGCCGCCCGCCTAGGGTCCAAGGTCCGCCCCCCTCACCGCCGACCGGCGGGAGGTGAAGGCGTTCGAAGGCGGGCGCCGTCCACGAGGCGCCGCTCCGGGGTCGTAAGTCCAGGGTAGGGGCGCGACACGCGGCCGGCATGGCGTCGGGGACCCGCCTTTGATCCACGCTGTTGATGGGTCCGATCGGTCTCGCTCGCACACGCGAAATCGACATCGGTGGTCCGAGCCGTCTAGGAGTATGCCTACCCCGCCGGTGGTCGGCGGTGGGACGTGGGGGAGGAGGCGGCTGCGATGGGTGGCGCCGGTGCTCGGGACGAGGTCTTCGAGGCGCGCCTGGCCGACCTGGTGGGACGGCCCATGGGGTCACGCGGCGTGCAGCTGGCGCCTGACCCGGTCAACCAGCCCATGATCCGCCATTGGGCGGCGGCCTTCGAGGACTGGAACCCGGTGTACACCGATCCTGAGGCGGCCGGGGCGTCGTGCTTCGGCGAGATCGTGGCCCCGCCGCTCATGCTGCAGACGTGGACCATGGCGACACCCATGATCACCGGGATCGCCGAACGCGGGGGCTCGCCCGTCGAAGCGGGCGACGCGGCCCCGCTGGCCGTGCTGGACGAGGCGGGCTTCGTGGGCACCCTCGCCACCAACTCGGAATTCGAGATCCTGCGGTACCTGCGGCTCGGCGACGTGGTGTCGGCCACCTCCACCATCGAGTCCATCTCCGAGGAGAAGATGACGCGCCTCGGGATCGGCCGGTTCGTCACCTGGGCCACCACCTATACCGATCAGACAGGTGAGGTCGTGGGCCGCCAACGCTTCCGCATCCTGAAGTTCAAGCCGCACGGAGATCCCTTGTGAGCGCGGTCTCCGCCACCGACCGGTCTCGGGCCACCCTCGACTTCGACACCATCCGGGTGGGCGACCACCTCGACCCCATGCAGGTCGACGTCACCGCCACCGTCATCGTGGCCGGGGCCATCGCCACGCGCGACTTCATGCCGGTGCACCACGACCGCGACTACGCCAACACGCAGGGGGCACCCGACATCTTCATGAACATCCTGTCGGACACCGCCTACTGCAGCCGCTTCCTCACGGACTGGGCCGGACCGGAGGCCCGGGTGCGGCGCCTCGCCATCCGCCTCGGTGTGCCCATGTTCCCGGGCAGCACGCTCCTCTACACCGGAACGGTGACCCGGTGCGCCCGGGAAGAGGGCGAGGGAGTCGTGGAGGTCGAGTTCCGGGCCGTGAACGACCTGGGTGAGCACCTCACCGGCACGGCCGAGCTCGATCTGCCGCTGCGGACGACGTGACTGCTTCAGGAGGCCGGGCGGCGTCCGGCGACGAGGAACCGGGCTCCACCGGACGTGGGTTGGATGCCGAGGCGGTGCTGGCGATCCTGGAGCTCGCCCCGCATCCCGAGGGAGGCCACTACCGCGAGACGTGGGCCGATGGATCGGGATCGGCCATCTACTTCCTGCTGGGGCGAGGAGAGCGCTCCGCCTGGCACCGGGTGCACGACCGGGTGGAGATCTGGCACTTCTACGCCGGCGCTCCTCTCGAGCTGCTGATCGACGAGGCCGGTCCGGGGACCGAGGCCGCCTGCCGGGTCGAGCTGGGCGCGGAGCTGCAGGCGGGCCAGCGGCCCCAGGCGGTGGTGCCGGCCGGAGCCTGGCAGTCGGCCCGGACGCTCGGAACGTGGACATTGGTGGGCTGCACGGTGACGCCGCCCTTCGCCTTCGAGGCGTTCGAGCTCGCTCCCGGGTCGGACATCCCGTAGCGGCGGCGAGGCCGCCGCCGGGGCGCGGCGCGGAGCCACGAGCCGGCCCGGGTCCCGACCCCCAGGACCCGTCGGAGCAGCTCGGCTCCCCGGACAGCGCGGAGCGAGCGCCAGGTCACCGCCCCCGTCCCGTTCCTCGGTCAGCCACCAGGACGGGAACGAGGGGTGGGACACGATGCCCAAGACGAACGCCATGGGCTCCTTCTGGGACACCAAGGCCCGGGAGAACGCGATGTGGTACATCCACAACCTCCTCGACTACTGCCACCCCGACGAGGAGGAGTTCTGGCTGTCGGGACCGGTCAACCTCGACCAGACGCTCGCACCGTTCGGTCGCGGCATCGGTCCCGAGGACACCGTGGTGGAGATCGGGTGCGGCATCGGACGGATGACCCGGGCGCTGGCCACGCGGGCAGCCCGGGTGACGGGGATCGACGTCTCGGCCGAGATGGTCGACCGTGCCCGCCTGGCGCTGAGGGACCTCCCCAACGTCCACCTGCTCGTCGGGAACGGTCGCGACCTGGGCGACGTTGCCGACGGGAGCGCCGACGTGGTCCATTCCTTCATCGTCTTCCAGCACATCCCGGACCCGGCCATCACCTACGCCTACGTCAGGGAGATCGGGCGTGTGCTCCGACCCGGTGGGTGGACGGTCTTCCAGGTGAGTGAGCGCCCCGAGATCCACCGCTCGGGTGCATGGCGCTCGGAGCGGACCGTCACCGCCGGCATTGGCAAGACCCTTCGGCGCCGCCCGCGCAGAGTGCTCAACCCCCACTGGCTCGGCTCGGCGGTCGACAGGGCCGAGTTGCTCCAGGCCATCGGCGACGGCGGCCTCGTATTCGACGCAACGGTCGGAGACGGCAGCCAGTTCTGCCTGGTCCACGCCCACCGTCCTGGCTGACGTCACCCGTCTCGGGCGCGGCGGCCGGTCGAGCCTCACCCGTGACGGGAGCGCGCCCTCGGCGGCGTCGGACGGCCGAGCTCGGGGATCGTGGTGTGCCGGGCCCGACGACGGCCCTGGAGCCGGCCGATCTCCCGGTTGACGGCCACGGCGGCGTCGATCAGGGGGACCGACAGGTCCCGGCGGCCGAGGGCACGGTGGCCCAGGGCCAGGGGCAGTTCCCAGATTCGCCGGGTCCTCGTCCAGAATCCCGGCGGGGCGGGGAACCCCGGCCACCCGGCCCACCGGCGCTCCAACAAGTAGAGGCCGACGGCGTACCGTCGCCACCTCCCGGTGACCTCACGGAGGCCTCGGCCGACGTCGTGGTGGACGACAGCCTCGGGGCGGTAGACGAGACGGCCCCGGGCGAGCGCCCCCACCCGCCACGAGAAATCGGTGTCACCAGAGGGATCCATCTCCCCGTCGAACCCGGCGAGGACCTGGAGGACCGAGTGCCGGTAGGCGGCGTTCGCCGTGGCGAAGAAGGGGAGGAAGTTGCTCTCAGCGTTGGCCTCCTGGTCGAGGAATCTCCTCTCGACCATCCACCGTTGCGCCGGCGAGTGGACCTCCATCGGGGCGATCGATCCCCCCACCCCGGCGACCGACGGGTCGCCGAACGGCGCCAACAACGCCTCGAGCCAGTCCCGGGCCGGCACGCAGTCGACGTCGGTGAACGCCACGACGTCGGCGTCGGTCGCCTGCCACCCCCGGTTCCGGGCGTACGACGAGCCCCGGCGCGGCTCGAAGAGCACCCTCGCTCCGGCGTGGCGGGCTCGCGTCGTGGTCGCGTCCCGTGAGCCGTTGTCGACGACGATCAACTCGTCGGGCGGTCGGCTCTGGGCCGCACAGGCGGCGACGCACCGGGTGATGCTCGCCTCACCGTCGAGCACCGGGATCACCACGGTGACCTTCAGTGCCTGATCGCCGGTCGACGCCTGCCAATCGGCGGTGGGATGTTCGGGACGCGGGCCCCGTGTGACCGGCCGTCGAGCCACCGTCGCGACCGTACACCTCGACTGTGGCCTCCGAAGACCACCCGTCATCGAGGGAGGATGCGGTGCGGACTACCCGGACTTGGCCGGCGCGGGGACGATCTCTGCGTCCGGCGGGAGCGAGACGTCGGACGCCGAGACGCTCGTCGTGTACGAGGTGAGCACGAAGGCACCGGCCGGCATCTTGATGAAGCTGACGACGCCCTGGGGGTTGGTGCAGTACTTGACCTGCTGCCCCGCTTTCGCGTAGGCGACACACGACGACATCTCGCCGTCGTGCCGTTCGTTGGAATGGGTCACCTTCAGGCCGGCGGCGAGTGCTTCCGCGATGGCGTTGGCCTCGTTCGCCGGATCCACGAGGCTCAGGAGGCCCGTGAGGGGGGATGTGGCGTAGCAGACCGGCCTCGGTGTGCTCGTGTCACAGACCGTCGCCGTGCTGCCGTCGGCGTAGTAGGAGGTCTGCCCGGTCGAGAACGAGCTCTGTGAGCCGTCCTGGGCGAAGGTCAACGTGGTGGGCTGACCGTTGGCCTGATAGACGGCTTTGAAGGCCGTCTGCCTGGCGGCGATGACGCTGTGCTCGATCTGCGGGAGGTAGATCCTGGCCGCCTGCGAGCTCCCGGACCCCGTCGAGGAGCCCCCGCTCGACCCCGACGAGCCCGCCGAGGACGCAGCGGCGGAGCCACCGGAGGCGCTCGACGTGGGGGACGAGGACCCATGTCCGGGGGGCGTGTGGTGGTCTCCGGTGGCGAGCACCACCGCCACCAGGGCCACGACGGCGACCGCGGCGACGAGTTCCAGAGCCCTGATGGCCCGTGAGCGTTGCCCCCCCCGCATCGAGGAGAATTTACCCGTCGGGCGGCGTCACAGGCCGCGGGCCGACCGGACCGACGGCGCCGAACCTCGGCCACCCTCATCGGGTAGAGGGCGGAGCGATCGCCTCCCCCTCGGGACCCCCAAGGTCCCTTGGGATCGACCTACCTACACTTGAACGGCAGATCGATGACCATTCCGTTGAGCGTCGGGTCGGCCGAGGACAGGGTCACCCTGGCGTCCGACAGGGCGGGCAGCGTGTTGACCAGCACCCCCAGCGGGCAGGACCGGGTGATGGACTCGCCCGAGGGGAGGCACTGGGCTCCCGTCAGGTCGGTCACGCATTGCGCGACCCTGTAGCCCGGGGGCGAGCCCTTCAGAACGGGGCCGCTGATGTAGGCCGGTGCCCGTCTCGTCGGCTCGTGCGCCGCCTTGCAGTGAACGGCGATGGCGGTCGGCGACAGGGCCGGCCTGCCGTCCGTGGCAAGGTAGGTCACCGTCAGGGTGACCGGGTTCGAGGTCGGCGCCGCGCACAGGAAGCGGATCTCACCGTTGGGGGGCGCCGGGTTCCAGATCTCGCAGGACACCACCGCCGGGTTGGACGAGGTGCAGCTGCCCAGCTCGAAGATCTTGCCGCCACCCAGGTTCTTCGTCGTCGACATCGTGACCTGGGAGTTGATCGTCAGATTGGGCCGGATGCGGGCGGAAGCACTCGGGACTGCGACCACCCACGCCAGGCTTGCAATGGTCAGGACCGCCATGGTGGCCAACGAAAACCGCTTCATGCTTCTCCCCCGCCCGTCAGCGCTCTCCGCAGCGCGCCAATCCGAACCTGCGATTGGCAGGCTAGGACAGCGCCACATCCCTGTTCACCACCAAAATTGGGGATTATGCGGGGAATTCTCGTCGCCGGCTCCACGGGCACGGTGACGGCAGGTAACCATGATCTCACCGGGTGTGTGACCGACAGGATCGAGCATCCGTCCACCCTTGCGACCGCAAATATGGGACGCGAACCGCAGGCCCCGGAACGGTGGCGCAGGGGCCTGCGGTCCCCGGGTCACGGCCCGGACAGAGAGGGCGGGGTGGGGACCCCGCACCGTGGGGGGCACCGCCGGGGTCCCCGCCGCCATCCCCGCCAGAGGACTCGCCACTTGGACAAGGGCGTGCCCGCAAGCGGCAGGGTAGCAAACCCGGGCGGCGCCACGCCGACCCCGATGGTCGACGGTCTCCGAGGAGGGGCCGGGCATCAGGAACACGTCGGCGCCGCGACCGACCCGCTCGGGCACAGCGAGCCTGTCCAGATGGCCCCCGTCGAGCTCGCACCGCCGATGTTTGCCTGCACAAGGATCGAGTCGGTGAGATTCGTCGCCGTCAGGTTCGACCCGGCCAGCCTGGCTTCGAACAGGGACACCTGGGTGAAGTCCGAACCGGACAGGTTCGCGCTCGTCAGGTTGGCGCCGTCGAAGTAGCTGTTCGAAGCGGAAACGCCGGCGAGGTCGGCGGCGATGAGGAAGGCGTCCACCATCCTGACCCCGTCAAGGTGGGCCCCGTTCAATTGGGCGCCCTTCAGGTTGGCATGCACGGCGTTCGCGTCGGTCATCGTGGCATCGGTGAGGTCGGCGCCCGCAAAGTCCGTCCTGACGAGGTCCGCACCCTGGAGGTTGGCCCCGGCCACGTCGGCACGCCTCAGGCGGGCCCGGGAGAGGTTCGCCTGCGAGAGATCGGCATCGACGAGGATCGCACTGATGAGCTTCGCACCGGAGAGATTTGCGCCGGAAAGATTGGCATTCGTCAGGTCGACCCGGAGGAGATTGGCGTTTGCGAGGTCCACACCCGACAGGTTCGCGTCCTTCAGGCTGCAGCCTCGCAGGATCACGCCCGGACCGGGAGAGGCCGAGCAATTGACACTGGCCGCGGCGGGACCCGACTGTGTCAGGTCGAAGACGGCGGGTATGCAGAGAAGGACGGTGAGTCCGACAGAGGCCGCCGCCCAACGGTTGCGTTTCCTGGTTCGCATCGCCCCGCCCTCCTCCGACGACGCTGACGGATCCGAGCCCTGTGCACAGCACTCAGCGTCGCCATCGCTTCTGAGGTCACGCGAAACGTAGCAGTTCCTCGTCCGCTTCTCCCCGGGCCGCCAGTGAGGCAAATAGCGACCGGATCCTCG
>Ga0187784_10005116_pt1 | contig 10621 bp, 12 predicted proteins | sample 1015_SJ02_MP15_2_FD_132964 | JGI IMG/M metagenome (GOLD analysis project Ga0187784, IMG submission 132964) | Tropical peat soil microbial communities from peatlands in Department of Meta, Colombia - 1015_SJ02_MP15_20_MG | ecosystem: Environmental > Terrestrial > Soil > Wetlands > Peat | place... | reverse complement strand
TGAGTACGTAGTGAGTGCCCATGCCAAGAATTAGGAAACAGTACCTAGTGATCGCATGTACCAGCTGCGGTCGCCTACTTCTCACAACGTCCGATCGGAAGACACGTACTTGCGTCTATTGCGGTAAACGCGTAAAGGCCGAAGAGGCACGAGTAGAGGCTCGATCTGAAAACCCCAAGGTGGCTCGGCAGTTCCTGCAAGAAGCAAAAACTAAGGCACAGAGCCCCGTTTAGGCAAACGACAGAAACAGCCGATAATGTTACTAATCCCTACTCTTACTTGGGGGCCGAATTTGTATGTCGTCTCTACCGGATCGTAGGTTCATGGAAGAAATCGGCGGCTTACTGCAAAAGGTTGTGACTGTTTCGACAACGGACGGAAAGAGTTACACTGGTGTCTTAGTTGGTTTGGATTCGCACAGCCTCAACGTATTCCTATCCGAGGTCAAGGACGAGTCGGGGCATGTTGTTCATCGTCTCTTGATTAACGGGGGGAGGGTGAGTCAAATCTTCAGTTCAGAGAAGCCGTTCAACCTGCAAGCCTTAGCCGACAGGCTCGAACGTGTCTTTCCCAGAATGGTGAAGGTAAGCGAAGGAGCCGGAATAATCGTCGTGATGGACAGGATCCGAGTTTCCGAAAAGGGAATATTGGAAGGCACCGGGCCCGCCGCGGAGAGGGTTCAGAAGGTTTACGACGAATTCATTCGGGCATCAGCCCAACCTTCCGTCTAAGCCGGGGACTTTAGGCCGGTCGAACGGTTGAAGATTGAGCGTTAATTGTCCTTCGAGGTTCGCCACAAGGATCTTTTGGGTAGAATCGGGTATCTCCGAACCAAGAGTGGCACATTAGAAACGCCATTCCTGTTGCCGGTCGTTAATCCGAATTCTCAGATAGTGCCGACTCAAGAATTGAAAGATCGCTTCTCCTTCGACGCTTTGATTACGAATTCGTATCTAATATGGCGGAAATATCGCAACGAGAGAGAAGTCCCAAGAATTCATGAACTCTTAGGATTCAACGGTGCGATAGAAACCGACTCCGGCGCTTACCAGATTTTGCAGTATGGCGACGTGGACGTCCAGCCGAGCGAGATAATCCGCTTTCAGGAGCGGTTGGGAAGCGACATTGCGGTAATCCTAGACGTCCCTACCGGTACCGATGTGACTAAAGAGAGGGCAAGGTGGACCGTCGAAGAAACAATTAGGCGAGCCGATCAATCCTTAGAGCTCATTACCAGAAACGACATGCTTTGGGTGGGACCTGTTCAAGGCGGCACGTATTTGGATCTAGTCGCCTCATCCGCCAAGCAAATGGCGGAGCGCAACTTCTCCATCTACGCGCTCGGTAGCCCGACTCAGGTTATGCAACAATATCGATTTGACATTCTCGTAGAAATGGTAATGGCGGCAAAGGAGTATCTTCCACCCAGTAAACCTCTGCACCTCTTCGGTGCGGGCCATCCGATGATGTTCGCCTTCGCCGTGGCGCTGGGATGTGACATTTTTGATTCAGCCTCCTACGCCTTGTTCGCTAGAAATGGCCGCTATATGACAGCTCAAGGGACAGCGAAGATTGAGGAGCTAGAGTACTTCCCGTGCAGCTGTCCCGCATGCGATAGGAAGACGCCCCAAAAGGTTAGGGGGTTGCTGTTAATGGAGCGAGAACGTTTCCTTGCCGCCCACAACCTCTACGCATGCTTCGCGGAGCTCCAGACAATAAAGCAAGCCATACTGGACGGCAGGCTGTGGGAGTTGGTGGAGAGTAGATCCAGAAACCATCCAGCTCTCCAACTGGCTTTCCGAAGAATGTTGCAGTACAAGGAGGAGTACGAAGCGGAGACGCCCGTTAGGAAACGGAAAGGGCCCTTCATCCTCTCCGACCAATCCCTCTTCCGGCCGGAGGTCACGCGCCACCATGCCCGGCTGATGGATAGGTACGCTCCAGCAGAGAAAGCAAAGAAGCTCCTCCTGATCCCAGAGGAGCAGATTCGACCCTTCCGCGAAGAATCAGTCTCAAGCAACCCGGCCGATAGATTGGAGAGGACAAGGAACGTGCAAGTTTGCTCCTACAGCCTCATTTACGGCGTTATCCCATTCGAACTACGTGACGTCTACCCATTATCTCAAACCGAAGCCTCCGTGCCCCCAACAACCCTCACGACGGCACTCACGCGGAGGCGCATAGCCGAGTTCATCAGAAAATTCGGGTTCTCAAGCTGCCTTGTCATTGGCCACGCAACTTGGCACGAGCAATTGGCCGCGCGGCTCAAACAGAACTTCAAAGGAAGAGTTAGAATTCGTTTCCTGGAGGAACAGGAACTCGACAAAGGTGCAATTCGCAGAATACAAAGAGCACTGAAATGAAAAATTCTGTCGTTTCGAATAGTCTAAATCCTAATTCTATAGAGTAGCCGGCGGTTGATATGATGGATCTAGAACAGGTACGAAAGGAAATCGAGAACCTTAGTAAAACACCTGTTTCTGAAAAAATGTATCCGATTACCTCTGATTGGGTTCCCATTAGCGACGTAATGGCGGTGCTTAACCGCTTTGAGAAGCACTGGAGAAACTACAAGATCCCCAAAGACGACTCTGCGGGGAAATTAATCAACGAGATTCTCGGAAAATAGGGGCAAATTCGCATGATTTTCAGAAGAATTGTGCTTTCGGAGATTTTATTTGAAAAGAAATTCATTAAGATGTGAGTGTCTTGCAAAGAGAACGAATACTCAGGCGTCCGACGCGTCCCGTGGAGATTCAGCCGGAAAAGACGGTTAGTGAATTACTCAACGATATGTCCCTCACGGGATTCCAAGGCCGCAAGCTAGGCGAAGCTGCAGATGTTTGGACTGCGATGCTGAAGAAACGTGAGCTCGTAATCTGGATGGGTTTGGCTGGCGCGATGGTTCCCGCTGGTATGAGGGAACTGATAACCTACTTGGTTAGACGAAGAATGGTTGACGTGCTCGTCACGACGGGAGCAACACTCTACCATGATGCGTACGAGACGATTGGCGGCAAACACTTCCTTGGCACGGATCAAATAGACAACGTGATGCTCCGCCGCAACCGGATCGACCGGGTTTACGACGTTTACGCGGACGAAAACAAATTCTACCACCTAGATACTATGATCGAGAAGGAATTCTCGCAAAGATTCCAATCCGGAAAACCTTACTCTTCCCGGGAGGTCATGCACGAGTTCGGCAAATGGATTAGAGAGAAGAGGAAGGACCGGGATGGGATATGCGTCGCCGCTTATGAGATGGGTGTTCCGATCTTCATTCCCGCATTTTGCGACAGTGGCCTCGGATTCTCTCTGATGTTCGCTAATCGCCGACGAAAACGTCGCGTTATTGTCGACCACATGCGTGACGTTGACGAGAGTTCCAGAATTACCGAGAAATCAAAGCGGACTGCGGTGATTGTTGTTGGAGGAGGCACTCCGAAGAACTTCATACAGCAAACGGCGGTAATCGCCAGTTACCAGACGCGGCATGACCATACCCACGACTACGCTATCCAATTCACCACGGATGTCCCACAATGGGGAGGCCTGAGCGGTTCGACATTTGAAGAGGCTCAAAGCTGGGGCAAATACAATCGACAATCTAAGATGGTGCAATGCTTCACCGATGCGACGATCGCCTTGCCGATTGTGACGGAGGGTCTTAGCCAGCGCTTCAAGCGACTGAGAAGGCATGTGCCGCGCTTCCATTGGGGAGGCACGAACGGAGTACAAATCACGTACCAACCAATGAGGCTATGATTCAATTCAGCCGTACTTGTAGGAGATCCCGAATCCGCCCTTAGGGTTCTTCCACCCTACATCGTAGCATGCGATGCGGCAGGCGCCGCACTCGACGCACGCATCATACGTAATTGTGATTTTATTTTCTTCCCACTTGTAAACATCCGTTGGGCAGACTCGAATACAGGCGAATTCGAACGGACACTTCAAACACATCTTAGTATCTTTGATCCATAAGTGTGAGTCTTCGTCGACCTTGTAGCGATTCCGGTAGAGCTTATCCTCTATTGAGAGTGTTCGCTGCGTGCTCATGAGAATAGTCTCCATAGAGAGTAGGCGTCCCGCAGTAAGCCAAGCCTTGATCGGCGCTTGAAGAGGTCGGCTTTCATTCGCTTAACTCGGTCGGCCTTCAATTCGTCGTCGACGACATGCCACATGTAGGCGAGCTCGTTCATGGCTTGGGGATATTGGGTGAAAAAGTGCGGGTTGGCCGAGAAGAACTTAGGGACGTTTCTGTAATGTTTCAAGTCCTTGAGCACAAAACTATCTTCCAGCCGCTCTCGGTATCTGAGGAGGCTTTTGGTCGAGAAATCATTTTCTCTCTTTGCCTGGATTACGGTCTCTCCGGCCAATATGCCCGATGTCATGGCGAGGTTCGTGCCTTCCCAGTTGATGGCGTTGACGAGCATCGCCGCGTCGCCCGCTACCAGCATTCCCGCGGTGCTTACGTTTGAGACGTAGTCGTAGCCGCCTTCAGGAATTAGATGGGCCGAATATTCTTTCAATTCTCCATCTTTGATGAGGGGTGCGATTGAAGGGTGTGCCTTGAATTGCTCGTAGATCTCGTTTGGGCGCCGTTTGCTCTGGTCCAAGTCGTGAATGCTAACGCCTACCCCGATAGAGATCGTATCCCGATTAGTGTACATGAAACCCGCATGCATGCCCGGCGCGAAACCAACCAGCAGAGCCGCAATTCCTTCCTCCGGCCCCAGGTTGAATCGATCCTCGATCTTTTGCTTCGGAAGCGCGATGACCTCCTTCACTGCCAGTACCGTTGCTGTTTCTGGCGTTTCCTCCCGCAAGCCGGCTTGCTTTGCGAGCATTGAGTTGACGCCATCCGCAGCTATCACGACGTCGCCCATGACATTTCCGCGTTCAGTAGCGACGCCGACTATCTTTCCATTATCCCTCAAAACGTCGTCAGCTGTGGTTCTCGTGATGATGACTGCACCGGCGTCTTCTGCAAGCTTTGCAAACCATGGGTCGAATTTTGCGCGATGAACGGTGAATGCGTTGAATTGACTGTTGAACCTCTGGTTTCTGTGACTCATAAGGACGTGTGATTGTTCCGATAGGAACCAGTATTGGTATTCAACGACGTGTCGCTCAATCGGCGCCGTCTTCCAAAACTCGGGAGCAAGCTTCTCCGTGTGATGTCTGAAGATTACACCGCCAAACATGTTCTTCGCCCCCGGTTTCTCGCCCTTTTCCAGAACAATGACGTTGAGCCCCGCCTTTGCCATAGTGTAGGCCGCGGCGATTCCCGCAGGTCCCGCGCCCACTACGACGGAGTCAAATTTCTCATTCATTACGCTCCCTCAGCCAAAGCCGCTCTTCTTTAGTTCATCAATCAGTGCGGGCACGATCTTGAAGAGGTCACCGACAATTCCGAAATTCGCCATTTTGAAGATGGGAGCTTCCGGATCGCGGTTGATCGCAACGATATAATCAACGTTCATTATTCCAACTATATGTTGAATTGCTCCTGAGATTCCCACGGCAATGTAGAGCCTCGGCCGGACTGTGAACCCTGTCTGGCCAACTTGATGGTCCGGCGTGATCCATCCCGCCCGCACCGCAGCCCTAGACGCCCCCACTTGTGCGTGAAGGACATCTGCGAGTTCTTGAACAAGCGTTAGATTCTTCGCCGAACCAAGACCCCTTCCAGCTGATACGATCACTTGGGCGTCTTCTAAGCGAACTCCCACTCTTTCAATCGGGACGAATTCAGTGACTTCCGTGTTCAGGTCGCTTGGGTTGAGGTTCGGGGTCACCGGCACGATTTCACCGTCTCTGCTCTCATCGGGTGGCAGGCTCTTCATCACCCGGGGGCGAACGCTGGCCATTGTGGGTCTTTGCTTGGGGCAGATGATGGTTGACATCAAATTGCCGCCGTAATCGGGCCTGGTTCCAAGAAATGTGCCCGTCTCAATATCTACGTCTAGAGCCGTGCAGTCGGCTATCAGGCCCGTCTCAAGGAAAGTTGCCGCCGAACCGGCAAGGTCCCTGCCCCGAATTGTTCCGCCTACTAGCAAGGCCTCTGGTTTGAATTTTCTGACAGTCTCTTCCATAGCAACCGCATAGGGCTGCGTCCGGTAATCTTCGAGCCTCTTATCTTCAACGAGGTATGTTCTATCCGCGCCGTGGACGAATGCCTCTTTGGCCAAATGATCCACGTGGTTACCGATCACCACGGCTCCGACTTTCGTTCCGTAGATCTTCGCTAATCTTCTCGCTTCGCCCAGCAGCTCCCAGGATACTTGGTTGGGCTTTCCGTGAAACTGCTCAACGAATACCCAGACCTCTCCGTACTTTCCATTTCCCATGCCTTCGCCGGGTGAAGTAGCAGTCGATGCAATTTGGGGTTGGGCGTCGGTTGCTTGATTTGATGTGAATGCGAGAGCTTCTTTTAGCTTCTTTACGAGCCAGGCTGCGGCTTGCTGAGGGTCTTTTGTTCCGTCGAAGATTTCACCCTGTTTTCTCCCGGGGGGCGGGAAGACCTTCTTCACAATGGTAGGTGACCCTTTCAGGCCGAGCAGGTTTGAATCTGCACCTATAGTGCCCTTATTCCAAACCTCAATCTGTGTCCTCTTCGCTTTCAGCATCCCTGCAACCGTGAATTTCCGAGGCTTGTTAACCTCTTCCGTCATCGTCAGCACGGCTGGAAGTTTGGCCTTGACGGTCTCGATGCCGTCGTCAAACCTGTGTTTACCGATCACGGTCTTGGCTTGCGGGTCGACTTCATCAATTCTAGTCACGTTGGAGATGATGGGTATGTTGAACCTGACTGCTAGGCCGGGGGGAACCTGCCCCGTCTCCCCGTCTATTGCGACTTTGCCGGTTAGAATTAGGTCGAATGGTTCGCGTTGGGCTATGGTCGCAATGCTCCTCCACAGAGTGTAGGAGGTGGCGAGTGTGTCCGCGCCAGCCATCTCCCGGTCTGAGACCATAACCGCCTCGTCTACTCCCATAGCTAGCGCCTCCCGCAGGCCCTCTTGGGCTTGGAGGGGGCCCATTGCGATCGCGGTAACCTTCGCGCCCATCTTCTCCTTCAACCTGACCGCTTCTTCGATTGCGTTTAGGCAGAACGGGTTGACGATGGAGGGGACGCCTTCACGGATCAGGTTGAGGGTGATGGGGTCGAAACGTATGTCGCTTGCATCTGGGACGTGTTTGACGCATACGACGATGTGCAACGAGTTCCGACCATTTACGAGTAGTTTCGCATTCGTTTCAGGCGTGCACTGCGAGGTACCCTTTTAGGGTTTCTCGTAAGCTTACGTGACGTCAAGAACTCTTTACGTTATCGCGGTTTCGCGTGGTCTTACTCTTCGAAACCTGGTTCCTCGGGTTCGGCAACTTCTTCCGACACCTGCGTGGCTGCGGCACGTTCCGCTTCCACGACCTTAAGGCGGGTTATGTAACCGGCAATTCGGTTTCTCAAACGCTTCGACTCGGTTACGACCAATTCGTTGACCGCTTCCTTATCGGATTCGAACTGACCCGTGAAACGGTCAGGGTACCTCCTAAGCAATTCCCTCGAAATCCGTTTCACCGTTTCGATCCGAACTTTACCCAAGTCGAACGCCTTGAGAATCCCGAGATGCAGCCAGAATCAACATAAACTTTGCTAATGGTTGGGTTCTCCTCTTCTGGGACGATTTTATGTGTTTAGGAAATGTTGAAAGTTTGCGAATACAGCGTCCCGCGTTTCAATGGAACCTGCCCCTTTCAGTTTCGCTAGCTTGTGGACCACCTGTATGACGAAGGAAGGTTTTGTGAGTTGCCCTGCGAAGGGTCCTCGGTATGTGACGGGGCCATCAGTTTCGGTTAGGAGCATGTTCAGTTCTGCGGCGCGTGCTACTTCTTCGATTCTAGGCGAGTAGAATAATACGGGCCCGGTTGAGATGAGATAGCCCAACTTCTTGAATGCGGGAATGTTCTCGATTGGTCCATCGTACCAGTGTAGGAGGACTCGAGGTAATCGGTAGTCTGCTAGCGTCTCGAGAACTTCCGGAACGGCTTGTCTCGAGTGTACGACGACTGGTAGTCTTCTTTCTTCCGCCAAAGACAGAAAGAATCTGAATATTTCACGTTGTCTAGTTCTAACTCGGTCATTCGTCGCATACTTGCCGTCGAGGCCGATTTCCCCGATTGCCTTGATCCAATTCCTGTTCTCATCAACTAGGGCGGGGAACTTCTCGATGTCCGGGTCACCATCTTTAGTGGCGACAGATGGGTGTGCACCGACGGCGGCGAGAATGGTTCCTTGGTAACGTTTGGCGAGTGCGATCGTCTCCAAGGAGGTTTGATAGTCGGTCGCGTTAGAGAGTACGCAAGATACTTCATTTGTCTTGGCATCTTCCAAGATTTCGCCAATTTTGCCGGCGTAGCCTTGTTCGGCTAGGTGTGTGTGCGCGTCGACGAAGCTCAATTAGCTCAAGCCGAAGTTGTGGGATTGCACCTCTTAAGGCGGGACCTGTCGTGTTCTAGCCTCATACGACGGCTGAGATGGCTGTTTTTTGAAACAAAACTGTTTGTTTCCCTTAATGTGCGACAATAACTCGAAAACGTCTCTCTATCAAGCCCAGTTTAGCTGACTGGGGAAATTTTAATAGCTTCAAACGGCATGCGATTGGAAATTGTGGCTTTTGATGGCTCCGGAAGAGCTTTCCACAGCGGCAGTCCGTCGATTAATTGAGATGGCTGGAGCAGACCGCGTCGGAGACGACGCCGTCGAAGAACTTGGAAAAATACTCGAAGAGTTCGCCGTTAGGGTCGGGAAAGAAGCGACCGGATTGGCTCGCCATGCGGGCAGAAAAACCGTGAAGGCCCAGGACATTCAGTTAGCTATCAAAAGGCTTCCCGAGCCATAGGCTCGATGTTTAGGTTTTCAGCTAATGGCAAGGCTTGGTTTCGGCTATCTCAGTCTTTTGAGCAGTCTTGAATGACAACCCGCAGCCACAGCTAGCGATTGCATTAGGGTTGTTGAACTTGAAGCCTGACGATTGGATACTCTCGAAGTAATCCACCGTCATCCCCTTCAACAACTCCATACTCTTTGGGTCAACGACGATCTTGTAGCCCTCGCTTTCGAGAACGTAATCGTCGGGTTTGACAAACCCCATCGCTATCCCATAGTTCAAACCCGCGCAGCCCCCGCCGAAGACGAAGACCCTCAACGCTTTTCCAGCGTTCTCCGGTTTCTGGAGAATGGCCTTGGCCCTAACCAGAGCCTTCTCCGTGAAAATCAATTGGGGTTCTGTTACAGTGGCCATACTCCCAGTCTCTCTATTACGTATAGATTATCCGTGAGAGTGTGGGTCGCTCAGGCTCTTAAAAGTCCTTCTCCGAAACGTAACGCGATCCGTTAACAGGTGAACGGGTATGGACAGCCTAATGGAGATCCGGTAGCGGGTTCTGTTCGCGGAAGGGAGTATTGGAGTAAAGTGAGAATCCTTAGCGCGCGCGTCCGGCTGTGGCCCTCGCGTATGCGTATAGCACTATGGGTGTAATGATTAAGCCGTTAATTGCATCCGTGCCTCCCACGGAATAGAATCTAACTAGTCCGGCCTCCAATGTCGTTAGGCCGAATGAGTAATCTGCTAACACGGCAAAGGCTGTTCCTAGTACAGAAGCTACAACAGATAGCGCGGCAGCGAGTGCGAGTGTTCTTGCTTTCGTCCAATCTGTTCTACGGACTACATAGTATCCGAGGCCAGGAATCGCTCCGAGAAGTCCATTTGCAATGTCCCAATTCCAGGAGGATCCGCCAAGCGCGAGGTAGTCTGAGAGTACCTTTCCCACAAATCCTGTAACGAACCCAGTGAGCGGCCCGAAGACGAAACCGAAGAGCATCGGAATGACTACTGTGGGGCCAATCGAGATTAAGCCGCCTGCGCTAGGTATCTGGTAGACGTAGAAGGGTATCGTGAGTGCTGCATACAGCGCTGTTCCAACAGCCATAGCGACACACTGGTTTGTCGAGATGAAGGATTTCTTCATACCGGATTGGCTCATGGTGCCTTACCGCCTAACAGTTGGACCCTTGCGCATTTAAGAGCTGGCATATGAATTCGGTAAGTTCGCCTTAGTCCGAATTTAGTAGCTTTACCTTTCTATTATAGGAGAATCGATGTTGCCGGTGGAACAATTCGCCACCAGGTTTGTCTCTAACTTTCCGTATCAGCGTCGAGCGCTCGTTAGCCTTTTATTCAATCTCTCGTAGACGTCGCGGAAGTTCTATGTTAACTAGCTTAATGTTGAGCGGGAATGGAGAGCTCTCCTCAACCCGAATTCCCGAAATTGCAGGTCAAGCGGAGAATAGGGGCTTCGACGGCTTATGGTTTGGTGAGACCACGCTGCGTGACGCGTCCATACTCGCGGCCATAGCTGCCTCTTCCACGAGGCGAATCCAACTCGGCACTTCGATAGTCAACGTCTTTACGAGGACACCCAGCCAACTTGCATTACTTGCCGCAACACTGAACGAGTTCAGTGGGGGAAGGTTCACTTTGGGCTTGGGAGTGAGCACCGAGGCGATTGTTGAGAATTGGCATGGCCAAGCGTTTCGGACGCCAATTCGTCGGTT
>Ga0187784_10005115_pt1 | contig 10621 bp, 12 predicted proteins | sample 1015_SJ02_MP15_2_FD_132964 | JGI IMG/M metagenome (GOLD analysis project Ga0187784, IMG submission 132964) | Tropical peat soil microbial communities from peatlands in Department of Meta, Colombia - 1015_SJ02_MP15_20_MG | ecosystem: Environmental > Terrestrial > Soil > Wetlands > Peat | place... | reverse complement strand
TGAAAGGCTCGGAGTGGTTCTATCGTTGTCCCCGGATATTAGCTCCTTTACGTAGAGTCCACCCTCACACCGAATTATTATTTCGGCGTCTCTGAGCTCGGCTGAATAAACCTTCTTGCGTCGCTTCAAGTCTGCACGGCGATGCGCTACTCGTTGCGGGGTTGTTTGCTCTACATCGCCTTCAAGCCGCTTCAGCGCTTCTTTTAACTTTTCCTCACGAATCGGATGTTCGTATATTACTTTAAGCCTATAAACTTTATCCAGTGGGGTATTTTTTACTTTTACGACCGTTTCGTGGTCAACCAAGGCTAAATGACTGACGGCGATTTTTTCTTGCGAAGAGTTTATCGCCCGTTCTAGCTCCTTAAGGTCGACTTTTCTTTTGTGAGGGGATTTAATTTCCAGAACAAAAGGCCTACCAGTTCCAAGCATACGGGCGTCAATATCCTCTCTGCCAGCGCCGTGAAATATCGCGTCTTGGCCGCGGCTTGCGCTAAGTGCGTGGGCTCCTATCAGCTCCTGAACGGATTCGGGATACATTTTTCCAGTTAAGTTGCAGCTTGTGCAGCCTTTTCCAGCGCATTCGCGACACGGCCATTTCGTCTGCGGCAACCCCCTGACGAACTTTAGGTATCGGCCGTACAAAAAAAGCGGGTTCGCATGAATCTCAACTTTGTCTCGGGCTAAATCGACTATGAGCAAGATGTCTGGCCTGCTGAACTCTGCTTTTTTGCCGGTAAGAAGCTCGATGCGCTTACCTAGTTCTCTGTTTAACGCTGATTTGAGCGGCTCGGCTGTCGTCGTTTTAGATTCAGCCCACAATATTTCTTCATTCTCGGCAAGTCTGCCACTGAGTTTACTGCCAACTAGAAAATTCACAAACTCGTAGTGATTGAGTTGTTCAAGACACCGTTCAACCCAAGAATCTAGATTATCGAACAATCCTCCGCAAACCCAGCATGTGCCAGCATCTTCCCACTCTTGGAAGTTCGCTGGCGCGTTGTCAAGCATTGCCTTGACGATTCGCATCGCATGTCCTCGCTGTTTGTTAGTGAGGTTTGTAGAACATTTTGCAAATTGACGGCCAAGACAATCGTCGCAAATGGGGCCTTCGCTCATTATCGAGGTCATTATTTCGAACATCGTTTTTCTCTTGTTCTTGTTATTCAATGATTGTCTTGAGCTTAGCCGGCCCGCTTATCATCTTTGTTCCTCAGCGGAGCTCTTTGTCTTCAAATAGCCCGCGATTGTCCATTACGAAACTGCCGTGCGATGTGTAGCCCAGCGTCCCATATATTTGTCTCAAAGGTTCTCACAACCTAAAGTCGATGTCCGGGCTTTACGGCGTACGTGAAATGCGCGAGAAATCCAACGTTCAGCATTGTCGTAGTGCAAAGATGCTGCCCGCTTAGCGAGGCGCAGGGCGAACGAACACGGCGAACGAACACGGCGAACGAACACGGCGAACGAACACGGCGAACGAAGCATGGCGAACCTGAAGTGGCGGGTTTGTGCCTACGGCTATAAAGTGCCTCATAGCCGTCTTCTAGCTCTCAGCCCGGTACTTTTTCGGTGAATGCAAGGGTACCTGAGATCTTCTTGACGCGTACCTTTACGGTATCTCCTTTGTGCGCACCCGGAACGAATAGCGAGTATTTGCCCACCTTGGCAATCCCATCTCCTCGCTTGCCGACAGCTTCGATCCGTACCTCGTAGATGCTCCCCTCTTCGAGCGCGCTGGCCGCGTTTTCCTTCTTCACATATCGTTTGCGTATAGGCCTGTGAGCGCCGCACGCATCGCACTTTAGCATAACCGTTCTGTCACTCTTTGTTAGATGCGTGTCTGGTCTATTGCATTCTGAGCAAATTACGTACTCGGCAACATAATCCTCGATGAGGGTGGCTATCATCTCTTGCGAAAATCTGCCCTGAAAAATAACCCTCCCTCCGTCTGCTTTGCCTGCGGTTCCGAGCTCTCGCAACAGAAATTTAAGAACGTGTTCAGGATCTCTATTTAGCACGTCGCTGATTTCGCCGAAATTCTCAAAAACAGTCATCCTTCCTTCAATAAACACCCGGGGCACAGGTATCGAAAAACGTTCCGCAGCTATCGTTGTCTGAGGCAAGTTTTTGATGCCTCGATTCAAGTAGTTTTCATAACTGTCCGTTCTATGCACCTTCTTTTACGATCACGAATTTCAGACTTCTCCGTAGCGTGGGCGTCACGCTTTGATAAGCTCTAACCCATGGTCTACGACGATTCTGCACGGCGGTGGTACTTTCATCGAAGCCCTACGCAGCGCTTCTTTGGCTTTTAAAAAGTTGGGAGGATTTACAAACACGGTGAACACTTTTTGGTCAGAGGCTACCCGAGCGGCGGATCCCACTGGTTTTCCAAACGCCCGCCTCATCCCATCCTGAACGCGATCAGCCCCAGCGCCGGTGGCCATCTTGTTCTCTCGCAGCACCTGGTGCGGATAAACGCGGAGCTTCAGCCTGAAATTCAGCCTACCTGTCGATTTCATCAGGTACCGGTTCGCTGCGATCCTGGCGGCTTCCAGCGCCGTGTGTCGAATTTGGCATGGTTCATCAACGTTGAGTGAAACTGCCACCTTGAAATCGGCACTTAGGTTGCCGGTATCGTACTGTGAAATCTTACTACCAGGAATCCCGCCCATGTAATACCTCCTGGTGTAGGCGGGTCCGGTAATCTTTCTATACATCTTCGCTGGTTTGCGTGCCATTTTATCCTCGTTATTGAACTGTAACTAGCATTCACGTGATTCGTTAAAAAGTTTTGCCGTTTTGGAGTCACACGCGCAAGAGGATAAAGATGAAGGCTGCGATCTGTTTGCTCCAGTGATTGTCACGCATTCAAGCTAAGCGTGCAATGACTGCTGCGTGCGCTGTGTAAAACGGTTCGAGCTCGTGGATACACTCGATGTCGAATAATTCTTCTAATTTCTTCACTTCTTTTTTATAAACTATTTTAGGTTTCTCAGAGACATCTATGCTTCGCGCTTTAATCATAACGCAAGCGTAACCGCGTGGTTTTAAGAACAATTCGGCGTTTTTAACAGCGATTTCAGCTTGTCTCGGCTGTGCGATGTCCTGGTACAGCAGATCAACAAGTTCGACAACAGGTCCATAGTCTGGGTGCGCAGCATCTGAAATCAGAGGGACGATATTCGTCACGCGCTCTGACAAACGAAGGAGGTCCCAGGCCACGCGTGGCGCAAACTCTACGGCGTACACGAGTGAAACAATGTTAGCCAGGTGCGAGACAGTCGTCCCAGATGCGGCCCCTAAGTAAAGCACAATCTGCTCAGGCGCCAGGGGCACGTACGCCTGCTTCGTCAATAACGCTGCCAGCTTACTCCTTCGCGGATTCCAAAACCGGTACCCGTCGAATGCCCGCTCCCCATACATGGCTTCGCCTTGAGTTGCTAACTGCTTATCCACTAAAAAAACTCCAGGGACCTTATGGCGTTTAATCTTCATGTTAGGGGCTGCGCTGCGCGGTCTGCAGTTCGCCAACTCGTTTTTCCACTTGACTTAATAGTTCAGGGTAGACATTTTTTGAATAGAAGTCTAAACGAGCCGCAATGGCGATTTTTGCGGCCAAGATTCTTGCAATTTTTCCCCTGTTGTTTGGATGATTGCCGCGAACGAGCGGATGCTGAAAAATAACCCCATGCTTGGGAGCTTTTGTGCCGTATTTTATGTGCTTGAATAGCGCCTTGGAAGCGCCTATTACCTGAATCCTGCTTGCCGGCATTCTCGCGAGGGGTTCTAAGCCGCCTGCTTGAGCGATTAATCGCGCCCCGAGCAGTTCACCTGCGAGTGTGGAGAGATTAGGGGCAGTGGCGCGCATTTCAAGCTCGATGGCGTTTGCTGTCTTCTGTCTCAATTCGCAAAGTCGGCTTATGGAACCGGCAAATTCTTGCGCCAGGGGTGACTGTGCGAAAGGTGAGAAGGTCAGAGCTTCTAGTAGGTCTTCTGGCATCGACCCCTCTGACGTGAGCAAACACCACTCGGACAGCCGTTCGGAGAGCAAGTTTATCGATTCGTCAATGTCTTCAATACCATCTATTAGTTGGATGATACGCGCGTCGGGTTGCGCAAACGCTGCGTCTATGCGCTCCTTCGCGCTTTGTATCATAACGGCGCGCAGTAGTGAAACGTATTCGCGCTCGGAGCTGATAACTTGAAGCTTGATCGCAATCTCCCTGAGACGGCCTCTGCATTTCTTGTCAAAATCGGCGAAACTCTCTCGCTGCAAGCGCTGTGCCATGGCGTTGATGTCTGTTTTCAAGACCTGTGAGCAGATGATCTCGTCGTTGTGCAGTTCGATATCTCCAAACCAAGTTTTTATGTGTGTGGCCATTTTTTTTCAGTGGCGCCGGTCTTAACAACGAATGCGAAGGCACCCATTTGGAATGATAGGCGATTCTATATATCTTGGGCCAAATTTATAGTTTGTCGCCTGGAAGTGAGTAATTGGACGTTCGCATCAGCAAACTGACCTTTAGCAACCCTACGATGCTCGCCGCAGGGATTATGGGATCTGCTGGATCTTCATTAAGGCGTATCATGACGTGTGGCGCAGGAGGCGTGGTGACGAAGTCAATAGGTCTTACGCCTCGCGAAGGTCATCCTGGGCCCGTCCTAGTTCAGACCTCCTCTGGATTTCTTAACGCGCTTGGGCTGCCCAACGCGGGACTCGCGTTTACCGGCGAACTCGAGCAGCTGATTACCGAAGCTAAACGAAAACCACTAATCGTCAGCTTGTTTGGCGCGAGCGCAGACGAATTCGTGGAGCTAGCCCGAACGTTTTGTCCGTTCGCCGACGGCCTCGAGCTTAACCTAAGCTGCCCCCACGCCCACGGATACGGAATCGAAGTTGGCTCAGAGCCAGCACTGGTCCAATCCATCACGCGCTCAGTGAAAAAACAAGTCGAGCTCCCTGTCTGGGTTAAGCTCACGCCGAACGTTACTGATATCACGGAAATCGGGCACGCAGCAGAAAAGGGCGGAGCTGATGCTATAGTGGCGATAAACACCGTCAAGGGAATGGCGATTGATGTGGAAAGTGGAAGGCCTGTTTTGGGTAATGCATTTGGCGGACTTTCAGGCAGTGCGATAAGGCCGATAGCGGTGAAATGTGTTTACGACCTCTACGAAGCGCTTGAAATCCCCATTGTGGGCGTCGGGGGGGTCAGCAGTTACGAGGACGCGTTAGAGTTCATTATGGCAGGAGCGAGGGCTATTCAGATCGGGTCTGCGGTGGCAAAAGATCTGTCGATCTTTAAGCGTGTGGCGGACGGAATCGATCGCTACCTTGTTAGGAAAGGCATAACACTTGACGACGCGATCGCAAGCGCACACGGGAGTCTTTGAAATGGATCTGAAGCAGCTGCTTAATGCGACAAGTGTGATGCTCGTAGATAATACGTACGCTGGTCTAAGAGATACTACTTTCTCGAAATTTCTTCTTCGAGAGATGCTCGATTCACCGATTGACGAGATCGTTTCGTTTATCTCTGAGGGCCAAATACGTGGAATTGCCTTCAAGCAGGATTTTTGGACGTTAGTCACCGACATAGTCCGGCTTGATCCAGATTTCGATAGCCATGCCAGAGCACTGTATCGGGCGGCCAAATCAGATAATAAACGATCGTTTGTGAGCGACTCAGCTGATTTTCATGCGGCTGTGTGCGTACTTTTGTGCGATCTGCTAGTGAGCGGTAAATCCTGTGACTGTTACGGCGGCCGACGAGCTCAGGTGCTAGCTTACTCGCCTGAGCGTCAGGAGCGCTTACAGCTACTTTTTAAGACTAAAATCGACCTATTCTATGATTTCAACGCAGTAGAGATGCTGGAAGTATGCAGTGGGAATGGCATGGCCACCACTGCGCTCCGCGAGCTTGGATATAACGTATATGCGATAGATAACGATAAATGCGCAGTTTGCGAGGGGTTATTCTACGGCGCTCTTACTAAAGAAAACACGCTCGTGATGGACGCTCGCTGTCTGGCGGAATACGAACTCGCCAAGTACCACCAGTTCAGATGCGTCGTCGGCTTCATGCTGGGGTCCATTTACGAGTTCAACAGACCCGATTGGCAGAAGATATTGTCAGAGGCTGCTTCCGTTATTAGTGAAGGACTTTTGCTGTTTACCGTGCACAAGCAAGAGGAGGCTGACTTCATTTACAGAACGATGCTAGACTTTGGCATCGAAGGCGAACTTATCGACAACCGAGACGATACTAGCATTTACGATCAGTGGGTCTACATCGCCGTCAAGCGAGCGAGCGCCTGCCCACCTTCAAGTCCCCAGGAGTGAGCATTGGCAGATCGTCTGCTGAGCGGCAAACTTCAACAGTCTTGCCGCTGTCTTGTTTCGGGTTGCTTTCTCTCTAATTGCTCGGATAATGAGCTTGCTTTTGCAGAGAACGTCTTGGGCTCGCAAGGGGCGGCCGACCGGTCATTTTGGTCTTCCGGACAAAACGTCTGCTATGCAGTCAATAACGTCTGTTGCCAAGAGGCCATATCCAAAGCGAGAATACGCCAAGTCGCCGGCACGACCGTTAAGGTAAGCAGCTGCTGAAGCTGCTTGCATTTTGTCGTGGCGCGTTGAAAGAGCGCCGACAAGTCCTGCTAGAGCGTCGCCGGTGCCCCCGACAGTCATCCCGGCGTTACCGGTCTTGTTGAGCCTGTGTTTCGTTCCATCCGAAATGATATCGATGCGGCCCTTTAGCAGCGTCACTACGCCCCAATCTCGCGAGAAAGTTTTCACCGCTTCTATTCTTTCTTGAAGCGTGCTTGGAACTACGGCACCCGTAAGAGCTGCAAACTCCCCTGAGTGTGGCGTGACAGCTATTCTGTTGCCTTCATATTCTGAGTGTGCAAGGCCGCGGAGCGCGTCTGCGTCGAGCGTTAGGTTATTAGAGGCAGTTATTAGCGCGCTCGCAGCTCGGATCGTCTCTGCGTCAGCACCGAGACCAGGACCCAGCACCACAGAATCGTGCTTCGCAATTAGCTCGGCCAGACTCTCAACTTCACGTGTGGTGAATCTGTCGGTGCCCACCTTTCGAACTATGAGGTTCGGACTGAATCCAGCTATGATCTCAGCGTTTGGTGATGCAATAGTCACGATATCGACGCCGCTTCTCATGGCCGCCATAGCAGCGAACGTTGGCGCGCCCGGGTAAGGGCCACCGCCAATAATCAGCACCCGCCCATTTTCACCCTTATGACTTTCCGCGCGCCGATGCAACAACAAATCTCCCGGGCCAGTGTATAGCTCCGCCTCTGGCGGAATCCCAATATCGCAGACGGTTGTTCCCTCTAACCTCGTGCCTGCTTTAAGGCCGTGAAAGGTTACTAGGTAATCTGCGTCGATCACAGTCTCTGTTCGGTAGCCACTTGGCACATCAACTGACAGTTTCTTGATTTTTACTCGATTGATTAGGTCAATGACAGTTCGTACCGGCTCGCGCACGGGCCCCGCCACGCCCGTTCCAAGAATGGCGTCTACGAGAAGGTCATAACTTTCTAACTTCGTGAGAGGACTTTCCGCGCCAAAAATTGAAGAGCCTTGACAAAGCGTTACCGAATGATCCAAGTGCTCTAAAATCTTCCAATTCTTTCGTGATTCTTCGGTCTTCAGGGCTTTCTCATGCCCGATTAGCACCACGTGAACCGCAAAATCGTGCGCCAGATGCCGAGCCGCAACGAAGCCGTCGCCTCCGTTGTTCCCTAGGCCGCAGATGACAGCTATTGTCTTGGAAGAGCGCCCTGAATCTTTGCAGAGCTGTCTAACGCGTTCCGCAACGGCCTTTCCCGCATTTTCCATGAGCTGCAGTTTGGAAATGCCCAGCCCGACGCAGTTTTCGTCGATGCGCCGCATCTCATCAGCAGATAACGGCTCGATAGGCATAAAATTAAAATGCATAGCGTAAAGATATAACGCTTGTGCTGCGACGCGTCCGGATCATCGCAGATTACCAGTTCGGGTCTGGTGCCGGAGAAAGTCTCTTCCCTGAAACGGTCACTTTCGAGCTATCACGAACGCGAAGGGTCAGTCAGGTCTTCGACCGCGGAACTAGGGTGGCAACATTGCGTGCATCTGACGGACTTTTCACGTTAGGCGAGCTAGGAGCCCGTCGACTCCACGCACGGTTTTCATATCCGAAGCTGCGAGTTATCGTGAACGCCGAATCTGCGCCGTTCGTCGGGGCGGGAAGAACTGCCTTCGCAAAGCATGTCATAAATGCTGACCCTGATTTGAGGGCGCACGACGAGGTGCTCCTAGTCGACGAACGCGACGCCCTCATTGCGACAGGCCGGGCTCTCTTAAGCCCGCTAGAGATGCGCGCGTTCAACAAAGGAGTCGCAGTGAAAACCAGGCAGGGTTTCCTTGAGGTGGATTAAGACGTGTACAGTGCTTGGGCTTTCCGAATCCTGCACCATAACGTAAAAATCCTTTGAATGTCTCATTAACGTGGGTGATTCTATGATTCCAGGCATGCGGGGAATGAGTCCCAAAAAAATGCAGCAGATGATGAAGCAAATGGGGATCGACGTCGAAGAGTTGGAAAACGTTGAGCGGGTAATCATCCAGCTTTCTGACAAAGAACTCATTTTCGAAGACGCAACGGTGACCGTGATGACGGCGCAAGGAACCAGGAATTATCAAATATCTGGGGAGCCAACAGAGCGGGCGAAGGTGAACGACGAAGATGTCAAAATAGTTACCCAACAGGCGGGAGTTAGCGAGGATGCCGCGCGCGAGGCCCTCGTGACTTCCGGCGGAGATCTCGCTGATGCCATCCTCAAATTGAAGGGACAGCAGTAACAGCAAAATATGATAAAGAACGCGCTTTTGGTCTCTGCCGCGAACGCCGAAAGGCAATTCTTAGTGAGATCTGAAGGAGAGCTTCACACGGACGCAGGCGTCATCAACCTCGAGATTCTGCGAGCTCTGGAATATGGAAGCACCATTACCACGCACCTGGGCACGGAGTTCAAGGTGCTCAGACCGCGCGCTCCTGACTATTTTCGTCACTTGAAGCGAACGGGCGCACCTATGATGCCGAAGGACATCGGCACCATAGTCGCTCATACGGGTCTGAACAATGACGATATCGTTCTAGACGCAGGCGCAGGGTCGGGAATCACAGCGATCTTTTTAGGAAGCGTCGCCGAACACGTAACTTCGTATGAGATCAACAGCGATTTTGCTAGAAACGCTGCGCAGAATGTGCGCTACGTAGGCCTGACGAACATTGATATTGTCGAAGGCGACGTGCTTGAAATGACCTCAGAGGTGGAGTTCGACCTCGTTACACTCGATTTGTATGAAATCGTCAAGGCAATCGGAGTGGTAGAGCAATACCTGACGCCCGGTGGGTTTATCGCAACCTTCTCGCCGTTTTATGAACAGGCTTTTGAGGCTCGCAGGGCGCTTGCGCATTTCACGCAAATCAAGACGTATGAAGTAATTGAGCGAGAAATGAAATTTGGAAAGAGAGGTACTCGCCCTTCGACACGGGTCGGTCACACAGGGTTCGTTACGATAGCTCGCTCGTGACCATGCGAGCTACCTCTAACGGCTGTTTTTGCTTACAATGTGAGCGCCAACCTATAAATAATAATAATATGAACGATTTTTTCTGGGGGATGTATGGGCTTAGGAACCAGCACCACAGAACCCGACATACAGTGTATGGCGTTTATGGGATACGAGCAATACGGGGTCACCAAATACGTGCGCTGCGGTGCCTTTGGGATTGTGCCGCTTGATTCGTGCAAGCGCTGTGTAGAATTCAGAAGAGCACAAGTCCCTGAGTACTACCGTTAGCCACTCATCTGTGAAAGTGCCCTCGCGTATGTCTTCTCAGTTCTCAGAGCGACGTTATCCCACGTAAGGGATTCTTTAACGGCTGCGTAAGCCTCTGTTGCGAGATCGTCCCGTAGGTTCTGATCAGCTAGGAGCCGATTCACACCTTCCGACAGCGCAAACACATCCCGTGGGCGCACGAGCACCCCACAACGGTCATCCAATATCTCAGGAATTCCCCCTACGTTCGTTGCGACCACCGGACGCTCACACGCCATTGCCTCAATTAAGAAGAGACTGGACGCTTCCATCAAGCTTGGGATCACGACGAGATCCGATGCCGAAATGTACTGGGGCAACTCTGTGTGCGGCACTGCGCCGATGAACGATACGGTGTCTTGAAGGCCGCGCTGCTCAACAAGTCTTTCAAGGCGATGCTTCTCTGGCCCTTCCCCAGCTATCACAAGTTGGGCATCGTGTTGCGCGATGATGTCCGGCATAGCCAAAATGAGATAGTCCAGGCCGTTCTTTTCGACAAGTCTTCGCGCAGTAAATAGAACCGTTTGGTCAGAGAGGGAGTCCGCAGGAACAACGTCGGGGTGAAAAGCGCACGGGTCGAAGCCGTTGTGTATCGTCACAACCTTGTCGGCGGGTGCGCCCCACTCAATGACTCTGCTGGCGAAGTACGAGCCCGTGTGAATCTGAATTTTTGACATTCGTGCAAGCGCAGGGGCCAGCGCGCGTTCGGTAAATCGGTAGAGCGATGCGACTATA
>Ga0187784_10005113_pt1 | contig 10622 bp, 9 predicted proteins | sample 1015_SJ02_MP15_2_FD_132964 | JGI IMG/M metagenome (GOLD analysis project Ga0187784, IMG submission 132964) | Tropical peat soil microbial communities from peatlands in Department of Meta, Colombia - 1015_SJ02_MP15_20_MG | ecosystem: Environmental > Terrestrial > Soil > Wetlands > Peat | place... | reverse complement strand
CAATAGCCATCCGAATGCTAGACTTTGTCGCCGGTAGAACGATGGGCCCCGCTCCGCTCAAGAGTCCGTGCTCACTCGGCGGCGAACGTGCGTCGTCTCGTCCGATTTGGCTACGACGGACGCTCCTTCGGGGGTTGGGCCCGTCAGCCGGGCCTTCGCACGGTCGAGGGCACCCTCCGGGAAGGTCTCCTCCGCCTCGGCCTCGTGACGTCGCCCGACCTCCTGCGCTTGGAAGTATCGAGCCGGACCGACCGCGGTGTCAGTGCCCGGGCGAATGCGTTGACGCTGGACGTCGATCTCGCCCTCGCGCCGCTATTGCGGGCGCTGAACGGAATCGCACCAGATATTTTTTTCACGGCCGCGACCACCGTCCCGAGCTCGTTCCGCGTCCGCGATGCCCGACGACGGGTGTACCGTTACTTCGAACCCTCGTTCGGTCCCGATGCGGACCGATGGAGCCGGATGGCCCGGTGGTTCGAAGGCGAACTGGACGTCCGGTCGTTTGGCCACGGGATCCGCTGGGACGTACCGCACCACCGAACGGTCGAAGCCGTTCGAGTCCTTCGTCGTGGGACCGGTCTCGTCATCGAGGTGGTGGGGACCTCGTTCGTGTGGCACCAGGTCCGCAAGATGATCGGCGCGCTTCGGGCAGTCGAGATGGGAGACCTTCCGGAATCGTCTCTCCGGGCTGCGGTACGGGGTGAACTACGAATCACTCCACCCCTCGCGGAGGCCGAACACCTCCTCCTCTGGGAGGTCGAGGTGCCGGTTGCCTGGGAGGTCTTCTGGCGGGGGCCCAACCGGCGCCAGCGGGCTCACTTTGCTCACGCACGGGCGCTCGCTTGGTCCCGGCTCGAGCTCCTTTCGGAATTGTCAGCGACCCTCGAAGGCGAATAGTCGTCTCGCCTCCGGGTCAGGTCGTTTCGTCGAGGGAGCGCCCGACGTTAACCGACCCTTTCCCACCGCTCGAGCTTCTGTACCGCGCTGAGCGTCGAACCGCGCCGGATTTCCTCCCGGACGCGGTTCTCGTGTTCGAGAACGTCGAGCGCTCGGTTCGCGACCTCGGCCGCGCGTTCCCGGGGGACGACCACGACTCCGCTCGAGTCGCCGATGATCCAGTCGCCCGGACGCACACGCTGGCCCCCGACCGTGACCTCGACTCCAATCTCGCCAAGGCCCTTCGGCTCGCCTGCATCGGAGCTCGTGCTGCGGCTGAACGCCGGAAACCCGAGCTCGAGGATCGAGTCAACGTCGCGGATCGCTCCATCGACGACCACCGCCGCGACCTTGCGGACGTGCGCGCTCCAGCTCGCAAGCTCGCCCCAGATGGCGGTCGGGCCCCCTCCGACGTCGACGACGATCACGTCACCGGGGCCGGCCCGGTCGATCGCCTCGATCGGTTTCGCCCAGTCTCCGTTTCGGGTCACGACCGTCACCGCGGGGCCCGCGACGCGGACCGTCCGGTCCTTGAGATGCGGGACGATCCCGTGCATCGCTCCCTGACGTTGCAACGCGTCGCTTACGTTGGGGCTCGAGACCTTGAGGAAGGCCGCCCGGATCTCGTCCCCCGTGTATCTGCGGAACAGGGTGGTCGCGACCTCCTTCTGGGTCTCGATCGCCTGACGGATCTGGCGAGTTGCGTCGGCGATCTGCGGGCTCTTGGTGATCGCCCCTCCCACAATGAGGATCTGCGCCCCCGCGCGGACCGCCTGCGCGACCGTCTCGCTGTTGAGCCCGCCGGCCACCGCGACTGGCACGGTCGAGGTCTTGGCGAGTTCGCCCAGGACGGCGAACGGCGTCTTCCCTTCCATTTGCATGTCAATCCCGACGTGCCAGCAGACCGCCGCGGCCCCCAGCTCGGCCGCCCGTTGGGTCCGCGCAACGGGGTCCGGTACTCCGAGCAGGTCGACCATCACGTCGACCCCGTAGAGCTCGGCTCCGCGCACCGCGTCCGCGATCGTAGCGTCGTCCGAGGCCCCGAGAACCGTGACGAGGTCGGCGCCGGCCTTCGCGGCGATTTCCACCTCGAAGGCGCCGGTGTCCATGACCTTCATGTCGGCAATGATCCGGTGGTCCGGGAACGCCTTCTTCAGCTCCCGGACCGCGTCCAACCCCTCGCTCTTGATGAGCGGGGTTCCCGCTTCGATCCAATCGACTCCGCCTTCGACCGCTTCCCGGGCAGCGCTCAGAGCCCGGGAGAGGTTTTCGAAATCGAGAGCGACCTGGAGAACCGGACGGTCGAGGCGCATGTCGTCGCCGAGGGGACCGCGGCGTATTTAGGATGGCTCTCGTGCCCGCCCGTGGTGGTCCCCGCGACCGGCCCCACGCTCCGTCTCTTCCACGGCGACGCACGGCAGTTGGATCGCATCGCCTCGGGGTCCGTCCATCTCGTCGTCACGTCTCCCCCGTATCCCATGATCCCGCAGTGGGACCAGCTCTTCCGTTCCTTCGGCGCGAGGGAATATTCCGAGATGCACGCGATCCTCGCGGACGCTTGGCGCGAATGTTTCCGTGTTCTGGTTCCGGGGGGGATACTGGCGGTCAATATCGGAGATGCACTGCGTTCGGGATCGGCGGGGTTCCAGGTGTGGCCCAACCACGCCGAAACCCTCGCTTCGGCGCGGTCGGTGGGCTTCGTTTCGCTGCCGTACATACTGTGGAAGAAGCCGTTCAACAAACCGAACGCGTTCCTCGGATCGGGGTTCGAGCCGCCGAATGCCTACGTCACGCTCGACTGCGAGTTCATCCTTCTCTTCCGTAAAGGCGGGCTTCGAAGATTCCCCCGGCACGATCCCGGCCGATCCGAAAGCCGCTTCTCCCGTGCCGAACGAGACCGCTGGTTCAGCCAGGTCTGGACGGACATCCGGGGAACCTCTCAGCGATCCGCGCGGGGCCGTTCCGGAGCGTTCCCGCAAGCGATCCCCGAACGTCTCATCCGGATGTTCTCCGTCATCGGCGACACCGTGCTCGACCCATTCGCCGGGACCGGCACTACCCTCTGGGCGGCCATGGAATTGCGTCGGAACGCGCTCGGGGTCGAATGGGATCGCGCGGCGTACCGCGCCCTCAGGGAATCCGCGGTGACGCGGGGTCTCCTGCCGCAGGCGGAGACTCGGCGGAGGTAGACGGGGTTCGCTCGCGGTGCGCGAGCTCCTCCTCGACCGCGCGGCGCAGGTACCGCAGCGCCGTTAGGCTGAGTCGGTCCATGTGGAGCAGGAGATAGTGGAGATAGAGTCGCTCCGGTCGTCGAGAGGGTCCGGGAGGGTGAACGGGCCGACCTGCCGAATCGGTGAGCGGGAGGTGCCGCTCGAGAGTTTCTCCGTGGTGCTCGTTCGCGGGGCCGTGGTAGGCCCGGCCGGTGGCTCCGACGAGAGGAGGATAGAGGTGATCGACCGGATCGTAGGGCGCTGCCGCCGAGTCCGTCTCCCCGGATCCCTCGGGAATCTTTCCTCGGAGGTACGGATGGAGAGGTCGGCTCGGGTCCTGGAGCTCGCTGATCGGACGCCCTGTGACGTCCTCGACGATCGTCTTTAGACTCCAGCTGGTCCGGCGACGCGCCGGACCGTCGACCGTCGCCTCCTCGGCCACGGCTTCCGTCGGGCGCGAGGACCCGTATAAACCTCGCCTTACAGGGGAATCGCGATGCGTCCAAAATGTGGTGTTGCACCGCTCGTTCGTTCCAAGAGGGTCGAATCTGTGGGACGGCCAAGGACATGGTCCGCTCGACGCGCGCGATGATCTCTCGAGAGCTCACTCGCAGACGATTCGTGCGCGATGCGTTATCTCGAGCCCTAGAAAACCGATCGCAGTGTGTGCTCCGGGACAGTGGCCCGAGAGGTCCATACGGCGGTCGTGCCCACGGCGCTTCGTTTTCGCAGCCTATTCGGTTGCCGACTGCACGAGAGAGAGGACCATGGGGTGAGGGTGCTCCTTCGTCGAGGACATCTGAGGAACAAACAGGGTTCCAAAGAAGAACCGGTTTCGCGGGACCTCCATGATCCGGACCTCTCCATTCCGGTCGAGGCCTGAAGTCCGAAACCCGCCGTCCTCAATCTCGCGTCGATGATCGTGGTTCAGTCCGAAATTGCAGTAGAATCGCTCGTCGGACTGGCCCCGACCGTAGATCTGGAACGCCCGGGTGCCCGGGAGGATCGTGACGGGTTCGGTCTTGCCCACCAGCGAGCAGGCGAGCGGTGTCACATAGAGGTGGTCCGCGCGAGGGTGAACTTCGGCGTGATCCGCGTCGGTCACTCCAAGCGCGTCCCTCGCGAATTCCACGATCATGTGCTGGAATCCCCCGCAGGTGCCGAGAAGGGGGACGTCCCCCTCCCGCGCCCAACGAACCGCGTTGAGTGCTCCTTCCATGCTTCGGTAGGGGCTGCCGGTTGCCACGAGAAGGCCGTTGTACGGCGCGAGCTCCCGGGGAGCGGAATCGACCAGGCGGGTCGTGGGAACCCAGTCTGCCACAAGGTCGATGCCAAGGATGTCGCCCGCATGCCGGAACGCTTCGTCTGTCCCCACATGGGTGGGGTTCCGCGGGTCGTGGTCGCCGATAATTCCAATTCGTGCCGAGCGCGGCATAGGGAGCTATTCACCAATGCTACATAACGGTCGGCCGCGAGCGCGTCCACCCGCGAGAGCGACCCCACCACGACCCGGGCCGGAGTGAGGGAGGGACCCCCCGGGGAGGGCCGGGAGATCGGCGCAGTCGATCACGCCGACCCGTCAACTGTGCTCGTCCCCGGAGGGTTGCGATCCGGCTCGCCAGAGCCAAGGACCGAACCGAGAAACTCGAACTCCGGTGTCGACGCGACGATCGCGAGCGGGAGATGGAGTTCGCCGATCCGCCAGAGGGACTCGGAGTACCCGGCATCGCGCGGAAGCCGGGATTTCGGGATCCATTCGCCCTCCGATGCGGTCAGCCCGAAGAACTCCTGCGCGGCCCGAGAGATTTCGGGAAGTCGCAGGAACGCAGTCGCGTACAGGTTGCGGAGGAGGGACCTCCCGTTGGCGCGTTCCAGGAAGTCGTCCGGGTTTTGGGTCAGCACCATCATCCCGGCTTGAAAGTGCCGGAGGTGTCGGACGATGCGGTCCAGGAATTCTTCGGTCGCCGGATACCTCGCGAGAAGATGCGCTTCGTCGACCACGATGAGCTTCGGTCCCGGCCGGCCCCGCAGGCGTCCATACGTCCAGTCGAGCGTGTACGTTAGGTGGAACGGGAGTTGCTCCTCGGGAACGCCTCGGAAGTCGAACGACACAGGCCGGTCGCCGGGGTCGATCGTCGTCGGCCCATTGAGGTAGGCGAGCGACCCGGAGGAGAAGATTTCCAAGAGCCGGGCAAGGCGTTCCTCCGTGGACAGGTCCGATCGGATTGCGCGCCGGAGATCGTCGAAGGTCGGGATCCCAGGCCCACTATCGTAGAGCCGAGTCACCGCGGCGTCAAGGGCCGCGACCTCCTCATCCCGAAGACTTGGGAAGAGCGCGCGAAGCATTGTGCCGGCTCGGCTGGCCTTCTCTCGTCGGTCTCCTCCCGTCGTGATCGGATCGAGGGGGTTCATGCGACCCGCCCCGGGGCCGGACACCGAGACCACCACGCCACTCAGCGCTCGGATGAAGCCCCCATACTCCCCAAGAGGATCAAGGATGGTGAGCTGGAGATCGGGTCGCATCCATAGCGTCCGTAGGACGGTGAGCGCGGTCGCGAACGTCTTCCCCGATCCCGTCGTTCCAAAGATGCCCCAGGAATGGCTCGCGTGGCGCCACCGGTCGAGAAAGACCGGGCTGGCATCGGAAAGGGCAAGCCCGATCAGAGTGCCCCCCTCCTCGAGGACGGTCTCGTCACCGAAGGGAAAGAGAGAGGCGAGTCCGTCGGTCGGGAGCGTCTGCCAGTATCCGGATGGGCGAGCGGCGGTGGGAGTGAGATCGACGGGTCGGAGCGCCGCGTCGGTCTCGTATCGTGGGACGAAGGTCCGGAAACCGAACGCCGCGAGCCGTTCCTGGAGGCGGAGGCGCTGCGATTCAACCCGGGGTCGCGACGATCCGGAGGCGACGAACCGGATTCCCACCTTCCAGAGCTCTTGGGCCCGACGGGCCACCTCCCGTCCGAGCTCCTCCGCCGAGGCTCTCTCAACTTCGAGTTCGGAGGGATTCGCTCCACCCCCACGACCGGCCAGCTCGGCAGCGGCGACCACCTGCGCGCGATGAAGAACCTCGAGGGCGCGCGTGGGACTGAGCCGGTAGGCTTCCACCGTGAGGTCGATCGATTCGGTCGTTGGCAGCACGCGACCAAGGAACCCGAACGGCACCTCGGAGGGAAACTGGCGGACGAGAAGTGGGGCTCGGTACCGCTGGCCCGACCGCGCCCATGTCGACCCTTCGGACTGCGAGGGAGACCGGACCGAATCGGTCATGTGTGCTCTCCTCCCGTCCGACCCCGACTCCGCAACGGTCGCTCGCTCCACCAGAGTGGGACGAGGCTCAGCGCGAGAAGCAGGGCGCGGAACGGGTCAAGCTCTCTGAGCGGAACCAGAAACACGATGGTCCCGGCACTGAGGATTGACAGAGGAGCGATCCAGGCCTGAGCCAGGTACCGCCGCCCGGCGGATCTCCTGGGGGTCTGGACCATGGCCCAACTGGCGACGGCGAGGGCGCCCAGAGTCCCGGTGAGAGCGGTGAGGAATGGGGCGACGAGGGAGAGAGCTCCGGCTACGAGCGCGGTCCCGACGGCGAGTCCGAGAGCGTCGAAGCCGATGAATCTCAGACCCTCCCTCGACGTGCTCACGGCCGGACCTCCTCCAACCTCCAGTCGAACCGGGAGGCCGCCTCGCCCAGGCTGTGATTTGCGAGCCGAACCGGATCGAGGCCCAGACCCCGAAGGCGCTCAATCAGCGAGTTGGCCTCGTCGTCCAGCCGGACGAGCGCATCGGATCCCGCCTCGGAATTGCGGATCGCGATGTACACGCGCCGCACCCTCCGCCGGCGGCAGAGGAGCTCCGTTAACTCCGCATACCCGTTGCGCGCGTCCGTGTCCGCACGCCCCGGCGCGTTCGATCGGGGGATCCACGAAGCGGCTCGGATCGCGACGGTCGTCGAAAGAAATGCAAATTGCCCCGGGACCGTTCGCAGGATTTCTCCGAACTGAGAGAACTTGGTCTCGAGATCCCCGGGAGGAAGGTACGCAATCGGGCACCCGGCGGATCGGATGACCGCAGCGTAGGTTCCGGGAGCGAGGCGGGCGAATCCCTGGCGAATCACCGGACCGGTTCGACCGGTCATGGACCCCTCCCGGGAACGGGAACGTACCTTCCACAGCACGTAGGCCAGAGCGCGCTCGTCAGCGGCGTGTCCGTCCGGACGCCAGACCGAAACCGCAAACCCCACGCCCACCACCGGGAGCCAGAGGAACGGACCGACCCACGGGGCCAGGAGCGCGCCAGCCGCGGCGTAGCAGAGGAACTTCGCGGCGTCGCCCACGGAGGGAAACGGCCCCAAGCGCGGCCGACGATCGACTCGTTCTGGCATGCGGACGACCGGACCGGGGCCTGTCGGGTCGGGCATCTCATCCGTGACCCCCGCCGCGCATCGGGGGCCAGTGGGACGGAGGTTCACTGCCGCTGCCGGATCCGCGGACATGCCGGACCAGATGGAGAGCTCCGTGCCCGACGAGCTGCGATACCGCGAGGGGGGCAGCGGCCGGGGCGGCCGCCCGGCCAGCCGTTTGCACACTGGCCGAGACCGCCCGCCCCGCCGGACCGGTCGAGCCGACCGCCGACGCGGTCGGTCCCCAGGGACCCGTCGCTCCGGCGGGCGCCACCGCGAGACCCCGCTGGGATCCGGATTGCACGAGGCTCGCTCCGCTCGGAAAACCGAAGGCCGCAAGGTGGGCGCCGGCGACCGACAGAAGGTACGGAGTTCCGAGAGCCGCAGTCAGGTAGCCGACCAGCATGACGGGGTTTGGGCTACCGACCGCGAGCTCAAGCGGGACCACCAGCGCGCAGGGCAAGAACGCGAGCTCGACAAAGAGCAGCCAACCTCTTCGCGCGAGATTGGACAACGGCCTGAGCGGCCAGAGCAGAGTGAAGATTGGGAGAAGGACCAGCAGGACAGCGAGAAGAGCGTCCCGCACCCCGATCGCCAGGACCAGTCCGAGAACAAGGGCGAATTCGACCAGCGAGAGGACGAATGCGAGTGCGCCGTTGTCCCACGAAAACACGATTTCCCCCCAGCCCGCAAGATGAATCCATTGCTGCCAGGCTCCCCCGTCCCACCCTGAGATGACCGGGAAGAGAGAGCCCGCCACACTCAGGACACCCCCCGCGATCGGCACCGTGAAGTTCGCGCCGACCACTCCGAGGATGAGTCGAGGGACAAGCCCTTCGAGCTGCCCCGTCCAACGGGCCACCCAAACCTTCGTGAAGTAGAGAACCGCGACGCCGAGCGCGACCAGGGCGATCGCCGGATCCACCACATTCACCAGCACAAACGTAGAGAATTGGGCGGCCGGAGCGAGAAAGTTGGTTGGGCCCGGAGAGGCCGAGACTATCGAGGGGAACAGGCTCTTCGCTTGGAGCTCCGGTACGAGGAGGTTGTCGTAGGTCGGCCCGATGATCGCTGCAAGTATCGCGGTGAGTCCTGCGAAGAGAAAGAACAGAATCTCTTGGATTAGGCTCCCAAGATCGAGCGCGAGCACGGGGCCTCCTCGACGCCGTTCACGACCCCGTGAGAACCCACTGGGCGAGGCCCCAGAACAGACCCGTAATGGCCGCCACGAACAGTAGGGTCCCGATCAGCGCGTCGCGCGCGCGATCCTTGGCTTGCACCTTCTTCGTGAGATCGTTGGAGAACCAGCTCAGAGCGACCCGGGCCCAGACGAGGGCGAGGAGACCGCTTCCCGCCACCGCGACGAGCTCCACCAATCGGTTGATCGAGGCCGTGAAGTTGGCGACCGCCCCCGATGGTGGGGCCGTCGAGTTCGTGGCTGGAGCCTGTTCCCCGAGATGCCCCGGGACCGCTCCGGGAACCCAAAGGACCGCCGCAAGGGTAATCGAGAGGATCCAACGGGATCCTACCGAAGAGATCCAGAAAAATCCTCGATTCAGGGAGTTTGCGACCATGCCAGGACCTCCTCTCCGTCCTCACCGGTCTCCGCCCGGAGCGTGCCCTCGGCGATCAACCGGTCGATGGTCGCGCGAGCCTGCTCGAACGGGATTCCGGCTTCCTCTGCCAGAAGCTCGACGGTGGATCGTTCGGCGCCCTCGGCAGGCTCGACGATTCGGCGGACGATCGCGACCGGATCAGCCTTCGGAGCCGGATCCGTCGCTGGCCGTCCTCGACGCCATCGGAGCAGCAGTCCAAGGCCGAGGATCGCCGCGACGAACGTGATTCCGAGGCCTTCGAGCCAATCAGCGCTCGGTCCGTGGTTCGTGCCCGCCACGCGAGATGGCGGAGCACCCGAGGGAGGCGAGGGCGGAGGCCCCGACGAGTTGTTCAGGGGAGGGATCTCGAGATTCTCCGTCAATGTCCAGACGTGGGCCTGCGAATCGCTGACCTCAAGTAGAACGCCGATCGGGCCGCTCGCATTCGTCGGGAAGCTCCACGCAAACGTTCCGTCCGAGGGTGCGAAGACGGTCCACTGCTCGCCGTTGGTGGCCGAGAGGTTCACTCGAAATGGGGGGACCCCTCCCGAAGTCGTGAGGTTTAGGTCCAAGAACCGTCCGGAGTTGTTCGCGACCTCGAACACTCGTCCCGTGACATTCATCGGGGGGACGAGTGAAACGATGGCGGTCTCCATCCATGTGCGCCCGCCCCCGTCCACCACTACCACGGAGATCGTGATGGTTCCCGACTGCTCGAACGTCCCGTTCCAGATGAACGACTCAACGGACGTGGCGGTGCCAACCCCAACCGCCCCACTGAGAGGATCGTCGGTAGGGACGATGCACCAGACGACCGTCGGCGAGCCTCCCGATATGTTTCCCGCGACCGATACGACAACGCCGGCCGAACCTAGGGTCCGAGAGACCGTCGTATTGACCGCCAATGGACCATCCACCGGGATCGGGGCGGTTACAGTGGTTTCCGTCTCTCCGGCCGCGTCGAGAACGCGGATCGAGATGGGGTAGGCGCCCGGTTCCTCAGGCCAGAACGGCAGGTCGAGCGGACCATCCGAATAGACGGTCAACTCCTGCCAGCTCGAGTTTCCGAGGAGGCCCCACGTAATGGTGTACGGCGCCACTCCACCCGAGACGTTCGTCGTCACGGCCGACGCGAGATCCGGTTCCGAAGATTCCGGCGGAGGCCCGACCGTAAGTCTGAGATGAGCGGCCACCGGCTCTGACAGTCGAGCCGCGGCGAATGTGCGGTTCCCGCCCGACGCGGCCTCGAGATGGAGTTCAATAATCGCGGTACCCGGATCTGGAAACGTGCAGTTGAAGGTCCGCGCTCCGGGCGCGAGCAAGTCCAGAATCCAACTCTGGACGGGTGGCTCGGCGCATTCCGCGACCAGGTCGTAGCTGGAGGGTGGGTGAAGGGTGGTGATGGAGAACACGATCGGTACTCCCACCTCAGCTTCTGTTGTGCGCGGGAGAATGCCGACCGAGGGCCCGGAGTTGGCCGAGAGAGGT
>Ga0187784_10005112_pt1 | contig 10622 bp, 14 predicted proteins | sample 1015_SJ02_MP15_2_FD_132964 | JGI IMG/M metagenome (GOLD analysis project Ga0187784, IMG submission 132964) | Tropical peat soil microbial communities from peatlands in Department of Meta, Colombia - 1015_SJ02_MP15_20_MG | ecosystem: Environmental > Terrestrial > Soil > Wetlands > Peat | place... | reverse complement strand
TGGATCGAGCCGAAGAATGCGCCGCGCTCCTGGCGCCGCGCTTCGTCCGAGAGCTTATCGGCGACGCCGTAGAGGCTTTCATTCTGCCAGCGATTGTAGCGCGCCATGCGCTGGACATAAGCACGATCAATCATGGGCGCTGCCGATCACGACACGGTCACACCGCGAGCGCCGACTTCGCCTGGCCGACGATCGCCTCGAACGCCGCCGGCTCGCTGATCGCGAGATCCGAGAGCACCTTGCGGTCGACGACAATCCCGGCCTTGGCAAGCCCGGCAATGAAGCGGCTGTAATTGAGGCCGAACGGCCGCACCGCCGCATTGAGGCGCTGGATCCACAGCGCGCGGAAGGTGCGCTTCCTGCGCTTGCGGTCGCGATAGGCGTACTGGTTCGCCTTCTCCACCGCCTGCTTGGCGACACGGATCGTATTCTTGCGCCGGCCGTAATAGCCCTTGGCGGCTTTGAGCACCTTCTTGTGCTTGGCATGGGTGGTGACGCCGCGCTTGACGCGAGCCATGATTGATCTCCTGTCGGTAACTGGACGAACGGACCCCGGCCGCGCCGGGCGCGAGCCGTCGAGCGGTCAGCCGTTCGGCAAAAAATACTTTTTGACGTTGTCGCCGTCGGTCTTGAACAGCACGGCGGTGCCGCGCAGCTGGCGGATCTGCTTTTTGGTGCGCTTGATCATGCCGTGGCGCTTGCGCGACTGCTGGTAGAGGACCTTGCCGCCGCCGGTCACCTTGAAGCGCTTCTTGGCGCCGGACTTGGTCTTGATCTTGGGCATTTGACTCTCCTTGGCCGCGACTCCGTCCTAACTCCTGCGCAAGCGGCGGCGGATCGGGAGCGGGGCCGTATGCTCATCGCTGAGCGTTTCAGGTGTGCTTGGAGCACTTCGCCGCCGCCACGGCAGCCCTTGTCAGCCGGGCGGCGCGAGGGCGCGGTTATGGCAGAGCGGGCCCGCCATGGCAATCGGCGGCCGGCTGCTTGATTGCGACCGCCGGCCGCCCAGAGGCGGCCTCCGAAAGGCTATAAGCTTCGTGCCCCCGCGGACGGTCGAGCGCACACGTCGTCGATGAACGTGGCGGGCGTTCAGGCGTTAAGGCAGATCGGAAATCAACTTCGCCATTTCCGCTTCGGACCACGCCCGCACGGTGCGCGTGCGCACATTTCCCTGCATGCTGCTCGCCATCGCAAATTTGGCGACGTTGTCGTAATGTGGCGCCTCGAGGACGACCAGGGCGTCGAACTCGCCCGCGGTCAGGAAGACCTGCTTGATTTCGACCCCGAACTTCTTGCCCACTTCACGCGCCGCCTGGGCGCGCTTGGGCGCATCCTTGACCGTCCGAATCCCCTGGTCGGTCCAGTTGAGCATGGAGATGAATATCGGCATGGTCGTCTCCTCTCCCTGAATTGCCCCCGCGATGCGGGGACACATCATTCCGGAAGTTTACCGCCGCATCGGCCAGCCGGGGACCCGCATCAGCGCGGCGCGAGCACCATCACCACCTGCCGGCCCTCGAAGCGCGGCTCCTGCTCGATCTTGGCGATCTTGGCGGTATCGATCTTGACGCGGTCGAGGAGCTTGTAGCCGAGCTCCTGGTGCGCCATTTCGCGGCCGCGGAACCGCAGCGTCACCTTGACCTTGTCGCCTTCTTCGAAGAAGCGCTGCATCGAGCGCATTTTGACGTCGTAATCGTGGTGATCGATCATCGGCCGCAGCTTGATCTCCTTGATCTCGACCACCTTCTGCTTCTTGCGCGCCTCGGCGGCCTTCTTCTGCGACTGATATTTGTATTTGCCGTAATCGAGAATTTTGCAGACCGGCGGGACCGAATTGGGTGCGATCTCGACGAGATCCAGCCCGGCCTCCTGCGCCATAGCCAGTGCGGCGTTAATCTCGGTGACGCCCTTGTTGGCGCCGTCTTTGTCAATGAGCTGGACCTCGCGGACGCGGATCTCCTCGTTGATGCGCGGACCCTCCTTGGCGGCGGGTTGCGCGGTTCTAATCGGGCGACGAATGGTCCTTTTCTCCTTATGGTCGTGGCAACGAGCCGCCGGCGGGGCGGGCCGAAGACAACGGCCCACGACGCCGAACGACTAGCGGAAGATCGGGAGTTTTTGGCTCCAAGTCAACGCTGATGCGCCATGCATGGCGCGTGGACGCGATCTATGTTTCATCCATCTTTAAGCTGAGTACGGAACGGTTGACGCCAAAAGATGAATGATAACAGCGTGAAATTCCTGGAGATTGGCGCGGCAGGCGAGCGGCGCACCATCTCCATCCGCGCACGAGGGGGCGCGGCGCCCGGCCTGTTCTGGTTGTCCGGCTACAAATCCGACATGCGCGGCACCAAAGCGGAAGCGCTGGCCAACTGGGCCGAGCAGGCAGGGCGCGCCTGCGTGCGTTTCGACTATTCCGGCCACGGCGAATCGGGCGGCAACTTCACCGACGGCACGATCGGCCGCTGGCTTGCCGACAGCCTCGCCGTATTCGACGCCTGCTGCCGCGGCCCGCAGATCGTGGTCGGATCGTCAATGGGCGGCTGGCTCGCCTTGCTGATCGCCCGTGCGTTGCGGCAACGGCCGCAACCAGCGCCGGCTTCGATCGCCGGCATGGTGCTGGTCGCGCCGGCGGTCGACTTCACCGAAGAGTTGATGTGGAAGCGATTTTCCCCAGAGATCAAAAGCGAGCTTGCGAACAAAGGATTCTGGGCGCGGCCCTCGGCCTATTCGCCGGAGCCCTACGTGGTGACGCGGCGCCTGATCGAGGAAGGCCGCGATCACCTCCTCCTCGGCGGCATGATCGAAACCGGATGCCCGGTGCGCATCCTCCAGGGCGTGGAGGACCCGGACGTGCCGTGGCGGCACGCCGTCGAGCTTGTCTCACGCCTCGCCAGCGACGACGTGATTCTTACTTTGGTCAAGGACGGCGACCACCGCCTGTCGCGGCCCGAGGACATCGAACGCCTGATCGGCGCCGTGGCGGAATTTTGACGCCCTGCTACGCGGCCTCCCTGTCGATGCTCATGCCGCCGGCACCGTATGCGACGACGTAAAGGAAGCCGCCCGCCATCACCAGGTTCTTGTAGAAGTGGATCATATTGTCGGCGTCGCCGGCCGGCAGATGCACGCCGAACGCCGTCCCCAGGCAGAACAGGGCAAGCACCGCCGCTGCCCATCGGGTCTTGAAACCGACCAGGATCGCCAGGCCGCCGAGAAGGTGGATAGCGATCGATATCCAAATCGCTATGTCGGGTACCGGAATGTGAACGCTCGCGAAATACTGTGCGGTGCCACCGGGATTGCGCAACTGCAGAACGCCTTCCCAGACGAAGAGACTCGACATCAGAAAACGTGCGAGCGGCGGCAAATAGGTTTTGAGACCATGCATGGCGGCTGTCCTCGCAGTTGCAGCGCTATTGAGTGTTAAAGGCTAACAGCCGCGCCAGAGGTCGACAATCAATTCAGCCGGGGAATGGCGATTATTTGATCGAAAAGCCGCCGCCGCGGTCAGCAAGGACTTATCGGGACAATTGCTCCCGGCTTACGCGGCGTGCCGGTCCCGTTCGAACGAGACGCCGAACCTGTCGGCGGTGCGCCAGACCACGCGGCAATGGCGGTGGGTGTGGCCATCGAGCGTCAGATCGAAGCGCTCCGGCAGGCCGGAGGTCGCCGCGAGCTTGAGGCAGGCGCCGGCGCCGGTGATGTCCTGCACGGTGCAGTCGATGACCGGCGGGTCGCGCGGCACGATGATCTTGGCGCTGAGCGAGACGCGCGTCCGCTGCAAGGCTCTGCGTTCATCAAACATCACAGGTCCGTCGGCCATGGTCCGCGCCAATTGCGGGCGCCTAATCGCCCGATGCTGACGACACTATGCTGGTAAAATTATTACTGACGGCCGAACGACAAAGCTCCGAAAAAGTTAATGGCCGTCAATATTGATGCCGCCCGCGCCTGTGATTGGCCGTCCTCAGAACCCAACAATGGCGCGAGCGGTTGCCGCCGGCTGCTCGAGCTGCGGCAGGTGCCCGGCCTCGGGAATAATGACGAGGTCGGCGTCGCGGATGCCGGCCTTGAACGCGTCGGCGTAAGCGAGCGGAAACATCTTGTCGCTGGCGCCCCAAATGAGCCGGGTGCGCGCCTTGATCCGGTAGAGGCGGTCTTTCAGCCCGCGATCCGGAATCGGGAACAGGAATTTCCCCGCCATGCCGAAGGTCCGCGCGTAGTTGATCAGGTAGGGGATGAGAAAATCCGGATCCTCGATGTCGCCGCCGCGCGTGAGGATCTTCGCGCCCTTCTCCACGTCGTGAAACAGCACCGCCGGGACCTCGTGCGGCAGCAGCGCGAACATGTCCGGCACCGGATAGGCGTCGAGCCATAGACCGGCGGGGTCGATCAGGATGAGACGCTCGACCTCGTTCGGCGCGATCGCCGCCATCTCCGCCGCGATCATGCCGCCGAGCGAGCAGCCGATCAGCAGCGGGCGGTCGAGGCCCAGCGCCTCGATCACGTCGAAGCTATGCAGCGTGATATCGAGCATGTCGCGGATGTTGGGCGCTTCCATGGAGTCGCCATAGCCCGGCAGCAGCGGCGCGTGCACCCGGTAATGCTCTGCGAGCACCAGCAGAAACGGATGCTCGGCAGTAAAGCCGCCGGCATCGTGCAGCACGACGATGTCTTCGCCCTCGCCGCCTTCCAACACCTGCACCGGCACCTGATGGGTGTCGATGGTCCGCAGCTTGATCATGCGGCGCCCCGGGCCGCGGCGAGCGACGCCGGCCGGACGCGCTGCTCGAGTGGATAGCACCAGAACCGGTCATCCTGCGCATATTCGGGCCAGTGCTGGCGCAGCGCCGGCATGACCTTCTCCGCGAACAGACGCGCCGAATGCATCGCCTTGTCCGCGGGCATGTCGCCAATATGCAGCAGCAGGTAGAGGTTGCCGACCCGCAAGGTCTTGATCAGCTCATCGAGCTTGTCGCGCACCGTCGCCGGGCTGCCGGCGATGACGAAGGCATCGTCGATGAGATTCTTCCAGGTCAGGGTTTCCCATTTCGGGCGGCGACCGTACTGCGCCAGCGCGCCCATCTTGATGGTCTTGATGGTGCGATAGCCCGGCGCGTCGGCAAAGCCCGGATGGATGTGCAGGCAGCGATTGTAGAAATAATTGACGTGCTCGGCGTAGAGCCGCTCGGCTTCCGCGTCGGTCTCGCCGACGCAAACCACCTGAGCAAAGCCGGCGCGATAGGGCGAGTCGTCGGCGCCCAGCTCGGCGACGCGCTCCCAATAGGCCTTCATCAGCGCCTTGGCGCGGACATAGCCGTAGTAGCTCAGATACGAGTAGCAATAAGTATTTCTGATGCAGAAATCATAGGTCTCGACCGAGCCGCCGCCGGGAATATGGATCGGCGGGTGTGGCTGCTGCAGCGGCTTCGGCCAGACGTTGACGTAGCGCAGCTTGGTGTAGCGGCCGTTGAAGGCGAACGGCTCGTCCTGGCGCCAGGCCCGCATGATCAGCTCATGCGCTTCGGCATATTTCTCCCGGGTCAGCGCCGGGATCTGCCCGTAGGTGTAGTTCGTATCCATCGAGGTGCCGACCGGAAAGCCGGCGACCAGGCGCCCGCCGGAAATGTTGTCGAGCATCGCGAATTCCTCGGCGACGCGGGTCGGCGGGTTGTAAAGCGCGATCGAGTTGCCGAGCACGACCAGCGCCGCGCGCGAGGTGCGCCGCGCCAGCGCCGCCGCGATCAGATTGGGCGAGGGCATCAGACCATAGGCGTTCTGGTGATGCTCGTTGCAGCCGAGCCCGTCAAAGCCGAGCGTCTCGGCGTGCTCGAGGAGGTCCAGATATTCGTTGTAGAGCGCGTGGCCTTTGACCGGATCGTAGAGGCGGCGGTCGATGTCGACCCACACCGAGCGATGCTTGTCGCGGAAATCATCCGGGAGATAGCGCCACGGCATCAGCGCGAAATAAGTCAGACGCATGCGATCTCCTCCCGTCCCGCGGCTGCCGCGATGCGGCGGCAATCCCTCAAGCCGCCGGACCGCAGAACGATAACACAGTCCCCTGCGGACGCCGATTGACGCAGGTGCGTCGCCGGCCGCAGACAACCTTTCCGCCGCCGTGGTAATTTCGCCGCGTCCAAATCGCGGGAGGGTCCGAACCTCCCACAGCCAGGGAGGACACAATGCACAAGGCAGCCTTAGGATCGGTCGCGCTCGTTTTCGGCTTGCTCGGCACGCGGGCGGCGTCGGCGCAAAATATGACAGTGACAAGCGCGGAAATCAGCGACGGCTCCGTCGCCAAGAACGAGCAGGTGGCGAACGTCTTCGGTTGCAAAGGCGACAACATCTCGCCGTCGCTGAGTTGGAGCGGAGCGCCGAGCGACGCCAAGAGCTTCGCCATCACCGTTTACGATCCAGATGCACCGACCGGCAGCGGCTTCTGGCACTGGGTGGCGTTCAACATTCCGGCCGGAACGACGTCAATCCCGAAGGACGCCGGCAACGTGAAGAAGAAGCTGATGCCCAAGGGAACGATCCAGATTCGCAGTGATTTCGGCTTTGACGGCTATGGCGGACCTTGCCCGCCGCCCGGCGACAAGCCGCATCACTACACTTTGACGGTGTATGCCGTTGACGTCGGCAAGATCGAGGGCGCCAACAACAAGACCTCCGCGGCGGTCATCGGCTTCAACCTGCATTTCCACGGCAAGGCCAAAGCCGAGCTGCATTGGACCTATAGCCGCTGAAACCCCCGCGCGGCGGTCGGTGACGCGGCGCGAGGTGCTGCGCCATCGGCGCGCGAGGCCTGTCATCGACTTGCAACATAGTCTGTAAACACTTCGGTCGGCGCGCCGCTGAAGGGTCAGGGTCGGGGTTTGTCCCGCCCGAATCCGTGCAGCGGCTCGCCGACTTCGACGTGAAATTTCGCGGCGTTCTCGTGACCCCATTGATAGAGCAGGTGCAGGACTTTGCTCAGCGAGCGGCCTTTTGCAGCCAGGCTGTAGGTGCCCGGTGACGCGCCGCGACCGCCCTGCCGATGGCTGATCAGTCCCGCCGACAACAGATCGCGCAACCGTTCGGTCAGGACCTTGTCGCTCACCATCGGCATCAGCCGGCGCAGCTCGGAATATCGGCAAGGTCGCTGCGTCAGATAGCAGAGGATGACGGTCTTCCATTTGCCGCCGAGCACCGCCAGCGTGAATTCCCTCGAGCAATGAAACGATTTCGGCAGCGTGTTGGCCATGGAGTTCCCCAACATTCAATCGATCATGACAAAAATTATATGATTGTGCAGGCGCTTACCAAGTGGTGCGTTGAAACGCTTCCGCTGCGGCGGCAGAGTGCGAGCAACGACAAACCCGTTCAAAACTCGCCGCCTCCCGCAGCGCTGGAGACAAAATAGACGGCAGCTATCGTCGTCGGTTGGCCCGCTGTTGCCGACCGCAACGATCATCGACCTCACCGAAATTTGAGTCGCTTCGAGAACTCGCGAATGACTATGCAACCTCCATTCCCACACACCGGCATTTGCCGAAACGCGCTCTCATGACAAGCGGCAGCATCGGCAGCGGGGGTGGCAGCGCTCATCTCGATCAGTAAGTTCAACGCGGAGGCAGTGATGAAAATTGCAGTGATCGGAACCGGCTCGGTCGGCGGCACGCTCGGGCGGCGTTGGGCCGAGCTCGGCCATTCCGTTTGCTTCGGTGTGCGCGACCTTGCCGACGCCGACGCCAAGGCGCTGGTCGGCAAGATCAAGGGCGACGCCCGGCTCGCCAGCGTGGCCGACGCCGCCAAGGACGCCGAGGTGGTGGCGCTGGCGACGCCCTATGCGGCGAACGCCGCCGCCCTCGCCTCGGCCGGCGATCTCTCCGGCAAGATTCTGATCGACGTCACCAACCCGATCGGTGCCAATTTCACGCTTGCGGTCGGGCACACCACCTCGGGAGCCGAGGAGGTCGCCAAGCTTGCGCCGCGGGCGCGGGTTTTCAAAGCGATGAACCAGGTCGGTTTCGAGGTGATGGCCAATCCCGCCTTCGCCAGCGGCAAGCCGGTGATGTTCGTCGCCGGCGACGACGCCGCGGGCAAGAAGGTGGTGCTCGATCTCGTTTCGGCGCTCGGCTTCGAGGCGATCGACGCCGGCGAGCTTGCGATCGCCCGCCTGCTCGAGCCCTACGCGATGCTGTGGATCAACCTGATGGCCCGCCGCAATATGGGCCGCAACTTCGGCTTCGCATTGCTGCGGCGATCGTCATGACCCACGAGACCGAGAGCTCCGCTCAACAGGCACGGCCGCCATTCGACACCATCGCGCTCGTGCTGCAGGGCGGCGGCGCGCTGGGCGCCTATCAGGGCGGAGTCTATCAGGCGCTCGCCGAGGCCGGCATCGAGCCGGACTGGATCGCCGGCATCTCGATCGGCGCCATCAATGCCGCGATCATCGCCGGTAATCCGCCGGCAGCGCGTGTCGAGAAGCTGCGCGAATTCTGGCAACTCGTGACCGGTCCGAAGCTGGAATGGCCGGCGGCGGGAATCTGGGCGTCCGCCGCCGACTTGACGCCGGCACTGAAAAGCGACGCTGCCCGCAGCGTCGTCAATCAATTGGCTGCCGCACGTGCCCTCGTCTCCGGCGCACCCGGCTTCTTCGCGCCGCGCGCGGTGACGCCGTGGCTTTGGCCCGAGGGCTCGATCGGTGCGACGAGCTATTACGACACCAAAGAGCTCAGAGGCACGCTGGAACGGCTGATCGATTTCGACCGCATCAATGACGAACGCGACTCGTTGCGCCTGAGCGTCGGCGCCGTCAATGTGCGCACCGGCAATTTCGCTTATTTCGACACCACCAAGCAGCGCATCGGGCCGGACCACGTGATGGCGAGCGGCGCGCTGCCGCCCGGTTTTCCCGCAGTTGAAATCGAGGGCGAGCATTATTGGGACGGCGGTCTCGTCTCCAACACGCCGCTGCGCTGGATAGTCGAAAGCCGCCCGCACCGCGACACGCTCGCCTTCCAAGTCGACCTGTGGTCGTCGCGTGGTGAATTCCCGCGCAACATGGCCGAGGTCGGCACGCGGCAGAAGGAGATCATCTACTCGAGCCGCACCCGCGCCGCCTCCAACCGCTTCACCGAGCTGCAGTGCCTGCGCAACTCCGTCTCGTCGCTGCTGGCGAAGGTGCCCCCGGAACTGGCCGAGAGCCCGGAATACGCGGTGTTGCGCCGCTTTTCCGAACGCAAGGTGTGGAATCTGATCCAGCTCATCTATCACGCCAAGGACTACGAGGGCGACTCCAAGGACTACGAGTTCTCGCGCGAGAGCATGGAGGACCACTGGCGCGCCGGCTACAACGACACCGTGCGCACGCTGCGGCATCCGGAAGTGCTGCAACGCCCGCGCACCGCCGACGGCGTGTTCACCTTCGATGTTGCCGAGCACGAATAGGCCGGTCGCCATGCGGCCCGCGACGATTTCACCCCAGCGCAGGAGTTTTTATGAAGGAAGCCGAAGTGCGCGAGCGCGCCTTTGCCATGCCGCTCACCAGCCCCGCCTTTCCGCGCGGCCCATACCGTTTCATCAACCGCGAATATCTCATCATCGCCTATCGCACTGACCTCGATAAGCTGCGCGCACTGGTGCCCGAACCGCTGCAGGTCGAGGAGCCGGTAGTCAAATACGAATTCATCCGCATGCCGGATTCGACCGGCTTCGGCGACTACACGGAGACCGGCCAGGTGATCCCGGTCTCGTTCCGCGGGCGCAAGGGCGGCTACAGCCACTGCATGTTCCTGAACGACGACCCGCCGATCGCCGGCGGGCGCGAGCTCTGGGGCTTCCCCAAGAAACTGGCGAGCCCAAGTCTGCGCGCCGAGATCGACACGCTCGTCGGCACGCTCGATTACGGTCCGGTGCGCATCGCCACCGGCACCATGGGCTACAAACACATGGCCGCCGATATCGCCGCAGTGCAAGCCTCGCTTGAAGCGCCGAACTTCCTCCTCAAGATCATCCCCCACGTCGACGGCACGCCGCGGATCTGCGAGCTGGTCGAGTACTACCTCGAGGACATCGATCTGAAGGGCGCGTGGACCGGACCGGGCACGCTCGACCTGCACGCCCACGCCCTGGCGCCGGTGGCCGAGCTGCCGGTGCTCGAAATTCTCTCGGCGACGCACATTGTCGCCGATCTGACACTCGGCCTTGGCAAGGTCATCTACGATTATCTGTCCTAGGAGAACGATATGCGCCTCGACAATAAAGTTGCGATCGTCACCGGAGCGGCCAGCGGCATCGGCAAGGAGATCGCTACCCTGTTCGCCCGCGAGGGCGCCAAGATCGTGATCGCCGACCTCAACCAAAAAGGCGCCGATGCGGTCGCCGCCGAACTCGGCGGCGCCAAACGCGCCATCGGCGTCGGCGTCGACGTGACCAGCGAAGCCCAGACCGAAGCCTGCGTCGCCAAGACGGTCGAGGCGTTCGGCCAGGTCGATATTCTGATCTCCAACGCCGGCATTCAGACCGTGGCGCCGATCGATCAGTTCAAGTTCGGCAAGTGGAAGCAGCTCCTCTCGATCCATCTCGACGGCGCTTTTCTGACTACGCGGGCGGCGCTGCGCGAGATGTAC
>Ga0187784_10005111_pt1 | contig 10624 bp, 3 predicted proteins | sample 1015_SJ02_MP15_2_FD_132964 | JGI IMG/M metagenome (GOLD analysis project Ga0187784, IMG submission 132964) | Tropical peat soil microbial communities from peatlands in Department of Meta, Colombia - 1015_SJ02_MP15_20_MG | ecosystem: Environmental > Terrestrial > Soil > Wetlands > Peat | place... | reverse complement strand
TATCGGTTGGAGATGGCGACGGGGCCGCAGCATGCCCTGCACGGACTGCTGCGCCACTGAGGCTTGCGAATACCAAAACTGCGATGGCCCTGAACACGGCGACACTTCTGCTTCTGGCCCGGGTGATTACCATTGAGAATCAGTTTAACCCGGAGGCGGACCTGGCACCGAGGATTCTAAAGGGGGATATCCTTCCAGCGATCCGCAATCTGTCTGGTTCCATAGTCCGCATCTATAAACTCCGATCGGCGATGATCAGGGCGAATTGCAGTAGTTGCTGTCGAGCATCCACCGAAAGCGGTTCGCCCCGAGCGGATGCATTTGCAGGAGCTCTCGAGAGTGCTTCTTCGATGCGCCCCACGTCGAGTCCGCCTGCATTGCTGCCCTTGAATCGCTCCAGAACCTCGCGGGCTTTTTGAACTTGTCCAGTCTGATAGTAAAAAACGCCGAGAGTGGAATAGCTTCCTGACCATTCCGGAAGAAGTTCCACCGCGAGTTCCAGTTGTTTACCAGCACGGGCGGTATCCCCATGCAGAGCGGCGACCAGTCCGAGACCCCATTGAATCTTGCCGGAACCGGGAATTCGCTTAAGACCGGCTTCGAGAGTCTGTTCCGCACCGCTGAAGTCACTTTGACGGAGCTGAATCAGAGTCAGAGAAAGATAGTACTGATCGTTGTCCGGATTCCGGCGGATTGCGTCCCGAAAAATCTCGGTCGCCTTTCCCGTTGCTCCCAGATGAGCTTCAATATCGCCCGTCAACGACAGAAAAGCGTCATCCCGCTGTCCGGCAGGAGAGACTTTCTGCGCAGTGTCGAGCGCGTCTTGGTACTTCCCCCGCCGGAAATAAGCGTTCGCCAGGTCAGACTTTACGTCGTCAGAATCCGGGTTGGCGCCGAGCGCGATCTGGAAATGCGAGATCGCCTCGTCATACTGCCGATAATGCGCCAGCAAGACGCCGATGCCGGCCTGCATGCGATAGTCGTCTGCGGTCTGATCAAGCTGTGCGATGGTTGCTCGAGCATCTTCCAGCCTGCCAAGTTTCAGATAGGTTTCGGCGAGCAGGTAGAGGTCCTGAGTCTGCCCAGGGTGTTTCTGAATCTGTTCGGTCAGTTGCGAGACGTCGAGTTGCGCGCGTTGCTGCACGGAAAGCCGGGAGCGGTTGTCGAGGTAGTCGAAAAGGTGTTGATAAGGATAGGGGCCGGTGGCGGCATTCTTCGAGAGCGTTTGAAAGACGTTCAAATCTCTTTGCGCAGCGGCAGTTTGATGCAGGCTGCGCTCCGCCATCGCTAGCTTGTAGTATCCGTCGGCTGGATCACGGCTCACCCGCACGAACCTGCGCAACAGCTCTACCGCTTCATCAAACTTCTTGTCCTTGGTGCGAAGGTTCGCCAGTTCCAGAAGCGCTTCTGCAAAATCAGGATTCGTCCGAAGTGCTTGTTGAAATAATTCGTCAGCCCGGGCGTAATTTCCCTGCCGTTCCTCGATAAAGCCGACATTGAACAAACAAGAGGCATTTCGCGGGTCTCGCTTCAGGCCTTCCTGGAAATACTTCATGGCTTCATCGAAGCGTCCCAGATGCCGGTAAGAAAGCCCCATGAAGGCGTACGAGCGCGCCGACGGATCCAGGTCGATCAGTTTTTGGAACTCTCCGATTGCTCTTTCCGTTTTGCCCGCCATGAAGTAACTTTCACCCAGGGCGGCCTGGAGATCCGGGCGCTCCGGCGCAATCTTGATGCCCGATTCGAGCAGCGGAATCGCATCCTCAAAGTAGTTCTGGGTCATGCTGACGCGGGCCATCAGGAAAATGACATCAGCGTTTTGGGGTGCAAGTTTGTGCGCCTGCACCAAAAGATCCAGAGCATCTAGCGGCCTGGCTTGTTCGGCACGAACTTCGGCCAAAAGATGCAGCGCATCGACGGAGTCCGGCTTGATCTTCAGCGCCCGATTCAAGACCACGTCTGCTTTCCCATACTCGTGAGCGCGCAGATAAGACTGGCCCAGGTTGTAGAGAATTTCGAATGTCTCCGGCTTCAGTGCGTTGGCCTGCTCCAGTTCCAGTTGAGCCGGTTGGTACTGCTTTACTGAACCAAGCAGCAATCCCAGCGTGAAATGCAACTGCACATCCGGTTTGTGCGCCGCCGAGAGGTCGCGCGCAGTCCTCAATCCTTCAGCTGCTTTGCCAGCTTCGAAGTAGGCGCGTACAAGGTTTAGCCCGGTCTCGACCGTTTGCGGATGAATGCGCTGAAAGTGCTCGATCGCCGCGGCCGGATGGCCCTTCGCCGCCAACAGCAGCCCCAAATTGTAGTTGGCATCGCGATCGGATGGAGCCAGGCTCAGCGTCTTTTGGAACTCTTGCTCTGCCAAGTCTATCTTCTGCTGGGCCACATAAAGGTCGCCCAGGTTGTTGTGCGTCTTGGTGGAATTGGGTGAAAGAACTAAGGCCTTCTCAAACGCCTCGAGAGCCGAGGCAAAGTCTTTCTGCGCAGTGCAGACGATTCCTAACAAGTTGTAACCATCTACGCTGGAAGGGGTGCGCTTGAGTTGCTCTTTGATGTTTTCCTTGGCCTCGTTGAGCTCACCTTTTCGCACGAGCTCCTCGGCTTTACGGAAAGGGGAGACCTCCGCCTCTGATTTGTGGACCACTTTGCTGCTGCTTTGAGCTTGCTGAGCAGCAAGCCCGGCCGTCGGGGCTATCAGCGCGGTCAAGGAAAGAACGAGTGATAATCTGGTGCACAAAAAGGGCCCGTGAGCGGAGATCAAGGCGAGATCCACTATCTGCACATTCTTCTCCGAGGGCTCAATATAGCATCTGTAGCATCCGCTGAGCCATCTTGTGTTCCGGGTGTTGCTGTAGCAGAGACTGCAACACGATTCGCGCCTTGTCTCTGTCGTCCAAGACCAGATAGAGACGGGCAAGATTTAGATAGGCCTGGTCAAAGCTCGGCGCCTGCTGAATGCAGACTTTAAATTTGTCCTCCGCCTCCGGATAGCGCTTCATCTTAACGAACAGTACGCCCAGATTGTTGAGCGCGTCGGCATAATCCGGCCGCAGGCTAATCGCCCTTTCCAGGTATTGTTGTGCGCGCTCGCTCTGTTCCTGTCGCGCATAAAGCATCCCTATCCCATAGTTCACTTCCGGATTCTCGGGTTCACTCGCCAAGGCCTTCTTTAGAAGTGTTTGCGATTGCTCAAGGTTTCCTTGCCGGCGGTAAAGGTTGCCTAGATTTAACAGCGCGGTAGCGTAGGCAGGGCGCAGCTCGAGAGAGTGCAGGAAGTCTTGAATGGCCTGTTCGTTGTTGCCACTTTCGGCCGCCAGCATCCCAAGGTTATTCCATGCTTCCGGGTAGTGTGGCCTCAACTCCAGTGCTTTTTGCAAATACTGTTGCGCCTCGATCAGAGAGTTGCGCTGAAGATATAGCGTCCCTAGGTTGTAGTAGGCGTCGGGGTCATCGGGCTTTCTTTCAATCGCTTCGAGAAAAGACTGCCTCGCCTGATCGAGAAATCCATGTTGAAAAAAGGCGACACCATAAGTGAATGCATTTCGTTGAAACGTATCCCGTACCAGCATTCCGGGGAAGGGAAGTGCTCGTTGCGCTCGCTCGCTCGCAGTGCTGGGTGCCGACTCGGCATCTTTGAGAACTGTCTGGGGGTTAAGGCTCCCCTGATAGACCTTAACGATGTTCCCGGCGGGATCAATGAGAAACGACACGGGGAGCGGCGAGTCGCGATGGCGGTCGAACAAATATCGGTACACGATGTTGTAAATCCCCGCCGTGTCTGGCGTGGCGAGGAGAATTGGGAACGAAAATCCTTCGCTCGCGGCGAATGACCGCAAGGTCTTTTGTTCAGTCTCGTCATCCACGTTCATGGCGGCAAAGCCGAGGCCGTGGGAAGCAAAAAAGGGCCGGGATCGTTCCAGACCACGCAAGAGATCCAGGCACAGAGAGCAGGACTTCGTCCAGAGAAAAATCAGCCCGAACTTGTTTTGAAAAGACTTCAGATCTCGTAAGTTGCCGGCAAGGTCGGGTAACGAGAAATCCGGCGCTCTCACCGGCTCGATGAGCCAGGTTGCTACCGAAATCGGCGGAGCCTCTGCCGCCAGAAGTTCGCCCGGCCGCACCCAGGCGGGAGCAGAATTCGCAAATGGCTTGGCGGCAAACTGGGTCCCCCCCTCTTCAATTTCAATCCGGTGATTCATCGGCAAATGATCGAACGTTTGCCTCAGTCCGCTGGGCCATCGCAAACTCGCGCTAACACTCTCCTGCCTCTCTCCTAAGCCAAAAAAGAGCTCTTTCGTGTGTTGAGACAGGAAGCCCGTGCCGGCTTCGAGGTATTTTGTCTGCCGAATCCCTCCTGCTTCCACAGTGATGGATGTACCGATTGCATCGCGGTTGCTTTTGTTGCCGCGCAAACGAAAAGCAATCGAGTTTCCTATCCCGTCCGTCGCCAGCCGGAGAATGCGAACTTGCGGTGCGGTTCGATTCTTTAGAATGACTTCGAGCCGTCCGTCCCCATCAAGATCGGCGAGCGCAAACGCGCGGCTGTCATCACGAAAATCCAGACCCACAACCCCCGAAGCATCCGAAAATGTGCCGTCGCGATTATTGGCAAAGAAAACGTTCCGTTCATGACCATTCCATGTCGCATCGGAACGAATCAACTCATTCATCGCGCTCCAGCCTCGCTCATACCGCGGGGAAGGCGTGGTGTCGGAGGGAGACTTCGCGACTACCTGCCTCCAGAAGAAGCTGGAGACGTCTGCTCCTCCGAGCCCGGAAATGTATCCGTTCGCCACGTACAAATCGGGATATCCGTCGTGGTCGAAATCCCAGGAGTCGGTCGACCACGACCAGCGGCCCATCTCGACCCCCGCGTTGGTCGCAACGTTTTGAAACCTCCCGTTGCCATCGTTTTGGTACAAGGAGTTCCCGGACACATGCCGCCGATAGAGCGCTCGAATCTCTGCCGGGTCCGTTGCCTGAAACTGGGGTTGGTCGAGGACTCGCATTCCCGCTGCCACCCACATTCCCGCGGCGTAAATGTCCGGTTTACCGTCGTTGGTGAAGTCCAGCCAGCAGGCGCTCATTCCGGCTCCGGCCTGGTCGACTTTAGCTTCTGCGGAGACCGCTAGGAAAGTACCGTCCCCTTTGTTGCGATAGAGATTATTGCGGCCAAAGTCGTTCACCACATACAAATCCGGCCGGCCATCTCCAGTCAAATCGCCCCATGAACATGCAAAACTATAGCGATCATTCTCGACGTTCAACCCCGCACCTTCGGTCCGGTCCTCGAACACACCGTTGCCCTGGTTATGGAACAAATAGTTGGGAGGTCCGTTGCGCGCGTCGAAATAGGGAACAGGATAGCGATACTGATCGAGTCCCTGATAGTAGCTGTAGAGGCAGAAATATAAGTCGAGACGGCCATCGCCATCGTAGTCAGCGGCCGCGGCATGAGTGAATGATCCCTGAGGTGGTCGAGCGAAGCGAAATGCGTCCCTGTTAAGCGTGAAGCTGCCTTTTCCGTCGTTTAGGAACAACGAAGGTCCAGTCGCACCAACCACGAGCAAGTCCTGCACGCCCCGATTCAGAAAGTCGGCGAACAGAGCGCACGCCGTAAAGTCCAAGACTCCCACACCTGCTTTCTCCGTTACATCCTCAAGTGTGCCGTCGCCATGATTGCGATAAAGCCGATTGGGAAGTCCGGCGGGCTGGCAGATATACACATCGTCCAAGCCGTCATGGTCAAAATCTCCGACGGCGATTCCGTTGTTTCCATACACATCTACTCCAATGGCGCCGTCGAGAACCGTACGCCAGTAATCGGTGCCTCGGAGAAGTTGCTGCTGATAGGAATCAATTTTTCCCAGCGAATGGGAACTGACGTCAATGAAAAACTGCCCACGTGCGCGGCTGACGGTTTCGCCGTCTGCAGCCCACATCAACGCCCTCCAGAATCCTGGGTGGTCGCGGACCCACCGAATCCGCCACGAGCCGATGCGCTCCTCCCGCCCCTGTTCCTCTCTGGTTCCGACCAAGTCATACCGGATCTTGACTTCAACTGTCACTGGCGAATCGCCCGCCAGAGAGCATCCATAGATTTCAAAGTCGGCCGTTTCGATCTTCCGAAACGTCGCCAGTGATTTGCGCAACTCCGCCAGAAAGGTCTCTCGTCCAGAAAGCAGTCCGGCGCCAAATTCCTTCCGCGTCACTTCGATGCGGTCGCCCGGACGCAGGGGGGATTCACGAACCGGCAGAAGCGATGTGAATTGAATCGCGGCGTCCAGGAATTTGCCGATGGATTCCGTTGCTGGGGGTTCCGACCTCAGATGTTGACTCCACTGTTCGAGCTGCGACATGAGCTCGGCGGCATATCCCTCGGTGACATATTCATCGCGGCCAGGTGTGGCCAGGCGGAGAATATCGTCCAGTGGAGACTGCGACGGATAGTGCGGCGTCAGTCGAGAGTCAGCGGCAGAAAACGAAGGAGACGTTACCCCGGATATTCGCCGCCCGGGAGGAAGCAGAGAACCAAAGACCGGCGCGGGAAGGAAAATGGTCGGCGCCCATCGCAACTGCCTGAGAAATGTTCTGCGAGAAAATCCTTGGCTCTCGTTTTGGCGATGCGGCATGCGCGACCGTGAATCCCAGCCTGTCCAGTCTACCAGTCTCAATTGGACGCGGGCCCTGACGATCCTCCCAAAACAAGTTCAGCAGAAATCTGGTATTCCCGCCCCTGCGGGTTTACGGCGCTGGAGAGTTCGTGCAATGCGTCTGCCGCGATTTGCCCTAGCGTCTCACGATGCACATCCACCGTGGTGATGGAAGGATTGCTGTACTCGGCCAGGCGTGTCTTATCGAATCCAGTTACCGAGATGTCTTCAGGGACGCGATAGCCTTGATTGATGAGTCCTTTGACCACTCCCACCGCAGTCAGATCGTTCACCGTGACCACCGCGGTGGGTGGGTGAGGAAGCTTGGCAATGCTCAAACCCGCCGCCAATCCTCCTTCGAAGCGGAGGTCGCCCTCGAATATCGGGCCCGGTTCAAGGCCTAGATCCTTCATCGACTCCTCATACGCTTCCTGCCGTGCCCGATTGGACTTAAGCCCGGGCCGGCCCGCGACGAATGCAATCCTTCGGTGTCCTTGCTGGTACAGATGGTGAACCACCTGCCTCACACCGGAGGTATAGTCAATGCGCAGATTGCTCATGTATTTGCGCGCCGGAGCCAGATCCAGAAAGGTTACCGCGATCTTTCTTCGGGCGAGTTGATGAATGAGTCTGACATTGATCTCCGAAGTCATGATCGCGACGCCACGAACTTTGTGCTCCATCATACGATCGGCGGCTTCCCGTGTCCTGCGCGGATCATAATTGGTGTCGCTCATGATGATGTCGTAGCCGAGTTGCCGCGCCCGGGTTTCAAATCCCTTTACGACTTCGGGGAAAAACGGATTCTCGATGTCCGAAATGATGATTCCTAACGCTCGCCGGTCGCGCGAGGCCAGGTGCCGAGCATGAACATCCGGAATGTAACCCATGCGTTTCACGGCCCGTAACACGATACGCCGCGTATTCCGCCCAACTTTTCCCGTACTGTTCAGGACGTTCGAAACCGTTGCTGTGGAAACGCCCGTTTCTTTCGCTACGTCCCGAATAGTTACGCTCATGATCTGCCGCTCAAGTGGCCAAAAAAGGTAAACCTCTACCCTTCCGAGCAAGTGATTTGCAGGGCGCAGGTTAAGGACTGCCCGGAGTGTAAATCAAGAAAAAAATCTTGACAACGATCCAAGGGCCATGATATTTGCCTGCCACTAGTATTTTTAGATTAAACGGTTAATTTGCTTTCGGGATCATCGCAAAACTGAAAATTTCAACGCCCTTTGCAGTCGAGATTCGGCGCCGGCTTACCGTGATGTGCGCCCGCGAAGCTCAAAGGAGAGCTCATGAACCGAACAGCGTGCTTTGGGATTCTGCGTAGCGTGTTCGTGCTGGGAGTATGTGCTGGTTTCTTCGTCGTTCCGCTCGAAGCTCAGGTCGACACCGGCTCCATCATAGGCACCGTCGTTGATGCCTCGGGCGCGGTCGTCAGTGGTGCAAAAGTCACACTGACCAACGAAGGCACCGCTGCGGCTGTCACCACAACCACTGGATCGGACGGTTTGTATCGATTCAGCCCGGTCCGCATTGGCAGTTACAAGATCGACGTCGCTGCCGAGGGTTTCAAGACGGTCAGCGAAGTTCATGTCGCCGTGGACGTGAGCTCGAACGTCACCCGCAACTTCAGGCTCCAGCCCGGAAAGGTTTCAGAAACCATCGAAGTCACCAGCCAGGCGCCTTTGCTGCAGTCCGAGGATGCCTCGGTCGGTCAAGTCGTCAACCAGAAGAGCGTAAACGATCTGCCGCTCAATGGCCGAAACTTTACTTTTCTCGCGCAGCTGTCAGCCGGTGTGAACAGTCCGCAGGCTGACACGCGCGGCAATGCTGCCAGCGGCGCATTCTCCGCCAACGGCCTGCGCCCCGCCCAGAATAATTACATGCTGGATGGTATCGATAACAATTCCGATACCGTAGATTTTCTCAATGGCACGAATTACGTCGTGCTTCCCCCGGTCGATGCCATACAGGAATTCAAAGTCCAAACCTCAGATTTCAGCGCCGAGCTTGGCCGTTCCGCCGGAGCCGTGCTCAATGCGAGCATCAAATCCGGCACAAACCAATTTCACGGCACGGTCTGGGAATTCTTCCGAAACGATAAACTCGACGCCGCCGACTATTTTGAAGACGCGAAAGGGATTCCGAAGGGCGAATTGCGCCAGAACCAGTTCGGAGCTGCAGCCGGCGGTCCCATCATCAAGAACAAGATCTTTATTTTCGGCGACTATGAAGGATTTCGCCGAGTGCAGGGCACGATCCAAACCGGTGCTGTCCCCACGGCCGCGGATCGTAGCAGCAACTACTCCAACCTTACCGACATCATCACTCAGACCGGAGGGATCGCCAATTGCGCTGCCGCAGGCGCGCGCTGTGATGACTTGGGGCGCGTGATCCCGGGCGGAACCATTCTCGATCCCGCGACCACTCGGCCCGTTACCGCAGGACTCGCAGATCCTGTAACCGGCCTCACGGCAATGACGACCGGATATGTTCGTGATCCTTTCAGCTACAATGCTGGGACAGGTGCAAACGCTTTTGGCACTGCCGGATGCCCCTTCAACACTACAAACTTCTCGGGACAAATTTCCAATTGCTTCCTGAACCAGCTCAACCCGGCGCGCCTGGACCAGAATGCCATCGCGCTATTGAACTTGTTCCCAGCCCCAACCAGTCCAGGTATCTCGAACAACTTCGCCAGCAGCCGGCCGTTGTACGAACATCGCAATTCGTTCGACACGCGAATGGACGCCAACTTCAGCCAGAAGGATCAGACGTTCTTCCGCTTCAGCTATGTGGATGATCCCCAGTATATCCCGGGAATTTTCGGCGGGATCGCCGATGGGGGCGCCTTCCAGCAGGGTATCCAAACGGCCCTGGCTCAGCAAAGCGCATTGGTCTACACTCACGTATTTTCTCCCTCAGTGATCAACGTTGCTCGCGCCGGGCTCAACTACCTTCATACCTCACGAACCGGACCGGAAGGTGCTGCCTCAGCGAACATACCGTCTCAGTACGGAATCGCCGATATTCCTCAGGGGAACTTGAATGGCGGTCTTCCAGCCATCAGCTTTGGCGGTCTAAATACCATGGGTAGCAACGCTTTCCTGCCTTCCGATGAAGTCAGCCAGACGATTCAGTTCACCGATGACTTCACCAAAATCTACGGCAAGCACAACTTCAAAATGGGTGTGGAAATCCAACATATCCACTTCGCGACCCTGCAGCCCGCCTGGTCGCGAGGACAATTTGATTACAACGGGCAATACACAGACATTTCCACAAACAATGGCGGCAACACTGGTATCGCGCAGTTCCTCCTGGATCCTGTGACATCCACCGTTCCCGGGGGGGTGAACTATGTCGGCGGCACCGACGGAGTCTACGCCTCGAACATTTCCCGAACGAACGATGCCAAGAATTACTTTGCCCCTTACTTCCAGGATGACTGGAAACTGAACAGCAAGCTGACGCTGAACCTTGGTCTGCGATGGGACTGGTTTGGCCTGATTTATGAGCAGCACGGGAGACAAGCCAACTGGGTACCGTATGGCCCTCCCAACAACGCACCGATGTATTTGCTTCCCGGTAATGTTGACCAGAGCACACTTTCGTCCAGCTTTGTCAATCAATTGGCGGCAGACAATATCCAGCTGAAGATCGGCGGATACGGCTTAGGACTGGGACATCCCCAGACGACTAACTTCGCGCCGCGCTTAGGATTCGCTTATCAAGCAACGCCCAAGTTGGTGGCCCGGGGCGGATTCGGGATCTTCTACAACGCTTTTGAAAACCAAGGTTATGGACCAAACGATGGTGAGAATTATCCTTTCGTGTTCAACTTCTCTTGGTTCAACACGAACGATTGGACACCTTTAGGATCTAACCCTGCGCAAAACCCCAACCCATGGACCACTTGCCCGACCGCGGGACCGGGCGGAATTGCCACCATATGGTCGGGATTCTCC
>Ga0187784_10005110_pt1 | contig 10626 bp, 13 predicted proteins | sample 1015_SJ02_MP15_2_FD_132964 | JGI IMG/M metagenome (GOLD analysis project Ga0187784, IMG submission 132964) | Tropical peat soil microbial communities from peatlands in Department of Meta, Colombia - 1015_SJ02_MP15_20_MG | ecosystem: Environmental > Terrestrial > Soil > Wetlands > Peat | place... | reverse complement strand
TGCTCGGCTTTTTTGTCGGCCAGGTGATGAAAGCGACCCAAGGCAAGGCCAACCCCGCGCTCGTCAACGATCTGCTGCGCAAGAAGCTCGGCGGCTAGCTCGAGGGCGGCAAATCGAGGCCGTTCGGCAGCGAAATCCAGATGACGGTCTGTGCCTCCTGCGAATGGCGCGACAGATGGCACTTGCCGTGTGTGTCCTCTACCAGCACAAAGCTCCCCGCCGGAACGTGGCGCACGTCTCCGTCGCTCGTCTCGTAGTCAACCGAACCGTCCAACCTGACCGTCAGCACCGCCTCTGGGACCCGATGCCAGGCGACCTCGCGCATGTCCGCGGGGATGCGGGTGATGCGGACGCGCGACGCCGGATAACTGGCCGCAACCTCGAACGGCACGGCATCGGGCTGCACCGCCGTCTTCGTCGTCGGCAAGTCGACCTCGTCGAAATGCGACTCGCCATTCGGGGCGTAGATGCGCAGGCATTTCATCGCGGCTCGCTCTTTTGGTTCGGTGAACCTGGCCAGCAATCGGTATTGGCTAGCGCTCGGCCTCCTGTGGTAAACGTTCAGACCAGGCAATACCGAAAGGGGGCGTCGTGCGTGGATTCGTCATTTTGTTTGGCGCTGCGATTGTACTGAGCTCCACGAACGCCTTTGCACAAACCGCTCTCGATCGCTTGTCGCCGGCGGCGCGCGCTGAGATCGAGAAGCTTTCCCCAGCCGATCGCGCCGCTATGCCGACTATGGCAGCGCCACTCTCCCTGTCCTGAACACGGCGACCGGGGCCGTCGCGAGCGTTGGCGGCGTACCAACCGATCTGAAACTATCGCCGCAAGAGCAGTCGCTGCGCTTTGCCGTGACTTACAAATTCAACTACCCCTAGTCTGTATTCGCTGGCCTAAAATAGCCATAATCGCATCGTAAATTGCGAATTTCGTCTCGCATGTGGCGAGGCGATCTGCAATTGGAGCGATAAAATCATGGCTGTAAAACATCTGCAAAAACAGCGTGGACGAGGGATGGGGCGGCCTTTTGCCAGGGGCGTTTCGGGCAATCCGGCCGGGCGGCCGCCGGGGTCGCGCAACCGCGCGACCGAGATCGCCCAGGCGCTGTTCGACGGCGAGGCGGAGGCGCTGACGCGCAAATGCGTCGAGCTGGCGCTGGAGGGCGATCGCGTCGCCCTGAAGCTTGGTATCGAACGCTTGGTGCCGCGCCGTCCGCGCGCGGTGGCGCTCGACCTGCCGCGGATCGCCTCGGTCGCCGATCTCGCCCCGGCGATCGCCGCGATCGCCCATGCCGTCGCCGCCGGCGGCCTCACCCCGTATGACGGCGCCGAGCTGGCGCGCATCTTCGACGCCTATGCCCACGCCGCCGAGTTCGGCGAGTTCGAGCGCCGCCTGCGCGCGGTCGAGCGCGAACTGGCGGCGGGCGATGCGGAACCGGAGGCGGATGATGCTAAGGCGGATTAGCCGCGTCCTGTTGCGCCGGCTCGACCGCGTCGCTGCGGTCGTCGAGCGCTGCCAGGCGGCGCGCGACCGCGAGGAAGAGCATCGCCGCTCGCGCGAACTGTTTGTCGGGTTGCTGATGGGCGGACTGCGCGATCACGGCATCGACCCGGCGACGGTGCCGGCGATGCGTCGCTTCGACGAGCCCGAGCCGGCTCCGCCGCCCGTCTCGCTCAAGCCGCCCAATGCGCGCGACCTGCTCTTCGCCAAGATCGCCCAGCTTCGCCGCCGCTGCCTGCAGCATCCGCCAGACCTTGCCCGCGCGACCCCGATGGAGCTGTTCGCGCTGTACTGCTTTGATGAAAGCATGGTCCCGCAAGGGCAAAGCGGATGAGGTCGCTGCCCCCTCCGGCTCGCTGTGCTCGCCACCTCCCCCGCGTGGCGGGGGAGGAACCTCGTGATTAGCCGCCAAAGCGGTTCCTCACCCGTGAAACGGAGGAGGGGGACCGTGCGCAGCATGGTGGAGGGGGTTAGCCGCCCGGCGTCAGCCGGTAGACGCCAGGCAGGTTGCGGTAGCGTTCGGCGTAATCCATGCCATAGCCGACGACAAATTCGTCGGGGATGTCGAAGCCCTTGTAGCGGATCGTCACCGGTTGGGCGCCGGCGACTTGCTTGTGCAAAAGCGCGCAGACATCGAGGCTTTTGGGGCCGAGCTTTTCGAGCGCGGCGATGAGCGCGGTGACGGTGCGCCCGGTATCGACGATGTCCTCGACGACGATCACGTCGTGGCCGGCGATGTCGAGCCGCGCCTCGTCGCCGAGCGCGACGTGGCCCGACGAGCGCGCCGTCTTGCCGTAGGACGACGCACGGACAAAATCCACGACGAATGGCGTTTCGATCCGCCGCATCAAATCGGCCGCGAAAACGGCGGCGCCTTTGAGCACGATGACGAGGGTCAGCGTCGCGCGCCGGTGATCCTCGGAGATTTGCCGGGCGAGCTCGCCGACCCGCTTCTTGATCCGCCTCGCCGAGATCAGCGGGCGCAGCTGGTCGGCCAAAAGCCGGGGACGCTCAGTCGCGCCGGTAGGGATAGCAGCGCGCGCGTTCGAGCGTCACACCGTAATGCTCGGCGAGCGCGCGGATCGCATCGCCTTCCTCGGGGTAGGGATCGGCATTGCCAACGCCGACGATGATCGGACGGAAGCTGCGGTCGTCCTTGCCGCCGGGCGGCAGCATCGCGGTCGCGAGCGGTGTACCGTCATCGGCGCGCAGCGTCAGGAACAACGGCATTTCGCGCTGGATATGCGCTTTCAGCCCGATTTCCTGCTCGAAATAGACATTGGAGATCGGCCGGAAGCTCTGCGAGGCCTTTTCCCGCTCCTTGCGGAAATATTTCTCGACCGCGTGCCGCATCGTTTCGGACTCGCTCGCCGCCTCGGCCTCGGTCTCGATCCGAAACCAGGTTTTGCCGTCGGGCGCATCGCAGACGTATTTCATGCTTCCTCCAGGGCGACTCCGCGCGGGGCGGGTATCGCGAAGGACGGGATCAGCGAGAGCAAAATCCGGACGCGGCGCGGAGTCAACAGCCGAGACGCGCGTAAACGGAACTTCACTCGCGTTCGAAACTCGCCTCTCATTTTCCGTTGCAAATTGCAGAAAAGTACGTGCGAAGAAACAGGATTAATCGGAAAAATTGGCGGAATCTCGCCAATTTTTGTCGCGATGATGCGGTGGCACGGTCGATGAAGCAGGGACGGCAGCAACTGTTTCATTGTCTCAAGGAGCTTGCCGTGACCTCTGATCCGAAAGCACCGCTTCCCCGTTTTGCTTCGCTGCCCGAGGCGCCCGCGTCGGTAGCGCCGCTGCGCTCGCGTCTCGCCCGCTTTTTCCTCTCGCCGTTCGCCGATGTCGACGATCGCGTCGCCCGTCTCGCCTTGGCGCAGCAGGCTGAGGCCGAACGCGAGAACGCTAAGTCCGCCGCGGTCGGACGACGCCGCTCCTAGCCGCGCGGCGTGCCGGTTCCAGCGCTTTGACTTCCGCCGGATCCGGCGCGTTGGTCCAATCGCGCCACAGCGCGATCAGCGCCGCCATGATCGCGGGCCCGAGAAAGAGACCGATGATCCCCATCGTCTCGAGCCCGCCGAGCAGACCCAGCAGCACCCAGAGAAATGGCAGCCGCGCCGCGCCGCCGATCAGCACCGGCCGGATGAAGTGGTCGGCGATAAAGACGACGACGGAGCCGGCCGCGTAGATGATCGCGGCGCTGAGCGTTTTGCCGATCGAGAGCATGTAGAGCGCCGCCACGGTGTAGACCACCGGGGCGCCAAACGGGATGACCGCAAGCACCCCCGTCACGGCTCCAACGGAAGCCGGGTAGGGCAGACCCGCCGCGACATAGACCGCACCGATGACCACGCCTTCGGCCAGGCCGACCAAGACCAGGCCGTTCACCGTGCCGTGCACGGCGTCAATCATGTGGCGGGCGATGCTTTCTCCGCGCTTTCCCAGCACCCGGTCGCTCAGCCCGCGCAACTGAGTCGCGACCACGCTGCCGTTGCGGAACAAAAAGAACATTGTCAGCAAGGTGAAGAGGAAGATGACGAGTCGGCGTACCGCTTCCCCGCCATATTCACGCGCCGATTCGGCGAACATCCGCGGATTGATCTGGCCGAACAGCGCCTCGGCCATGGTCGGGTCAGTCAGATTTGTGCGCCACCAATCAGCGATCGACGGCCCGACCAGGGGCAGATCGCCAACCCATTGCGGCACAGCGAGGCCATTATGCCGCGCCGAGATGATCAGCTGGATCAGAACGTGGCTCTCGTGGGCGATCGCGATGCCGAGCAGGACGAGCGGCGTCGCGAAGACGACGCCGACACTCAGCGTCAACAGCAGCGGCGCGATAATCCGGCCGCTGCGCTCCGGAAATATCAGTAAAAGCCGCTCGTAGAGGGGCCAAAGCGCTATCGACAACACGACGGCCCAGGCGAGCGCGGGCAAAAAATCGTGCAAGACCCAAAGACCGAGGACCACAAACGCCGTAGCCACGACAAAGCGGGCGCGCTGCTGCGACGGCGGCTCGGGCGCTGCTATGGCGGGATCAGTCAAGCAAGGGTCTCCCCGGTCGACGCACAGTGTAGCGAACCCGGGCGACAAGCGCACGCCGCGCTAGCGACATATGGCCGCGGCAGGGTGCGGTGGCCGATTGTTCGTCGAGATACGAGCGCGTCCTTGCCCGGTCGGCGCACCGGGAATAGGCTTCCCCGCCTGAGTGAGCGGCAGCCGCGCGAGCGCGGCTGCCGGGGCCCAGAGATCAAGCACGGAGGTTCGAAAGTGAGCTATACGCTCGAACAGATGTCGCAGGACATGCATCGCATCATCGCCGCCGATCCCGGCCCAGCAGGCCGCGAGAAAGTTTGCGCGCTCGTGCAAAGGGCGTGTTCCGATCAGGAATTCGTCGCCAAGCACCTGCCCGAGGATGGCCCGGAACGCAAGATTCTCTACGAGGACCCGGAGTTCAAGTTCTGCATTCTGGCGCATGTCTACCACGGCGCGAAGGAAAGCGCGCCGCACGACCATGGCCCGACCTGGGCAATCTATGGGCAAGCGGTCGGCGAGACGGTGATGAGCGACTGGGACAAGATTGCGCCGGCGAGCGAGAGCGAGCCGGGGAAGGTCAAGCTGCGTCGCGAGTACACGCTCACCCCCGGCATGGCATACGTCTATAACGAGGGCGATCTGCATTCGCCGCGTAGGGCCGGCTCGACGCGCCTGATCAGAATTGAGGGCCGCGACGTCACCAAGATTCGTCGATTCGCGTATGAGCGCGTCTCCTAAACGAGCGTTAGGCGCGGCGAGTACTACCCTCCAACAACGACAAAAAGCACTAGGCGATCGTGCGGGGCTCTTGGGTTGTCGGAACCCGAGATTGGATCAAAGGTCAGACATGCAAAATCGAGGGCGTCCCGAGCGGAACGCCCTCGACTTCACTGAAGGGGAACAACGGCGGCGAGTTGACCGCCGCCGCCGACGTTAGCCTTCGACGACTGTCACGCGACGATTGCGCGGCTCGCGGACGCCATTGGGCGTCGGGACGGCGAGATCGTTCTCGCCACGGCCAGCCACAGTCATCGCCTTCCACGGCACGCCCAGGTGGGCGAGGACGTGGGCGACGACCCGCGCACGACGCACCGACAGGCGCTGGTTGTACGCGGCGGAGCCCGAGGTGTCGGTGTAGCCGGTCACCTGCACGGTGACGACGCCGCCTGCGGCGAACGTGGCCGCAGCCTGCTTGAGGATGGCGATGCCCTGCGGGCCGACCCACGACCGGTTCCACGCAAAGTATACGGTGAAGACCTTAGCGGCCGCTGCTGGTGGCGGGGGCGGTGGAGGCGGAGGTGCCGGCGCCGGAACGGGCGCGCACGCCGCCACGATCAGGAGGGTGCAGAGGGCAAGGACACGCTTCATCGGGTTCCTCCGACAGTTGAGAACACGAACCATATAATAAATCACGCAATTATACCACCGCAAACCGTTATTGGCCGGATTACCAAGCGGCTCGCTTAACGCAAGAGGCGCCGCACCTCGGAACCAGGTCCGCCTGCGTCTCATCGCGTTTCAGTAGAATGCTTTATAGGGTGTTTGAGTTCGCGACGCGAGCAAACCAATCGTACGAGGCCTTTGGCGAGCGCGTCAGAGTAGCGCGGTCGAGCCGGGCGAGCCCAAATGTCGCAGTAAATCCGTGCGCCCATTCCCAGTTGTCGACCAGCGTCCAGACAAAATAGCCGCCGAGATTTGTGCCGGCGGCGAGCGCGTGGTGGGCCGTCGCGATATGATCGCGCAGGTAGGCGATCCGCTCGCGATCGTCGATGCGTCCGAATGCGTCCGGAGTTTCCTTGAAGAATGCGCCGTTCTCCGTGATGTAGACCCGCGGGTTGCCGTACCGGGTGCGCAACCCAGCGAGGATGTCGGTGAGTCCATCGGGATCGATCCCCCAAGTCATCGCGGTCGTGCGCATGCCGTTGGGAAGAGCACCCCAATTCGTGCCCAGGAGCCCCGCGGGATCGGCGCGGATATACATCGGCGAATAGTAGTTGACGCCGAGGAAGTCGACCTTCTGGCGAATCGCGTCCATGTCGCCCGGCTGCACCAGCTTTTCGACGAGCGGGAGGTAGCGCGCTGGGTAGGCGCCACGAAACAGCGCGTCGAGATAGGCGCGGTTCCAGGCGGCGTCCCAGATAGCCGCGGCTTCCCGGTTGCTCGCGAGGTTCTGCGCGGGGCGGCACGGCTGAAGGCTCATCACCGTGCCGAGTTCAAATTTGCCGCCGAGCGCGCGCAGCGCCTGGAGCGCCCGGCCTTGCGCCAAGTTCAGATGATGACTGGCGGCAGCCATCGGCTCCTGGCCGCGCAGTCCTGGCGCGTGCTCCCCGAGACCGTGGCCCATGATCGCGTGAACCTGGGGTTCATTGAAGATCACCCAGCGGTGCACCCGGTCGCCGAGCTGGCGCGCTATCAGCCGGGCGTATTCGGCGAACCAGTCGGCGATCGCCCGGTTGCCCCATCCGCCGCGGTCCTGCAGCGCCTGGGGTAAGTCCCAGTGAAAGAGGCATAGCCAGGGCTCGATGCCAGCCCTCAAGAGCGCGTCGGTGACGCGGTCGTAATAGTCGAGGCCTCGCGGGTCGGCTTGACCGACGCCATCGGGTAGCACTCGCGGCCATGAGATCGACCACCGATAGGCCTTGACCCCGAGCCCCTTCAGCAACGCCACGTCATCGAGGTAGCGATCATAGCTGTCACAAGTGATATCGGGCGTGGTGTGATCGGCGATCGTACCGTTGATCCGGGCGAAGGTATCCCAGACGCTGTCCGCCTTGCGGTCGCCGCGCCCTTCGATCTGGCAGGACGAGGTCGAGACGCCCCAGACGAAACCGGGCGGGAAACGGAGCGGCTCAGCCATGGCCGGCCTCGATTTGGCCCAGCGTGCGGCAAGGATCCCGCCCGCGCCGGCCCGCAGTAGCGTTCGGCGACGCATCGCCACGCACCGTCGTCGCGATCAGCCGCCGACCACTCCCTGCGTGTTGACGTAAACCGCGTAGAGCGAATGGCTTCCGGCGATAAACAGCCGGTTGCGCTTGGTGCCGCCGAAGCAGAGATTGGCGGCGCGCTCGGGCAGCGCGATGCGCCCGATCATCGCGCCATCCGGCGCGAACACGGCGACGCCGTTGAGCTCGGGGCTCATCCCCCAGCCGCACCAGAGATTGCCGTCGACATCGCAACGGAAGCCGTCCGGCGTGCCCTTGCCGAGATCGGCGAAGTCGCGGCCGTTTTTGAGCTTCACCCCATCGCCGGCGACGTCGAAGACGCGGATTGCGCGCTGCGGCGCGGCGCGCGACTCGACGACGTAGAGGCGCGACTCGTCCGGCGAGAAGGCGAGCCCGTTGGGCCCGCGGATGTCGTCGGCGACCACTGTCACCTGACCGCTGCGGCCGTCGATGCGATAGACGCAAGTGACCGGCAGCTCGGGTTCGGCCTTGTCGCCCTCGTAGTCGCCGCCGATGCCGAACGGCGGGTCGGTGAACCAGATCGAGCCATCCGACTTGACGACGACGTCGTTCGGCGAATTGAGCGGTTTGCCGTTGAAGCGGTTGCACAAGACCGTGATCGTCCCGTCATGCTCGGTGCGCGTGACCTGTCGCGCGCCGTGCTCGCAGGTGACCAGCCGGCCCTGGCGGTCGCGTGTATTGCCGTTCGAATTGTTTGACGGCTTGCGGAAGACGCTGACCGCGCCGGTTTCGTCTTCCCATTTGAGGATGCGGTTGTTGGGGATGTCGCTCCACAACAGGAAACGCCCGTCGCCGAACCAGACCGGACCTTCGGCCCAGCGGCAGCCGGTGTAGAGCCGCTCCACGGACGCATTGAACGGCGGTCTTATGCGCTCGAAGCGAGGGTCAAGGGTAATGATCGCAGGGTCGGGGTAGAGGAGGGAGGGTTGCCAGCCGTCATCACTCATCGCTCGGGTTCCCTGCTCGTTGTCACGCGGCGTCCGCCGCCGCTAAGCCGAGCATGGAACGTTTCGGTGACGGCCTCAAGACCGCGGCGGAAGACACCGCGGCTCAAAAGCTCGAGGCAATTGTCGAAAATACCGAGCTGACGTGGGTGCCGATGGTCACGATCGCCGAGAACGCGGCAATCGAAACGAAGAAGCCGATCATTGCGTATTCGATCGCCGTCGCTCCGCCCTGATCTAGTCGTAGGTGCTGCAGCATCGATCGCATCGCCGGGTATCCCGCAATCCCCAACACCGAAATCTTGGCGTTGAAAAAGTTGACGAATGATGAAGCGTCCGATCAGACGCCGTAGAATTTCCGGTACCAGCGGACGAATTTGGGCACGCCCTTCTCAATCGAAGTGGTCGGTGTGAAGCCTGTGTCGAGCCGCAAAGCATCGGTATCCGCACGGGTCGCGACCACATCGCCCGGCTGCATCGGCAGCACGCGCTTTTCAGCCTTGCGCCCCAGCGCCGCCTCGAGAACCTCGACCAGGCGCGACACCCTCACCGGTCTACCGCCGCCGATATTGTAGAGACGGAACGGCGCGCTACTTTCCCCCGGTCCCGATCGCGCGGAATCCCAGTCGGGGTTTGGCTCGGGGATGCGATCCATGACCCGGCGTACGCCTTCGACGATGTCGTCGATATAGGTGAAGTCGCGCTCAAGCGTACCGCCGGCGAAAAGGTCGATCGGCTTGCCAGCGAGGATCGCCTTGGTGAAGAGGAAGAGTGCCATATCGGGCCGTCCCCATGGCCCGTACACGGTAAAAAAACGCAGCCCGGTCATCGGCAGGCCAAACAAATGGCTGTAGCTGTGCGCCATCAGTTCGTTGGCGCGTTTGGTGGCCGCATAAAGCGTCAGCGGGTGGTCGACCGGGTCATCGATAGAAAACGGCATCTTTGAATTGGCGCCGTAGACTGAGCTCGTCGACGCATAGACCAGGTGCTTCACGTCGCCGTGCCGGCAGGCCTCGAGGATATTGAGGAAGCCGGTGAGGTTCGCATCGGCATAGGCGTCTGGATTGCTCAGCGAATAACGCACGCCGGCTTGCGCCGCGAGATTGACGATCACCGCCGGTCGCGATCGCTCGACAAGCGACCGCAGCTCAGGTCCTTGCATCAAGTCGAGATGGATGAAGTCGAACCGGTTGTGGGCCTGTAGCCGCGCGAGGCGCGCCTTTTTCAGCTCGACATCGTAGTAGGCGCTGAGATTGTCGAGGCCGATGACCGCGCGCCCTTCGCGGAGGAGGCGTTTGGCGAGATGAAAGCCGATAAACCCCGCGGAGCCGGTGACCAGCACCGGGTGCTGGGCGAATTCGTCGAGTGGGCTTAAAGCCGCCACAATTCGATCCCGGCAGGCTGCTCGCCGCGCGGTAAGCGCGATTTCACATCGAGCACGACGCCCGTCCCGTTACGCAAGAGTCCACGGATCAGCGGCCAGCCCTCCATCACGAAGGCGGCGTGAGCGACCGCGAGGATCACCACTTCCGCCGGTTCGAGCGCATGACGTGGCAACAGCCGCACACCGTATTCGCGCAGCGCTTCATCGGCCGAAGCAAGCGGGTCGTGCACTTGCGCCGCGATCCCGAACGCCTCGAGCTCGCGAACGATGTCGACGACCCTGCTGTTGCGGATGTCGGGGACGTCTTCCTTGAAGGAGAGGCCGAGGATCGTAACGGCGCCTCTGGCGCCGTCGTGACGCAGCATCATCTTAACGCATTGCCGCGCAACCCGCGCGCCGACCCCGTCATTGACCTGCCGTCCGGCGAGGATCAGCTGTGGATGGTAGCCGGCGCGTTCGGCGCGATCCGTCAGATAGTACGGGTCGACGCCGATACAGTGGCCGCCGACCAGCCCGGGTGAGAATTTGAGGAAGTTCCACTTAGTACCGGCGGCGGCGAGGACGTCGGCCGTATCGATGTCGAGCTCGTGGAAGATCGACGACAATTCGTTCATCAGCGCGATGTTGAGGTCGCGCTGGGTGTTTTCGATCACCTTGGCGGCTTCGGCGGTCTTGATGCTGGGCGCACGGTGGATGCCGGCGGTAACGACCGAACCGTAGACTGTGGCGACGATGTCGAGCGTGCGCTCATCCTGCCCGGCCACGACCTTCTCGATCACCTCGAAGCGATGCTGGC
>Ga0187784_10005109_pt1 | contig 10626 bp, 5 predicted proteins | sample 1015_SJ02_MP15_2_FD_132964 | JGI IMG/M metagenome (GOLD analysis project Ga0187784, IMG submission 132964) | Tropical peat soil microbial communities from peatlands in Department of Meta, Colombia - 1015_SJ02_MP15_20_MG | ecosystem: Environmental > Terrestrial > Soil > Wetlands > Peat | place... | reverse complement strand
CGCGCGATCATCGCGGCGTGGCGGCACGACTACAACCACCTGCGCCCGCACTCGAGTCTCGGCTACCTGGCGCCGGAGGAGTTCGCGGCAAGCAATCAAGGGAGCTCGGCCATCGCGCGCACCGCTTGGCCAGCTCAACAGATGCTGGCGGGCGCGGTGCAAGACGCTTCGGCCTCGGAGATCCAAAACCTGACAGTTCTTCGGCCGCCCTCAGGCAGTGCAGGGCGGCCGGAAAAACTAGGCTGAACATGAACCCAAAACCACAAACGACACGCCCCAGGAGGGGCGAATTAACCGGCGGACTCTACTTATAACTGGCGGGAATTTGGGGTGGGGCACGCCAGCCATCACGCAACCAAGCAACTGATCGCTGGAAACCCGCGTTCTTTGGAGTCTACAAAAGTAGAATGCTCTTGCGTTGCGGTTTCCAATCGTGAGGCGAGACCACGCGGAGCGGATCGCGTAAAGCTCATAGGTTTGAGAAGCGGACGGCAGCGCAAATTGCGCAGTCACCATTCGATGATCTGCCCTCCTCTCTGTCTTCTACCGGCGGTTGGTTCCTAGCGGTTATTTCCGGATCTAAGCCAGCTTGCTTTAGTGCGCGCTGCAATGCGTGTTGCAGAATCACTCTATCGGCGTGCGCCGCCGCCCATTTCCAGAGTTTGATTGCAAGAGGCAAGTTTGTTGCGAGGACCATATCTGCGAAGAAACTCCACACCTCGTCTTGCTCTTTGTACGAGAGTCGCCATATTGCCTTTTTGTGCTCGAGCAGTCCTTCCGGGTTTGCCTCGTGATGCGCGGCCCATCGTGCGGCAAGGTAAGCGCGCATCAGATCGTGTCGAAACTCGAAGCGTTGACCGTCCAGGGTGCGTAGCACCTTCTGACCTTCCCGGACGAGTGGGGGTAGCAAATCCGCGGCGATATGCTTACCTATCTCAAGGTTCCGGTCGCCATCACACCACATCGCCCAGGCCGCCTTGCATAAATTCTCCTCGGGAAACTGTGTCCCGTCTGGCAAGTGAATAGTCGAGAGGATGAGCTGATAGAGTCCGAGGCGATCTGTCGGAATGACGACATGGGATCCTTGAGTCTCAATCAGATTAGCAATCAAGCGCACGTCGTAGCCTGACTGGATGGCGCTGAGCAACGGAGTCGCTCTAATGCTGGCAAATGTCCGCTCACCTGCTTCTTGCCCCAGAAACAGGCGCAAGAGCGGCTCGACCTCGTCGGTAATCGTTCGCGGGAGATGCAAGTTGGCAAAGTACGAGCCTTCCTTCGGTACCTGGGATGTAACTAGTATGCGCGTCTTCGGCGCAGAGCGTGCAAAGAGGTCAATAGCGTCATCTCGTTCGACTTCATTCGCGCCGTCGAGAATCAAAAGGAAGCAACCAGACTTGATCATGGAGCGGAACGGTCCATCGCCCTCGAAAGTAACTCCGAGCGCGCTAGCAGCCATCCGCGCGACACTTATGACCCAATCCTCTGGGTGACTTGGATCGAAGGCGACATGACGGTACTCGCGCAAAGAGACAATGATCGGTACGCAACGGAATCGTTTGAAAGCGCCGCGAAGTGTAGGTAGATCTTCACCGGCAAAAAACTGGGACTGCAGGTAACGAACCATCGCGGTCTTTCCCATTCCTGGGTTACCCTGAATCCAGAGGCGTCTCCATTCCGCGTCATGCTCGAGCAGGTCGGTAGAACGTCTAGCAGTCGCTTCTTCATCATCAGTACCAAGGGTCATGGGCAAGTATGGCTCGCGCGAAGTGCCTTTGCGAACCTCATCAAACCACCGAGCCATGACCCAGCGTTGTAGCGGTCCAGCGTACCTGAGGGCAAAATAGAAACCTATCTGAAGCTTGTTCCACACTGGGTCTGTCACTATTCGCCAACATAACGCGGACCAGCGCGCGCCGATGATCAGTAATAAAAAGGATGCCACGTACGTGGCGGAAACAATCAGAATCGCCCACCAACCGTAATATTCGACGTAATCGTAAAATGTCCAACCGACGAGCAGGGAAACGTGTTTGCCAACCGGAACAAACTTGCCCGTGTCTTCCTTGAGTTCAAGTTGAACGTGATATGCCGTATCATTTTTGGTCAAGAAAGCCCCAGTAGCTTCTACTTCTGTGGCACCCGAGACATGCTTGATCGTGACCTCCCATGCCTTTGAGCTGTCGAGGTCTGGAACTATCCTGATTTCATGCTGCGTGAGGCCGAAGGCGCACGCGTGCTTAACCGTCCATTTGAGCGTCGTCAAAGTCCGGACTGGCACATCCTCGGAAAGACGATCTGGTGTGACAATGGCGTTGGCCCAAGGATCGATGTCGAGCCGAAACAGGCCATTCTTCGCACGAACGAGAAGGGTGTGTTTGGTGTCGTAGAATCCGTAAACTGCGTCGCTAACCTGGTCCGCCGCGATCTGCGTTACTTTATTGCCATCGAGCCGAAACAAACCGTTAGTTGCGCCCACGAGAAGAGTACCGTTTGCGTTGTAAAGATTCGTAACCGCGCCGAGTGCTTGGCGACCGACGACATTCTTCAGTCTGTCGCCATCAAGGCGAAAGAGGCCATTGAACGTCTTGACGAGGAGCGTGCCGTTAGCATTGTAGAATCCATAAACTTGGTCAGTGTCCTGGTCTGCCGCGATCCTTGTCAGCCTGTTCTTTTGGAGGCAAAAGACGCCCTTGACCGCGGCTACGAAGAGGGTTCCATTCACGTCGTAAAGTTCGTTTATGGACCCGGTGTCCTTGTCCACCGGGATCCGCGCCAGCTTGTCCTTTTCGAGGCGAAAGACGCCCGCGACCCCGGCTACGAACAGAGTTCCGTTCGCATTGTTAAATTCGTTTATCCTACCGGTGGGCCGGTCGACCGCTATTTGCGTGAGCTTGTTGGCGTCGAGCCGAAACAGCCCGTTGTAGGTTCCTACGAGAACCGAGCCACTCGCCGCGTAGAAACCAAAAATGGCGCCCGTCTTGTGGTCAGCCGTGATGCGTGTGAGCTTATCGCCGTCAAGCCGAAACAGCCCATTGGCCGTGCGAACTAGGATGATTCCATTGGCGTCGTAATATCCGTAGACGGCGCCCGTGTCTCGATCCGCCGGTATTCGCGTCAGCTTGTCGTTGTCGAGTCGAAACGCCCCGTTGCTTGCGCCAACAAAAAGGGTGCCCCTGCCGTTGTAAAAACTGCTAACGCCACCGGTGTTCTGATCCGCTGCGATCGCCTTTAACTCATTGCCTTCGAGCCGAAAAAGCCCATTGCTCGCCCCTACAAGGATTGAGCCCTTGGCCTCGTAGAGTTCGTAAATCTCACCGGCGATTCGGCCTACGTCAACCTGGAGCAAGCAAGCGGCTGACAGCAAGTGCGCGGGAAGGATCGTAGCGAACGCTACAATCGCGACCGATATAACAAAACGGTCCGATAACTCTTTGTTTCGGTGAACGATGGATCCCGGCCCCCGCTATGCGTCCACACGCCACGCTAGCAGCGACGTTCCCCTACGTTCAATTCAGGCTTCGGCGCCGCTTGTGGACACGGTGTGGACACGAAATGGGCACCGCCAACCGGCCAACTAGGCCATCGTCAGAAATTGCTTTAATTTGTTGAATTATTTGGAGCCACCAGTCGGATTCGAACCGACGACCTGCTGATTACGAATCAGAGTCGTGTGCTAGATCGCGCCAGAAATCTGTTGCTTGCCGCTTATAACTAGCAGCCGCTACTCGCGTGTCTCAAGGTCGCATAGCTAGGAACAGATCCCGGAGGCGGGTCAAATCTCTGGCGACCGGCCCGAAATGACTGCGGCGCGGTCGCGCGCGTGCATCCGCGAAATTCGAATTTTGGTCACATGAGCCTTTTGAAGCCTTCCCGAGGTAAGCACACGGACGCCGTGATGGGCTGATTCATCCCAACGTTACTGACTGGTCAAGTGTTTTCCGAGTGTTTTCCGCCCGTTTAGGCAGGATTTCCTGCTGTTTGGAGGATTTCGGCGTGTTTTGAGCCGGCATGCAAAGTTGACCGCTTGAACGGCTGGTACTTTGGGCAAAAAACCCGCGCGATGTCCCCGGAGGTGATCGCGAAAGCAACTGCGGCGCTTTCGGGCGCCGCGCGTGCCCCCACGTCGCTCTACTTGCGGTCGACGACGATCGGTTGGCTGCAACCGAACTTCGTGGCTGGCGGCGGCGGTGGTCGAGATTGCGGTGCGGAACGACAGATCAGCCGAACTTTTCATAGAAATCTTCTTTGTGCGTCAAGTTAATCACTGCCCTTTTAAGGGGGTTAAGAATGTGCGCCGCAACCTTGGGAGACTTTTCGCGCCGCTGAGCGCGCTGTACATTGCGAGCGTTCCGGGCGCGATCGGGATCGGTCAATGATCTTGACGCGGGCCGCTCGCCCATTGCATGAGGGCGCCTTCCGAGCGAGGATAGTTCTTCGCCCAAGGGCAAAGCCCACCGGAGGCGCTGGGTGGTAGGGAAGTGGACGACGACAAAGCCGAAGGTGGCGCCAGCCAACCGGAACCGAAAAAGACCCGTCAGGCCCCGCTACGCTTTACGGCGGGCGTCAATGGTGCAGAAGAAAAGGACGATATAGCGGAGCCGGTCGCTTCGCTGTTTGGCGGCGTTGGCCCCGAGGAGATCCCAGAGTTCCGGCGTGCACAGGAGCTCATTCCGGCCTACCAGCTGTTGCACGGCTTGGTCGGGCGCAACGAGCTAGACTTCCTGATCCGCGCCGCCGCGCTTGAGGCCTTGGTCGCCCGCGGACGCGCATCCTTCTCCCAGCACGAACTTAACGAGGTGCTCTACTGGCTGAGCGAGTACGGGAGGGACCGGACGGTGCGGGTGCTACGCGAGGCCGGCTGGCTCGAGTATCGTCCGGGTCCGGGCGACATAATTACCAACGCGGGCCGCTCAGCATATGAGATCCTTCAGCTCCTGCGGCGCAAGCTCGAGAGCGGCGAAATTCTGCCCACCGTGGCCAGCCTCGAGCACGCCATCAGTGTCGGAGCGGACAAGCTCGGGCTACTTGACTCGCTATACCTCAAGTTGACCCAGGATTATGCCGAGATTGACGACGCGCTGGCTTCCCACTCCGAGGTGGTGCTGAAAGCGACAGCCAAGAAGATCGAAGAGGCTCTTGCCCACTCCAGCCACATCAACGCGCTGCTTGACCGGATCCCGAAAGACACGCCGCGCACTTGGCACAGGATCCGAGAGATTCACGACCAACTCTCGCGGCTCCACGGGCGAGTCGCTGAGCTTCACAGCGCGATCACTGAAGTGGGCAGACAGTACTTGCGGCTGACCGCCGGTCTGACCACCCAGCAAATAGTCGAGGCGCTGATGCGCAAGCCGAAGGAACTCCTCGCCCAGGCTGGGCGCGAGGCGCTCCTGCCCGCGCTGACTTCGCCCTCGCTCTTGAACACGGAAGCGGTCGCCTACCGAGCAGCGGCGCATTTTTCGCAAGAGCGGATTCAGACCGAAGCAGTGCGCTGGGAAGAACCGCCCGAGATAACGCATGATTCCCGTGAGCAGGAGGCGAGCCCTCCCGAGGTCGTGGCCCTTCTCGCTGTGCTCACAGCGACCATGGACGGAAAAGACCCGGTCGTCTTCTCGCAGCTAATACCACGTGACGGCAAGACCGAGTCGTTTCTGAGGGCGAGCCTGCTGCCGCTGGTCGGCGGCCAGAGCGCCGGTGAAGGGATAGCTGGCAGGTTCTCCGTGCTCACCCTTGATGTTCACGCCGAGGGCGACGGATGGCCCGACGATCTCAAGGATGGACCGCTCGCCGCCCTGACTCCGGGGACGGTCCGGCCTCTCAGGCTGGACGAGGTTGGAGGCAAAAAGTCATGAACGACAGCGCGGTCGTTTGCGCACGTCTCCTGCGTGAAGGCGCCATCCTTCGCTCTGAGCTTCCCCAGCTCGATTATCCTGAAGTCCGTGCGGAGGTCGAGCGACGGCTAGAACAGGTGGGGCTGGTGCTCGCCGCCAGCGCTTACTCCGAATACGTTGGCCTCCGGCTGGTTCCCGAAGTCACAGCGGACTCTGCGTTCGACGCCGCCTCCAACCTCGGGCTCAATGCGGATCACTGCGCGCTTTTGGTCGTGCTGTGGTCGTACCTGAGCTTGCAGAAGCGCACGGCTACGGAATCGCGCGAGGTGCCGGGGCAGAATGCGCTGTTCGCGCGCGATCGTGCAGAAGCCGCGAAAAAATACGTTCCGAGTGTACGCACCGAGACGATCGCACGCGAGTTCAAGGGTCAATTCGGCTCCTACAGCCACGTCAAGGCCCTGGTCGGTACTCTCCGCAGGCTCAAGTTCATCGGTGGCAATGGCGACATCGTCGAACCCGGGCCGTTGCTGGAACTTGCGATCGACGGGGAACGCATGGTTGCCTTCGTCCAACGCGAACCGCTTGCGGATCTGCTGAAAAAACTCGAGAAAGGCGCCGCCGGTGAAGAGGCGCCCGAGAATCAGGCTGAGCAGAAGGTCCTGGAAGCGCTTCGCGGAGCGGGCCCGGCCGGCTTCCAAATCGGCAAGCTCGGGCACGCGACCGGCATGACCCCTGCCGACCTTGCGAAGATCCTGACGAACCTCAAGGCGCAAGGAAAGGCGCTGCAGATCGGAACCGGCTTCAAGACGCGCTATCGGGCGGAGGAGGAGAACTGAGAATGTTCCGATTCACCGAGCTCACGCTCCAAGACTGGGATTACTTCCAGAATGTTAGGGTCCCGCTCCATGGCGATGTGGTGCTGGTAACCGGGCCCAACGGCTCGGGCAAGACCACCTTTATAGACGCGATTCGTCAGCTCGTCGGAGCGCGCCGGCTCTCCTCCAAACGCCACACCGAGCACTACGTGCGCGATCCAGCGCGCTTCCCGCTGATTCGCGCCGTCGTCTCCAACACTGCGCAAAACGCCAGCGCGCGGCCATTCCTTCATGAGCGAATCACGTCGGACGAGGTCACGCTCGCGTGCGCGCTCGTGACCACTCGCAGCGGTGACCTTGAGCGGCGCTATGCGATCCTTCCGGGCCGCGCCACAGGCGCACAGTTGCAGGAAGTGCTGCTTGAGTCCCGGGGTTTTTATCCGCCCGAACGCTACCAGCGAGCGCTCCAGAACGCCGGGCTCAGCCGCAGCATGCTCCAGGTAATTGCGCTTGAACAGGGCAAGACCAACGCGCTGTTCGAGGTCGCGCCGCGCGAGCTCTTCGAGCGGGTGATTGGCACCCGCGGCGATCGCGAAATTCTGGAACGCTATCGCGACGCGCGCCGGCGCTACGAAGACACTGAAAAGGAGCTGAACCAGCAGATCGCTGCTCTCTGTAGAAGCCAAGTGGAACTCGGCGCCATAAAGCGCGAGGTCGAGCGGCTGAACAGCTGGATAGAGTCGCGTGATCGGGTCGCCCACCTCGAGGCCGTACTTCCCGCCTCGCACCTCCAGGAGAAGCTCCGCCGCAAGCGGGATCTCGGGTCACAGGTAAAGACGCTCCAGAACAAGGAGCGCACAACCCAAAACGAAATCTCCGCGTTAGAGGTGAGACTCGAAGAACTTCGCAGAGTGGAAACTGCGGCCAAGGCCGAAGTGGATTCGGCGGCGGAACAAGAAAAGCAGTCGCAGGCAGCTCGCGAGGCCGCCGTTGAAGCGCGTGCCTGCGCCCAGGCCGAAGTTGCACAGCTCGAGAAGAAACAGCGGGACCTCGAAGTGCTTGGTCCGAGCGAAGGAGATATCGAAGAGCTCGAACGTGCCGCGGAGCAAGCCGATCGCGCGAGGTTCCGCGCCGAGGTAGAGCATGAGCAAGCGGCAGCGCATGTCCAGCAGACAGAGCAGAGAGTCAAGCGGCTTCGGGCCGGCCGCTCTGATTATCCTGATACGGTGGTACAAACTCTTGACGAACTGCGCCAGAGAAACATACCCGTGAAGCTTGTGGCGGAGACCGTGGAAGTAGAAGCGAACAAGCTGGCCGAGGCGACGGAATCGGCGCTGGGCATGGCACGCTACGGTATCTTGGTTGCGGAAGAGCATGCCGCGACTGCAATTGGCGTAGCCCGCGACCTTCGGTTTCCGGGCCCGGTCTACTGGGGGGCCGTGCTCAAGGATAGGACCATGTCAGGGCCGCTCGCGCTAGAACCGGGCGCTCCGGTCTGGCTCGAGTCGTGGCCGCAAACAATCAAGCTCTCCGAAGACGGAAGCTGGCACAACAGCCAAGGTATGTGGGCCACGCCAGTCGAGGATCGCGTGCTCGGCGAATCCGGAAGAAGGACCGCGCTTGAACGGGCTGAGCGGGAACTGGCGGCGGCACGTAATGGTTTGCCCGCTGCCGAGGCCGCGCTTACATTTGCAATCGCGTGCAAGGAAATGGCGCGGGCCTCACTAAGGCGTGAAGAACGCCGGCGCGAGCTGGCCGAGGCGCTCGCGAGCCTTCACGAGGCTCGTTTAACGGCTCATGCTGCTTCGGTAAAAGCGACCGAAGCGGAGCAGCGGCTCACGGGCGCACGCACGCGACTCACAGCCGCGCGGGCCACGCACGAATCGGCAAGCGGTGACCTCAAGGATGTGAACCTCAGGCACTCTAGCGCCGCGGACACGCGGGCGACGATCCGCACCGATCTCGAGTCGAAGCGCGCGGAAGTTGCCGAGGTCGACACCGTGATAGCCGACCTGGACACCTCTGTCCGCCCCGACCTGCGCGCCCGCGCGGAACACGAAGAGCTCACCGCACCGGAGACGGTCGAGCATGATCTCAAGGAAGCGAAGGTCAAGTTCGAGTCCTTAGGTGCACCTCCGGCGGAGACAGTGCGCGACTCGGAGCGAGTGCTGCGCGCTAATGTCGAAGAAGCCGAGCGTTACGTCAAGCAGCGCGAGCGCGAGGCGGAGGCGGCTCAAAGCGAACTTGATGAATGCCGTATCCGCTATCTCGAAGTAGTGAACCAGACGCTAGTTGATTACCGGCGCCGTGTGCGCGAGATCGCCGAGATTGCGGGCGTCGCCTCTGAAGTGGATATTCCGAAACTGGTCAACGACGATCGGCTACTCGACGAGGCAAGGATTGGGGTGTGCTTCGGGTTCGACAACAAAGATCCGGTGCCGCTCGGTGACCCGTCATTCAGCGGTGGCCAGCAAGTGATCGCCGGGCTTATACTCCTCATGGCCATGGCCGAAATCGAAAGCCATGGCTTCTTCATGCTCGATGAGCCTTTCGCACACCTCTCACTGGATCGCATTGACCATGTGGGGCGCTTTCTGCGAAGCACGCGCTCGCAGTTCATTATCACCGCGCCGACCACGCTTGACCGTGCGCAGTTCGACCCCGCTACCGTCGCGATCGTGCTACGGAAAAAACGCGCGGATGAGCGATACGCTCCCACGCCAATCGTTCTCACGGCCCAGCAATGAGCGAGGCTGCCCCGCACGCCTGCCGGTTCAGGCGTCAGCCGCGGTGGTCGCACTGGCGTAACGAACGCGGTCTTCGCGAGCGTCTTCGCTACTGTGTTCCGCACTGCCTAGACTGCGGCCGGGAGCAGCCGGCGCGCCGCATGCGTGCGCCGGATCGCTTCGAACGCGAGGCTTTGGCAACCGGAGCGCCACCCGTGCGTAGCGAACGAACAGCGTGTATCGCGAAGGCCCTTGTACGCGTAGCGGCTCAAGAGCGCAGTTTCAAGAGTCTTCGGAGCACTCTGCGGACGCCTGCGAGCCTGCTCGAAGACGAGCTTGAGCATTTCCTGCGTGCGGGCTGGATAGCGCTGACCTGGAAGCTTGTTGGTACCAAAAGAGTTCTCGAGCGGGTTCGCGTCTGCAATCGCGAAGCGCTTGAAGAATTCGCGCACCCCGGTCTCGCCACAGAGCGGCGCGCCGCACTTGAAACAGCCCGCGAGTCGGTGCGCCGGCTCACGCACCCCGTCGCAGCTGACGTAGCACGCCTGCTCGCGCAGCCCGAAGCCCGGAAGTGGGACCCGCCGTTGCTGAACGCGCTCGCTGCGGTAGCGCGCCACGCGGAAACCGGCGACCAACTTGCGGAACGGGTGTTTTCAACTCATTATCTCGGTTCATCCAAGGCCTTCGCTCAGATACGCCCCAGCGTCGAGAGAATCCTCGGGCAATCCGTCGAAACGCTTGGCCTACGGGAGGGCGCCGCGGCGACGTTCGTTGGCGGCCACGGCCGCTTGCGGATCGAGGGCCAGGAAATCGATCTCGCGGCGCTATATCCCTTCGTCGGCTTTGCACGCGAGACGCTGACGGCAAACATCGCGCTCGAGCTGCCCACCGGCGGCCTTCTTCTGGTCGAGAACTTCACCGTATTTGATGCGTGCTGCCGAGGCGAGGTTGCCGGCACCGATTGCGCCATGGTGGTGTGGACCGCAGGTTATCCGGGACGCGGCGTGCGAAGCCTCGTTGCGCATGCCGCGGACTTAGGTGCGCGAATCCGGATCTGGGCCGACCTCGACCTCGACGGCGTGCGGATCTCGCGCCTCGTGCGGTCGTGGGTGCCAGCAGGAATCGAACCGTTCAGCGACTGTGTTGGAAGTCAACAATGTAGTTGGGCTGCCAGGGCGAGGAGTCTCTGAGGATGGCGTTTAGGGTGACGAGCAGTTTGCGCATGCAGGCGACGAGGGCGAGTTTCTTGGCCTT
>Ga0187784_10005108_pt1 | contig 10626 bp, 13 predicted proteins | sample 1015_SJ02_MP15_2_FD_132964 | JGI IMG/M metagenome (GOLD analysis project Ga0187784, IMG submission 132964) | Tropical peat soil microbial communities from peatlands in Department of Meta, Colombia - 1015_SJ02_MP15_20_MG | ecosystem: Environmental > Terrestrial > Soil > Wetlands > Peat | place... | reverse complement strand
GCTGGCGAGGATGTCCACCCTGGTGTGGGGGTCGCGGGGGTGGGTGTACACCGGCTCGTCTTCCTCCAGCCATTCGCTCATGGCATTCCAGTCGAACCTGACCGCATCGTGCAGCTGCTGGACGGGGCTCGCCGGGTACTTCCGCGCGGCCCGCTCGGCCGTGGCCCCGCCCGGCACCTGCACGGTGAACAGCTCGGCCTGGCCCAGGTGCGAATCCTCGGCCTCGCCCGCCGGGATGAGCTTGGCGGCCACGTCCGCGGACGGCAGGTAGTACGTCGGGTAGTACGGGTGCTCCCAGACCAGGAGCGGAGCGGTGGTGTCGGCCACCAGCTCGCCGGCTAGCAGGATGCGCACTCGCTTGCGACTGTGCTCGACGCGGATGTCGGGCGACGCTTTGACGGCCATGATTCCCTCCCAGTCACGCACCTGGTGGCAACCGCACCGGACGGTCCCCTGTTCCCGCCGATGACCTGCCAGCCCGCGCCCCGGTGCAGCCGGCACGTGGCCGCGGGTAGCGTCAGAGCATGCGACTAGGCGTGCTGGACGTCGGATCGAACACTGTTCACCTGTTGGTCGTCGACGCACACCAGGGCGGGCGGCCGCTGCCGGCCTTTTCTTACAAGGCCGAACTGCGGCTTGGCGAGAACATGGACGCGCAGAACCGGCTGTCCGAGGACTGCTGCCAACGGCTCGTCGACTTCGTGCGCGAGTCGCTGCGGATCGCGGAGGACAAGGGCGTACGCAAGACGCTGGCCTTTGCCACGTCGGCGGTTCGCGACGCCGCCAACGGAGACGACCTGCTGGCGCGGATCGACGCCGAGACCGGCGTCGAGCTCAAGGTGCTGCCGGGCGCCGACGAGGCGCGCCTCACCTTCCTCGCCGCGCGCCGCTGGTTCGGCTGGTCGTCCGGCCGGCTGCTGCTGCTGGATATCGGCGGCGGATCGCTGGAGATAGCCGCCGGCATCGATGAGGAGCCGGACAACGCTGTGTCGCTGCCGCTCGGCGCGGGTCGGCTGACCCGCGACTGGCTGGCCGCCGACCCGCCGTCGGCCGACGAGGTGCGCGCGCTGCGCAGGCACGTTCGCGCCGAGATCGCTACCGCCCTGGGAATCCTGCTCAGGGATGGCCAGCCGAACCACGCCGTGGCCACGTCTAAGACCTTCCGCCAGCTCGCCCGGGTAGCGGGTGCCGCGCCGTCCAGCGATGGCCCGTACGTCAAGCGGGCGCTGAAGCACACCGATGTGCAGGCTCTCGCTGAGCGGCTGCCGCAGCTCACCATCGCGGAACGGCGCGAGCTGCCCGGTGTCTCGCAGGGCCGAGCTGGCCAGCTCGCCGCCGGCGCGATCGTCGCCGATGCCGCGATGGATCTGCTGAGCCTCGCCGACCTGGAGATCTGCCCGTGGGCGCTCCGGGAGGGCGTCATCTTGCGCCAGCTCGACGTGCTGCCCGACTAGCCGAGGCGGGCCTCGGGCGCGCCGACGACGCAGCAGGGGCGCGACTGCGCCAACCGCGACCCTCGCGGGGCCACGCTGGCGCACTCGCGCCCCTTGAGCGGGGTATTCCGCCGGCGGCGAGTCACCCGGGGCGCGTCACCTGGCGAGGGCGGCGGCGAAGCCAGCGGCTGGCACGCCGCAGCCGCGCTGCGCTAGTCGGTGACGATCTTGACCCCGGTGGCCGTGTCGTCCGCCTCCGGCGCGACGCCGGTGGTGCCGCTCGGGCCTGCGGCAGCTCCCGGCCCGGTCGGCCCTGGAGCGGCGGGAGCGGCGGGAGCGGCGGGAGCGACCGACCGCGCTCCCCTGGCCGGGCCGGGATGAGCGCCAGCGGGGCTCGCGGACGCCGGGACCGGGTGGCCAGGCTGCGTCGGCACCGCGGGGCCGGCCTGCCCAGGCGCCGCGGTGCCAGGCTGCGGCCGGGCATCGTGCTGGCCGGGGCCGGGGCGGCCGCCGACGGGGGCGCCCGCCATGCCGGGCCGCTGTGCGGTCGACAGCGCTGGCTGGCCGTCCGGCTGGCCGGCCCCGCCCGCGTGCCTGCCCTCGCCCGGCCCTCCCGCCCGGCCGTTACCCGCGGGCCTGCCCGGCTGGCCTTCGCCGTTGACCGCGCCCGCCACGATCCGCGCGACCTCGTCCTCGAGCGAGCCCCGGTCGGCCTCGCCGGCGACCAGCGTCGTGACGACGTCGCGGATCTCGGTCAGCCGGCGCATGGTCTCGGTGTGCCGGGACATGAGCAGGTTCAGCCGGCGCTCGGCGCCGTCGTGGATCGCGGTGGCGCGCGCGGTCGCCTCGTCGACCTGCTGCTTGGCCTGGCTCTTGGCGGTGGCGACGGCGGTCTCGGCCTGCTTGGTCGCGTCGGAAATGACCTGCTGCGCCTCGGTGACGGCGCTCTTGCGGGTGCTGTCGGCCTCGGCCTTGGCAGTGGCGACGGTGGTCTCGGCCTGCTCCTGCGCCGCGCTCAGCATCCGCTCGGCCTGCTCCTGGGCCTCGGCCCGGCTCCGGTCGGTCTCCGCCTTGGCGTCGGAACGCAGCTTGCTGGTATCGGCCTGCGCGTCTGAGCGCAGCTTGGTGATCTCGTCGTCCGCCTTGGCGCGCTGCGACTTGGCCTCGTCGTCGGCCAGCTTGAGGATCTGCCCGATCCGCTCGCTGATTTCCTCGTGCGGCGGCCGGCCCGAGGACCGCGCGGCCGACAGGTCCAGCTTGAGTCGCTCGATCTCGTCCAGCGCCTGGGACAGCCGATCCTCGAGGTCCCGCCTGCTGTCCTGCAGGCCTCGCGACTCGAGCCTCATCTGGGCGATGGCCTCGTCAACCTGCATCCGGCTGTACCCGCGCCGCTCAAGGGCGAACTGGCCCTCGTGACCGGGCTCGGCGGAGAGGTGGCTGTGCTCGCTCATGTTTCACCCATCACGTCATAGCCGCGGCCGACAGCACCGAGGGCGTCCGGCCGCGGGAGACTGCTCTAGTTGCACCTCTGGCGCGCCCCTGCTCGCGCAGCCGGACGCGCGTAACGTGCTGAGATACCGGGCTTGACTCTGTCCCCAACTCCCCGGTACCGCAACCGAAACGTTGTTTTCTGGTTATTTATCTCGTTTGCCGTGCGAATCGTGGTCATGATGGCGGAAGCCGACTGTCGCTGCGGCTCCGGGGGTCGTGGTGCGACAATCGGCTGGCGCGCCAGGGGCGCGCCCCGCGTCGGGAGATGGTCGCCAGTCGTGCACGCGAAACAGTGGGTCGGGACGCTGGGCGCAGACGCGCCGCTGGTGCACCCGGACGCCTGGGTGGCGCCGGGGGCCGTGGTCGTCGGGCGCGTGACGCTGGGCCGCGCGTCCTCGGTCTGGTACGGATCAGTGCTGCGTGCCGACGACGACGAGATCGTCGTCGGCGTGGAGTGCAATATTCAGGACCTGTGCTGTCTGCACGTGGACCAGGGCGAGCCCGCGGTGCTCGAAGACCGGGTGAGCCTGGGCCACCACGCGACCGTGCACGGCGCGTACATCGAAACCGGCGCGCTGGTCGGCATCGGGGCGATCGTGCTGGGCCGCGCCAGGGTCGGCGCGGGCACGCTGGTCGCCGCCGGGAGCGTGGTCCTGCCGGGCAGCCGGCTGCCAGCCGGCGTGCTGGTAGCGGGCGTCCCGTGCCGCGTGATTCGCGACCTCACCGACGCGGACCGGCAGTCGTTCGCGCAGACGGCCGCGCACTACGTGCAGCGAGCCGGCCGGCATCGCGACGCGACTTGGGCTGAGCCGGGCTAGCGCCCCTCAGACCGAACGCGGTGCCCGCGGCGACGGAGGGGGCGACGGAGAGGCTTGCGGCGCGGGCCGATGCGGCGGCAGCCAGTAGCCATGCTGGCTAGTCCCGGAAATGGCCCTGTTGAGTCATGCGCGCGGCTATCGGTGGCCATTAGCCTGCTTGTTACGGGGAAGTTACACGTTCGGGCCATGAACCAGCTCGGCACCGGGGAGGTGCGCGCGTGCGAGAGGACGTCGACGTCCGTTTCCACGACGTGGTGGCGCTCGAGGAGATCGAGCTCTACACCGAGGTGCTGAGCGCGGTCGCCGCCGCCGACCGTCCGCTGACGACGGAGCAGATCGACGAGGTGCTCGGCCTGCGCGAGCGGGCCGGCGCGGAGGCCGCCGCCTGCTGAGCCGCGCGGTCAGCGGGCCGGCTCGGGGCCGCCGCGGGAGAACATCACGTCGGTAGCGGTGTGAGCAAAGCCAAGCGAGCTGTACAGGCCGATCGCGGCCGTGTTCGTCTCGTCTACGTACAGCATGACCTCGGATAGCCCCGCCCCGCGCAGGTGATTCAGGCCGATCAGGGTCAGCGCCCGGCCGAGCCCGGTGCCCTGCTCGTCGGGGTCGACCCCGATGACATAGACCTCGCCGATCGCGTCCTGGCCGGGCGCGCCTACCGGAGCCGCGTCCGCGACGCGCCCGCCGTCGTGGCTGCCCGGCGCCGTGCCGGATGGCCGACCGTCGTGCACCTTGGTCCAGTGGAAGCCCGCGAGCCGGCCGGCCCGCTCGGCGAGGAAGAACCCGTCCGGGTCGAACCACGGCTCGCGCTCACGCACCTGCAGGTCCGTCCTGGTCCAGCCGCCCTGCTCCGGGTGCCGGGCGAAGGCCCGGCGGTTGAGCGCCAGCCACGCGTCCTCGTCCTGGCCGACCCGGAAGGTGCGGATCGAGATCCCGTCAGGCAGCCGCGGCTCGGCCAGGCTGGTCCGCAGCGACCTGCGCATCTGCCAGAGCGCCCGGGAGCGGTGAAAGCCGACCGCCGCCGCCAGCCTGGCCGCGGCCGGCAGGTCGCCGTGTGCCCACAGCTGCACCCCGGCACCGGCGGCCGAGGTGACGAGCGCCTGGCCCAGCTCCCGGCCGAGCCCGCGCCGGCGCGCGGTAGGCCGGATGACCATCTCACCCGCGGGCCCCTCGACCCGGTCGGTGGGATCCAGGTGCCCGTAGCCGGCGAGCGTGCCCCCGTACCACAGCAGGACGTCGCGCGCCCGTGCGTCGCCGCCGTGCCGCAGGTGCAGCATGACGTGCTCGGACAGCGGGCTGACGCCGTCGGCGTCGGCGGCCGCGGAGACGAGGTCCAGCACCGCGGCCGCTTCGGCCGGCGACAGCTGGCCGGCGGTCTGGATCCGGATCTGGTCGGCGTCGCCGTCCGGCTGGCCAGCGCGACCGGCGTCTGCCGTCATGCCCGCCATCCGTGGCCCGGCTCGGCCGGGCTAGGCCTCGGCATGGGCTACCGACGGCTGTGCGGTTCGGCCGGCCGCGCCCAGGGCCCCGGGTCCGCCGAAGCTCGCCCCGACGGTCCCGCGACCGCTCACCAGCCCGCCGTCGGCCAGCCCCGGGCCCGGCTCGCCCGGCTCGCCCGGCTCTCCCGGACCCGCATCGTCGTCGGCACCCGCGTCCCCGGCGGCCTCGGCGCCTGGCCCGCCGGCCTTCACCGGCACGAACCGGTAACCGACGTTGCGCACGGTGCCGATCAGCGCCTCGTTCTCCGCCCCGAGCTTGGCCCGCAGCCGCCGGACGTGCACGTCGACGGTCCTGGTGCCGCCGAAGTAGTCGTAACCCCAGACCTCCTGCAGCAGCTGAGCCCTGGTGAAGACCCGGCCTGGGTGCTGAGCCAGGAACTTGAGCAGCTCGAATTCCTTGAAGGTCAGGTCCAGCGAGCGGCCGTTCATCCGCGCGGAGTACGTGGCCTCGTTGACGACCAGCCCGCTGGACCGGATCTCGTCCGGGCGCTGCGCGGCTGCCTGCGCCCGCCGTCCGATCGCCAGCCGCAGCCTCGCCTCGACCTCTCCCGGCCCCGCCGTGTGCAGCAGCAGGTCGTCGGCGCCCCAGTCGGCGGACACCGCCGCCCAGCCGCCGTCGCTGACGATCGCGATTACCGGAACCGTGGTCCCGGACGCGCGCAGCGCGAGCAGCACGCGCCTGGCCAGCACGAGGTCACGCCGAGCGTCGACCAGAACGGCATCCGGCGCCGGGCCCGCAAGCACGTGCTCGGCCGCGGCGGGCGCAACCCGCACCGTATGAGGCAGCAGGCTCAGCGACGGCAGGATGTCGGCGGGCGGCTCCCGCCCGCTGGTGAGCACCAAGACGTTGCTCAACAGCCGCACCTCCGGACCCGGCGGCATCCGCCGGTACGCGAAACCCCACGTAACAACACCCGGGTCGTCGTCGTCCAGGGCCGCTATAGGCGAGGATAGCTGACATGGCGATCGTGACCATGCGCTACTGGGCAGCGGCGAAGGACGCTGCCGGGGTGCCCGAGCAGCGGGTGACCGCGGACACCCTCGCTGCGGCGCTGGCGGCGGTCACGGGATCGGCGGACCGCGCCCGGCTGCGAGCCGTCGTCGCCCGGTCCTCATTCCTCATCGACGGGACACCGGTGGGTCGCCAGGCGGCGGATGCGGTCCAGCTTCGCGACGGCAACGTGATCGAGGTACTCCCTCCCTTCGCGGGGGGTTAGGCCGGCCCGGCTGTTACTGGTGGGAAACTTTGCGCCGCCCGATGTGAACCTGCGGGGCACCTGGCACGTACTAACGAATATGGCAGGCCCTGGCAGCGCCGGCGCCGGCAACTCCCGCCCGGCGGCTTCCGACGAGGAGCTTGTCCGCGCGCTCTACGCGGAGCACGCGGGCCCGCTGCTGCGGTACGCGGTCCACCTGATGAGCGGCGACCGGCAGCGCGCCGAGGACATCGTTCAGGAGACCCTGCTGCGGGCCTGGCAGCACCCAGAAGCCATCGCGGATCGGCCGGCCCGGCCGTGGCTGTTCGCCGTTGCGCGTAACCTCGCTATTGACTCGTACCGGGCTCGCCGCGCCCGCCCGCAAGAGGTTGGCGAGGCTGCCCTCGAGGTGCAACCCGCACCCGACGAAGCGGATCGAGCACTGGAATCCTGGGCGGTCGCCGACGCGCTGCTCTCCCTGCAGCCCGAGCACAAACGTGTGCTGCTGGAGACCTACTACCGCGGCAAGTCGGTCGCCGAGGCCGCCGCCGCGCTGGGCGTGCCGCCCGGCACGGTCAAGTCACGCACGTTCTACGCGCTGCGAGCGCTTCGACTGGCCCTGGAGGAGCGGGGGCTCGCGCCATGACGATGAAAGACAGCAACAGCGCCACGTGCCGGGAGATCCGGCAACTGCTGGGCGTCTATGTCGTCGGTGCGATCGATCCGGCCGAGCGCTCGGTCGTGGACGAGCACCTGGCGAGCTGCCAGGGGTGCCGCGACGAGCTAGCCGGGCTCGCCGCCCTGCCCGCCATGCTGAGCCGGGTGCCCGCCCCTGACGTGGAGCGGCTCAGCCTGCCGCCCGGTGAGGCCGGCGACGAGCCGCCACCCGCCGAGCTTTTGACCTCGCTGCTCCGGCAGGTGTCGGTGCGACGCCGCAGCCGGCTCTGGCGAGGCGCCATCACGGTGGCCGCCGCCGCCGCGGTCGCTGCCGCCGGCGCCACCGCAGCCGTCGAACTAGCCCGGCCGGCCGCGCAGTCGACGCACGCGAGCGTGGCGAGCAGCGCCAGCAGCAGCGGCGTGGCCGCGGTGGTCGACTACGCCGGGACGCCGTGGGGCAGCACGACCATGCGGGTGCAGGTCAGCGGCATCCAGCCGGGCACCACGTGCGAGTTCTGGGTCGTCGGCACGAACGGCAAGTCGTACGCGGGCACCTGGACGGTCCAGCCCAGTTACGGGCAGCAGCGGTGGTACCCGGCTGCGTCGCAGGCGGCGCCCGGGTCGGTGCACGACTTCCAGATCACGGCGAGCGGCAAGGTGCTGCTGACGATTCCGGCCGGCTGAGCCGGGAATGCCGCGGCCGGGCCGCGCGCTAATAGCGGCGTGTCTGAAGGATTCGTCGCGCTGCTGGCCGCGATTTTCGTCGCGATCGGCGGCGGCGCCGCCTGGCGGCTGACCTACGGCCGGATGCGCGTGCCACGAGGCCGTGTTCGTGGCGACGAGAAAGAGGGGAACGGGCTCGTAGGGGTTTCGGCCGCTGCCGCCCGCTCGCCCGCGGGGTCGTCGCGGCTGACCAGCGAGCAGCTCGGCCAGTCCCTCGGTGAGCGGGCGACCCTGGTGCAGTTCTCGACGGCGTTCTGCGCGCCGTGCCGCGCGACCCGGCGGATCCTGGCGGACGTGGCCGGGATGACCGACGGCGTCGCGCACGTGGAGATCGACGCCGAGTCCCGGCTCGATCTGGTTCGCGAGCTCAACGTGCTGCGGACGCCGACGGTGCTGATCCTGGCGGCGGACGGCAGCATCGTGCGGCGGGCCAGCGGCCAGCCCCGGAAGCCGGATGTCATCGCGGCGATCGGTGCCGCGGTGGGGTTGCCATGACCCCGCGAATATCCCTATATAATAGATCGACAAAACAGATAGTGACAGGGGCGGCGTCCCCGCATACCATCGGCTACGTGCCTGCACAGATGCGCAGCGGTGGCCGGGCTCGGCGCCCCGAGGTCGCGTTGACCAAGCGCCGCGCGGTGGACTTCTGCCGCGTTGCCACGGCCATCTGTCCGGCTGCGCCGCAGCGCACGCGCTGAACCGGCGGCCGTCGGTACGGCCGCGGCGAGCGCAGGCGGGGGGCCGGCGATCGGCCGCGGGGCCGGGTCAGCCCGTTCCCTTACCCGCCGGAGCCGGGACGAGGCGCGGCCATCACCTCAGCCTCAGGTCCAGCCGTCACGAGCACAGGGAGAGCCGCAGTGCAGATCGACCCCCGAGGGCCACGATTCGGCGCCCTCATCACCATGGCGATGTTCACGGCGGCGCTGATCACCGGCAACGTCTGGGTGCTCACCGCCCAGGCGGTGATGTTCGCCGCGGGCACGTTCCTCGGCCTGGCCAGGTCCCCGTACGGGCTGCTGTACCGATGGCTGGTCAGGCCCAGGCTCGGCCCGCCAGCCGAGCTCGAGGCGGCGGCGCCGCCGCGGTTCGCTCAGGCAATCGGCCTGGTGATCACTGTCATCGCCATCGTCGGGTATGCCACCGGCGTGACGCCGCTCGGCATGGCCGCCGCCGCTGCCGGGCTGGTCGCGGCCGTGCTCAACGGGGTATTCGGGCTCTGCCTGGGCTGCGAGCTGTACCTGCTGATCAGGCGCACGTGGCCAGCGGGCGCAGCCGCTCGGACATAACGGACAAACATCCATAACGAGAGGCCTGGCTCACCGCGAGCCCGGCCCGCACTCAAGGAGGAATGCGAGCATGAGCCGTTCCGACGTCCTCGTGGACGCTGACTGGGTCGAGGCAAACCGCGACGATCCCGGCGTCGTGCTGGTGGAGGTGGACGAGGACACCAGCGCGTACGACAAGGGTCACATCCGGGGCGCCGTCAAGATCGACTGGAAGAAGGACCTGCAGGATCCGGTGCGCAGGGACTTCGTCGACCGGGCCGGCTTCGAGAAGCTGCTGTCCGAGCGCGGCATTTCCAACGACGACACGGTGATCTTGTACGGCGGCAACAACAACTGGTTCGCCGCATATGCGTACTGGTACTTCCGGCTCTACGGGCACCGGAACGTCAAGCTGCTCGACGGCGGCCGGAAGAAGTGGGAACTGGAGTCGCGTGAGCTGGTTACCGACGTGCCGCGGCGCCCGGCCACCAGCTACAAGGCACAGGAGCAGGACACCGCCATCCGCGCCTTCCGGGACGAGGTCGTGGCCGCCATCGGCAACCTCAACCTCGTCGACGTGCGGTCGCCCGATGAGTTCGCCGGGCGCCTGCTGGCGCCCGCGCACCTGCCGCAGGAGCAGGCGCAGCGGGGCGGGCACGTGCCCACCGCCAAGAACGTGCCCTGGTCCAAGGCCGCGGAGGACGACGGCACGTTCAAGTCCGACGACGCACTGCGGACGCTCTACGGCGAGGCCGGGGTCGACTTCGGCCGGGACACGATCGCGTACTGCCGGATCGGCGAGCGCTCGGCGCACACCTGGTTCGTGCTGCACGAACTGCTCGGCCAGCCCAACGTCAAGAACTACGACGGCTCGTGGACGGAGTACGGCTCGCTCGTCGGGGTGCCGATCACTGTCGGTGACGCGTCCTAATGGGGGTCGAAGAGACCGCCGCCCCGTCGGCGCAGGCGGCCGCCGGCGGGTGCGGGGCACCCGCGGGCGGCGCGGCCATTTCCGGCGCCGGTAACCAGGCAATCGTCCAGGGCAAGGTCACCAGGGCCGGCGCCCCGGTGCAGGTCGGGTACGCGCGGCTGCTGAACGTCGGCGGGGACTTCGTCGCCGAGGTCCCGCTGGGTGAGGATGGCGGCTTCCGGTTTTTCGCCGCGCCGGGCGACTGGACGCTGCGGGTGCTCGCCCCCGGCGGGATTCGCACCGACCGGGCCGTCACCGCCGCAACCGGCGAGATCAGGGAGTTCGAGATAGTCATCTAGCCGGCGCCGCGTCGGCATTGGCGGCCGTGCGGCCGGGTGTTGCCCGGCCGCACGGCCGCTTATACAACTTGCCCAAGGTCGGACGCCTGTGCGTCCTCTGGTGTTCAGCTTCGGTTAACCTCTCGCCCCTACAAAGGACAGGGCCGGTCGGCGGGCGCTTGGGCTCATGGCCGAGTTCGGCCGGACCGCGCCCGGCCTGGACATCCAACCGTGAGGGGCAAGTCAGCGGAATGTCAACCCAGTCTGATCCGGCGCTGCCCGGAGACGGTTATACG
>Ga0187784_10005107_pt1 | contig 10626 bp, 10 predicted proteins | sample 1015_SJ02_MP15_2_FD_132964 | JGI IMG/M metagenome (GOLD analysis project Ga0187784, IMG submission 132964) | Tropical peat soil microbial communities from peatlands in Department of Meta, Colombia - 1015_SJ02_MP15_20_MG | ecosystem: Environmental > Terrestrial > Soil > Wetlands > Peat | place... | reverse complement strand
TGGCCTTGATTACAAATTCGGGGCATCTCTTGGACAATGAGGCTGCATTCCGAGGATATCAAAACCGGTTCGTAGACTCGCAGAATATCTTGGTGGAATTGTGAAAGCGGTGACGACTCGCCAGGAAGATGGATTGGCCACCGGTGTCAGGTATAGAAGATGGCCCAAGAACAAACGATATCCAGGAGAGATCATCGTCTTTATAGATACACAGGATTGTGTTTCTCGGTCTTGCCCAGTTTGTGGGAAAAACGGGAGGATTTCAGGTTGGAGGAGCACTGTGGGACTGGTCGGTGAGTGGTTGAGGAATAAAGCCCCGATTCTTCCTTTGAAATATCCCATCCTTCCCGATAGATTTTGTCAATTAGCTGAAATCATTAGACTTTTTGACTATCAAGAGGGCCGTGTTTAGACGTTAAGGCTAAAATGGAGGGAAAGGGAGAAGAAGGGAAAGGTGGACCCTTGAGTTCCTGAAGTCAACGAAACGTCAAATCTCCCTTTTGATGCAGATTTCAATCCGATATCTTCAGTTTGGGAAAGGTGAATGAAGTGGCAAGATATCTGGCCATTGGTGGTAGGAACTTCTCAACCATATGGCGCGTTACTTACTGTATTGATCTCACCCTTATTCCACCCTTTCTTGCCGGAGGGCATAAGGAAAATAAGAGGAATACTAAATAGAAGCCCCAGACCAAAAGAGATGAAGGTAATTTTAAAGCCATTGGCAGGGGTAGAACTCAAATGCAGAATAACTGTAATTAATGAAACTCCGAAAGCTCCTCCAACAAATCTGAACATTCCTCGAAGCCCCGTAATCGTAGCCACTCTTTCGGGCATCAGCTCAATGCACGCATTATTCGAAGCTGGCAGAGTAATCCCGATACCGATTCCGGTCATCATCATCAGGATTGCAAGGAGTTGAACAACTCCTAAATGGTTACCTATCATTCCGAGTAACTGAAATCCCTGGTCTCCCAGAAGGACCGTGGAAAGGGAAATTATAATCAAACCAAGCACCATAGGCCACCGATAACCCCATCGCCTAAGCAAAAAGCTGGTTACAGTTGAGGTCGGAATTACTCCGAGAGAGCGAGGAGTTAATATCATGCCACTAGCCAAGGTCGATAACTTGTGTACCGATGTGGCATAAAGTGGAACAAAAGCAAAGATTCCGAAAGCTCCCGCACCAATCATCATGTTAGAAAGATTTGCTGCCAGAAAAGGCTTTGATCTTAGCAACGTTACATCCAAGATTGGGTTGGAATGTCTTGTCTCTTGACGAAAAAATAGGTAAAGGAAGGATAAACTCACCACTAAAAAGGCGGTCGTTAAAAGAAGGGATGAGATAGAGAGGTTCTCAGCAATGAGATTCAAACCAAACATCAGGAATAGTACTGCTCCAAAGAAAAGAGAAGCTCCTGCGAAGTCTATACGAGGCCGAAAAATAACTTCCGAGTCTTCAAGTAAAATCAAAATAAAGGCTATCAGAACAATGCCAATGGGCAAATTGATATAAAAAATATATCGCCAGGAATATCGACTCACAATCCACCCTCCTAAATTGGGACCAATAATACCTCCTATGGGAAAGATACTCGTAAACAGGCCAATGGCTCTCTCCCGGTTCTCAGGAAATTGATCACTCACGATGCCTGCCGCCGTCGGGAGGAAACTCGCTCCTCCAATGCCTTGAAGAAACCGAAATACCACCAAAAGGTAAATATTGGGCGCAAGGCCGCAGGTAAAGGAACTGGCCGTAAAAAGGATCAGAGAAATCAGAAAGACCTTTTTACGGCCAAAGCTGTCGCTCAGGTTCCCCATCAATGGCATAACGCTGGTGACAGCAATTAAGTAAATTGAAATCGTCCACGCTGCCCAGAGGACATTCGTGCCAAAGTCCTTTATAAAGCTCGGGAAGGCCACTGCCACCACCGTACTGTCAATGGAGTACATGAGAAGGCCTAATCCGGCAGCAACGAAAATGAGGTAACGACGCATTTTAAAAGCGATCTCAAAAAGGTCAAAAAAATGTGCAACCACCTGAATTATAATTGGAGGTCACCGGATTGTCCAAACGGAGTCAAGAAAAATTTGTTTTTAGTCCCACTGGTAAATAATGCAGAGGCAATGTGAGGCTGGGAGAGAACCGCCCCGATGCAGAAGCAGTTATCTTTTTAAATGCACGAGAAGGATTGGTGTTTCAGCCTGGGTTAAGGCTTTGTGAGCAACACTCCCCAAGACCCATCGGATAATTCCAGAATGACCATGGGTGCACATCATCGGCCAAACGTTTTGCGTGGACAGGGTGGACGATCAGCTAATGGGTAGAAAGACGGAGTGATCCCGACAGTGATGCTAAAGGGACTTGTTGATAAATTTGATCAGGCGGTTCTTGGCAGAGAAGAGATGGTTTCTCATCAGCTGCTCTGCTCTGACAGCGTTCCTCGCTTTGATTGCCTCCAATATCTTTCTGTGTTCTCTCACCCCTGCCGCCATTTGCCCGGGACTGAACAGGCACTGTAGATTGAGACATCTTATTTTGAACATGAAATTATCGGCGATCTTTATCAGATGGTCGTTTTCGGTCAACGCGATAAGAAAGGAGTGTAACTCATTGTTCAGTTCAAAAAACTGAGTCGGCTTATGAACGGCTTCTACCTTGTCAACGAGGGCCTCTATTCTCTTCAGTTGCAGGTTCGTCAAAAAGGGAGTAATGACCCTGACCGCCAGCCCCTCCAAAACACTCATCAGATCATAAATGTGCTCAATGTCCTTTTGGGAAAATTCGGCAACCCGAGCGCCGACATTAGGAATGATCTCGACAAATCCATCCTGTTCAAGCTGTCTCAACGCCTCTCTGATCTTTCCTCTCGTCACGCCCAGGATATTGGAGAGGTGAATCTCCACGAGTCTTTGGCCGGGCTTAAACGCACCGCCGGCGATCTCGGCTTTGAGATTCTCCACAATCTTCTGGCGCTCTACAGAATTTTTTATTGGGATATCTCTTTTCATTTTGGTCTTCTCACGAACCGAATTATACACAAGATGAGGTTGTCTGTCAAGAAAAGACTGTTTACAATAGCCAGATCATTGTCAAATATATCGAAAAAATTATTGACAATATTATCCGGGTATGGTATGAAGCCAGCTGGTACTATGCGTCGATAAGCGTGCGGGCGACTTTAAAAAAGCGGGACGGTAGATTTTGGGCGGCGACCATAAGGCATGGTTCTATTTTCGATCATGAGGAGAATCGTATGAGAGAGATCACCTATGTCGAAGCGATTAATGAGGCGTTAATGGAAGAGATGGCGCGGGATGAGAAAGTTTTCATTATGGGGGAAGATGTCGGGAGAGGCTATGGAGGAGGTATATTTACGGCGACCCGGGGGCTGCTTGATAAGTATGGACCCGAGAGGGTGATCGATACGCCCATTTCAGAGTCAGCAATAGCCGGATGTGCCATTGGAGCTGCTTTAGTCGGATTTCGCCCGATCGGCGAGTTCATGTTTTCCGATTTTCTGACAATCGCCATGGATCAAATCGTGAACCTTGCCGCGAAAATGCGCTGGTCTCTCGGCGGTAAGATCGGTGTCCCCATTGTCTACCGAGCCGCCTACGGGGCGGGGGTGGGTGCTGCTCTCCAGCATTCCCAAGCGTTTGAAGCCTGGTTCGCCCATGTCCCCGGACTAAAAGTCGTGTTACCCTCAACGCCGGCAGATGCCAAGGGTCTTCTCAAAGCCGCCATCAGAGATGACGACCCGGTCATTTTTTTGGAGCACAAATTTCTTTATAGAAGACTGAAGGGGCCTGTCCCTACGGGAGATTATATCGTTCCAATCGGTAAAGGAGACATCAAGCGAGAAGGAAAGGATATCACGATTATTGCTTACTCCGCGATGGTACAGCGCGCGTTGGAAGTGGCAGATATTCTGGATCAACGCGGAATCAGTGCGGAAGTGGTGGATCCAAGAACCCTTTTGCCTCTCGATGAAGAAATCATTCTGAAATCGGTTGAAAAAACGGGAAAAGCGGTCATCATCCATGAGGCTCCGATGTTTGGGGGATTCGGAGGAGAGATCGCCGCTCTCCTGGCAGACAAAGGGTTTAACTATCTAGATGGTCCAGTTAAGAGAGTCGGGGGATTATTCTGTCCCATCCCCTATTCGCCTGCTATGGAGCAACTATACTTGCCGAATGTGGATCGAATCCTACAGGCTGTCCGAGACCTCATTGACTTTTAGGAGGCAAGAGGAATGTTATATGAGATAAAAGTTCCAGAGGCTGGTTTCAGCATTACGGAAGGGACGGTTGTCGAGTGGCATAAAAACGTTGGAGAAGAGGTGCAAGATGGGGAGCCCGTTGTCTCTGTCGAAACCGATAAGATCGTGATAGAAATCCCGGCACTGTGCACAGGGGTTCTTATCGAAATAAAGCATGAAGTTGGGGAGACCGTTCCGATCGGCACCGTTTTGGGTGTGATACGGGCAGAGGGAGAAGAAAGGGCTATTCAGACTAAAGAAAGGAGAGAACGAATTCCGATGGAGGAAGAGCCTTCTGCGACCATGGCAAGAGCAACAGACCCGGGGAAAGAGCGGAGGAATGTCTCTCCATTAGCGAGGGAGATCGCAAGGCGTGAAGGGATCGATCTTTCCAAGATTTCTGTTGGGACTGGACCCGGAGGAAGGATCGTCAAAGAAGATGTCTTACACCTCATTCAAAAGAAAGAAACTACGGAACCCGAAACAAGGCAGGTGCCAGCGAGAATCGAGGCCCAGGAAAAGGTGAAGTTTACGGGTTGGAGAAAGGTGATCGCAGATCGGATGCTTTCGAGCGCGAGGAATGTTCCGCAGGCCAGCACCATCATGGAAATGGATGTCACTGAAATCGCCAGGCTAATTGCCTCTGCCAAAGGGGGACCGGATCAGGTTCGACTGACCTATCTCCCCTTCCTCATGAAGGCGATTCAGGTGAGCCTTCCTGTGGCACCGGAGATTAACGCCTACTGTTATGACGACGGATTTATCGTGCAGCGCGAGCTCAACATCGGCGTAGCCGTGGACCTGGGGGAGAAGTTAATTGTTCCGGTCGTGAAGAGGGTTACGGAAAAATCGATTCTGGAATTGGCGGAAGAAGTTCGTAATCTGGCGGAAAAGGCTCGTGCTGAAAAGCTGGAAGCGAAAGACGTCGAAGGGGGGACGATGACCCTTACCAATCTCGGGCCTTTTGGGGCCTACGCAGCCGTGCCGCTCATCCTCCAGCCACAGACAACAATTATCGGCATCGGGGCGGCTCTGGAGAAACCCTCCGTGGTGAACGGATCAATTGAAATCAGAACAAAAATGATGGTTACCGGTGTGTTTGATCACCGGGTGATTAATGGAGCCTCTGGTGCAAGATTTCTCAGGGAAGTGAAAATTCGCCTCGAAGACCCGAAGGCGCTGATACTGAAGATGCGTTAAATACCCTACACCCCACCTTCCCTCTCAAGAACGTGAGGGCGAGAGCGTGGGTGAAATCATTTTGGGAGGAGATGGAATGAAGCTTTCGGAGAAGGATTTAAAACAGATGCTTTACTGGATGGTTGTGAGTAGGAGATTCGAGGAGCGCAAAGTGGTTCTGCACCGTCAGGGTATTATACGCGGTTTTCTTCATCCTAGTCTTGGCCAGGAAGCTGCCCTCGTGGGAGCGTGCTACGATCTTGAGGACAGGGATTACATCACGCTTTCACACCGCGGAAAAGAGCCTGAACTGATGAAGGGCTGGAGCATGAAAGACATGCTAGCAGGGCAGATGTGCAAGAAGGAGAGCTATGGAGGAGGAAGGACTCCGGACGGCTCCCACATGTATGGGGATCTGGCCAAAGGGATCATTCCTTCCCCTGGCGTGATTGGTTCAGTCATTCCTCTTGCTACGGGAGTGGGTCTTGGTCTGAAGATGAAGAAAACAGGGGGCGTGGTAGTTACTATTTTTGGTGACGGAGCCACGAACCGGGGTGACTTTCATGAAGGGATCAACCTGGCTGCAGCGCTCCGGTTGCCCGTAATCTTCCTTCTCGCCAACAATGGATGGGCCATCTCCGTCCCCATTCATAAGGCGACAGGCGGGATCACCCAGCTCTCCGTACGAGCAGCCGCCTATGGAATACCCGGAGTCACTGTGGACGGAAACGATATTCTCAAAGTTCATGAAGAGGCGAATAAGGCGATCAAAAGGGCAAGATCCGGAGAGGGTCCTACCTTACTGGAATGTCTGATTCACAGATGGACACCCCACGGAATGAGCGATCCGGACAACTACCGGACCGAGGAAGAGAAGAAAGAAGGAGAAGCAAAGGACCCCATCCCTCGATTCAAGAAGCTCTTGATTTCTAAGGGACAGCTCACCGAGAAAGGGTACAATGAAATCGAACAACGCGCAATAGAAGAAGTCGAAGACGCGATTCATTTCGCTCAAAAGGAATGCACGGACATCGATCCGGATTACATTGATGTATCAAGAGGTGTTTATGCCGGCGATTAAGACGATCCATCACACAGCCTTCACGGTCAGCAACCTGGAAAGATCGATTTCTTTCTACCGGGATATCCTGGGAATGAGGGTTCTCTGGGACTCGGTTCAGGCAGGCGTGGCCTATAAAGGGCTGGTATGTGATCAGATTACGGGTTGTCCCGGGACAGAGCAGCATCTCGTCTATCTTGGTATTGGTGAAGGAATTTTGGAGCTGGTTGAGTATAGTCCGACAGGAAAGCCGTTAAGAGATCACAAGGCAAGCGATGTTGGGGCAACCCATGTTTGCTTCAAGACAGATGATGCGCAGGCCCTTTACGAAAAGCTTCTGGCGAACAACGTGACGGTCCACTGTCCACCTCAGAATAGGGGTGAACTCTCGGTTTTTTACTTCCGGGATCCGGACGGGATCATTCTTGAAGCCATCGAGGGAAAGACAAGGGTTTAGCAAATAAGATCGGGATAAGGACGGGAGAAGTAAAAACAATTATTCTTTCAAAGAGGCTTACGTATGAGGTTGAAGGATCGCGTAGCAATTGTGACGGGTGGAGGGGGAGGCATTGGTGAAGGGATTTGTCTTAGCATGGGCCGAGAAGGTGCTCATGTGGTTGTAAGTGATCAGAACCAACTCTTGGCGGAGAAAGTCGCTGGGGAGATCTCGAAACTGGGAAGGAAGGCTTTGGCCATCCAAACCAATGTTCGCATGGCAAAAGATTGTAAAGATCTGATTGATTTAAGTTTAAAAGAAATGGGGCAAATTGATATTCTGGTTTGCTCTGCGGGGATACCCGGCTACTCTAACAAGTCCATTACCGAAGGGATGACCCGGATTGAAAACATCTCTGAGGATGATTGGGATTCGGTGATTGAAACGAACCTGAAGGGGGTATTCTTATGTAACCGAGCCATCATACCCTACTTTAAGGAGCGGAAAAAAGGGAAGATCATTAATATTGCCTCTATCGCCGGGCGGAGAGGCTCAGATTGGATTCCCCACTACTCTGCGAGCAAGGCAGGTGTGATCATTTTTAGCCAAGTCGTGGCCACTCAACTGGCACGTTATAACATCAATGTGAACACGATCTGTCCTGGGCTTGTCTGGACCGCCATGTCTATCACCCAAGGAAAGATACTCGCGGCGGAATATCCGCAGTTTAGAGGGATGGACCCCACCGAGGTTTTCAATGAAAACGTCAGGACTAGGGTCCTTCTTGGGAGACCTCAAACTCCGGAGTCGATCGGTGATGCGGCCGTATTTCTTGCCTCTGATGAATCTCAAGATATTACAGGTCAAGCCCTCAATGTAGACGGTGGAATAATCTTCAATTAAAAACCAGAAAACCATTCAGGGAAGGGGCATAGACCATCGGGCGAGAGATAGTTGCATAACCTTCGAAGGGTTGTTCCAGTGCTTTTTGATGCGCCATGCAGTATGGAAGGAAAAGGAAGGGGAACAATGGGAAAACTGGACAAAAAGGTGGCAATCATTACGGGGGGAGCAAGAGGAATCGGAAGGCAAATCGCGGTAACCTTCGCTAGAGAGGGAGCAGATATCATTATCGCGGACGTGCTCGAGATGGAGCCCGTTGCCCGTGAAATCGAAGAAATGGGCCGACAGGCTATAACGGTGAAAACCGATATTTCAAAGAAGGAAGAAGTGGCAAATCTCGTCGAAAAGACGATCGCTCACTTCGGCCAAGTAGACATCTTGGTAAATAATGCTGGCGTCACCAGACGCGCCACCCTCCTTGAAATGACAGAAGAGGATTGGAACCGTGTTTTGGATGTAAACCTCAAAGGAATATTTCTCTGCACCCAAGCTGTAGCCAAACACATGGTTGATCGAAGGTACGGGAAAATTGTAAATCTCGCCTCAATTGCCGGACTCGTTGGAGCATCCCTTCCATGGATTGCTGTGAATTATGCAGTTTCAAAAGCCGGGGTCATACGGCTCACCAAAAGCTGCTCAAAAGAACTTGGACCTTACGGGATCAATGTCAATGCCATTGCCCCTGGACTCGTTCTTACGGAAATACATTTCACGTCGAGATCGGCAGAGGAGGCCCAGGGCTTCAGGGACGAAGAAGTAAAAGCGATGCCGATGGGGAGAGCAGGAACTCCTCAGGACATTGCCAACATAGCATTGTTCCTGTCTTCCGACGATGCTTCTTTGATTACTGGCCAGACGATTGTCGCAGACGGGGGGCGGTCGTAAGAGGAAATATATCAGCCTTGGCAGATAGGGTTTTCGACTGTGAATTTCCCACTTGAGATTTATCTGATCCAGGCAACCCATGGTATTGTCTACGGGATGCTCCTTTTCCTGGTTGCTTCGGGCCTTACGCTTGTATTCGGGATGATGGGCATTTTGAACTTGGCCCATGCGTCGTTCTATATGCTCGGTGCTTATCTTGCCTACACCGCCTTTCGCTATATCGGAAACTTCTGGCTAAGCTTGCTTCTCTCCCCTCTCATTGTCGCTATGCTGGGAATAATGATAGAACGTTTTCTGCTCCGTAAGACCTATAAGGTCGGCCATACCGCGCAGCTACTCCTGACGTTCGGACTCTTTTTCGTTGTGGGTGAGTTGGTTCGAATGATCTGGGGAACCGTGCCTCTTTCGGTTCCCGTCCCCCGACTTCTTTCTGGAGAAATCCCCTTTTTCGGGAATACGTACCCAATGTATCGTGTATTTATCCTCGGGTTTGCTTTTTTGCTCCTTGTCGGAATGGCCCTGCTGTTGATGCGAACCCGGATCGGCATCCTCATACGCGCTGCAGTATCGGATGCAGAAATGGTGGAAGCCCTCGGGACCAACGTTCCGCTAGTTTTTATGGGAGTCTTCGGGGGAGGCGCAGCCTTAGCGGCGATCGCAGGTGTAATTGCCGCGCCATTTCTCAGTATCTATCTCAATATGGGCAGTGACGCGCTCCTAGACTGCTTCGTTGTCATTGTTGTGGGCGGGTTCGGAAGCCTGCCGGGGGCGCTTGTCGCCTCTCTGATGATCGGCGAACTCCAATCCTTCGGAGTCCTTTGGATCCCACGCCTGGCATTGGTGTTCCAATTCCTGCTCATGGCTGTCGTCCTGATTATCAAGCCGACAGGCCTTTTTGGAGAAAAAGAATGAGCCGCCACAGAGCTTTTCAACTCGCTTCCGGAATCGGAGTCGGCGTTTTCCTCCTGCTTGTCCCCTTTCTTCTCCCGGAAATAAAAATTCATTTGGCGATCGAAACCCTGATTTATTCGTTGTTCGCGATCAGTTTCAATGTTCTATTCGGATACGGGGGAATGCTTCCCTTCGGGCACGCGGGGCTCTTCGGGGCTGGTGCCTATGCCACCGCCTTGATCGTTCGATATTATCCAGCGACGCCTTTGTTCCTAATCCTTCTCGCGACGGCTTTTTTCGGTTTTTTAGTTGCCTTTTGTATCGGATTTTTCTGCGTCCGGTTAAAGGGCCCTTCGTTTTCTCTCTGCTCGCTCGCCTTCCAGATGTTTCTTTTCGCGGTGGCTCTGAAATGGAGGACGGTAACGTCTGGTGACGACGGGATGGGAATCACACGGCCCGACCTGCACCTGCCTTTCGTGGGTGAGATTTCGATGAGGACCGTGCCGCATGTTTACTACCTTACGCTTTTCGTCGTGGCGCTTGGGATTTTCTGCTGCTATCTCTTTCTCAAAACGCCTCTCGGGAATTCGATCGTGTGTGTTCGGGAACGAGAGACGAGAGCTTCGTTTCTCGGCTATAATGTTTTTATCACAAAACTCGCGGCGTTTCTCGTTTCCGGGATTCTTGCCAGCCTAGCTGGTGGGCTCTTTGCGCTTTTTCAGGAATTCGTTGGCACTTCTTTTATTGATCTGAGCATGGGGATGTCAGTCGTGATCATGGCGGTTATCGGAGGCCCAGCCCACTTTCTGGGCCCGGTTCTAGGTGCGGCCTTCTATGTCGTTCTGCAAGACTGGCTATCGAGTCTGACCGGCTATTGGATGATCGTCATGGGGATTCTTTTTGTGATAATCATTTTGTACTTGGAAGGGGGTTTGATCGGCCTCGCCCAAAAAGCGAGAATGCGGGTCTGGACAAGGTGGTCGGAGAAAGCAGGTCAATGAGAAAAATAC
>Ga0187784_10005105_pt1 | contig 10628 bp, 13 predicted proteins | sample 1015_SJ02_MP15_2_FD_132964 | JGI IMG/M metagenome (GOLD analysis project Ga0187784, IMG submission 132964) | Tropical peat soil microbial communities from peatlands in Department of Meta, Colombia - 1015_SJ02_MP15_20_MG | ecosystem: Environmental > Terrestrial > Soil > Wetlands > Peat | place... | reverse complement strand
TTCGTTCTGGATAATCTTCTTATGTCCTCTTTCGTGAGGTTCGCTAGGTTACCATACTTCTTTTGAATTCTCTTGATCTGCTCGTCGGAATAATCGAAAGCAACTAGGAAGTTTCGGTTCACGAGTTCGAGATTCTCCTGCTCCATCACTTCAGCGCTTTTTAGCCCGGTCGGGTTCGAGACAATGTTGAGGTATGGTTCGACCTTTTGATACTCTTGTCTGTAGAAGCCAAAAGAGAATGCTTGGGTGCTCATGCAGCTTTCAAGCAACGCGCTTACGCTCGCTGGTTTCTCATTTACGGCATTGGTGTTCACCCTTGGCTTTCTAGGAAAGTCTGTGCCGATGTCAGTGACTAGCGGTCTCCTGCTTTGCACAATCACTTTCGCCGTGGCGGGAGAAATGGCACGGACATCGTATAGTTTTGAGGAGTACGTCGTTTCAGAAAGCCTGTATTTCATTTCCTTGGTTTTGCTCTTCTACGTTTTCATAACGCTGACCTATGAATCGCTGGACGGCTTTGGAGTCATCCCGATAGTCGCTGCGATTGCAGGTCTTCTATACGTAATCTGGCGAACCTTCGCTAACTTCAGGTTACTGAGAAGACCCTGAAATTGGCGAGCGAGTAATTATGCGTTATGAGATCATGGCAGTCTCTAGGACTTTTGCGAGAGAAAATTCCTTCTCTCACGGTCGTGAATATTACTTGACGGCTTTTCCGGTCTGGTACCCATGAAGAAAGGCAGCATTGTGCGCTTAGGCTGGCTACTGGTAGGTATCCTCATACTGCTGCTTTTCATTGATTATATGGGAGCAAATGGGTTACTCCTCGTTCTGTCGCGAGTCAGTTTAATCGGTGTTGTTGTGCTGGTCTTCGTGGAGCTTGTAGGTTTTCTGATGTATGGAACTACATGGTACGTGCTGATTCGAAGCTCTGGCCACCGTATCAAATTCGGCATGTGTCAGACGATTACTTTCGCCAGTGTCTTCATCAGTTTCCTGACCTCAAGCGGCTTCATTCTAGAGTCTATGCGGGTTGTTTTGGGATCCAAGGAAGCTGAGATGCATAGTGGAGAGTCTGCTTCAACCGTCATCCTCCATCGGGTGATCTACATCATCACCGTGTTGCTAAGCACCGTGACGGCAATGCTTGTGCTATCCTTTAGAGGATGGTTGCCGCGGGCTGAGGCGGTTGAACTCGAATTTGCCTCGGGACTACTGATCGTCATTATTTTGGTAGGCGTTTTTCTGTCTCTTTCGTCTCGCTTCATTAAGCCCCTTCAGTCAGTAACGACCCGAATCGTGCGCCCAATCACGGATCACATTAAACGCCTGCAGGAACAAGACGTTAGCTGGAGTGTTGAACGATTCCTAACCGATTATGAGAACACATTCAGGAGACTGATAGCGAACCGACGCGGCATGGTGGTTACCTTCCTCTCGAGTAGCGGGGATTGGAGTTGTTCAATAATCCTACTCTGGGGTATACTCGCTGCCTTGGGACATGTCTCGTCGGTATGGATAGCTGTCATCGCAATGGCGGTTGGTGAAATGGTTGAGATGATTCCAATTCCGATTCCAGGGATGCTCGGAATCTACGAAACTAGCCTATCAGCCACTCTCATCACGCTTGGCGTTCCGGGGGCTATATCAGCTTCGGCCACGATTCTGCTCCGCCTAGTGACATCTGTTTTCGATATCCCCGCAACAGGATATGCCGCGTACCGTTACGGATACCACGTTCTAATGAAGAAACTTTCCGTCTCTCCATGAACTATATCATGAACTAGCTGAGGTTGAAAAGAATGACTCTTGAAGACGCTCTCGAGAAAATTCGAGCGGAGCTAGAAGAAAGAATCAAGCGGCAACTTTCCGGTTTGCAAGGTTTAGTCGTGAAGCCAGTCTACAATTCGATGATGCCCTTGCGCGTCGAAGTGTCGTTGGTCCCCGAGGCATTCGAACTTATGTTCCTCAAGGACGGCGTAGTCGAGCTCAGGCGTAGTTCTGGTTCGAATGTGGACGTGAGAATAGAAAGCGACGCTCAAACGTTCATGTCTCTCTTCAAAGACCCCAGCACTGAACTATTCAATCGGCTGGAGAGAAAAGGTAGGATTAGAATCACGTCTCTCACAAGAAAGGGGAAGGATGCAGAAGGATACATCCGCAGGTATCTCGCCGGTTAAGCTCGGCTGTTGGCGCCGGGGGTCGCAGCAGAACTTGTCAAATACGGAACTTGAAGCCGAAATTAAGAGACAACTGAAATCGAAACTGGGCGTGGTAGATCGAATAGAGGTGCTTAGATCGCACTCTTGACGTTAGGTTGCCTCTCGCTCACGCCACTGCTTCAAATTGAAGCCGCAGTGTATGCAGACCTCTGCCTTGTCTCGGTTTGAAGTGCCGCATTCAGGATAGGGATTCATAATCTCTCCTTCGGGTAATGAAAAGGGTCCGGTGTTCGTCCAGCCCTGCGCAGGTACTACGGGGGATTCGAATGCAACCCCCCATAAAATGACGTAAGCCCACAAACATCGGGTAACGTGAAGTCTTCGTCACCTATCGTAGTCTGAAATTACGTTACCCTGCATGGTATAAGATTCGCCAAAGGGTTTGTTACTGCAACAGAAAAAGCAAATTTACTGTTCAATCCGATGAGCACAGTTAGCACAGAACTTGTCACTCTGTCGGACGCGGGCTCCGCATTGAGTGCAGAACTTTGTGGCTGCTTGGAATGCGGTGCTTTGCGCTTCTAGCGAAGCAGAGTTTTCTGACCGGTTCCGGTATGGTGATTCTTCTTCTGCCTCGACGATTTCCCTCTTCACCACCTTCACATAAACTATCCAAACGAAGGCTGGAAGAGAGATTACGACAATTGCTGCGCTCGATGCTACGGTAGCTAAAGTATCGAAAAGCCCATGCAGCAGAGCCGTAAACAGCAGTCCGTATAACCCTAGTAATGGTTGATCGCGGATTTTTGCTTCTCCCAGATAAAATCCAAGGATTGCTCCACAGAAAGCGTGGACGGGCACACTTACTATCGCCCTGAATACAGCAGTCCAAATACCACCACTGAACACGTAGAGGATATTCTCAATCGTCGCAAACCCAAGGGCAGCGGCAACTCCAAAGACGATTCCATCCATAGGCTCGTCGAATTGTTTAGACCTATACGGATAGATTCGGACCGAGATGAATTTCATGAGTTCCTCGACGAGACCAACATCGAGAACAAAATAGAAGAATACGACGGGAAGCCCGCCGCCAAGGGTCGGCCTTTTGAAGAGACTTTCAATAAAAGCCGCAGGAATAACTGAGACCGCACCCAACAGAAAGGTTCCGCCGAGCAGCCGTATCGACTCATGCTTGTATTCGTCGGCATTGTAAAAGTGCCAAAGAATAAAGAAGGCTGGGGCAATGGCTAGGGCAAGAAGTAAGCCGGGCGTTGGGGATCCCGCTAAGAGCACGATAGCCGTTACTAGTACCATGACCAATGTGAGTACGGCAATTCGTTGATGTTTTTGAGCTTGAGGCAATTAATCAACAACCTGAGACTGGGCTGTTCTCAAAGTGGATCATTCTTGTGGCAATGTCTGCGTGAAGAGGCATTATTTCATTCTTACTTGACGGTGATACAGGAACATTGCGCGTGACTCAGAACCTTCGTGGAAACGCTTCCTAGTATGACGCGTGAAAACTTTCCTAGACCGCGACTTCCCATAACTATCAAGTCAATCCCTCGACTCTCGGCATTTTTGAGAATTTCATTAGCTGGGTCTCCTTTCGCGCGAATACAACGAAATACCTGAATCCCAGATTCCTTTGCCCGTTCGATTAGCGGTGCGAAGAGTCATTTGTCCACTATGTCAAAGTAGTCTGCTGTGCCCAACTGTTCTACCTCAGCGCACTCTTTGAACCATTTCGGTGCATTGGCCTCCTCCAGCACATGAATGAAGTAGAGCTGGGCGCCAGATAACTTGGTTAATTCGATTGCTAGCTCTACGGCTTTCTTTGAGTGGTCTGAACCGTCGACGGGAACCATGGCCCTCGAAATTCTTATCGGAACCAGCCTTGGACTCATAAAGAGCTCAACTCTACATTAGCGGTTGAATTGGGATTGATAATGGGGTCGTACACGTTGAGACACAAAGTATTGCGAGCGTATAGGCTGTTAACAGACTGCTAATTTGTTGTTTGCCAGCAACATGTGCGAGTTGAAGGAAGATCAGGCAGCTGTGTCCGACCGGATGGCTTGGTTCTCATGAATTCCTTGCGGGGCTGAGTGACGTGCCTTGATTGCTGTTACCCTTGGTTGAACAAGCCTGATGAGGACGTATATGACAAATACGATTGCTGTTATGAAGAAGCTTACAGGGTAAGGTTCGTAGAACGCCACGAACAGTCCTAACCATGTCGCAAACAGCGAAATAATTACCGACAGCACGACCGCGTGGGAAGGTTTCGCCGAGAGCCGCTGAGCAATCGCTGCAGGAGTTACCATCAATGAGAAAATCAGCAGAACCCCAACGACTTGAACCGAAACTGACGTGGCTACCGCAACCAGAAGCATGAAGACTATGCCAAGCGTGCGCATGTGCAACCCCTTCGCCTCGGCGACGTCCTCGTCGAGTGACGAGAACAACAAAGGCCGGTACACAACTGCGAAGGCACACAAAATCACCACCGTTGCAACAATTGTCACGAGAACGTCGGCCGTGCTTATGCCAAGGATTTCGCCGAAGAGAATCGAATATGCTTCAGTCGCATACCCACTATACAGGCTAATGAACAGCACCCCTAGGCCCAGCATGAACGAGAGGACGATGCCGATCTGGACGTCGCGGTCGGAAGCGCGTGGACTAAGGACGGTAATTCCAACACCACCAATAGTAGTAAAAACCAACATTCCAAGGACGGGGCTAATTCCGCATAATACCGCGCCTGCCGCTCCCGCAAATCCGATATGGGAGAGTGCGTGCGCCGCGAACGAGGAACGACGCAGTACGACAAAGTAACCTACCATGCCGGCCACTATCGCGACCATTGTTCCTGCTTCGAATGCGTGTCGCATGAACTGGAATTGGAACATTTGTTCGAAATCGAGCAATAAGTTGAGACTAAAACTCATCCCTACTCATTCCCCACGTGACGGCTCGATGCCGATTATTGCGACATTTCCTCTCGAGTCATGGATGACTTCGACTTGAGTTCCGTAGAGAGCGGACAGTCCCTCTGTAGTCAGAACCTCCTTTGCCGCTCCGGTTGCTACTTTTCCGTTCGCAACGTAAACGACCTGATCCAAGTATGGTAGTAACGGGTTGATATCGTGCGCAACAAGTAACGCGGTAACATTTCGGGATCGGACCACGCTGTTAACGAGCTGCACTAATTCGTCCGCTCTCCGAATATCTAGGTTTGACAATGGCTCATCGAGCAGTAGTATGTCCGGATCGCTAACCAGCGCCTCGGCGAGGAATATGCGCTGTAATTCGCCTCCCGATAAGGCGTTGAGCGGTTTTGGTGCAAGCTCTGCTGCCCCAACTGCCTTCAGTGCGTCTAGGGCTCGTTCGCGTTCCGACTTTGCGGATAGGTGAAAACCCCATCGTTGGCCGCAATAAGCCAGGTGCACTAGTTCTATGCATTCGACGTTCGTGTCGCTGTCAAATACGTGGCGCTGTGGAACATAACCAATGCGAGAGTTCCCGCGGTGGGGGATTTTGTCGAAGATCCTAATTGTACCTTTGATCGGCTGCTGCAGACCAAGAAGCAAACGGAATAATGTGGTCTTGCCTGCGCCGTTCGGCCCAATGACGGCTATGAACTCACCGCGATCCAAGCTAAAGTCGGCATCCTGCCAAACAATGTTACCCGGATAGCCAGCTGTTACGTTTTCAGCGGTAACGATCGGAGACTGATCCTGCGTAGTCGTTGCAGGATGAGTGGTTGCCATGTCTTCATCAACTCTTCATTGCCTGTGCGTTCAATGCGTTCTGAAGCGAGAGCAGCTCTGCATTCATCCAAACTTGAAAAGACACGTCGGATGGCTGAATTGTTTCGGTTATCGCAACGATGGGAATGCCGTTCGAGGAAGCTAGGGTTTCCATGCTTTGAGTGATTGGTGTCAAAGTCTGAGAGTTGTAGACTAGCACTCTGACGGTGTGATTCTCAAGAAGCTGCTGAAACTCCGCTACGCTCTGTGCTGGCGGATCGTTCCCTTCTGCAACCGCATTCATAAACGCAGGCGGAGACATGAGGTCGAGCCCGGTTGCATTTGCCAGATACACGAAGATGCTTTCTGTCGCTGCGACCTTGACGCTTGCGAACTCTGTCCTGATCTCGGCTATACGTTGGTTGTATTCGCCAAGGGAGACGTTCAGGCTGGAGTACTGTTGAGTAAAGTAAGCTGAGTCCGAAGGGTCAATCAGTATTAGGTCTTTATACATGGCCGCGATAGTGGCATTCACATAGTATGGGTTATACCAAAAATGCGGATTATCTCCCACCTTCTTTCCAAGAAGATCAGCGACGTTTAACACCACTTGATTCGGAGCATTGCCCGCGGCGATCAATTTCAATGCCCAATCATCATAACCCGCGCCGTTGACAATCACAAACGCCGCGGTCGCAATCGCCTGAGCGTCCTGACTGTTACTCTCGTATTCATGCGGGTCAGCGTTCGGGTCCGTGACTATACTCAATACCTGGGTCCGCGAACCGCCAAGTTGAGAAATCAGACTTCCCCAAAAATTCTCACCAGCAACGACCTGTATCACAGCAGCCTGAGATGACGCCGCCTCACTCGTCTCGAATGTCTGGCGCGACTGAGTCGTCCGGTCTTGGCTTGAGAGAAACGAAAAGACGAAACCAACGCCTGCAAGAATAATGGCCAGTAAGACTACACCTACAAGTACCGTTTTCTTTCCCATGATCTACTACTCCACTCCTATTGCGAGTCACGAGTGGATTGCAAGATTTGCCGCATTTAGGCAGGGCGTACACTTTGAGCCACGATGTACCGCGCATCTACTTTCTGTTGAAATCAGCGATAGACGAAAACAACTGTCCAGGCCGCTGGCTGGTGCAACAATCGCTCTACGCGCTACGAACCTTGGAATCATACATGTCGTAGCGCTGTACACGTTTTTTCGTGCTCTTGTGCGGAGCAAAAAAGGACGGGCGGCGTGAGTTCGACAGTTCCTTGGGAAAGTATCCTTGACTAATGAGGTGGTGTACGCCCTCACGTGGACATCACTGGTCGCACAGGAGGGCACACGCCGCTCAATGTTTAGTGTATATAGGGTTAATCGCTTTATGGCGCTTCTCTAGGGCTTCTGCCCACTTCTTCAGATCGGGAATAGTGTACATTCTGAGTGCCTTTTCACTGACGTTAGCTAACTCCATAATGTGCTCAATCACTTTCTCTCTTGCATCGTATGCTTTCTCGAGCTGTTCGATGTGTTGTCTTAGTTTCTTTTCGTCTTTGGCGTAATCCTCAAACGGAAGCCAATGTTCGAACGATTCTATCTCCTTCTCCATTTCTTTCTCACTTGGTTTCGCCATCTGCTTTCACCTCCACAGCTTCTGCGAATGGAGTGTTGTGGTTTCGGAGTTAATGGTGCCGTCCACATTGTGACATAACGTCATACAGGAGGTATCAGTCCTACGAATCGGAGAGTAAGTCAGGGCATCACGTTGTGATTCAGAAGCGGTTCTTGAAATTTCTTGCTTCAGGTTTCCCTATACTAGTAGTACGGCGATCATGCCGCTTAGAAACACGCCATCAAACGTACCTGCGCCTCCGATGCTTGCTACTGGAGCCCCGAGACTCGGAATGCCTCTAAGATTGGTTAGGTCTGCTCCGATCAGCGTTCCCAAGGTTCCCGCTACATAAGCGACGACGCTTGGGAAATTAGGAGCCAGGAGAAACGCGCACAGAGCGGCGACGAGAGGCGGTACGAAGGCGGGTGTCGTAATTCCTAGACCTGGCACCTTTTTGGCCACAAGATGCACCACAACGGCTGTCAAAGCCACACCCTCCAAGGCAGGAAGCATTTGGTCGGGATGTGATTGAAGAAGATATAATGAGACAACAGTGGGAATGATGGCGCCTCCCACGTTGACCGCAATAAGGGTCGAAACTTCCCCAAGCGCAATATGCGGGATTCGATATCTTATCCCGAAAAATTGAACCTCATCCATCTGAACGATTCTTTCCGTACTCTTGACTCTGCGAACCGGAATGTTGACCGAACTGCCCACGAAGGTTCCGACGAGAATCAGGGCTCCCTGCAACCTTGTGAACCCAATTCTCTGAAATGCAACCTCACTTACACCAATGAATAGGATGATCACCACCGCTGTTAACAGCATTGCAAAAAACAGGTAGAATACGCTCTGGTGAGGGCGATAAATCGGCAGGCCCGAACTCGAACTCACACTGCATCGCTCCATTCCATTTGAGCACTGAGCATTTCGGTCATCTTAGTAATAATATGCGCGACACAATTTTTTCGAAATACATCCCCCCCAAATCGAGTAAGATCTTCGACATCAAACTCAAACGTGCATCCTTTCTCAGTCTAATGGACTTCAAGAGCCCGCCTGATTCTTCGTATTCAAGACCAGTGCCGTGAGGAAAGAGTTCAACGGCATCGTCGGGTGTCAGGAGAGCCGTTTCGTAGGGCGCCGTCACGCTCAGCTTGCCACGCGCATAACCTTTTCTGAATTTCCATGCAGGTAGTATTTCGTCGAAATCGGGAAACATGGACTGGTCTCATCATTTAAGGGTCAATCGACTCAGGGTCAGGACACGTCCTGCTACTGCTCCAACCATAAATGATAGTGCCGCTCCAGCTAAACCCAAGAGCAAATAGCGGAATCCAAACGTCCATGGAGACACATGGCTAAATCTGCCGACAACGGCCCCCAACGCGAAGAGTAGCGCTAACGCAAGAATCAACGAAGCAATCATGGCGTGCATCAGACCCAGCATAACGAAAGGAGCCACAACCACCACTGTGGACACGACTGAGTGCACGAAAGCCAGAATAGTGCTTCTTTGTGTTTCAGCCATGCTGCTGACATGCTGATTCTCCTGGATATGCTCAGCCCGTTCAGCTAGTTCGGATGCGTAGAACCCGAAAGAATTTCCGAAAGCATTCGCAAGTCCTGCAATAACGCCTGAGATGACCACCGCACCTGAGTTTTGCGTGGCACTGGCAATCCCAATTACAACGCCGAGGATCGTGATCAACCCATCCATCGTACCAAACGCTACGCCCTGGAAACCTTCAACGAAGCTGGCGCTATTCACAGCCGCTCTGCTCTTCCGAGACGGCCTAGCTTCTATTCCCCACTTAACGCATTGTAAGACTATCACGAGCAAGCAATTCTCGCACCTTCAGCATCCTTGATGCGCACTCAAAGCAAAACTACAATCAATGGTTCAAATTATGACACGCCACCTCACCGAGGCGGACTAGGCAGTGCTTGAAAACGCCGTGTTTCTCGAATCAGAGTATCCTAGATAACTCAAGTTCCAAAGCGAGCTTTAGTTGATTGCCTTCTTGATTCTTCTCAACACCGCTTTCTTGATCACGTCTTCTTCAAGTTCCACGGGAACCTTGTCTATTTCCAGTTTGGTTACTTGGGCTTCCTTCGTGCCAAGTTTCTTGAGCAGCCAAACCACGATAAGACCCACACCGACTCTTTCATCGATATCTTCGGCTACGATCAACGTTATCTGAACCATTTCAGCAAGTCCGAAAGCCGTTCTGATTTTGCTGCTCTCGTACCTAACGGCTAAGTCACTTGTTAATTGCTTCCGCGTACCTACACTTCCCCGACTCTCTCCAAGTAAATCGTAGATCAGCTGATGGTTCAGCGTGTAGATTGTAACCGGAACCTCCAAGAAAACCAACACGAGGCACATAATCAGTCCGTTAATATGGGCTAACCGGAAGTCGGCATCAAAACGCGTCCAAAAGAACGGTCCAATACACGACGCCCACACCAGTAGTACGATAATAAAGGTGAGACGAAGGTAAGGGTAGTCGTAGGGCCATCAAAACCAATCTTGTGAGTGTACGCACACTCGGATCTGAGTGTACGCACACCCGCAGCCTCAGTAGCTAGTAACGTTCCGACGTCAAGACGCTTTTGGTTCGCGTCACCACAACAGATGGTTCGGCGGTCGAATGATCGCTTCAGTCAATTGCACTTCGCTGAGCGGAAAGTTCCGTCCAATATTGCATAAGAACGCTCGAGAAGATTATGCTTAGACGCGAATGATCGTCCCCGAACATTCACCCGGATTCTGGCTACGCGACTGCCTACTAGGCTTCGTCAGGACCCTTTTTCGTGAGGCACACGGCCATTAACGAAGCACCGCTTTGGTAAGCAGATGGAAACGACTCGTAGTGAATGACCGATTCGCCTCTTATCGGGTCGCATATCAACAGCATGTCGTTCAGTACACCGGCGATCGCGACGCAATGCTGTCCTCCCTGATTCCATTTGATATCGACGGCAATGGGACGCGCCGCGCTTATCTCGCTGACTATCCGCGCGAGCGCAATGGAAGTTTCGGTTAAGTTCAGGTTGCCGTTAACTTTAAGCGCGTCAGCCACATTACCTGG
>Ga0187784_10005103_pt1 | contig 10630 bp, 8 predicted proteins | sample 1015_SJ02_MP15_2_FD_132964 | JGI IMG/M metagenome (GOLD analysis project Ga0187784, IMG submission 132964) | Tropical peat soil microbial communities from peatlands in Department of Meta, Colombia - 1015_SJ02_MP15_20_MG | ecosystem: Environmental > Terrestrial > Soil > Wetlands > Peat | place... | reverse complement strand
GGCCGGATCGGCATGCTGCCGCTCGGCCTGGTGGTGCTGCCGGGTGCGCTGCTGTGGCGGGCCGGCCGGTGGGTCGTGCAGGCCGGCGGGGTCCGGAGGCTGCGCCACGTGGGGCTCGCCGCGCTGGCGCTGGCGATCCCGTATGCGGTCGCGACCGGAGCGCTCGCGCTCGCGAGCCGGTCGGCGCAGGCCTCGGCCTGGCTGCCGCAGGCGGTCTGCTGGGGATTCCTGCTGGCGCTGGCCGCGGGCGGGCTCGGCGGAGCCAGGGCGCTGGCGCCGTGGCCGAGGCTGATCAGGCTACTGCCGCAGCGCCCGCGGTCGATCGTGGTCGCCGTGGAGGGCTCGCTGGCCACGCTCGCCGTGGCGGGTGCGCTGGTCGCGGGCATCAGCCTGGCCGTGCACCTGCGCGAGGCCACGACGCTGCAGCGCAGCCTCGCGCCCGGCGCGGTCGGCACGGTACTCCTGCTGCTGCTCCAGCTCGGCTACCTGCCGAACGCGATCGTCTGGGCGATCGCCTTCACGCTGGGCCCCGGCTTCGCGTTCGGAACCTCGACGGTGGTCGCGCCGACCGGCTCGGCGCTGGCCCAGCTGCCCGCCCTGCCGCTGCTCGCGGCCCTGCCGCCGGGGCTGCACTCGGCGCTGCCCGGCTGGCTGGAACCCGTGGTGCTCGCCCTGCCCTACCTGGCCGGCGGGCTCGGCGGTCTGCTGCTGGTCAGGGCGGTGTCATCCCGGGGAACGCCCGCGGGACTGGCCCTGGATGCCGCGCCGATGCTGGGGCTGGTGTGCGGGGTGGTCGCCGGCGCCGTGCTCGCGCTGCTGGCGGCGGTGTCCGGCGGGCCGCTCGGGGACGGCCGGCTGGCGGCGGTCGGCCCGTCGCCGTGGCAGGTGGGTGTCGTGTCGGCGCTCGAGCTCGGCATCGCGACGGCGGTGACCGCGGGCGTGGCCAACTACCTCAGGCTGCGCCGGGCGGGCCCGCTGCCCGGACCGCCCGGTCCCGGCCGGGGCGACGCGCCCGCACCGGACGCGGACGCGCACGTCATATACCTGGACCGATGGGCCGGCGACGAGCCGTCGATGGAGCGAAAGCCCCCGCCGGGCCCCGCCGCCCTGCCCTGACCTGACCGCTGAAGTACGCTGCGGCGAAGGAGGGGGAAGGAGCGCACCGTCAGTCAGTCACGATTGCTGGTGCTGGTATCCGGCACCGGCAGCATCCTGCAGGCGCTCATCGACGCGTGTGCCGATCCGGGCTTCGGTGCCCGGATCGTGGCGGTCGGCGCGGACCGGGATGGCACCGGCGGCGTTGCCAGAGCCGAGGCAGCGGGCATACCGACCTTCGTGCAGCGGCTGGGGGATGCGCCGGACCGGTTCATGTGGGACAGGAAGCTGACCGTGGACTGCCACCTGTTCGAGCCCGATCTCGTCGTCGCCGCCGGGTTCCTCAAGCTCGTCGGCGCCGCGTTCCTGGGCAGGTTCGGCGGCCGGATGATCAACACGCACCCCGCCCTGCTGCCGGCCTTCCCCGGCCTGCACAGCGTGCGGGACGCGCTGGCGTACGGCGTGAAGGTCACCGGCTGCAGCGTGATCCTGGTCGACGCCGGCGTCGACAGTGGGCCGATCCTGGCGCAGGCCGCCGTGCCGGTACTGGACGGCGACGACGAGGCCACGCTGCACGAGCGGATCAAGGTCGCCGAGCGGGAGCTCGTCGTGGACACAGTGGGCCGGATGGTCAGGTACGGGTGGTCCGTGCAGGGCCGGCGGGTGCGCATCGGCGCATCCGGCTAGCGGGACAGCGGAGCAAGGTGGTGATCGGGTGACCCAGGTGGCGATCAGGCGAGCGCTCGTCAGCGTCTACGACAAGACCGGCCTCGCGGAGCTCGCCGCGGCGCTGCACGCGGCCGGCGTGCAGATCGTGTCGACGGGCAGCACCGCGCGGACGATCGCCGCGGCAGGCGTGCCGGTGACCCCGATCGAGGACGTCACCGGCTTCCCCGAGTGCCTGGACGGCCGGGTCAAGACGCTGCACCCGGCCGTGCACGCGGGCCTGCTGGCCGACCGGTCCAAGGACACGCATCGCGAGCAGCTCACCGTGCTGGGCATCGAGCCGTACGAGCTGCTGATCTCCAACCTCTACCCGTTCGAGCAGACGGTCGCCAGCGGCGCCAGCCCGGCCGAGTGCGTCGAGCAGATCGACATCGGCGGCCCGGCCATGGTGCGCGCGGCAGCGAAAAACCACGCCACCGTCGCGGTGGTGACGAGCCCCGCTGCCTATTCGGACGTGCTGGCGGCGCTCGCCGTGGGCGGCTTCACCCTCGAGCAGCGGCGACGCCTTGCGGCCAGGGCGTACGCGCACACCGCGGCCTATGACGCGGCGGTGTCGTCGTGGTTCGCCGCGCAGTACGCACCGGACGCAACCGCGGCGGAGACCGGCTGGCCGGACGCGGTCTCCACGGTCTGGGAGCGGCAGGACGTGCTGCGATACGGGGAGAACCCGCACCAGCGCGCCGCGCTCTACCGCCCGGCCAGCGATGGCGGCCGCGAGCCGGATCGGGGCATTGTCGGCGCGGAGGTGCTGCACGGCAAGGCCATGTCGTACAACAACTATGTCGACGCGGACGCGGCGCGACGGGCCGCGTTCAGCTTCGCCGAGCCGTGCGTGGCGATCATGAAGCACGCCAACCCGTGCGGCATCGCGCTCGGCGCGGACCTCGCTGAGGCACACCGCAAGGCGCACGCCTGCGACCCGGTTTCCGCGTTCGGCGGGGTAATCGCCGCGAACGGCGTCGTAACCGCGGCGATGGCCAGCCAGGTCGCCGACATCTTCACCGAGGTGATCATCGCGCCTGACTTCGAGCCGGCCGCGCTGGACGTCCTGGTCAAGCAGAAGAACCTGCGCTTGCTGCGCTGTCCGCCGCCGCCCGCGGAGCCGGGCCCAGGACAGCTGGGCTGGCGCCAGGTCAGCGGCGGCCTGCTCATGCAGACGCCGGACACCGGCAGCCAGCCGGGGGACTCGCCGGCCGACTGGAGGCTCGTGGCCGGCCGCGCCGTCGACGCCGATACGGAGGCCGACCTGGAGTTCGCCTGGCGAGCCTGCCGCTTCGTGAAATCGAATGCGATCTTGCTTGCCGCCGGGCGGGCCAGCGTCGGCATCGGCATGGGCCAGGTGAACCGCGTGGATGCCAGCCGGCTGGCGGTGACCAGGGCGGGCGACCGAGCGGCCGGGTCGGTGGCCGCGAGCGACGCGTACTTCCCGTTCCCCGACGCGCTGGAGGTGCTGCTCGAGGCCGGGGTACGCGCGGTAGCCGAGCCCGGCGGGTCTATCCGCGACGAACTGGCCATCGTCGCCGCGCAGGAGGCCGGCGCAGCGCTCTACTTCACCGGGGTCCGGCACTTCAACCACTGAGCCGCTGAGCGCCCGGCCCAGAAGGGGAACGGGCTGACTTGGTGAACCCGACAACGACGCGACGCGGCTCGGCGGGAAGAATAATCACGATGACTGCGACGATTCTCGATGGCAAGGCCGCGGCCGCGGCGATCAAGGCGGATCTGGCCCAGCGGGTGGCGAAGCTCGCGGCCGCGGGCGTGATACCCGGCCTGGGCACGGTGCTGGTCGGTGACGACCCTGGCAGCCACGCCTACGTGGCGGGAAAGCATCGGGACTGCGCCCAGGTCGGGATCCACAGCATCAGAAGGGACCTGCCTGCCGACGCCACGCAGCAGCAGGTCGAGGACGTCGTCGCCGAGCTCAACGCCGATCCGGCGTGCACCGGGTACATCGTGCAGCTGCCGCTGCCGGCCGGCCTGGACGCGCAGCGCGTGCTCGGGATGATCGACCCAGCCAAGGACGCCGACGGCCTGCAGCCGGCCAACCTCGGCAAGCTGGTGCTGGGCGAGCCAGGCCCGCTGCCGTGCACGCCCAAGGGCATCGTGACGCTGCTTCGCCGCTACGAGGTTCCCATCGCCGGCGCCGAGGTCACCGTCATCGGGCGAGGCATCACCGTCGGCCGGGCGCTCGGCCTGCTGCTCACCAGGCGGACCGAGAACGCCACCGTGACCCAGTGCCACACCGGCACCAGGGACCTGGCGGCGCACACGCGCGGTGCCGACATCGTCGTGGTGGCCGCGGGCCGGCCCGCGCTGCTCACGGCGGACATGGTCAAGCCGGGTGCCGCCGTCGTGGACGTCGGCATCACGAGAACCGACGCGGGCCTGGTCGGGGACGTGGCCCCGGCCGTGGCGGAGGTCGCCGGCTTCTTGGCGCCGGTTCCCGGCGGCATCGGCCCGATGACCAGGGCCATGCTGCTGGAGAACGTCGTCGAGGCGGCCGAGCGGCTGCTGGCAGGCTGAGCGGCCCGGAATATCCCTTTCGGCTGGTCGACGGTTAACTCTCCACCTGTTGTGGCGGAATTCGCGCCCTATTTGTGTCTTTCGCGCAGCCACCGCAGATGGAAAGCCGACCGCCCGGAGGCTTTACTGGGCAGTAACATATCCTGCCGGTGAGCGGACGGTGGCTGGGACTGGTTGTGCGCCGCGTGGCCGACGGTTTGCACGCGGTAGGGTGCGCAGTGGCCGGCGTAGCCGGACGCCGGCGGCCGCGTGCCGCGCGCGGCCGGGGTGGACAGAAAGGTCGGCGAGTTCATGGACATCGTGGTCTTGGTCAAGCAGGTACCGGATACCTATTCGGAACGGAAGCTGCGGGCCGAGGACAGCACGCTGGACCGGGACGCGGCCGACGCGGTCATCAACGAGCTTGACGAGTACGCGATCGAGGAGGGCCTGCGGCTGGCCGAGGCGCACGGCGGCGAGGTGACGATCGTGTCGATGGGCCCGGACAAGGCGGCCGACGCGATCCGCAAGGCGCTGTCGATGGGGGCCGACAAGGCCGTGCACGTCAGCGACCCGGCGCTGCGCGGCTCGGACGGTCTCGTGACCTCCGCGGTGCTGGCGAACGTGCTGCGCCGGACCGGCTTCGACGTGGTGATCCTCGGGTCGGAGTCGACGGATGCGCGGATGGGCACGCTGGCGTCGATGCTGGCCGAGCGGCTGGACGTGCCGCAGCTGTCATTCGCGAGCAGGGTAGACACCGACGGGACCTCGATCAGCATTCACCGCCAGGCCGACTACGGCTACGACACGGTGGAGGCGACCCTGCCCGCGGTGGTCAGCGTGGTCGAGAAGATCAACGAACCGCGGTACCCGTCGTTCAAGGGCATCATGGCGGCCAAGAAGAAGCCGGTCGAGACGCTCACAGTGGCGGACCTGGGCATGGACGCGAGCGAGGCGGGCCTTGCGGCCAGCGCGACCGAGGTGGTCAGCTACGCGGCCCGGCCGCCGCGCGCGGCCGGCGTCATCGTGACCGACGAGGGCGACGGCGGGGCGCAGGCCGCCGAGTTCCTGGCGGCCCGCAAGTTCATCTGAGCACCCACCTGCCCGAAGGGTTCGAAAAGCAATGGCTGAGATCCTGGTGCTCGCCGAGCACGACGGCGAGACCGTCAAGAAGGTCACCACCGAGCTGCTGACGCTGGCGCGCGCACACGGCGAGCCCGCCGTGGTGTGGACCGGCGACGGCGCCGACGGCGGCCGCGCCCGGCTGGCGGAGTTCGGCGCCGCGAAGGTGTACGTGGCCGGCAGCGCCGACTATGACGGCTACGTGGTCGCGCCGAAGGCCGAGCTCCTCGCCCACCTGGTCGCCGCGAAGGCGCCCGCCGCGGTGCTGGTGGCGGCCACCTCGGAGGGGCGGGAGGTGGCCGGCCGGCTGGCGGTCAAGACCGGCTCGGGCGTCCTGACCGACGTCACCGGGCTGGCCAACGGGCTGGTCGGCGAGCAGTCCATCTTCGGCGGCGCCATCACCGTGCAGGCCAGGGTCCGCATGGGCACGCCGATCATCGCGGTGCGGCCGAACGCCGTGACACCGCAGCCGGCCGCGGGGGCCGCCGACCTGGAGCCGGTCGAGTTCGCCGTGAGCGACGCCGCGAAGCGCGCCAGGGTGACCGGGAGGGTCGTGGCCGAGCGCGGCGCGCGGCCGGAGCTCACCGAGGCGTCGATCGTCGTCTCCGGCGGCCGCGGGCTGGGCTCCGGCGAGCACTTCGCACTCATCGAGCAGCTCGCCGACACGCTCGGCGCCGCGGTCGGCGCCTCCCGCGCGGCGACCGACGCCGGCTGGTACCCGCACCAGTTCCAGGTCGGCCAGACGGGCAAGACCGTGTCGCCGCAGCTGTACGTCGCGATCGGTATCTCTGGCGCGATCCAGCATCGAGCCGGCATGCAGACGTCCAAGACGATCATGGTCGTGAACAAGGACCCCGAGGCGCCGATCTTCGAGCTCGCCGACTTCGGGGTGGTCGGTGACCTGTTCAAAGTCGTGCCGCAGCTCATCGACGAGATCGGCAAGCGGCAGGCGGGCTGACCCAGCCAGCTGCGGCCGGCCGCCCCGAGCCCCCACTAGGCTGGGCGCATCATGTCAGATCGCGGTGCTGCAGACGCCAGCGCCGCCGGGCGGCACCCGGTGGCGTACCTCGACCACGCCGCCACGACGCCGTTGCTGCCCGCTGCGGCCGCGGCGATGACCGAGGAACTCGCTCAGCTGGGCAACGCCTCCTCCCTGCACAACGCAGGCCGGCGCGCCCGCCGCGTCGTCGAGGAGGCCAGGGAGCTGATCGCCGAGACCTTCGGCGCCAGACCGAGTGAGGTGGTCTTCACCAGCGGCGGCACCGAGGCCGACAATCTCGCCGTCAAGGGGCTGTACTGGGCCAGGCGAGCCACCGATCCGCGGCGCCGGCGGGTACTCGCCACCGCGGTCGAACACCACGCGGTGCTGGACAGCGTGCAGTGGCTGGCGGAGCAGCAGGGCGCCGAGGCGGGCTGGCTTCCGGTCGAGCGCAGCGGCGTGATCAGCCCCGACATGCTGGCAGCGGCCATCGAGCAGGACCCGGCGGCGGTGGCCTTGATCAGCATCATGTGGGCCAACAACGAGGTCGGCGCCGTGCAGCCGATCGCCGATCTGGCGGCCCTGGCGGCGGAGTACCAGATCCCCTTCCACAGCGACGCCGTGCAGGCGGCCGGCACGCAGGTGGTGAGCCTGGCAGACACCGGCGCGACCGCGCTCACGATCACCGCGCACAAGATCGGCGGGCCGGTGGGCGTCGGGGCCCTGTTGCTGGCCAAGGGCGAGCAGCCGGTGCCGGTGCTGCACGGCGGCGGCCAGGAGCGCGACGTCAGGTCCGGCACGCTCGACGTGCCGGCGATCCGGGCGTTCGCCGTGGCCGTCGAGATGGCGGCCCAGCGCCGCTCGGACGAGGCGAAGCGGCTCGCCGCGCTGCGCGACGACCTGGTCGCCCAGGTGCAGGCGGCGGTTCCGGACGCGATCCTCAACGGGCCGCCGCCTGGTCCAGGACGGCTGCCGGGCAACGCGCACTTCTCGTTCCCCGGCTGCGAGGGCGACGCGCTGCTGATGCTGCTCGACGCCCGCGGCATCGCGTGCTCGACGGGCTCGGCGTGCACGGCGGGCGTGGCCCAGCCCAGCCACGTGCTGCTGGCGATGGGCGCCGACGAGGCACGGGCTCGGGGTTCGCTGCGGTTCTCGCTCGGGCACAGCTCCGGGCAGTGCGATGTGGACGCCCTCGGCGTAGTGATCGGCGAGGTCGTCGAGCGCGCCCGCCGGGCCGGCCGCGCTGGCACCTAGGCTGGCAGCGATGACCAGACTGCGCGTGCTCGCCGCCATGTCCGGCGGGGTTGACTCGGCGGTGGCCGCGGCGCGGGCCGCGGCGGCCGGGCATGACGTCACGGGGGTGCACCTGGCGCTGTCCCGCAGTCCGAGCTCGCATCGGACCGGTGCCCGCGGCTGCTGCACGCTCGAGGACGCCCGCGACGCGCGGCGCGCCGCGGACGTGATCGGCATCCCGTTCTACGTGTGGGACATGGCCGAGCGGTTCCACGCCGAAGTCGTGCAGGACTTCGTCGACGAGTACGGCCGCGGTCACACGCCCAACCCGTGCCTGCGCTGCAACGAGAAGATCAAGTTTTCAGCGGTGCTCGACCGGGCGATCGCGCTCGGCTTCGACGCGGTGTGCACCGGTCACCACGCCCGGCTCGAGCCGGTGCCGGGGACAGCGGCCGGGCGGCGGCTGGTGCGCAGCGTGGACGCGGCGAAGGATCAGTCGTACGTGCTGGGCGTGCTCACCAGCGAGCAGCTCAGCCGGGCCCTGTTCCCGCTCGGCGATACGACCAAGGACCAGGTCCGCCGCGAGGCAGCCGATCGCGGCCTGGCGGTCGCGGACAAGCCGGACAGCCACGACGTCTGCTTCATTGCCGATGGTGATACCGCCGGGTTCCTCCGGCGTCAGCTCGGCAGCGCGGCCGGGCAGATCGGCGCGCTGGACGGCACCGTGCTTGGCAGTCACGACGGCAGCTACGCGTTCACGATCGGCCAGCGCAAGGGCCTGCGCATCGACCGGCCGGCCGCCGACGGCAGGCCGAGGTACGTGCTGAGCATTGAGCCGGTGTCGCGCACCGTGACGGTCGGCCCGCCTGAGGCCCTGGACGTGCGGAAGATCGAGGCAACCAGGCCCGTCTGGTCTGGCTGCGCGCCGCCCTCGGCGCCGCTGAGCTGCCTGGTCCAGCTGCGCGCGCACGGCGAGGTTTACCCGGCGGTGTGCGAGACGGCCGGCGACGCGGTCGAAGTCAGCCTGCGCGACCCTGCCCGCGGGGTGGCGCCGGGTCAGGCCGTCGTTTTCTACGACGGCGACGCCGTCCTCGGCTCGGCCACGATCAGCGGCACGGCGCGGTCCGCGGCCTGATCGCCACTAGGCTCTGAGCGTGGCCGAGCAGCAGTTCCCCTGGCGCGCCGGGGCCGCGACCGGCGTCGGCTCCATGCCGGGGACGGACCCGGCGCAAGCGTGCCGGGTCGTGTTCGATGAGCTGCCTGACCTGCCGTACCTGCCAGAACTGCCCGGCCGCGGACCCGGCGCTGACCTGACCGGGCGGACCGCCGCGCTGCTGGTCGATCTCCCGGTTCAGCTGACGCCGACGGGCTGGAAGCTCACCGACCGGCCGGGCCGCGACCTGACGCGGGCGGTCAGCTACTGGTCGCTGGACCTGGACACCCTCGAGGAGGTCGCGGCCGGTTACGCGGGACCGCTGAAGATCCAGGTGTGCGGGCCCTGGACGCTGGCGGCGACGCTGGAGCTGAGCCGGTCGGCGAATCCCGCGCTGTCCGACCCTGGCGCGGTGGCCGATCTGACCGCGTCGCTGGCGGAGGGGGTTGCCGCGCACGCCGCCGACGTCCGCAAGCGAGTGCCCGGCGCGACCGTCGTGGTGCAGCTCGACGAACCGTGCCTGCCGACCGCGCTGGCCGGGCAGATTCCGACCGCCAGCGGCCTGGCCACCGTAGCGCCGGTCGACCGGATCGTGGCGAGTCAGCGACTGGCGACGGTGCTGGCGGCGCCGTCGGCGCCCACCGTCGTGCACTGCTGCGGCCGCGCAGCCGCCGCGTTCGACGAAATACGCGCCGCGGGCGCGACGTCGATCAGCTTCGATCTCGGCCAGCTCCCGGTACGGGAGACCGACCGGATCGCGGAGCTGGCAGAGGCCGGGCTTGGCCTGCTGGTCGGTGCGGTGCCGACGGATGTCGGCCCTGCGACGCCCCGGCAGACCGCCCGGGACGTCGTGGCGATGTGGCGGCGGACCGGGCTAGCGGCCGACCAGCTGCCCGCGCAGGTCGTGATCACGCCTGCCTGCGGCCTCGCCGGGATCGCGCCGGCCGCGGCGACGGCGGCGCTGCGGCACTGCCGGGAGGCGGCGAGGGTCGCGGCCGAGATGATCGAGGAGAGCAGCCGATGACCCAGCAGGATCCCAGGGAGCGGCACGCCGAGCTGGCCACCGAGCTGCTGGAGGCCCAGTACCGCTACTACGTGCTCGACTCGCCGCTGATCTCCGACATCGACTACGACACGAAGATGCGGGAGCTGGAGAGCATCGAGCAGCAGATCCCTGAGCTGCGGACGCCGGACTCGCCGAGCCAGCGCGTCGGTGGCACGATCTCCACGGAGTTCACCCCGGTGCAGCACCTGCGTCCGCTGGAGAGCCTCGACAACGTGTTCTCGGCCGAAGCGCTGGACGGCTGGGTGTCGAGGGCGGAGCGGCTCGGCGGCTCGGGTCCCTACCTGTGCGAGCTCAAGATCGATGGGCTGGCGGTCGCGCTCGTGTACCGCAAGGGCCGCCTGACCCGGGCGGCCACCAGGGGTGACGGCCGGACCGGCGAGGACGTGACGCCCAACGTGAAGACCATCGCGGCGGTCCCCAACAAGCTGACCGGATCCGGCTGGCCGGACGTCATCGAGGTCCGTGGCGAGGTCTTCCTGCCGGTGGCGGCGTTCGAGGAGCTCAACGAGAAGCTCACCGCCGCGGGGAAGCCGGCGTTCGCCAACCCCCGCAACTCCGCGGCCGGCTCGCTGCGGCAGAAGGACCCGCGCATCACCGCGTCGCGAGCGCTCAACCTGATCCTGCACGGCATCGGGCTGGTGGCGGGACTCGACGACCCGCCGCAGACTCAGTCTGGCTGGTATGACCGGCTGAGGTCATGGGGGCTCCCGGTCAGCGACCGGTACCAGGTGGTGCCGGGCATCGACGGCGTGCG
>Ga0187784_10005102_pt1 | contig 10632 bp, 8 predicted proteins | sample 1015_SJ02_MP15_2_FD_132964 | JGI IMG/M metagenome (GOLD analysis project Ga0187784, IMG submission 132964) | Tropical peat soil microbial communities from peatlands in Department of Meta, Colombia - 1015_SJ02_MP15_20_MG | ecosystem: Environmental > Terrestrial > Soil > Wetlands > Peat | place... | reverse complement strand
GCATCTTGCAGCAGCGCCTCCATCAGAACCTTGTTGCGCGCGAATTCAAAGCGGTGCTTGACGTCGGGGCGGTCGGCAAGCTTGCGCCGCTCGGCATCCTGCGCCAGCAGGATGACGTCGGTAAGATAGGCGATCAGGGAGGCACGTTTCTGGTCGGCATTCATCTGCGGCATGTTCGATCCGACCTCATCCTCGGCAAGCGCAAGGTCGCTTTGGCGGATGTCGACGCCGTTGACGCGGGCGACGACCGGGTCGGCATCCTGCGTCAAAGCCGCGGCGGGCGGCGTCACGAGCAATGCGGCCAGCGCGCATGCGCCGAGCACGCGGACCAACGGGCGGGGGAAGGCCATAACGCGATCCTCACGGTTAGGCGGCTGATTGCCGGAGTTGCGGTGGCGGCCGCGTTTGGCGTGCGGTCCGCGCTTCGGCGCGGACAGTCGCCGAATCGGCGGGGCTTGGCAATGGCGCAATCCAGCGAACCGCCGCGCCGCGCCGCGGCAAAGCGCGTCCGATTGACAAAGAATCGACCCCCTCCTATCTGTCGCCTGCAGATCGGGACGTTCGGTCGCCTTGCAGAAGCCCGAATAGCGATGCAATTTCCGCCGGTTGGACGAAAAACCCCCGGCGCCGGAAACTCAGCATGATCCCGAGCCGCGAGAACTCGTTTTCTGACAACATCGTGTTGGATCAACCCGCCGCTCGGCGCGCTTGTTGGGTCAGACCGAAATTTTACAGGATGATGCGATGATCGGCGCCGTCGCCCGCAAGCTGTTCGGTTCCTCCAACGACCGCCGCATCCGTTCCTACCGCCCTCGCGTCGACGAGATCAACGCGCTCGAAAACGAACTCGAGGCGCTCTCCGACGAAGCGTTGCGCGCGCGCACCGACGAGTTCAAGAAGCAGCTCGCCGACGGGGCGACGCTCGACGACATCCTGGTGCCGGCCTTCGCCACCGTCCGCGAAGCCGCCAAGCGCACGCTCGGCCAGCGCCACTTCGACGTCCAGCTGATCGGCGGCATGGTGCTGCACGAAGGCAGGATCGCCGAAATGAAAACCGGCGAGGGTAAGACGCTGGTCGCCACGCTGCCGGTCTATCTCAACGCGCTCGCCGGCCGCGGCGTCCACGTCGTGACCGTCAACGACTATCTGGCCAAGCGCGACGCCGAATGGATGGGGCAGATCTATAAATTCCTCGGGCTCACCGTCGGCGTCATCGTGCACGGCCTCGACGACGAAGCGCGCAAGAAGCAGTACGACTGCGACGTCACCTACGGCACCAACAACGAGCTCGGCTTTGATTACCTGCGCGACAATATGAAGTATCGGCTCGAAGACATGGTGCAGCGCGGCCATATCTACGCCATCGTCGACGAAGTCGATTCGATCCTGGTCGACGAGGCGCGCACGCCGCTCATTATTTCCGGCCCGCTCGACGATCGCTCGGAGTTCTACAACACCATCGACGCGTTCATTCCCCGGATCGAGAAGTCCGACTACGAGCTCGACGAAAAGCAGCGCTCGGTCAATTTGAGCGAAATCGGCATGAGCAGGATGGAGCAGTGGCTGAAGGAGGCCAATCTGCTCAAGTCGGAGTCGCTCTACGACGTCGAGAACGTTTCGGTCGTCCACCACGTCAATCAGGCGCTGCGCGCGCATAAACTGTTCCAGCGCGACAAGGATTACATCGTGCGCAACGGCGAGGTCGTCATCATCGACGAATTCACCGGCCGCATGATGCCGGGCCGCCGCTATTCGGAAGGATTGCACCAGGCGCTCGAGGCTAAGGAACGTCAGCCGATCCAGCCGGAGAACCAGACGCTCGCCTCGATTACGTTCCAGAACTACTTCCGCATGTACGAGAAGCTCGCCGGCATGACCGGCACCGCGGTTACCGAAGCCGACGAGTTTCAGGACATCTACAATCTCGAAGTTCTGGAAATTCCGACCAACATGCCGATGATCCGCCTCGACGACGACGACGAGGTCTATCGCACCGCGGCGGAAAAATTCCGCGCCATCCTCGCGCTGATCGAGGACTGCAGGGCGCGCGGCCAGCCGGTGCTGGTCGGCACCACGTCCATCGAGAAATCGGAAGCGCTTGCGGAAATGCTGCGCAAGCACGGCTGGGAGCAGCACGACTTCTCCGATCCCAACGCGTTTGCCGCGCTCTACTCCGGCGACAATTCGTCGAACGCCAAGGTGTTCGCCATCCTCAATGCCCGCTATCACGAGCAGGAGGCCTATATCGTGGCGCAAGCCGGCGTGCCCGGCGCTATCACGATCGCGACCAACATGGCGGGCCGCGGCACCGACATTCAGCTCGGCGGCAACGCTGACATGCGCATTCGCCAGGAATTGGCCGCCATCGAGGACCCGCGCGAGCGGGAGAAAAACCCGCGCGCCGCCGAGATTCGCGCCCAGGTCGCCGCTTTGAAGGAAAGGGCGCTCGGCGCCGGCGGCCTCTACGTGCTCGGCACCGAGCGGCACGAGAGCCGCCGCATCGACAATCAATTGCGCGGCCGCTCCGGCCGGCAAGGCGATCCCGGCCACTCGAAGTTCTTCCTGTCGCTCGAAGACGATCTGATGCGCATCTTCGGCACCGACAAGCTCGACGGCATGCTGCAGAAGCTCGGGCTCAAGGAGAACGAGGCGATCATCCATCCCTGGATCAACAAGGCGCTGGAGAAGGCGCAGCAGAAGGTCGAGGCGCGCAACTTCGATATCCGCAAGAACCTGTTGAAGTTCGACAACGTCATGAACGACCAGCGCAAGGTCATCTTCGATCAGCGCGTCGAATGGATGGAAGATCAGGCGGTCGGCGAGGTGACCGCCGACATGCGGCATACCGTGATCGACGATCTCGTCGCCAAGCACGTGCCGGAACACGCTTATCCGGAGCAGTGGGACGCCGTCGGCCTGCGCGAGGAGCTCAAGCGCGTGCTCGGGCTCAACTTGCCGGTCGACGAATGGGCCAAGGAAGAAGGCATCGCGGACGAGGAACTGTTCGACCGCGTCGAGCGCCGCGCCGACGAGCACATGGCGGCGAAGGTGGCGCAATGGGGTCCCGACGTCATCCGCTACATCGAGAAGTCGATCCTGTTGCAGACGCTGGACCATCTGTGGCGCGAGCATCTCGTCATGCTCGATCATTTGCGCCAGGTGATCGGCCTGCGCGGCTACGGCCAGCGCGATCCGCTCAACGAATACAAGGCCGAGGCCTTCAACCTGTTCGAATCCATGAGCCAGAATCTGCGCGAGGCGGTCACCGCGCAACTGATGCGGGTCGAGATCCAGGCGGCCCCGCCGCCGCAGCCGGCGCCGCTGCCGGCGATGGCAGCGCATAAGATCGATCCGGCCACCGGCGAGGACGAGATGGCCCTGGCGCTGGCCGGAGCCGAGACGCTGGCGCGCCACGGCATCGGCGCGGCGCCCGCCGCCGCCGGCTTGGTCCCGGCGGCCAACCTCGTGCCGGGGCGCGCGCAGTCGGCGAACCGAAGTCCGAGCGATCCGCAAAGCTGGGGCAAGGTCGGCCGCAACGCGCCGTGCCCGTGCGGCTCAGGCAAGAAATTCAAGCACTGCCACGGACGCTACGTATAACGGATGACAGATGACGGATAACGGATAGAGTCGTTCCGTCATCTGTCGTCTTCTGTCGTCTGCCTATTGGAGGCCGGCCCAGCGGCTATCAAACGACCCGGCCGGCACCACCGGTTGTGCGCCCTTGATCAGGCTGGCGTTGCCGGCAGGCGCCGCGGCGTTAGCCTGCTGCTGCGATTTGTCCTGCGTCTTCGGGACTTGCGCGACTTGCGGCGCGGGCTTTGCAGGTTCGCTTTTGGCCGCTTCGCCCGGGCGCGGCTCCGCATTCGGATTGAGGCCGGCGAGCGCGATGCCTTGGCTATTGGCCGGCGGAGTCTGCGGCTGGGTGCTCTTGGCGTTGAACAGGCTGCCGAAGAAGCTCGAATGATCGTTGCCGTCCGCGGCTGCGACCTGACTCGATTGTGAGCTCCTGGCATTGAACAGGCCGCCAAACAAGCCGCCGCTGTTCGATTTTGCCGCCAGCTGCGTCTGCGTCGGCGTCACGCCTTCTTGCGGATCCTCGCGTGGCCCGCTCAGCGTGGGCGCCGGCATGCCGGGATGGATGGGCGGGGCATGCAGGTGTCCCTCATTGTCCATCATCGGCTGCGTCTCTGCGAGTTTGGAGGCGAACACGCGGTTCATGCCGCCATCGGTGCCCATGACGATCGGCGCGATCGGGACGTTGTCCTTGATCAGTTGCGCGATCTGGTAATCGTCGTTGCGCTGCTTCTCCAGCGCCGGGCCGGCGATCTCCGGCGCCACCTCGTAAACCGGGCAGCGGCCGGTCGGATTGAACACCAGCGGTTTGGTCGAACCCTGCGGCGGCACGGCGTTGAACACATAATGGCGGTCGCAGACATTCACCTTAGGCTCGAGGTGCGACACCACGAAATGATCGTTGCCCTCCTTGAGCATGCGCCAGAACGCCATGTTCGGATTGGTGCGATGCCGCGCCAGGTTCGCCGGCGTCAGGCGGAACGGATAGGCTTGGATCTGGAATTCCTTCTGGCCGCCGAGGAAGGATTCCCGCGCCAGCGCATAAATCTCGCCGATCTGCTCGTCGGTCATGGCGTAACAGCCGCGCGACGAGCAATCGCCGTGGATCATCAGGAACGCGCCGCTATAGCCGTTGGCTCTATCATAGGCGTTGGGGAAGCCCATGTTGATGGCGAGGTAATAGTTCGAGTCGGGATTCATTAATCCCGGCGTGATCGCGTAGAAGCCTTCCGGCGCCTGGCGGTCGCCTTCGGTCTTTTTTGGTCCGAGCTCGCCCGACCAGCGGCAGATCGGATAGACCTTCAACAGCTGGAACTGACCGGTGGTGTCCTGTTTCCAGACTTCGAGTTCCGATTCCTCCTTAAACACGCGAATGAGAATCGGCGAATCCTTCGGCATGTTTTTCAGTTGCAGCGCCGCCGTCATTTCCGGCGACAATTCCTTCATCGCCCGGCTCGGCAGCTGATAGCCTTCTTCGACGTAGCAGCCGGCAAGCGTACCGGCACCGGCCGCAACGACCGCCAACGTCATGAGCGCACGCAATTTCGGCGCGCAGGAGCGGAACGCGCGGACAACGCAGGCGCGGATCAAGGCGAAAATCCCCGACTGATGGACCATCCCCGTGCCATCACTCGCCAATCGTTATCCATTAGAGGCGGCTTTCGCAAGGCAACGGCTCGCGGGCGATCCCGTTGAGCACGCGCCGCCTAAATGAATGGTAAATTATCCGCCAATTTGACGGGAAAATCCAAGAAATTAGGCGCCATAACGCGGCCCCGGGAGCAATCCGGGCGAGATTGTGGCGAAGCGGCGCATGCCAGCCTTGCCGTGCCGCTGCGCGGTCAGCCGAGCGTGCGCCCGATCGCGGTGAACTTTTCGCGGCGCAGCCGCACGATGGTGGCGCGGTCGAGCCCGCGCAGTTCCACGAGCGCGGCCGCGATCGCTTCCCCGGTCGCCGCAATCGCCGCAGCCGGCTCGCGATGCGCTCCCCCGGTCGGCTCCGCGATGATGGCATCGACGACGCCGAAGCGTAAGAGATCCTGGGCCGTGATCCTCATGCTCGAGGCCGCCTCTTCGGCCTTGGCGGTGTCGCGCCACAGGATCGATGCCGCGCCCTCGGGCGAGATCACGCTGTAAATGGCATGTTCCAGCATCAGCACGCGATTGGCGGTGGCGATCGCGATGGCGCCGCCCGAGCCGCCCTCGCCGATGATCGCTGCGACATTGGCAACGCCGATTTCTAGGCAAGCCTCGGTCGACCGCGCGATGGCTTCGGCTTGGCCGCGCTCCTCGGCGCCGATGCCGGGATAGGCGCCGGCGGTGTCGATGAGCGCGATGACCGGAACGTCGAAGTGATCGGCCATGGTCATCAGCCGCGCCGCCTTGCGGTAGCCTTCCGGACGCGCCATGCCGAAATTATGCTTGAGCCGGCTGTCGGTGTCGGAGCCTTTCTCATGCCCGATGACGCAGACGGCATCGCCGCGGAAGCGGCCGAAGCCGCCGACGATGGCCGCATCCTCGCCGTGCTTGCGGTCGCCGGCCAGCGGCACGAAATCGGCGATCAGCGCCGCGATGTAATCGAGGCAATGCGGCCGCTGCGGATGACGCGCCACTTGCGTCTTCTGCCACGGCGTCAGCCCGGCATACAGTTCCCTGAGCGCCTGCGCCGCCTTGCCCTCGATGCGGCCGATTTCCTCGCCGATGGCGATGGCGTCGCCCTCGCTCTGCAGCGCGCGCAATTCCTCGACCTTGGCCTCGAGCTCGGCCACCGGCTTTTCGAAGTCGAGATAGGAGCGCATCAGGAAAGCAGAACCGAAAAACGCCGTGCGGCCGCATCATCGCGGTTCGCCGCCAGTGCGGCTAACTCGCCTGCCGATTGCTCCCGAGTCAAGCAATGCCTTCCATGCAACGGCGTATGCCGATTTAACTGTCTTGCGCCAATGGATGCAGGTCGCGCACCAAATTCTTGAGCCGCTCCTCCAGCACGTGGGTGTAAATCTGCGTGGTCGAGATGTCGGCGTGGCCGAGCAGCGTTTGCACCACGCGCAAGTCGGCGCCGTTGTGCAACAAGTGACTGGCGAAGGCGTGGCGCAGCACGTGGGGGCTCAGCTGCGCGGCGCGCAAGCCGGCGGCGGCGGCGAGGCCTTTGAGCTCGCGGGCAAAATGCTGGCGGGTGAGATGGCCGCTGTCACCGAACGAGGGGAACAGCCATTTGCCGCCGTCGCCGCGTTTGAGCGGGCCGTCGCGCTCCGCCTGCGCGACGAGATTGCGATAGGCCAGCATGGCGCGCTTAGCCGCCTCGTTGAGTGGCACCAGCCGCTCTCTGTTGCCCTTGCCGCGTACCACGATGACGCGCGCATCCTGACGCGCCGCGGCAAGCGGCAGGGCGACGAGCTCGGAAACGCGCAAGCCCGTCGCGTAAACGAGTTCGAGCAGACAGGCCAGCCGCGCGGCGCGCAGCCGCGCCGCCGGCGGAGCTGACGGGTCGATGCTGCCGGCGGCGCGCAACAGCCGGTCGACTTCGGCAAGGCTTAAGGTCTTCGGCAGCGTGCGCTCGCGCTTGGGCCCCTCAAGCACCGCGGCGGGATCGTCGGTACGGCTGCCTTCGGCGTAGAGGAAGCGGTACAGCTGGCGGATCGCCGAGAGCCGCCGCGCCAGCGTGGCGACCCGCAAACCGCGCCGCGACAGATCGGCGAGATAGGCGCGCAAATCGCCGGTATTAGCCTTGGCAATGGAGCGGCCGGCCTGGTCGAGGAAGCGGGAAAAATCCGCAAGGTCGCGCCGGTAGGCGGCGAGCGTGTTGCTCTGCGCGCCGCGTTCCGCCGCCAGCATGTCAAGATAAAGGGTGATGAGCCGCTGGTCGGCATCGCGCCGCCCACGCGCCGTCGACCGATCCTTTGCCCGTGCCGATGCGCGCGCCATGGCCGGCTCTCACCGGCTCTTGAAGAACTTGTCGGGCGGGATCGACACCGACATTTCGCGGGGCTTGGGCTGCACGAAATGCGCAAGCGCATAAAGACCGCCATAGACGGCCACGCCGATTACAGCGATGACGGCAAGTAGCCGCAACAGGCTCGGCATCGCTCATCCCATTGGTGCCGGCGAACGCAACCGAGTACGATCATGTTCGGCACCGACTGGCAAGTGATGTGCCGGACGGGCTTGGCGGCGCACCCGGCGCCGCTTCCTGGGGCGGCTCGCGGGCTCGGCCAGGGCGTTGCAGCGTGACTATAAATGATTGATGTTGCAGTACAAAATAACGACGCCGCGGCCGTGCCGGCCAGCGCCATTCTCGCCGCGCTTGGCCGCCGTTCGATTGTGCTCGTCGGCATGATGGGGGTCGGCAAATCCTCCATCGGCCGGCGGCTGGCGGCGCGGCTCGGCATCGCTTTCGTCGACGCCGACGCCGAGATCGAGAAAGCGGCCGGCATGAGCATCGCCGACATTTTCGCCCGCCACGGCGAGGCCGATTTCCGCAGCGGCGAGGCGCGCGTGATCGCCCGCCTCCTCGAGGGCGGCCCGCAGGTGCTGGCGACCGGCGGCGGCGCGGTGATGAATGCCGACACGCGCGCCGTCATCAAGGCGAAAGCCGTCTCGATCTGGCTGTCCGCGGAGTTCGACGTGCTAATGCGCCGGATATCGAAGCGCAAAAACGAGCGCCCACTGTTGGCGACGGCCGATCCGGCGGCGACGTTGCGCCGATTGCTGGCCGAGCGCGCGCCGATCTACGCGCAATCCGACATCACCGTGCAATCCCGCGAAGTCCCGCACGACGCGATCGTCGGCGAAATCATGCGGGCGCTCGCCGCTTTCTTGCATACCCCGCTGCCGCCGGCAGCGGCCGCTACGTGAACAGTGTCCGTTGCGCGTGTGCCGGGGGTGCGCGCGGCGAACGGGAAAATGCAGGGACGAGTACCTAGATATGCGGCAGCAGGCGCTGTTGTCGACCTTGCGTCACGGCCGCGTGGCGCGCCTGCGCGCGGTTGCTAGCGGGAAACTTGCCGAACGATGACTGTTCTGGATTGGCTCACTGTCCTGGCCGTAGTGATCTGCCTTGTGGTGTCGGCGTTCTACTCGGCGAGCGAGACGGCACTCACCGCGTCTTCGCGCGCCGCCATGGCGCGGCTGGAAAAGCAAGGCAACCGGGACGCCGGTATCGTCAATCGGCTGTTGCTCACCCGCGAGCGCCTGCTCGGCGCCATCCTGTTTGCCAACAACCTCACTATTATCGCCGCCTCGACCATGGCGACCGGCTTGCTCCTGATGCTGTTCGGCAAGACCGGCGTGATCTACGCCACCGTGGTGATGACCATTCTGATCTTCGTCGCCGCCGAGGTGCTGCCCAAGACCGCAGCCTTCAACGCGCCGGATCGCATTGCGCTCGCGGTGGCGCAGCCGATCGAAAGCACGGTGCGCTGGCTTTCGCCGCTGCTGCGGGCGGTCGAATGGCTGGTCCGGCTCATCCTGCGCGGCTTCGGCATGCCGGTCGGCAAGCTGCAGTCGATCCTGTCGGCGCGCGAGGAATTGCGCGGCGCGGTTGATCTGTTGCATCGCGCCGGCGTCGTGGAAAAGCTCGACCGCGACATGATGGGCGGCTTGCTCGACCTGCGCGAGCTTACGGTCTCCGATGTCATGGTTCATCGCACCAAGATGGTGATGCTCGATGCCGACGAGCGGCCGCGCGACATCGTCGATGCCGTGCTCGCCGCGGCGGTGACCCGGCTGCCGCTGTGGCGCGGCTCGCCCGACAATGTGATCGGCGTATTGCACGCCAAGGACCTGCTGCGCGCCTTGCATGCCGCCGACGGCGACGCCGCCAAGATCGATATCGAGTCGCTGGCGACGCCGCCGTGGTTCGTGCCCGACACCACTCCGCTGTACGAGCAGCTCACCGCATTCCGCGCCCGCAAAACGGCGTTGGCGCTGGTGGTCGACGAATACGGCGAATTGGAAGGGCTGGTGACGCTCGAAGACATCGTCGAGGAAATCGTCGGCGATATCAGCGACGAGCACGACATCGCGGTGCCCGGCGTGCGCATGCTGCCGGACGGCTCGGTCAATGTCGACGGCGCGGTGCCGGTGCGCGATCTCAACCGGGCGATGGATTGGAATATTCCCGATTCCGGGGCAACCACCATCGCCGGCGTGGTCATCCACGAGGCGCGGTCGATACCCGAGCCGGGCCAGAGCTTCACCTTTCACGGCTTTCGCTTCGAGGTGTTGCGCAAGACCCGCAACCGCATCACCGCGTTGCGCGTAGCGCCGCTGACGCGCAAAGTGACGGCCAAAGTCAGTTGAGCACGGCCGGTTGATCATGGTTTTCTGATGGGCCCATGATTAGCGTCCATGATTGGAGCCCAAGATCGGAGCTCAAGATGCCCACCATCGATCCTCGCATCCGCATCGGCCATGTGCATCTCAAGGTCGCCGACCTGGAGCGCGCGCTTAAATTTTATTGCGGCGTGCTCGGTTTCGAGTTGACGCAACGGCGGCAGGGCGCCGCATTCATCTCCGCCGGCGGCTATCATCACCACATCGGGCTCAACACCTGGGAGAGCCGCGGCGGCGAGCCGCCGCCGTTCGGCACCACCGGGCTCTATCATCTCGCCATTCTTTATCCGACGCGCGCGCTGCTCGCCGACGCGCTGCGCCGCCTGATCGAAGCCAATATCGCGCTCGAAGGCGCGTCCGACCACGGCGTGAGCGAAGCGCTCTACTTACGCGATCCCGACGACAACGGGGTCGAGCTGTATTGGGACCGGCCGCAAGAGCAATGGCCGCGCACCGCCGACGGCAAGCTCGCCATGGTCACCGAACGGCTCGATCTGAGAAACCTGCTTGCTGCGGCTCCAGAGGCGGCGGCGTAGAAATCGCACGCGGCGCCGGAGACGGTGCGCGATTTGTAAGCAGCATTGCGCGCTGACCGTTGCGCAGTGCGGACCGGCCGCCGCTCTCGGCGCTCGAGCGCCGTCACTCACAATCGACTATTGCAGTGCACAAGATTTCCGCACCATGCGGCTCGGATAGACACTGAGCTTTTGCGCTCGTTAATGCCTTTAT
>Ga0187784_10005101_pt1 | contig 10633 bp, 10 predicted proteins | sample 1015_SJ02_MP15_2_FD_132964 | JGI IMG/M metagenome (GOLD analysis project Ga0187784, IMG submission 132964) | Tropical peat soil microbial communities from peatlands in Department of Meta, Colombia - 1015_SJ02_MP15_20_MG | ecosystem: Environmental > Terrestrial > Soil > Wetlands > Peat | place... | reverse complement strand
GCCGAGGCCGAGCCGGCTGGCGAGCTCGAGCAGGCTGTCGGGATCGTTGCGACCCGTGCCGCTCGGGCCGCCGACGAATGCGACGGTGAGCTGGTCGGCCAGGCCGGGGAAGTCGGCGAGTAGCCGGGCTGCAGCGTGCAGGACGACGTCGGGCGCTTTCAGTGGCTGCACCCGGCCGGCGAATACGAGCACGACGCCGTCCGCGGGCAGGCCGAGCTGGCGCCGCGCGACCCGCTGCGAGCCGGGCCGGAATACCGACAGGTCAACGCCGGGGTTGATGACCGCCACCCGCGACGGGTCGGCCCCGTAGTGGCCAATAAGCTGACGTGCCTCGTCCTCGGTGTTGGCGACGAGCCGGTCGGCTGAGGCGACGACCTCGGCCTCGCCACGGAGCCTGACGTCCGGCTCGGCGGCGTCGCCGACCGCGAGCGCGGCGTTCTTGACCCGGCCGAGGGTGTGCATGGACTGCACGAGCGGCACCCCCCAGCGTTCCTTGGCTACAGCACCGACCTGGCCAGACAGCCAATAGTGGCCATGGACCAGGTCGTACCTGCCTGGCGCGTGTGCGGCCTCGGTGCGGAGCAGCTCGAAGGTGAACTGGCACAGCTGACCGGGAAGATCCGACTTGTCGAGATCCTCAAACGGACCGGCGGCCAGATGCCTGACCAGCACGCCCGGAGCCAGCTCGGCCACCTGCGGCTGGTCGCGGGAGACCGCTCGGGTGAAGATGTCGACCTCTACGCCGCGCTCGGCCAGCCGCTTGGCTACCTCGACAACGTAGACATTCAGGCCGCCCGCGTCGCCGGTCCCCGGCTGCTCGAGCGGTGATGTGTGGACGCTGACTGTCGCGATCCGGCGGAGCTGGGGTCGCGGCACGGGCATGCACCTCCGGAAGGCACGAACCGCGAATCTGGCCGCCGTGTTCCCGGCCCCGGACGGTGGCCGGGTAGGACGCTGTGACCTGATATGACCATTTTACCCATCTAATTTATAGCCTTTTGACGCTGGCCCGATCGTGGCACTGCGCGGGCTCGGGCAGGCCCGCTAGCATCGTGACCATGAGCACGCTGATCATGATCAGGCATGGCGAGAGCGAGTGGAACGACAAGGGGCTGTTCACTGGCTGGGTTGATGCCGGGCTGTCCGAGCGCGGCAAGCTGGAGGCGGCCCGCGCCGGGGAGCAGTTGGCCGATGCCGCCCTGCGGCCCGATGTCGTGCACACCTCCGTGCTCACCCGCGCCATCCAGACCGCGAACATCGCGCTGGAAGCCGCGGACCTGACCTGGCTCCCCGTCCGACGGTCGTGGCGGCTGAACGAGCGGCACTACGGCGCGCTGCAGGGCAAGGACAAGGCGCAGACGAGGGCGGAGTTCGGCGCTGAGCAGTTCATGCTGTGGCGAAGGTCATACGACGTGCCGCCGCCGCCCATCGCCGACGACGACCCGCTCTCGCAGGCGGGCGATCCGCGCTACGCGCTGCTGCCCGATGAGCTGCTGCCACGCACCGAGTGCTTGCGCGACGTCGTCGAGCGGATGCTGCCGTACTGGTACGACGGCATCGTCCCGGACCTCGCTGCAGGCCAGACCGTGCTCGTCGTCGCGCACGGTAACTCGCTGCGGGCGCTGGTCAAGCACCTGGACCACATCGGTGACGCGGAGATCTCCGAGCTGAACATCCCGACCGGCATGCCACTGATATATGAGTTCGACGCCAGGTTCCGCCCGACGGGGCCGGGCCGGTACCTCGATCCGGAGGCCGCTGCCGCGGCGGCCGAGGCGGTGCGGGCGCAAGGCAGCGCCCCGGCCTGACCCGGTCGGGTGAGGTCGCCGCCGACGGCCGGGCACCAGCATCGGTCTGGCCAGACCGCTGGTGTCCACCAGGCACAATCGACATTGACGCCCAACGTCCGACCAGCGAACATCGGGCAAACAACCGTTCCTGTTCCCGGCTGGCAGTGGGCGATCACCGGGCCGCCCTAATACGATCGGGACTGTGGAGTTGGGGGTGCAAGCCATCATGTCCCCGGACATGTCCGCCACGAACCGCTGTTCTGCCGCAAAGCTCCCCCCTGGCATCAGTGCCGTGCTCGCCGTGCTGCTGTCGTCTGCGGTCGTGCTGGACAGCGATGATCAGGTGCTGACCTCCAGCCCCGCGGCGCGTGAATTCGGACTCGTCGAAGACGACCGGCTCGTTGTCGGCGAGTTGGTGGCCCTGGCGCGGCAGGTCCGCCGCGACGGGCTGCCCCGCGAGGGCGAGATCGATATCATGACCAACCGCTTCAACGGGCGCGCAACCAGCTTCGCGGTACGTGTTGCGCTGCTTGGCCCCGAGGTGGGGGACGGCGGGCTGATCCTGCTGCTCGCCGAGGACCAGACGGAGAGCCGCCGCGTCGATGAGGTCCGTCGCGACTTCGTCGCCAACATCAGCCACGAGCTGAAGACGCCCGTGGGCGCCCTCGCCCTGCTGGCCGAGACCGTGGAGGAGGCCGCCGACGACCCCGAGGCAGTCCTCCGCTTCGCCGGGCGGATGCGCCAGGAGGCGGCGCGGCTGACGGACCTGGTCCAGGATCTGATCATGCTGTCCAGGATCCAGGCCGCCGAGCCGGTACCTGACCCGCGTCCGGTTCTGCTCGACGAAGTAGTGGCCGAGGCGGTCGATCGCTGCCGGATGCGGGCCACCGCGCGTGGCATTTCCCTGGAGGTCACCGGCGAGCCCAGGCTCACCATTCTCGGTGATGAGGACCTGCTGGTCACGGCCCTGCGCAACCTGCTCGAGAACGCGATCGCCTACAGCCCGGACAAGACCAGGGTGCTGGTGAGCACCAGGGCAGTGTCCAACTGGACAGCCGAGGTCAGCGTCACCGATCAGGGCATCGGCATTCCGGAGCGCGACCGGGAGCGCATCTTCGAGCGGTTCTACCGGGTCGACCCGGCACGGTCGCGGGCGACCGGCGGCACCGGCCTTGGCCTTGCGATCGTGAAGCACGTGACGGCCGCGCACGGCGGCAACGTGACGGTCTGGAGCCGGGAGGGTGCTGGCTCAACGTTCACCCTGCGGCTCCCGCTCCGGCCAGGCCGCGCCGTGCCCGGCAGTACAGAAGACGGTAGTCAGGATCAGCCATCGCGGAGGGGCCACGCCACCGCGCGATCTGCCAGGGAGGCAGTGACGTGACTCGGGTGCTCGTAGTGGAGGACGAGGAGTCCTTCAGCGACGCGCTGTCCTACATGCTGCGCAAGGAGGGCTTCGAGGTTGCCGTGTGCCCAACCGGCCCGGATGCCATCGAGACCTTCGACCGCACCGGCGCCGACTTGGTCCTGCTCGACCTCATGCTGCCCGGACTACCGGGCAGCGAGGTCTGCCGCAGCCTGCGGGAGCGGTCCAGCGTGCCGGTGATCATGCTCACGGCCAAGGACAGCGAGATCGACAAGGTCGTCGGGCTGGAACTCGGCGCGGATGACTACGTGACGAAGCCGTTCTCCTCGCGCGAGCTGGTCGCCCGGATGCGCGCCGTCCTGCGGCGGCGCGGCGACGTGACGGAGCCGGTCAGCTCGATTATGGAGTCCGGGCCGGTCCGGATGGACGTGGACCGCCACGTCGTGACGGTCCGCAGCCAGCAGGTGCAGCTGCCGCTGAAGGAGTTCGAGCTGCTCGAGGTGCTGCTGCGCAACGCCGGGCGGGTGCTGACCCGGATGCAGCTGATCGACCGGGTCTGGGGCGCCGACTACGTCGGCGATACCAAGACGCTGGACGTGCACGTGAAGCGGCTGCGAGCGAAGATCGAGACCGAGCCCACTAACCCGCGGCACATCGTGACGGTCCGCGGCCTGGGCTACAAGTTCGAGCCCGTCGGCTAGCGTCGCGGACGCGCGCGGTAGCTAGCTGCTGGCCGTCGGGGTCGTCTGCGCGCGGGTGGCTGCCGTCGCGGTGGTCGCGGCGGGCAGCGGGGGTTTGAGCGTGGCGTACTGGGCGGCCCGCGGCATCACCGGCACCATGAGCCGGACCGGACCGGCCTTCTCGAAGTTGAGCACGAGCGTGACAGCCGAGCCACTCGTGACGGTGCGGGTCAGGCCGCGGAGCACGATCTGCGGTGCGGGGCCCGCGTACAACACGGGGTGGCCGTACACGACCGGGATGCCGCCCGCTGGCAGCACCACCGAGGATGCCGTGCCCGGCGCCGAGATGCTGATCAGCTTGTCCGAAGCGCCGGTGGTGACCAGGGCCAGGAAGAGGCTCGCCGACTGGCCCGTAGCGAGGCTGCTGCCAAGGGGGGCACCCAGGATGAACACGTTCCTGATGGACAGGCTGCCGACCACCGTGCCGGCCGCGTCGGTCGGATAGTGGAAGTCCAGCGTCGGCGCGTTGTTGCCGGCCTCGCAGCCGGCCACAGCCGGAATCAGCGCGACGGCCGCGACGAGCAACAGCCGGTGCGACAGCGCGCCCGCCCAGCGGCTCCGGATCACGGCATGCCCTCCTTGACAGGGTGACCGACAGACGCGGCACAGCGTAGCCACCCGGCGCGCGCGGGCTCACGCCGGCCCGGTCAGATCGGCCCGGCGGGCGACCCAATCCGGTGGGTCGGCCCGGATTCAGTCGATAATCGCCTGAATCAGTTCGGTAGAGCTGTCGCTGGGGCTCAGTCCGCTGGCGTATCGAGCGGTCCGATCGGGCGCCACCAGGATGGCCGTCAGGTGGGCAGCCGAGATCCCCGGCGGGAAGCTGCCGGGCCGGGTCAGCGCGTCACTCGTGTCGTCCGCCAGCACGAGCGCCGCTCGCGATCGGCTGTCGAGCTGTCCGTAGAGCCGCTGAACCTCGGCCTTGGTCTGCCGGTTGTAGACGACGTAGGCGCTCGCGTGGGCGCTCGTCGCCACGTCGGCAAGCCAGGCCAGCGTGCTGGCGCAATTGCAGCCCGGCGGCACGAGCACGATCATGGCCTGCCGCAGGGCATCAAGCGGGACCGGGGCACGGCCGTCGACCGCGATCGCCGCAGGCGGCAGCAGGCCCGCGACCACGATGTCCGGGGATCGCCCGGCCGGAGCCGAGCCGCCGTGACCCGTGGACAGGGCCGACGTGCCGGAGTTGGGCAGACCGGTCAGGTTCTGCTCCGAGGTCGCCGTGAACACCGTCAGCAGCGTTCCGGTAATGAGCGCCAGGATCAGACAGCAGGCCAGCAGCGGCAGCGCGATGCCGTCCCTGCCCACTGACCGGTGCCAGCGGGTCCGCCGCTGGTGGCGCCGTAGCGCCCGCAGCTCGCGGTGGTACGCCTGCACGTCACGCTCGAGCTCCCGCGCATCGTCGGGAATCTCGATGTCGACCGGCGGCAGGCCCGTATCGTCCCGTTCCGGTTCGCTACCTGGGCTCACGGCTTCCTCTCCGACAGGAGCGAACGTCTCTTCTCAGTATGGGCCAGAGCCGCCTCGCCGGGTCCAGTCGGACCGCAGGACGACCGGCTGATCGGGGCGCGGTCGGCCGCGGCGCGCCGACCGGTCCGGGCAGCCTCAATTTGGCGCTTCCCTGCTGCGCCATTGACCTGCACCTTTGCCGCTAACGACAGCGAATCGCTCCGGCTGCCCGTGCTAAGCTGGTATCCAGCGGAAGGGGTACCTGGCACATGTCATTTAAGGTCGGCGACACCGTCGTCTACCCCCACCATGGGGCTGCTCGGATCGAGGAAATCGAAACCCGTGTCATCAAGGGCGAGGACAAAACCTACCTCGTGCTGAAGGTCGACAAGGGTGACCTGACTGTGCGCGTTCCCGCGGACAATGCAGAGCTTGTGGGCGTCCGCGACGTGGTCGGGCAAGAAGGGCTTGAGCGCGTTTTCGACGTGCTGCGCGCCCCGTACACCGAGGAGCCCACCAACTGGTCTCGCCGGTACAAGGCCAACCTGGAGAAGCTCGCCTCTGGCGACGTCAACAAGGTGGCCGAGGTCGTAAGGGACCTGTGGCGCCGCGACCGCGAGCGCGGCCTCTCGGCCGGTGAGAAGCGGATGCTCGCAAAGGCCAGGCAGATTCTGGTCAGCGAGCTGGCGCTGGCCGAGAAGACCAACGAAGACAAGGCCGAGGCCCTGCTCGACGAGATCCTCGCTTCCTGACCGCTGTGGCCGACCTGCTGCCGCGAGTCGGCATCGGCGTCGACGTTCATCCCATCGAGGCCGGACGGCCGCTGTTCCTGGCTGGCTTGCTGTGGCCTGGTGAGGACGGTCTGACCGGTCATTCCGATGGTGACGTTGCCGCACACGCGGCCTGTAGCGCTGTGTTGTCCGCGGCCGGCCTCGGCGACCTGGGCAGCCAGTTCGGCACCAGCCGGCCGGAGTGGGCGGGTGCGCCCGGCTCGGCGCTGCTCACCGAGAGCGCCCGGCTGACCGCGGCCGCCGGCTTCCGGATCGGGAACGTGGCCGTTCAGGTCATCTGCAACCGTCCGCGCATCTCAGCCAGGCGCGCCGAGGCCGAGCAGGCCCTCGCGGCCGCCCTCGGTGGTGCGCCGGTCAGCCTCGCCGCGACCACGAGTGACGGGCTGGGCTTGACCGGCCGTGGCGAGGGAATCGCCGCGATCGCTACGGCACTAGTGGTTCGGGCCTAGTCGGCCCGGCCCGCGACCCTAGCGGTCAGCTGGCCGGTGGCGTCGGCGAGCTCCACATGCGGTGGAACACTGGCATGTCGTCACTGTCTTCCTGGTCGTCGGCAGTCTGGCCGGTGGGACCCGGGTCGGACCCGGTGCCTGCCGGGCCCTGGTCATCGGGGTCGGCCCGGACGTCGGCGTCGGCTTGCTCCGAGCCCGCCGGCGTTCGCACCGGCAGCGGCGGGGCCGGCGCGCTGGCCGTCTGCAGATCGGTGTCAGGCCGGCCGACGACCCCCGGGGCGCGCCAGTGCCCGGCCGTGGCCGCCTGACGGCGCAGCCTGAGGTGTCGGAGCAGCGCGAGCAGCAGCATGAAGGCGACGAGTACCAGCGCCCACGGCAGCACCGCCGCGGTGACCGCGGCCGCGTTGTGCGCCAGCGCGTGGCCGGTGGCGTGCAGCGCGTCTGCTCCGGCGGCGGCCGCGAGCACGACGAGCAGGGTGAGCCAGGCGAGCGCGCGGCTCGGCAGTCCCGCGCCGCGCAGGCCGAGCACGGCCGAGAGCGCGATGACCAGCATCGCGTCGATCAGCAGCGGGTAGGCCCGCGCGTGGTGCGGGGTGATGCCGGCCTGCTCCGCCACGACGCGGATACCGGTGTACGAGAGCATAAAGGTGGCGGCGGCCAGCGCGGCGACACCGACGCACACGGCTACGAGGCCAAGGATCCGCAGCGGTTGCGCCGTGCCGTCCCGGCCGGCGCCGCGCTCGACCGGCGGCCGCACCGAGTCGGCCGGGCCGTCCTCGGTCGGGGCGTCTGCGCTCATCGGCCTGCCGGTCCTTCCTCAGGTGTCCTGGGCGGGCGGCGCCTAGGTCAGGTCATTGCCTGACGGCCGATCAGTGGCGGGAGAATGGACTCACCGGCCAGCCCGCGTCAAAGGAGACGATATGCCGTACTACCGAGTTGCAGGCGAGGTTCCGGCAAAGCGCCACGTCCGGTTCCGCGGTCCCGACGGGAGCCTGTACGCGGAGGAGCTGATGGGCGAGGAGGGCTTCGTCTCTGACTCATCCCTGCTGTACCACCGCCACCCGCCGACCGCGATCGTCAAGAGCGAGGGCCTGGCCGGCCTGGCGGAGGTGCGTGTTTCGGCCAACCACCCGCTGCTGCCGCGTCACTTCCGCACCCAGGACCTGCCCCCGGGCGGCGACCTCGTGCTCGGCAGGCAGTTGCTGCTCGCCAACGACGACGTACGCATCTCCTTCGCGGCCGCGGACGCGCCGTCCGAGCTGTACCGCAACTCCTCCGGCGACGAGGCGGTCTATCTCCGCTCGGGCAGTGCGGCGTTTGAGTCGGTCTACGGCAGCATCGGGGCAGGACCCGGGGACTACGTCATCGTGCCCCGCGGCACCATTCACCGGTGGCTTCCGGGCGAAGGCGGCGTCCACGCGCTCATCGTCGAGGCGCGGGGTCACATCAGGCCGCCACGGCGATACCTGTCGCAGTACGGCCAGTTTCTCGAGCACGCTCCCTACAGCGAGCGCGATCTGCGCGGCCCGGACGGCCCGCTACTGGCCGACGGCGAGGACGTCCCGGTGATCGTGCGGACCGTCGCGGGCGTGACGAGGCTGACCTATGCCTACCACCCGTTCGACGTGGTGGGCTGGGACGGCTACCTCTACCCGTACGCGTTCAACATCGCCGACTTCGAGCCCCTGGTGAAGCGCACCCACGCGCCGCCGCCGGTGCACCAGACGTTCGAGGGGCCCAACTTCGTGATCTGCTCGTTCTGCCCGCGCCCGCTGGACTTCGATCCGGAAGCAGTGCCGATCCCTTACAACCATCACAACGTCGACTCCGACGAGATGATGTACTACGTCGCCGGAGACTATTCGGCGCGCAAGGGATCGGGCGTGGGGCTCGGCTCGATCACGCTGCACCCGTCGGGGTTCACCCACGGGCCCCAGCCCGGCGCTGTCGAGGCCGTCATCCGCGGCCTGGCCGAGGGCGTGACGACGACCGATGAGACCGCGGTCATGATCGACACGTTCCGGCCGTTGCTGCTGGCCGACGCGGCGCGCTCTGCCGAGGATCCCGAGTACGCCTGGACCTGGGCCGGCGCGGCCCGTGGGCAGCGCAGCGCGGATGAGGCGGACCGCGGGCCGGGCTTCTAGTTCCGCCTCGCCCGGCCAGACCATGATCTTCCCGCCCGCCACGTCGAACGTGGCCCCCGTGACCCAGGCGGCCGCGTCGGAGGCGAGGTACAGCGCCGCCGCGGCGACGTCCGCGGGCTGCGCGATCCGCCGATACCGCGTGATCCCGGTGACGATCACGACCCGGCCTGCCAGGTCTGGATGACTGGCCGGCCCGACCGGCCGGGTGCTCGCTACCCGCTGCGTCTGGGTCATGCGCTCTTTCCCCTGGTCCGGCCCGTGCGCCCGCAAGACAAGTCTTAGATTACTAACGGTTAGATGCCAAATAGTAGGCGTCGGTCGGCGCGTTCGCGCGCCGACGTAGTGTGGTGGGATGGTCGCCCGAACGCGCACGATGTGCTGATGCGAGTCGTCAGTCGTCAGGCGCGCCGCCGGTGGGGCATCGTGGCGGCGGGGACGGCAGTGCTGTGCGGGCTGCCCGCGCTGATCGCCGCCTGGCCGGTTCCAGCCGCGGCCGTCTCGGCCGCGGGGCTCAAAGACCGGATCCTGTCGTCGTCGGGCGTTCCCTATCAGGGCTACGCGGAGAGCAACGTCGACCTCGGGCTGCCCAGCCTGCCCGACGTGGGCAACGTGACGTCCCTGCTGGACGGGACCACCGACCAGTACGCGTGGTACCGGTCGCCCGATGAGTGGCGGGCGGACGTGCTGACCGACGCCGGCGAGACGGACACCTACCAGACCGGCGCGTACGGCACGTTCGAGTGGAACTACACCAGCAACCTGCTGACCCAGATCATCGGCAGCGAGCCGGTGCGGCTCCCGCGCGCGGCCGACCTGCTGCCGCCCGCGCTGGCGGAGCGGCTGCTGAGCTACGCCGGTTCGGCCACAGCCGTGACCAGGCTGCCGAGTCAGCGGGTGGCCGGCGTGGACGCGGCGGGGCTCCGGCTCACCCCCGCCAGCTCGACGTCCACGATTAGCGCGGTGGACGTGTGGGCAGATCCGCGCACCGGACTGGCGGTGCAGGTGGAGATCTTCGGTCGCTACTCGACCTCGCCGGTGCTCGTGAGCCGGTTCCTGTCTGTCAGCTTCGCCCCGCCGGCGCTCGCGACCGTCTCGCCGAACCTGAGCGCGGGGGTGGACTTTGCCAGCAGCGAGCTGCCGGACGTAACCAGGATCGTGAACGGCTACGGCCCTCAGCTGCCGGCCAGCCTCGGCGGCGTTGCCGAGGTGGCAGGCGTTCCCGGCCTGCCGGACCTGGCCGCCTACGGCAGCGGGTTCGCGAGGTTCGCGGTGGTCCCGCTGCCAGCCAGTACCGGCCAGTCGCTGCTGCAGGCGGCTAGTTCCGCCGGGATCACCATCCAGCTCGGCAGTGGCACCGCCGTGGTGATCCAGACGCCCCTGCTGACGGTGCTGTTGTCGCAGCAGCCCGCCAGCCCGATCTACCTGCTCACCGGAACCGTCACCGCGTCCGTGCTCGAGCGCGCCGCCGAGCAGCTGCCGGGGTACTCGTGATCAGCACCTCGGGCCTCACCAAGCGCTACGGCTCCCTGCTCGTCGTCGACGGCGTCGGCCTCGACGTGCGCGACGGCGACCGCTACGGATTCCTCGGCCCCAACGGCTCGGGTAAGACGACCGTGGTGCGCATGCTGCTCGGGCTGGTGTACGCCACCAGTGGCACGATCGAGGTGCTCGGTCGTCCGGTGCCTGGGCACATCTCGGCGGTGCTGCCGCAGATCGGCGCCCTGGTCGAGGCCCCGGGCGCGTATGGTCACCTGTCCGGCCGCGCGAACCTGGCCCTGATCGACGCCGCTGGCCCGACGGCGGGCCGCCGCCGGGATCGGCGGCGGCGCATCGGCGACGCGCTCGACCGGGTAGGCCTCGGCGGCATCGATGACCGGCCGGTACGCAAGTACTCGCTCGGCATGCGCCAG
>Ga0187784_10005100_pt1 | contig 10637 bp, 8 predicted proteins | sample 1015_SJ02_MP15_2_FD_132964 | JGI IMG/M metagenome (GOLD analysis project Ga0187784, IMG submission 132964) | Tropical peat soil microbial communities from peatlands in Department of Meta, Colombia - 1015_SJ02_MP15_20_MG | ecosystem: Environmental > Terrestrial > Soil > Wetlands > Peat | place... | reverse complement strand
GTGCTTCGAGCACGTATACTACCCTTGGAGGCACGCTTCCGTTTTCATTACATCTGAGCGAACCGGGGACCCCAGCAAGCGTGATTTTGGCTTGCTGGGGTGGTTAAGCGAAGCATCCCTATGATCGGCACCAACGTCCGGGCTAGCGCCATGCGCTCTGCCGGGGATAGGGATTTCTCGCTTCGCTCGAAATGACAACTTCGATAGGGCTGGCCCCGCCATCATCCGCCAGCGGGTTGCAATCCTCCTCGTGAGTGCGAGAACATATCCGTTTGCCTTACATACCTCAGCTCTCATAAGGGACGGCCGACTATGCCGGTACGGCAGAAGCACGCAAAAATCGAAACGAGAAAATCCAGCGGAAGCGAAATTCAATCGCCCAAAGGCAAGCTGGGCGTGATGATTCCCGGCATGGGCGCGGTGGCCACGACGTTTGTGGCGGGCGTGGAAGCGGTGCGCAAAGGAATTGCCCGGCCCATTGGTTCGCTGACGCAGATGGGCACCATCCGCTTAGGCAAGCGCACCGATGCGCGCTCGCCCAAGATCAAAGAGTTTGTGCCGCTCGCTGGGCTCGACGACCTGGTCTTTACCGGCTGGGACATTTTTGAAGACGACATGTACACGGCTGCCTGCAAGGCGGGCGTGCTGGAGCGCGCACTGCTCGATCAGGTGAAGCCGTTCTTGAGCACGATCAAGCCGCGCAAAGCGGTGTTCGACCACAACTACGTTAAGAAGATCGACGGGCCCAACGTCAAAAAAGGCAAGAACAAAATGGATCTTGCGGAGCAGCTTCGCGCCGACATCCGCGAGTTCAAGAAGAGTTCCGGAGCTTCGCGGCTGGTGACGGTTTGGTGCGCGTCGACCGAGACTTTCATCGAGCCAAGTGCCGCGCACCAGTCGGTAAAAGCCTTCGAGAAGGCGCTGACGCAGAACGATGAGAACATTGCGCCCTCGATGATTTACGCATACGCGTCGCTGTCGGAGGGTGTGCCGTTCGCTAACGGCGCGCCGAACCTTACCGTCGATATTCCGGCGATGCACGAACTGGCGCGCAAGAACCAGGCTCCCATCTGCGGCAAGGATTTCAAGACTGGGCAAACGCTGATGAAGACCATCCTCGCTCCGGGTTTCAAGGCGCGGCTGCTGGGGCTGAACGGATGGTTTTCGACGAACATTTTGGGCAACCGCGACGGCGAAGTGCTGGACGATCCCGGATCGTTCAAGACCAAGGAAGAATCGAAGCTGTCAGTGCTGGAGCACATCTTGCAGCCCGAGCTGTATCCCGAGCTGTACGGCAAGTTCACACACAAGGTGCGCATTAACTACTACCCGCCGCGCGGGGATAACAAGGAGGGCTGGGACAATATCGACATTTTCGGATGGCTCGGCTATCCCATGCAGATCAAGGTCGATTTCCTGTGCCGGGATTCTATACTGGCCGCGCCGATTGTGCTCGATCTTGTGCTGTTTATCGACTTGGCGACGCGCTGCGCCGAATTGCGCGGCATCGGCATTCAGGAGTGGTTAAGCTTCTACTTCAAGTCTCCGATGACGGCGCCGGGGCTGTATCCGGAGCACGATCTCTTCATTCAATTGATGAAGTTGAAGAACACGCTGCGGCATCTTCGCGGCGAAGAACTGATTACCCACCTGGGGCTGGAGTACTACGACTGAGATCCCTCGCTGCGCTCGGGATTTCGGCAGCGGGCTCCCGCTCCTCCACCCCGCCACGCGAAAACCGTGCGTGCCGGGGACCCCGGATTCGCTCACGCCCGCTAAACGCCTCAACTTCAAGTCTCCCATGACGGCTCCGGGCTTGTATCCCGAGCACGATTTGTTCATCCAACTGATGAAACTGAAAAACACGCTGCGCCACCTGCGCGGCGAAGAGCTGATCACGCATTTAGGGCTGGAGTACTACGACTAGATCGTCGATGATCCCTACGCCAAGTTCTTCTCCCGCCTATACAGGTCGAACTTCTCCAGGAAGCGGTCGATTTCCTTTTTCTGCAGGTAATACGGTGTGGAAAGGCGCAGCTTGGACGGTTCGCCGCCGCGAATGCGAATCTTGTGGTTAGTCCACATCCACCTTTCCATGTCCATGCGCTCGAGCGGAGGCACGTTGACGGTGGCAATGGCGCAGCGCAGGGCCGGGTCAGGCGAAGTCCAAGATTCGGCGCCGCGCTTGACCATCTCATCCAAAACATAGTCGCAAAGTTCGCGATGGCGTTTCTCAATGCGGTCCATGCCGATGTCGTTGGCCATCTGGAGCGCCGCCAGTAATCCCCACAGCGAAGGCACGTTGGACGATCCGATGCGTTGGAAGCGTTCGGCGCGAAGGCTGGCGTCGTCCCAGCCCTCGGTGGCAACGGTGTTCCAAATGTGGTCGATGACTTCGTCGCGGACGTAAAGAAATCCCGAGCCTTTGGGCGCCTGCAGCCACTTGTGCGGACTGGACGAATACAAGTCGCAGCCGAGGTCATGCACATCGAGCGGCATCATGCCAACGACGTGCGCGCCATCCACCGCCGAAAGAATGTTCTTAGACCGCGCCAGGGCGCAGAGTTCTTTGGCCGGCAGAACAACTCCCGTGGCGGTGGTGATGTGGCTGAAGAACATCACGCGGGTGCGCGGCGTAATGGCGTCGTTAAACAAATTCAGCACCTCAGCTGCGTCTTTCACCGGCTTGGGCAGCTTGACCTTGGTGACGATGATGCCGTAGCGCTTGGCACGCAACTGCCACGGCTGCTCGCCGCCAGGATGCTCCTGGTCCGTCATGAGGACTTCATCGCCGCCCTTCAGATCAATTCCATTCGCCATATAGCTGTTGGCTTCGGTGGCATTCCGCAAAAGTGCCAGCTCATCTCGTTTGCAACCGACAAAATCGGCCAGCGGGTCGCGAAACTCGTTCCAAGGCCCATAGCCCCAGATGGGATAGTCTTCCGGGTCTTGCTGGTCCATTTTTTCGGTCATCGAGTAAGCATCGAAAATGGCCCGTAACACGGGGGCCGGGCATGATCCCACGGTGCCGTTATTGAGGTAAACCTCATCTTGCGGGATGAGGAACTGCTGGCGCAGCAAGGCCCAATAGGCTTCCGGGTCAGTGCGGTACAGGTTCTTGTCAGGGAGTGCTGGCGGCGTTTTGTCGAGCTGGGGAAAAACACCGCTGGGAAGCGCAAGAGCGGCGGCGAGGCCTGTGCCTGTGGCGAGAAAACGTCGGCGATCCATCGGAACACCCCCTGTTGGCTATCTGGAAACGTTCATGGTACGACTCGCGGCGGGGTGTGGCAAGCGCGCATATACCTGGGTAGCGTCTTGGTATAATCTGTGAGTTTCGCTCATGAGCCTGACTGAAGCTGCTACGGCAGGAGGCGGGGCGGAGTTGAACGTGGCAAGCGCACCTTATCCGAAAGACCGGCAAGCCGCTCGCGTCGCAACTGTAGAGCGGCACGTTCGGCTTGAGAATGAACACAACCTTGAAGGTGTTCTCGGCACTTTCGGTGACAGCGCCCGGTACGATGATGAGGCGTGGGGCGAACACTATGAGGGGCTGAGCGGAGTCCGCCAGTTCTATGAACAGCTCCTGAAGGCGCTTCCTGACTTGGGAATCGAGGTGCTGCGACGGTATGTCGCGGATGACGCCATTCTCCTAGAGGTCATGATTCGCGGTACACATCTCGGCGCTTGGCGTGGCCTTCCACCGACAGGGAGGCGAGTCGAATTCCCGCTTTGCGGGGTATACAGCTTCGGCGCCGACGACCAATTGACGGGAGAAAGAATCTATTACGACCGAGGTACGGTGTTGAGGCAATTGGGCGTTTTTCACGAGCCTCAAAATGCATTGGGGCGCATCTCCATTTTGGTGACTCATCCAGTCGCGATTGTTCGTGCCCTCGTGAGAGGCGTCCTGTCCCGGTGACTTTGGGAGCGACTCAGCGAACAACACAAAAGGAAATCACAGATTATATCGGCCTTTCCCGGATCGAACCCCGCTTCTTCAGGCAGAGCAAAGTGGAAGAAGGGTCAGCGGGACGCCCGCAGCTTTTCTGCATCTCAGGAGAAAGGCATGCTTTCCAGGTAACCATCTTTGCCGGTCCGGCGTCTAAACACATGAGGGTGTGACGGGAAATGCGCACTTGCGCCCGGCGTATAATGAATTAGGGTCCTTCCAGGGGACGAGGGAGTTGGTTATGAAGTCACGTCTTTTGCTAATCACTGGAGCATTTCTGGCCATGGTCTGCGTGTCGCTGTTGTGCCAGGCGCAGAACACAGGCAACAGCCCAAATAATCCGCCTGCAGGCACAGGAGCGACTGTGGGACAGACCACGACGACTTTTCCTTCGGGCACGAGCGCTCCCAGCGCGCCGCAATCCGGTGGCTCATCGAGCGATGCGGCCAATCCGGCGGACTCGAGCCAGACTCCGCCGAACCCGGTGATCGAGGAGCCGGATCCGAGTAAGGTGAAGCACAGCGGCGGCAAGGACGACGTGGACGCCATTGGCAACCGCAAGATCGGCGGACGTGGCCTCGGCAACTGGTACTCGATTGAAACCGACATCAAGATGGGCAAGTCCTATGCCCAGCAGGTGGAAGCTACTTCCAAAATGGTCACCGACCCCGTGGTCACCGAGTACATCAATCGCCTCGGTCAGAACCTGGTGCGCAACTCGGATGCGCAAGTCCCGTTCACCTTCAAGGTCATTGATTCGGATGCGATCAACGCGTTTTCGCTCCCCGGAGGCTTCGTGTATATCGATACGGGAACGATTCTGGCAGCCGATGAAGAAGCGGAACTGGCCGGCGTCATGGCGCACGAAATCGCCCATGTGTGCGCGCGCCACGCCACGCGGCAGATGACCCGCGCCCAGATCGCCCAATTGGGAACGATTCCCCTGATCTTTGTGGGCGGAGGAATCGGTTATGGAGTGTATGAGGCCGCCGGGCTTGGCCTGCCCATGACGTTCCTGGCTTTCCAGCGTGGATTTGAGGCGGAGGCCGACTATCTCGGGCTGCAGTATCAGTACAAGTCGGGATACGATCCGCAAGCGTTCATCAGCTTCTTTGAGAAGATTCAAGCCCAGGAGAAACGCAAGCCTGGGTCGATTTCCAAAGCCTTTGCTACGCATCCGCAGACGCCGGACCGCATTGAGGAATCGCAGAAGGAAATCGCGACGATTCTCCCGGCGCGTCCCGAGTACACGGTGACCACCTCGGAATTTGACGAAGTGAAGGCGCGCTTGGCGGCGCTGGAGAATCGCCGCAAGATGACTGACCAGAAAGACGCCGGCAAACCCAGCTTGCGCCGGGCCAACACCGGCAACAAGACCAGCCAGGATGGCAGCCAGTCTCCACCAGACGATCGTCCGACGCTGAAACGCAGAGACGATAGCGGCAGCAACTAAAGCCGCCTCGGAGAAGATGTATCCCGCTTGCGCGCTTCGCGCGCCGGCTTTGCGTGTGGTGCCGTCTGATGGTTTCTTGCGCGCGATTGCCCTGCGCGCCAAATGACAAAGTTGGAGGGGATCAGAGTTTCCTTAGTATGCCTTCGCGCGCTCATGTACAATTGTGGGCGTTGGCGCTGCGCGCCCCGGGTCTCTAACTCCCATAGGAAATTAAGGAGAAGGTTTTGCGCCTTCCCGATCTAGTCCTTCGAATCACGAGTTATAGCCGCCGCCACGGCTTTTGGGCGACTGGGCGACGGGCCGCCGTGTACCTATGGAGAGCGGTTTTCCAAAACGGAAGAATTCTATTCTGTTGTGATTTGCAGAAGATGCCTGTCGAGCGGCCTTCCGACAAGTTGCCCAGCCAGCTAAGCATCGAGCGGCTGCGCAATCTGTACGAGATCGGCGAGGCGGAGCGGCGAAAGATCGGAAGTGACCGCGCTGCGGAGGTTTGCGACCGCCTGATCGCGGAACGCTTCACCAAGGGAGCTTCCTTGTGGCTGGCTCGCTGGAATGGGGAACTGGCGGGCTATGGCTGGAGTCTGTCGTGCGGCCGCATGGAAGGATGCTACTATTCTGCCGACCCGGAAGATGTTCATCTCTTGGAGTTTCTTGTTTTTCCTGAGTATCGCGGGCAGCGCATCAACTCTTTCCTGGTCAATCATATTTTGCGGCACTTGGCCGCGGAGGGCAGGGTTCACGCTTACCTCGACGTGGCAGAGTGGAACCAGGCAGGATTGAACTCCTATCGTCGGACGAGTTTTCGGCCAGTGGGCATTTCCAAAGGGGGACCTTTGCGGCGGAGGAGGATTGTGAAATGGATAGACCCGGAAGGCGAGTACGGTCAGGGCCCGGAACAGAATGTGGCGGTCCGCACCCATCCAGCCTAATTTCCTTCGTCTGGGGATGCGGCGCAGGGCGAATGTTGCACCCCTCGTTGTCCCTGGCAGAGAGCGCGGTCAGGCGCTCAACTGCGGCCCTTGGTTCAGCGTATCCTCCGGGATGTGAAAACGTTTGCACACAAAGGGAACTCGAGCGGCAGTTCCTGGCGACGGTTCGGCGATGCCACTTTCCGCTTGCGCCGCCTGGGTAAGACACGTATACTTCGGCTAGGCGTTTCCCTCACGTCTCTTAAAGAGAGTTTCCTCCTCCCAGCAGCGGAAACGGACTTCACGTCAAGTGTGAACAACTCCCGTTGTGGCGTCACGGCGGTGAGCGAAGAGGAGAATTTTCCATGTCAATGTTCCAAAGCATGCAACGCCGGATAACTGAAGATCAACTTTCGGGGTTCGCCCCCCTGGCTGCACTGATGCTGACCCTCACATTTGCCGGCGCGGCGTGGGGCCAGAACATCATCAACACGGTGGCTGGTGGAGGGCCGATCAACAGCAATCCAGTTGTGGCGGATATCCCCGGGCCAACCGCCGTGGTGGAGGACGCCGCAGGCGACAAGTACGTTGCCGCGCCCATTTCCGATTACGTCTTCAAACTCACCACTTCTGGTGTTGTGCAGCCCTTTGCGGGTCTGGGATGGGGCCACTACAACAAGACCGGCGGTGGTACCAGTGGCCCGGCCTCGCAGATACCGCTCTACGCTCCGACCGGTTTGGCCATGGACACGAAGGGCGACATGTACATTGCGGACACCGTAAATAACGTTATCCGGGAGCTGTATCTAAGCAGCGGCGTGTGGGACATTATGACGGTGGCCGGGCAGAGGCATATTTGCAATCAGCAGAATGAGCCGACGTGTGACGACGGCAGCAAACCGACAAAAGCTTATCTCGCCAACCCGCAAGGCGTCGTGGTAGACACCAGCGGCAACATCTATATCGCGGACACGGGCGATAATGTGATCCGCGTAGTGAACGCCGCGAGGACCGCGATTAGCCTGTTTGCTGGCAACTACAACGGAGACAACCCATGCCCGGATTCCACGCAATCCTGCGGCGACGGCGGGCCGGCCACGGCCGCCGGAGCGCTCTTGAACGGGCCTACCGGGGTCGCGCTCGACAGCCAGAACGATCTCTATATCGCCGACACTTATGACAATCGCATTCGCTGTGTGGCGGCGGTGGCGGGAGGTTGCGTTTCGGGCAGCACACCCGGGTACATCTACACCGTGGCAGGAACCGGCTCACCCTGCACGATCTATAACTACGAGTCTCCTTTCAATTGTGGCGATGGCGGCTCCGCGACAGAGGCCTGGATTGGTAGGCCGGCGGCCGTCTCGGTTTCTGCCTCTGGTACGATCTATGTGACCGACACCCGGGCCAGCCTGATCCGCATCATCTCCGGCGGCATCATCAACACTTTCGCGGGTACGCCCGGCCAGCGCGGCTACTCGGGCGACGGCGGGGCAGCTACCGCTGCCCTGCTGATGGGCCCCAGCGGTGTGTATGCGGATGGGGCGGGCAACGTTTTGATTGCCGACACCGGGAACCAGCGGATTCGCGAAGTGACCGGCGGCGTGATTAACACCATCCTGGGGGGTGGCAACGGCGGAGACGGCGCAGGCGCCACCAGCGCCGTGCTGGCCAATCCTTACCAGGTGGCGGTGGATGCTGCCAATAACTACTATATCGCCGATGCGGCCAACAACCGCATTCGTGTGGTCAACACGCAGACCAGTTCGATTACCATCGCCACCGTGTCGATCCCCGCGGGTGGTATCGCCACCATTGCCGGCACTGGCAATGTCGGCTATTCCGGAGACGGCGGAGCGGCTACCCTGGCCACCCTGAATTCGCCCGAGGGTCTGGCGGTGGACGCTGCCGGGGACATTTTCATTTCCGATACCTATAACGGCTGGGTGCGGGAAGTGGATGGGGCCACCGGCATTATCACAACCCTCTCGGCGACCAGCCCGGTGACCTTGCCAGCTGCTTTGGCCATCGATAAGTTAGGGAACTTGTTCATTGCCGATCCGCCCGCACAAGTCATTTGGGAGCTCGGCAACGGGGTGATCGCGCAAGTGGCCGGGACCGGTTCGCCGGGCTACTCTGGGGACGGTGGGCCAGCTACATCCGCCCAACTGGATCAGCCCACGGGAGTGGCGGTCGACGCCAACGAAAACCTTTACATCGCTGACTCGAACAACAATGTGATCCGCTGCGTAGCGTTCAATGCCGGGGGCTGCGGGAATGCGGGCAACCAAGCCGGCTACATTGTGACCTACGCTTACAACGGAGGCTTCGACTATGAGGGCGACGGGGGGCCGGCAACTCAAGCCAGCCGCTGGGGCGCCATGGAAGTCGCGGTGGATGTACGCGGCAACCTCTTCATTGGGGGCGGCGCTCAGGCCGCGACTGTGCAGCGGGTGGATGCGGCTAGCGGCACGATCATCACCGTGGCTGGTGTGGAGAATCAACTTACCTTCGGTTTCTCCGGCGACGGCGGGCCGGCCACCAAAGCCGATCTCAACAACATGGGGCTGGTTTTGGACAGCAATGAGAATCTGCTGATTGCTGAAAACGGCAGCAACCGTATTCGCGAGGTGCCGCTGGTGGCCCAAGCCAAGTTCAGTCCGTCGTCGCTGGTCTTCGGCAGCCAAACCGTCGGAACCAGCAGCCCGCCCCAAACCGTTACCCTTACCAACATCGGGTCGGACGATCTGCTCAACATTAGCATTACGATTACCGGAGGCGATGCCGGCGATTTTAAGCAAAACAACAATTGCCCCGCACCACCGGCGGGGCTGGCGCCAAGGCTGTCGTCGCCCCAAACCTGCAACATTAACGTGACCTTCACTCCAACCGAGAAGGGCACGCGGAAAGCTCTGCTGACCTTCACCGACAGCGGGTACAAGAGCCCGCAGAGCGTTTCGTTGTCGGGAACCGGAGAATAGCAAACAGGGCCGCAGAAATTGCTGTGCCGCTCGCGCTGCGCAGCGTCGCTCCGCCGGACAGCCGACCCCGGTCGGCGCGGCTTTCCCCACATCGGCATTTACCTTGACCACAGACCAGGCAACTCTGAAATTGCCTTGGCCTTGATGTGCCTGCGTGAGAACTGCACTTTGGGCAAGACGGTGGGACGAATGAGACAAATCCCAGCCCCGGACGGGCGGCAGATGATAGCCCGGCACGGAGCCGGGGTCCCCAGAGCGCCTGATTTTGGCGCTCTGCGTGGGGGCGGTGCGGGGTGCAAGTGTCACGCACGCGCGTGATGGCCTTCTTACGCTAGGAAAATAAGCGAATAGACCACGACATTATTCGCGGTCGGTTTCTGGCAGTGACACGACCTTAGGCTGCTTCTTTCGTGGTCAGCGCCCGCAAGTAAGCACGGCGTTCCGAGGGCGAAGAGATGACCCTCATTTCGTCCCAGTCATAGGGCATTTCCTCGCCGCACTCAAGACAGACCACATAGGTTCCGGTGAGGGAGGCCGCCTGATTACGGCGCTGTCCGGAACGAATCGTGATTGGAAAACCATACCGTTGATGCGTGCAACCAAACACCGCGTCAAACAATTTGCCCAACATGGAAAATCCCCCCCACAGCCCCAGGTTTTGATCGCTCCTGAGTCCGTTCTGTCCTACTTAGTTAGATTCAACCCGTCGCCAAAGGGTTCTGTCAATGCCACTAAAGAGCTAAACCCTGGAGTCAGAGGATAGTCGCGGGCGTGCTCAGAAGAGCGGGTGGAAAGCCAGAGTTTTCATAGGCCTGCGAGAAGGCCAGATTCCAGATCGGGAAGCCGTGCTGGCCAGAGCTAGAGTGCTCTCGGGGAGGATATAGAGCGAAGACCCCAGGGGCCAAAGCCCGCGACCGTGCTCCACGCTGTGCGGCGCCACTGAAGTCGTGCCCCTCCCCGGATTGGTCCCGCCACTCGATTCCCCTTGACAATTGCGCCGTAGGGCAGATAATTGGGGCGAAAGGCTAAGGGCATACGTGCGCCGACGGCCTGACCGCCAGTCTTCCCGCCTGACTGCGCCTGCCCCTTCAAACACGAACAATTTGACCCAAGGGAGGACCCCAAGCGGATGGGGTCAACAGACTTGACCCGACACGAAGGCGTCATTCCGAAACTCGGCGCAGTTCAGCGGAGTGAGGAATGTGGCGCGGAGTGGCCAGCACCGCGGGCTCGAGAACACTCCACGCCAGATCCCTCGCCCCGCTGGTGAAGAGTCTGTTACGAAACACTAGCGAAGTGAGGAGAAGAGTGGGAAGATGCGGGGATGGCATTCATTCAAGGAGAAGCGC
>Ga0187784_10005099_pt1 | contig 10637 bp, 8 predicted proteins | sample 1015_SJ02_MP15_2_FD_132964 | JGI IMG/M metagenome (GOLD analysis project Ga0187784, IMG submission 132964) | Tropical peat soil microbial communities from peatlands in Department of Meta, Colombia - 1015_SJ02_MP15_20_MG | ecosystem: Environmental > Terrestrial > Soil > Wetlands > Peat | place... | reverse complement strand
GACGACACACGCCTCTCGACGCTTACCGACGTTGCGCCGACTCTTTACTATCTGTTAGGCCATCGCCCGATTCGGCACAATCCGCTCTACGGCCGCCCGCTACTGGCCGAAACGAAAGAAGAACTCAACCGCTACGCGCCGCACGATCTTCTGCTCGCCTCCGACGTGCGCGCCGTCTACGGCATTCTTACCGCCGACGAACGATACCTGTACACCACCTACGATTCTCCCCCGCAGAGCTATCTCTTCAATCTCGCGACCGACCCGAACGCCGAGCACAGTGTGCTCACGCCGGCGCTGAAGCAGCGCTATGACGAAGAGGTCATCCAGAATTTGCAAATGGTGGGAGATTATTACGGGTACAAGCCGGGAGTCGGCTCGCTGCTCACTGCGGAAGCCCGCTGAGAACAACTGACCTGAAACCACGGTTGAATCGATGCCAAAGCTATTGCCGCGCCCAAGCCAGTCCATCCGCGCCTGGCCCTGCGTCGATCAGCCGAGCTACGGTCCAATCCGAGGTGCGAACTTCCGCAACCTTGTGGCTGGCGTCGCACGAAACGTACGCCACGGCCCCATCAGGACGGATGAGGACTTCTTGCGGCGCTGCGGGCAGGTCCAGCGTGTGTTCCACCTGCATGGTCTTCAAGTTGAGCACACCCACTTTTTGCACTGCGGGCATGGCGACCACCAACCAGCGTCCATCCGGAGTCGCCGCCGTGCCATACCCGATTCCCGGCAGCGGCACCCATGACTTCACTTTGCGCGTTGCCGTATCGATGACGGCGAGCTGTGGCTTGGTCTGATCGGAGGTGAAGGCCATCCGGTCATCGGCTGACAACGAGATGCGCTGGACATACGGCGCAACGTCGATGACATTCAGAGTCTTGCGCGCTTCCATGTCGAGGACCGATACGCTGCCCGAGCCAACATTGGCGGTGAACGCATAGTGTCCATCGCGTGTGATCGCCAGCATGTGCGAGTCCGGCTTGCCAGTAGGAATCGTGCCGACAATCTTCAGCGCGCGCCGGTCGATAATCGTGATGGAGTTGTCGAGTTCCGTCGTGATGTAAAGCAGTCCATCGCGCGGGCCGATCATCGCGCAATGGGGCCGCACGCCGTGCCCGAAATCGACGCTGCCCACCACCTTGCGCGCCCCGATATCGACAACCACCAGATTGCGCCCGTCGCTGCCCGGCTTGTCCACGCCCGAGTCGCCATAGATCGGCACGTACGCATACCGCCCGTCGGGCGAGGTAATCACTTCGTGGCCGGTTACTCCGCCCTCAGGCACCGCCGCCACCTGCTTGCCCGCTTGCGGGTCAATGATCCCCAGCGTCTGATCGCCCTTGTTAGCCACAAGCAGAACACCGTGAGAGGGTCCGCTCGCCTTCACGAATCGAGAGCCTAAGACAACCACACCACCAATCGTGACGACGAGAATGACCAGTCCGAATCGCCGCATAGTGACCTCCTCCGAGAAGCACCTGCAAGCTGAGGACAGAGTTTACACCAGATTCGCTTCCGGTTACTTTCTTGGAGTCTCGTCGCTGCCTTTGCGCGACGAGTGTTTGCCCGGCAAGGCAGCCGGATTTTCATGCACGCGCTCGCGGAAACCGCCGCGCAAACCCGAAGCCAATCCCACGCTGGCTTCTCCGAAGCGATCGCGCAATCGGTCCGCGGCTTTCAGAGCATCGGTCCAGCGCTGCTGCCGATTCCCTCCCAGCAGATCCATCTGCTCCGCCTCCTGCGTGGTAAAGCCAGAGGTCTGCACGCCCAGCAACCGCACCTGCATCCCGGGTTTCCAGTTCCTGCGAAACAGCGTGCGGATTTGTTCGAAGATCTCCGTATCAAGTTGCGTGGGCGCGGGCAATGTGTGCGCACGCGTGATGGTGGTGAAATCCTTGTAGCGCAGTTTGAGCTGAACCGTACGCGCGTAGAAGTTTGCCTCCCTTAGGCGCCGCGCCACCATTTCGGTAAGCCGCATCAGCGTGGATTCCAGTTGCGCCGAATCGGCCGTGTCTTCGTTATACGTGTGTTCGTGGCTGATCGACAGGGCGTCGAGATCGACGGCGACCGCATGATCGAACCATCCGCCGGCGTCTTCGCCGCGCGCTTTGCCAGCCAGAGCCAGTCCCCATTTGCCGAAGCGGTGTTCGAGTTCCCCTTCCTCCAGCTTCGCCAGGTCGCCGACTTTCTGGATGCCAAGCGCGTACAGGTGCGCCTCCATCACCTTGCCGACGCCGGGAATCTCGCGCACGTCAAGCGGAGCCAGAAATTTCGCCTCTTCGCCGGGAATGATCCACAGCACGCCGTTCGGCTTGGCCTGCGCCGAAGAAACTTTGGCAATCAGGCGTGACGTTCCAATGCCCACCGAGCAGTTCAGGCCGGTGCTTTCTTTTACGCGCTGATGCAGCGCGTGCGCCGCCTTCAGTGGCGGACCGTGCAGGCGCTCGGTCCCGGTCATGTCGAGATAGGCTTCGTCGATCGATGCCATTTCGACCTGCGGCGTGAAAGTCCCGAGCACCTTGTAGACCTTTTCCGAGCACTCGCGGTAGCGCGCGGGATGTCCGTCGACGAAAATCGCGTGCGGACACTGCTTGGCCGCGGTTCGCAGCGGCATGGCGGAATGAACTCCGAACTTGCGCGCTTGGTAGGAAGCAGCCGAAACCACGCCGCGCTCATTGCGCTGTCCGCCTACCACGACCGCCTTCCCCTTGAGCGACGGATCATACAACTCTTCTACCGAGACGAAGAAGGCGTCCATATCGACGTGGAAGATGGTGCGAGAAAAACCGGGCTGTTGTGCAGCCGCCATGGAAGAATTCTAGCAGCGGAAACCGTGCCGAACTGACCATGCCGGGATCGCCACCCCTGCCTGCCGCAAGCGAAGCCGAAGGAACCGCCCGGCAGAACGAAGTTCTGCGGTTCGGCGGGCCATAGGCATAGCCGAGCCATTCGCCTGCTCTTGGATGGAGTACAGCCGAACGCTTAAGTGTGTGGCCGCCGATCATTTAAGAAATCTAATCTCCCTCTGGAAGACCGCGTGCACTCTCCGAGCGGATTGCAATTGGCATTACTCGAAAAGGAGGCAGTATGCGGCGGTTTCGGGCAGTTTGGCTGAGTATGGCGCTGCTGGCGGTGGGGGAACTGGTGGGCGGGGCACAAGAAACGGCAAATCCGTCGTCCGGATCGGCAACGGCCGCGGCTGTTCCGGGACCGAATTCGGCCCCGGGATCGTTCGACGAAGTTGTGGACCGGATGGTGGAGAGGGAACGTCAACTTGTGGCCCAGATGCGCAACCTTCGCCCCATGGTCGAGACCTACGTGCAGGAGTCGAAAACCGACAAAGCCGGCAACCTGATTCCCATGCGGGATCAGTACTCTCTTGAGCGGCTCGATCTCAGCCAGGGTCCGCAGGGCGTTTCGTTTCTGGCCCAGGGATCGATCGGCGGCAGTCTCGGCAAGCTGGGCGGCATTTTCTCGCAGCGCCTTCGCCCGCAGGACTTCGCCGCGATGGTTGTGCTCGACCCCGACTTCTACCGCAAGTATTACGACTTCACCTACGTGCGGCGGGAGTTTTTGGGCGAAGTGCGCTGCATCGTGATCGATGCCGAGCCCAAGGCCGATGCCCCCGCCGGCCGCTTCCAGGGCCGCATATGGGTCGAGGACCAGGACTACAACGTGGTGCGCTTCAACGGCAGCTATGTCCAGAGTTCCCTGCACTTCGATAGCTGGCGCCTGAATTTGCGGCCGGGCATGTGGCTGCCCGCCTATGTGTACAGCGAGGAGTCCGGCCAGGACAGGGGCTCCGGCCAATTCCACCTGAAAGCCCAGACTCGCCTGTGGGGCTTCGACCGAAAGAATGCGGCGCAAAACCGCAACGACGAATTCACCCAGATTGTAGTGGACTCCCAGATCCAGGACCAGAGCGGAACGGCCGCGGACGCCACTCCGCTAGCCGCCGAACGCCTGTGGGAGAAGCAGGCGGAGGACAACGTGGTCGAGCGCCTACAGAAGGTCGCGCTGCTTGCGCCCGCGGGCGGTGTGGATAAAGTGCTGCAGGCGGTGGTCAACAACCTCATCATCAGCAACAACCTGGCCCTGCAATCGGATGTGCGCTGCCGGGTTCTGATCACCGCCCCGCTCGAATCCTTTACTATCGGCCACACCATTGTTCTCAGCCGTGGATTGCTCGATGTTCTGCCCGACGAAGCCTCGCTGGCGATGATCCTCGCCCACGAACTCAGCCACATCGTCCTGGGGCATCGCTTCGACGCAAAGCTCGCCTTCAACGACCGCATGTTCTTTCCCGACGAGCAATCGTTTCAGCGGCTGGACTTCAAGCGCCGTCCCGCCGACGAAGCGGCCGCCGACGCCAAAGCGCTGGAATTGCTGAAGAATTCTCCCTACCAGGAAAAGCTCGCGAGTGCCGGGCTGTTTCTGCGGGCCTTGCAGCAACATGCGCCCGAACTGCCTAATCTGATTCGCCCGCACTTGGGGAACAGCTTTGCGGTGGGGGCGATCACGCGCATGTCGACGTTGCTGGCGGCCGCTCCGCCACTCGACGCGCAGCGCATCGACCAGATCGCGGCTCTCCCCCTGGGCGGGCGAATCAAGCTCGATCCGTGGAGCGATCAGGTCGAGTTGGCCAAGGTGCAGCCGGTGGCGCTGGCCCTGGCACGGGAAAAGATGCCGTTTGAAATCACACCGTTCTTTCCGCATCTGACCCGGCAGGCGGCCGAACATGGCGAGAAAATCGCCAGCGCGGGTTCGGGGAATTAGCTGTCGAGGTCGGCCTGACCGAGCACCGACTCTTTCTTCCGCTCTCCAGCCGGCGACAGCACACCGGCTGGACGGCGAGGGGAACTCCGTTTTCTTTGGACTAAACTAAGGCTCTTTCGGCTGGTTGAGTCGTCCCCTTCATCTGCTTTACCCGCTCGTAGATCTTGCCGTATTCGCGGGCACTCGCGTTCCAAGAAAAGTCTTTGGCCATGCCGTTGCGCATCAGGACCTGCCACGACGTTTGATCGCGGAAGGCTTCGAGCGCCTCGCGAATGGTCAGCAGCAGCGATTCCCCTTTGTAGTCGCTGAACTTGAAGCCGGTGCCTTTGCCGGCGCGGGCGTTCCAGGGCTCGATGGTGTCGTCAAGGCCGCCAGTCGCGCGCACGATTGGCACCGTACCGTACTTCAGGCTGAAAATCTGGTTCAGTCCGCAAGGCTCGTAGCGCGAAGGCATGAGGAACATATCGGCGCCGGCTTCGATCTTGTGGGCCAGCGCGTTGTCATAGGCGATCTTGACTGCGATCTTGTGGGGAAACTGTTTGTTCAGGCGCGAAAACAATTCTTCGTAGGGCTTGTCTCCGGTTCCCAGAACCACGATGATCATCTCCTCGCGCGCTAGTCGGTCGGCAATCTGCGCAATCAGATCGAATCCCTTCTGTGCCGCGAAGCGCGAAACGATTCCGATCACCGGCAGCTTCGCGTCGGCCTTGGCGACCCCAAAGGCCGTCAGCAGATCCTGCCGGCACTTGGCCTTGCCCGAAAGATCCTGCGGAGAATATTTGGCCACCGTGTATTTGTCAGTCTGCGGACTCCACTCCTCGTAATCGACCCCGTTGAGAATTCCCGTGACCGTGGCCGCCCGGTTGTGCAACACGCCTTCCAGTCCGAATCCGTATTCGGTGGTTTGAATTTCCTGGCTGTATTTGCGGCTGACGGTGGTCACATAATCCGCATAGGCGAGCGCGCCTTTCAGGAAGTTGACCTGCCCGAAGAACTCCATCTTCGACATGGTGAACAGATCCCACGGCAGCATGAGCAAGGGAAGGGTATCGGGTGGAAACAATCCCTGGTAGCCCATGTTGTGGATGGTGAAGACCGTGCCCACATCGCGGAATGCGGGGTCCTCGTCGTAGACCGTGCGCAGCAGCACGGGAATCAGCGCGGACTGCCAGTCGTGGCAATGAAACACCTGCGGCACGCCCAGGATTTTCGCAGCTTCCAGCACGGTGCGTGAAAACAACGCGTAGCGTTCCGCATTATCGGGATAGTCGCCCGCCGGCGTTCCATAGAGCCCTTCGCGATCGAAATACGGGGGATATTCGACGAAATAAAACTTCACCCCGCCTTGTGTGCCTCCGAAAACAACCGAAGCAAAGCGGTACTGATCGTCAAACGGGACGGTCACGCTGCGCACGACGACGGCAGGATCGGTGAGCTTGGTCTGGCGGTAGCGTGGCAGATATACGCTGACCTGGTGTCCCAGCGCGGCCAGCGCGCGCGGCAGAACGCCCACCACGTCCGCCAGCCCGCCCGTCTTGGAAAATGGAACCCCCTCGGAAGCGGCGAATGCGATATTCATGAATCCGGAAACCTCCTCGCCGCCCACGCAGCCCGCGGCGCACGCTATGATGAAAGAAGACCGGGGCTCGGCAGCCGCGTCCGGCCACTTGACGGGGACGCTTTGCCAGTCTAATTTCCCGAGGAAGTGAGGGTCAACGTGCCAAGAGCCGCTTCCGCACAGCGTCCAAAATCCAAGCCGAAGCTCGGACAACATTTCCTGGCCAGCGCCGACGTGGCGGCGCGCATTGTGGACGCGCTGGGCGACATTTCGCAGAGCACGGTGCTCGAAATCGGCCCCGGGCGCGGCATTCTGACCGCCCTGCTGGCTCGACGCGCACGGCGACTGATTGCGGTGGAGCTCGATCGCGTGCTTGCGGCCCAGCTCCGGCTGCAGTTCGGCATGGCGCGCAATGTGGAAATCATCGAAGGCGACGTGCTGGCCATCGACTTCGACTCCCTGTTCGGTCCCAAGCCGGGCCTCAGCCGCCCCGGCATGGAAATCAAGCCTGAGCCGGTTAAGGTGGTGGGCAATCTTCCGTACTACATTACGTCCGACATTCTTTTGCGCCTGTTCGAGTTTGCCAAATACTTTGGCAGCATCGTCATCATGGTGCAGCGCGAAGTGGCCGACCGCATTGCCGCCGAACCGGGCGGACGCGACTATGGCCTGCTTTCCGCCACCGCGCAGCTGTATGCCCGGGTGGAAAAGCTGTTCACGCTGCCTCCAGGAGCGTTCGCTCCGCCGCCCAAGGTTCACTCGACCGTGTTGCGGCTGACCATCGATCCGCAGCAGGAAAAGCTGGGAGTGGCGGGCGATGGGTTTATTGATTTTCTCCGGCTGTCGTTCGCGCAGAAGCGCAAGACTTTGTGGAACAACCTGAAGGCTGGTTACGCAGACGCATCCCTAAGACAAGCCCTGGCAGAAGCCAACGTGAAGGCAACGGCCCGCGCTGAAACGCTCACACTGGAGCAAAGCGCGGCCATTTACCGCGCCTTGCGCCAAGCCCAGCCCCAGTCGTAGAGTTACGCTGTTGGTCCCGTCATCGGGCGAAGGAGGGGCCATGGCCACCACGCTATTACGCCGTCCTGCAGTCGCAGGACGATTCTATCCCGGACATCGCGACGACCTGCAGGAAGAAGCGCAGGCCTATCTCTCACAACCAAACATCGCCAAGCAGTCGCCGATTCGCGCTCTCGGCTGCATCGCGCCCCACGCCGGCTACATGTACTCCGGGCACGTGGCGGGTGCGGTTTTCGCGCGCATCGAGATTCCCCAGCAATGCATCGTGCTCTGCCCCAATCACACCGGCCTGGGACATCCGCTGGCGATGATGAGCGACGGAGCCTGGCAAACGCCGCTGGGCGAAGTCCCGATTGATGCGGCCCTCGCCGGCGCACTGAAGGCGCGCTTCCCCGCACTGCACGAGGATTCTGCGGCGCATCGCGCCGAACATGCCATCGAAGTGGAATTGCCGCTGCTGCAGCTTCGTCAGCCGCATCTCCGTTTCGTGCCCATAGCGCTGCGCACCGGGCGATTGGAAATCCTGGAAGAACTGGGCAAGGCCATCGCCGAGGTCGTTTCCGAACAGGACGAACCGGTCTTGATCGTCGCTTCCAGCGACATGAACCATTACGAATCGGACGTGGTCACGCGCGCCAAGGACCATCAGGCGATCGAGCGAATCCTCATGCTCGATTCGCGCGGGCTTTATGACGTGGTCATCGAGCAGCACATCGGAATGTGCGGGATCGAGCCGGCGGTCACGATGCTGACCGCGGCGCGGGAACTGGGAGCGAAATCCGCGGAGTTGGTGAAGTACGCGACTTCGGGCGACGTCTCGGGCGACCGCGATATGGTGGTCGGGTATGCGGGGGTCGTGGTCGTGTAAGCCAGCACACAACAACTAGTGATGCGATCCGCCCGAATGCCCGCCGCTGGATGACGTTGAGCTGTGCCCCGCCGACGATGCCGACAGGGGCTCGGGACCCGACGGCTCGCTTAAGTTAAAGCCCCGGGCGGAAGTGGCCGCGAACTGCGGCTCAGATTGCACCTGAGCGCTTCCGCTCCTGCTCACCTGCCGATTCAGATGGCTCAGGTTGTCCAGCGATCCGCGCGGAATGCCCAAGCCGGCCGACCCATGATTGAGGACCATCTGTGCTGGCGGCATCGCCGACACGGCTCCGCCCTTGCCCACCACGACCGTTTTTGTCGTACCCGTGGTCGGCGCAATGATCGGGTTGAGGTGCACCAGAGTCGTCGGAGTGTAGCTGGGCACCGGCAGCCATGTATTCCATCCGCCGGGCTGCCACATCCAACCGTTCGACGGCACATAGATCCAGTTCCCGTAGCGGTACGGCAACCATCCCCACGGGTAAGACGAGGCGAACATGTAGCCGAACCCGGGATACCAGCCCCATGCCCCGTCCATGAACGGATCCCATCCGACGCCGGTGAAATACGGCTGCCAGAGCATGCCGTAGCCGGGAACCCCGATGTACGAGCCGTAATAATTCAGGTCGCTTAAGCCGTACCCGTACGGAGACGAGTTGTTCCTCGCGTACTGATCGTAGTAGCTGATGGCGTTGCGATCCCATGAGTCGAGCGAAGCTTCCCCAATGCCGTCAGAAACCTTTGACTTGTCGTCGTCAGACGCATCAAACGTCGCGGTCTTGTTTTTCGCAACGGTGACTTTGCCGGCTGGCCCATCAAAAGCCACTTCTCCCTTGAACACCGCCAAATGTGCCGCGGTCGCAGACGTATCGGCGCGGAAGTGCGCCGGGTGATCAAGCGTAAGCGTCTGGTGGGAGAAATCCAGCATGAACTCGTCTTTGCCGCGCCAGTTCACGTAGGCCATGCCCTCGACCAGCGAAACTTGCGACACGCGCTTTCCGGAATCATCAAGACCGAGCGAGGAGAACTCAACCTCCGTGTTCGGCGCCAGCCGCATCGCGCTGCCATCTTCGAATTCAACTTCGGCGCGGCCATTCTCACCCGTGCGCAGCTGTGTCCCTTGCGTGATGGGGAGATTGAGGAACGCGTTTTCGAATCCCAGGCCGGTGTTCTTATCGATCTGCACCGAACCTTGCACATCGCTCAGGCGCACGATGCGCGCTTGCGACGCGGCAAAAGCGGGCATGGCTAGAAGCACGCAGACAGCTGCCACCAGAAATACTGAAGTGAGACTCGAAGATCGCAGCGAGGAAGGAAGAGGATTCGACATGGCGGCCTCCCTGGGGCTTTCCTAGTGCTATTAGAACACGGTTTTGCCGGGGAAGTTGTAAAACTTGGGCTGGCTGCCAACCATCCGATCCGCCGGGGAAGGTCGCCGTTTACCGCCCTCCTGTGGCCATGTCCATAATCCGCCGGGCGCGGGCGCGCACCACGTTGATCACCGAAGCGTCGTCGTAAATCTCCTGCAGAATCGGCTTCACAGCCTGCAGTTCCGAGACTTCCCCACGCCGCGCCTGGTCTTCCATGTGCTTCAACTCCTCGTCGAGAGCGAGCTTCTGATAACGATGAAAGTAGGCCAGCCTGCGGCCATACTCGAGCGTTGCGCCCACCATCTGAAACAAAGCGGTCATCTGCTGCACAGCCGCCACGTTCGAGAAGTTATATTCTGCGGTGGAATGACGCTGGCTGTCGCTATAGGCCAGTTTCTTGGTGCCCGTAAATGCCAGGTTCTTTTTCCCGGTGTCGACTTTGCCGGAAAAATAGTTGGCCTGCGCGGCCAGCTCAAAGATGCGCCGGCGCACCGGGTCGGAGATCTGAAAATCCGTTTGATAGGGATCTCCGGCATCCGAGTCGGGAGAAAGTTTCCCCGTCGATTCGTAGTGAGCCTGTCCATCACTCTGCACGGCGATGGAGTAGTGATCAGGATTGGAGCCGGGAAAATCGACCGAAAACGTGATGGTTGCCGGCTCTCCCGCCAGCGCAGCAGCGCCGAACAAGAAAATCAGGCTGGCTACACGCCAACCGCGCGAAAGAAGCCGGACACTGGCGAATCGCAAAGTCGGCTTGTCTTTGGCGATCATTTGTTGGAGATAATTCACTCGGCGGTCATGTTCCGGCGATCATGTTCCGGTGGTCATCTTCCGGCGACCATCCTTCGGCGATCATCTTCCGGCAATCATCCTTCGGCGATCGAGCGGAGGAGCCGCACGTTACATTCGCGCCATAGGAATTATGCCAAATCTCGCAAATTCCGGTTTAGCGTGCCGCTGCGCGCCGCTGCAAGGTCCCGGCGGTGTGCAAATGGCAGATGGCGATGGCCAGAGCATCGGAGGCGTCCATGGGT
>Ga0187784_10005098_pt1 | contig 10637 bp, 10 predicted proteins | sample 1015_SJ02_MP15_2_FD_132964 | JGI IMG/M metagenome (GOLD analysis project Ga0187784, IMG submission 132964) | Tropical peat soil microbial communities from peatlands in Department of Meta, Colombia - 1015_SJ02_MP15_20_MG | ecosystem: Environmental > Terrestrial > Soil > Wetlands > Peat | place... | reverse complement strand
CAAAGACGTAGGCGGCTCGTTCGGCATCAAGGTGCACATCTATGCCGACGAGATGGCGACGGTAGCGCTGTCGAAGCTGCTCAAGCGGCCGGTCAAATTCGTCGCCGACCGCTTCGAAAGTTTCATCACCGATATTCACGCCCGCGATCATCGCGTCCGGGCGAAGATCGGCGTGAAAAAGGACGGCACCATCACCGCCTTTGAGATCGATGATTTGACCGGCATTGGACCATATTCGGTCTATCCGCGAACGAGCGGCATCGAGGCCAACCAAGTGGTCAATCTGGTCGGCGGGCCTTACACCTGCCCGAATTACCGCGCGCTTGCCCGCGTCGTCTTTCAGAACAAGAATGTCATGTGCCAATACCGCGCGGTCGGCCATCCAATCGCCACGGCCGTCACCGAAGGCCTGGTCGAGTTGGCGGCGGCGAAGATCGGCATGGATGTCGTCGAGCTGCGCCGGCGGAATTTGATTGCCGACGATGCCTATCCCGCGGTCGGTGCGTCCGGCATCAAATTCGAAAAGCTCTCCCACCACGCCTCGCTCGACAAGATCCTGGCGATGATCGACTATCGGAAGCTGCGCGCCGAGCAGGCCGAGTTGCGGAAACGCGGAATCTTTCGCGGCATCGGCTTTGCGTCATTCATCGAGGTGACCAATCCGTCTGCTGCCTTCTACGGCGTCGGCGGTGCGCGCATCTCGTCGCAGGATGGGGCGACGTTGCGCCTTGACGCCACCGGGGCCGTGTTCGTGCATTCCGGCGTGACCGAGCAGGGCCAAGGCGCGGAATCGGTGCTGGCGCAATGCGTGGCAACCTCGTTCGGCGTGCCGATAGAGCGTGTGCGCGTCGTCACCGGCGACACCGACCATACGCCCTATGGCGGCGGCACCTGGGCCTCGCGCGCGGCCGGCATCGGCGGCGAAGCCGCCTGGCAGGCCGGGAAAACACTTCGCGCCAACGTGCTTGCCGCCGCGGCCTCGATCCTGCAGGCTGACCCGGAAGCGCTCGACATCCGCGCCGGAATTGTCGTCGACGCGGACACCGCACGCGAGCGGATGCCGCTCGAAGAACTGGCGCGCATCGTCTATTTTCGTCCCGACACGCTGCCGCCCGGCTTTCAGGCCGAGCTCACGGTGACGCGCCATTACGTGCCCCGCGCCTGGCCGTTCGCCTTCACTAACGGCGTGCAGGCGTCTTATCTGGAAGTGGACACAAAAACCGGCTTGATCCAACTGCTCAAGCATTGGTGCGTGGAAGACTGCGGCACGGTGATCAATCCACAGCTCGTCGACGAGCAGATTCGCGGCGGCATTGTGCAAGGAATCGGTGCCGCTCTTTATGAGCATTGCCTCTATGACGAGGCAGGCCAGTTGCTCAACGGAAATTTGATGGACTACTTGGTGCCGATGGCGAACGAAATGCCCGATATCGAGGTCGGCCATGTGGTGACGCCGACCGCCGATTCCGAATTGGGGGCGAAGGGTGCCGGCGAGGCCGGCACCGCCGGCGCGCCGGCTGCGGTGATGAACGCGCTCAACGATGCACTCCGCCCGCTGAACGCCGCGCCGCTCGTCGAAATGCCGTTTACGCCGGAGAGGGTGCTTAAGGCGCTGCGGCGGGTCTAATTTCAGATTAGGTGAAATGGCAAAGGGGTATTCGGAATGGCAAGCCGAACGCGCGCTCAATACAAACTTGCGACCTATCAAACAAAGGAAGGGCCGCGCGCGGGCCTTATCGTCGGCGGCGAGGTGTTCGATGCCGCGAAAATCACCGGCAAGGCCGCCTATGCGGCCGTCGCCGGCATTCTCGCCGACTGGAAGCGGGCCGAAGGCGCGCTGAAGAAAGCCGCCACTGGCGCCGCAAAGAGCCGCGCCAAACGCCAGAAGCTAGCCAAGACCAAATTACTGGCACCGCTCCCTACCCCGCCAAACATCTTCTGCGCCGGCGCCAATTACGCCGATCACGCCGCCGCCATGGCGCGCAAGGCGGGCCAGCCGGCACCAGCCGATCCGCACGAGCAAGGACAGAAGCCGTATTTTTTCATCAAGGCGGCTCGCACGCTCGCCGATCCCGGCGCCACCATTAAGGTCGGCGATTATGCCAAGGAGCTCGACTGGGAAATCGAGCTCGCCGCCGTCATCGGCCTGCCGGCCAAGAATGTGCCGGTGGAAAAAGCCTTGGACTATGTCGCGGGCTACACGGCGGCAAACGATCTCTCCGCCCGGGACCGCGGACGGCGGCCCGGCGTCGAAGCAACCTCTTTCTTCAAGATGGACTGGATCAAACACAAGAGCTTTGACGGGTCGTGCCCGCTGGGGCCTTGGATCGTACCGGCGAGCGACATCAAAGATCCGCAGCGGCTCGGTCTGAAACTTTGGGTCAACGGCGCACTCAGGCAGGATTCCAATACCAACAAGATGCTGTTCACGCTTGCCGAGCAAATCGCTCATCTGTCGATCAACATGACGCTTCATCCCGGCGATCTCATTCTCACCGGGACGCCGGCCGGAACGGGCGCGGAATCGAGTGAATTTCTCAAATCGGGCGACGTGATCAAAGTCTGGATCGAAGGCATCGGCGAGTTCACCAACTGGATCGCGTAGGTCGCCGCCGCGACTTGCGGCCTCACCTCGATCCTCCCGCTTTTAGGGCGTGAGGCGGCAAGCCGCTCGCGCTTCTCTCCCGTTCAAGGGGAAAGCTAGAGTAGAGGTCCGTCAGTCGGAGAATGCGCGACGGCCCGGTTCATGCTAAGCAAAGAAGGAGCCGACAACGCCAATGCTGGAAAAATTCGTCGCCAATATCGCAGACTTCAAGGACGGCGAGCGCCGCATTCTATTCGTCGGCGACAAGGAGATTGGAGTATTCCGCCATCAGGGCGAGTTCTACGCCTACTCGAATTTCTGTCTGCATCAGGGCGGGCCCGCTTGCGAGGGTTTGACCATCGCCAAAGTCGAAGAGCGCTTGCGTCCGGATAAAACCTCAATGGGACTCTATTTTTCCGAGAGCGAGATGCATTTCGTCTGTCCCTGGCACGGCATGGAATACGATATGAAAACCGGCGAATGCGTCAGCGACCGCAGCCTGAAACTGAAAAAGTTCGAAGTCGTGCGGAGGGGAGACGAAGTCTATGTCGTCGCCTAAGCGCGTGGCCAGAGGCGCGGTGCGGCGCGCCACCAACGCGGCAAGCCGCGGCAGGACCGCGAAGTTGCCGGCGAAACAAGCCGCCAAAACAGGCAGCGGCGCATCCGCCGAGGCAAAACGCCTTGCGGCGGCGATCGAGCACGGTATCGCCGCCGGCCGGCTCGACATCCTTTCCGCCGACGCGCTGCAGGCGCTGATTGCGGCGGCCTGCCGCTCCTATGCGGCGCACCAGCAAGCAGGCGAAAGTTTCGCGCCGGTTGCGAAAAACACCGTCTCCGCCACCGACATTATGATTACCACCAGCGGGCTATTGCGTGCCGCCGATCTCTCCGCTTTCGAGCTCGGCATGTGGCAAGGCTTTACGCAAAGGCTGCATCGCTGAAAACCGTTCCTCAGATTATCGGCATCTGCCCTACTCGCCCTCATCCGGAGCGGGTTTAGCTTCCTGCAGCGGCAGCCCGGCCGTTTCCCAGCCTTCAATACCATCCGGATACCAAGCGACTTGATGGTAACCCATGGTCAGTGCGCGTTTGGCGGCATTCCAGGACATCCAGCACTGCGACCGGCAGTAAATCACCAGCCATCTTGCCGGATCGCCGGCCGTAGCGCGTTCGAGGCCGTGGCGGAGATAACTTTCGGTTGTTGCGGCCAGCGCGCCATAGCCCGTGTCCGGTAGCCAGATACTGCCCGGAATGTTCATCCGCGTCTTTTCACGCCAGATCGTTCCTGGCGGCAGATTCGCCGGACGTGAGACGTACGGCAAAACATCGACAAAAGCCGCGCCAGCCTTCCAAAGCTCGGCGGCTTCGGCCGTCGTAACGACGCGGGCACCAGCCAGCGTCGCCGGCGTCGGCGCGCGGTAGTCCTCCATGCGATAGCCATCGGGCTCCGACGGGGAAATCTGGCCGCGCGCCTGCGAACCGACGCAGGCGACCGCAAGCATGACGAGGACGTAGAGCCGGGGGCTCACGGCTTCTGCGTCGATGCTTCGCCGGCGATGGGGTGACCGCTATTGTCGAGAATGGGCACGTTGAAATCGAGCAACAGCTTGTTGATGTCCGGCTGGTTCTCGGCGATCAACCTGTTCAGCTCTCGTTTCCAGTTCTGATCGGAGGGCCGAACGCCCATGGTGATGCGGTAGATGAGGTGCGGCCCGCCCATGTCTTTCAGCAGCAGTTGGACATGCATCGGCGGCTTCGCCCTCGCGGCGTAATATCCCGCCATCGGCCCCCAGAGCACGCCGGCGTCGATATCTCCCGAGGCGAGGTCGTTCATCATGGCGACGGCGGATGAGTCGATGCGGGTGTCGATCATCAGCGGATATGGCTTGGCTTTGGCCATCAGTCCGTGCGCAACAAGATACGTTGCCGGCGGGGTACCGGCGACGACGCCGATGCGTTTGTCCGCAAGGCGCGGATCACCAAGCGCCTCCACGCCTTCCAGCGGACTTCCGCTTTTGGTCACCAGCGCATAGGCGGTCTGATAGTAGGGGTTGGTGTTTTGCACCATCTCGTCGCCTTGCGGGTAGCCCATGATGACGTCGCAGCGGTGCGAATTCAGCGTCATACGCACGAAGCCCGTCGCCTGCGGGAAGAAGGTGTAGCTTACCTTCTTGCCGAGCTTTGCGGCGAGCATCTCGGCGAGCTTATTTTCGAAGCCTTCGCCCTTCTCGTTGGAGAAGGGCAGATTGTTCGGATCGGCGCAGACACGGAACACATTCGGATCGACAAGCTCAAGGCCGCCGGCCTCGCCTGAGCCACCGTCCTGCCCTTGCGATGCGAGCGGCGCGACGATAGCCATCGCCGCACAGCATGCGGCTGCGTACGTCAGAAACCGGTAACTAGAAATCTTTATTCGCACGTTCACTTTGCTCGCCTTCACTGCATACACGAATTTTCATATTTCGTGGCGGCCTCTGGCTTTTCTTCGTGCTTAGCCGGCCGCTCGCGACCGACGGCATCATTGGCGCGCGCTCTCAAATAAACAAAAATATCGTCGATGTAGCACATCACGTTCTTGTTAGTACCGAACGGCGGCATCACTAAATCTTGCGATGAGTTCACGTCCTTTTTGCCGCCCGACACGGTCCCGAGAAAATCGTTGTAGCTTAGTGTTTTCAGCGAGTTCGTCAGTGCCGGGGCATATGAGGAACCTAGTCCATCGGGACCATGACAAACATGGCATTCCGAATGATAACGGCGGAAACCGGAATATGTGTACCAATCGACGGTTCCGTCGGGCTGGACCTTATAGGTCGGGTTACCGTCCTTATCGAAATATTTGCCGTCTTCCTGTTTGACGGCGGCTGGATCGCCCGAGCCGTCCGCGAATGCGATTGTGCTGGAAACAAATAATGCGGTCAGCAAAACAGCAACCGCGCCGAGATAGGGTTTCACGGTCGGGTTCCCTAAGTCCAACAATGATCCGAATGACAAATCCGGCGCGCCACTTTGGTGGCGCGCCGGAGGACTGCGTGAAAGCTTCGCGCTAGCCTTATTGCGGCAGCGCGAACACAGTGAGCTGACCGCCGAGCGCCGTGTAGTTGCTCAGTGCGGCGTAACCACCCACCGCGCCTAAGCCGGCGTGCGGATCGGTCAACCCGGCCGCAAGGCCGATGCCAGCCCAGCCGCCAACACCCGACAGTATCGCGACGTACTGCCTGCCGCCGTGCTCGTAGGTCATGACGTTGCCGATGATGCCCGATGGGGTCTTGAACTTGTAAAGTTCCTTACCCGTCTTGGCGTCGACTGCCTTTAGATAGCCTTCGAGCGTGCCGTAGAACACGACGCCACCGGCCGTCGCCAGCGCGCCTGACCAAACGGAGAACAGCTCCGGGTCAGACCAGACGATCTTTCCGGTCTTGCCGTCCCAGGCGATGAAGTTGCCCATGTTGGACTCGCCCTTGGGCGGATACATGGCGAGTGTCGCCCCGACATAGGGCTGGCCCGCGGTGTAGCTCACCTTGAACGGCTCGTAGTCCATGCAGACATGGTTCGTCGGCACATAGAACAGCTGCGTGTCCGGCGAATAAGCCGCCGGCTGCTCGTCCTTCGACCCCAACGCCGCCGGACAGATGTTGGTGGTGTTGTGATCGGCTCCGCCGTGCTCGGTCGAATACTCGGCCACGACTGACGGACGACCATAGTTCGCCGAGTTCTTGTTCATATCGACGCCGGTGGTCCAGTTGACCGCCGGATCAAACTTCTGCGCGACGAGGAGTTCACCAGTCTCACGGTCGAGGGTGTAACCCAAGCCGTTGCGATCGAAGTGGGTCAGCAGCTTGCGCTCTTTGCCGCCGATCTGCTGATCGGTGAGGATCATCTCGTTGACGCCGTCATAGTCCCATTCGTCATGGGGCGTCATCTGATAGACCCACTTGGCCACGCCGGTATTGAGGTCGCGCGCCCAAACGGTCATGGACCATTTGTTGTCGCCCGGCCGTTGCGTCGGGTTCCAAGTCGAGGGATTGCCCGAACCGTAGTAGACCAGGTTCAGCTGCGGGTCGTAGGCCATCCAGCCCCAGGTGCAGCCGCCGCCGATCTTCCATTGATCGCCTTGCCAAGTCTTGAGGCTCGAATCGGCGCCGACCGGCTTGCCGAGGGCCGTGGTCTTCTGCGGATCGACCAGGATTTGGTCATCCGGTCCCTCCGAATAGCCACGCCACACTTGTTTGCCGTCCTTGATGTCGTAGGCGGTGACGTGACACTGCACGCCGAACTCGCCGCCCGAATCGCCGATCAGGACTTTGTCCTTGTACACGAACGGCGCCGATGTGCCGGTTTCGCCCTTAGCCGCATCGCCATCCTTCACCGACCATGCAACCTTCCCGGTCTTGGCGTCCAGCGCCACCAGCGTGGTATCGGCCTGGTGCAGGAAGATCTTGCCGTCGCCAAACGATACGCCGCGATTGACTGTGTCGCAGCACATCACCGGAATGACATTCGGATCCTGCTTCGGCTCGTATTTCCACACGATCCTTCCGTCGTGATCGAGGTCGAGCGCGTACACGATGTTCGGGAACGGAGTGCTGAAGTACATCATGTTCCCGATGACCAGTGGCGCACCTTCGTGACCCCGCAGCACACCGGTGGAAAACGTCCACGCCACTTGCAGCTTGCCGACGTTGCCGGCGTTGATCTGCTTGAGTGACGAGTAGGCGGTCGCAGCGTCGTTTAGACGGGGCATTGCGAAATTGGCGGGATTTTTGACCGCCTGTTCCTCGTCCGATGCGGCATAGGCCGAGCCGGCGGCGAGCGCAGCGGCCACGCCTAAACACGTACTAAGCATAAGCGAACGGTAACGCATCGCGCGTCCTCCCTAAGAGGTTCAAAGGGGCTGTGCCGATGCGATTAAGCTTAAAGCGAAGCTTGGCCGCAGCAGTACAAACCCGAGCCTGGGAAGCATTTCCGGCAGCGTGTCACAGCGTCGGCTGGTCTTGAGGAAATCTTTTTCTCTCGCGACCGCCTCGGCCTTCGAAGAAACGTCAGCCCTCCCTAAAAGCTGACGCCCTTGAAGCCGGAAACCTAAAAAAATTGTATGCCGGTGTTTTTTTTTGCGCAATAGCAATTCTTGCCGTGATCGCAGTTTCGGCCCAACTTTCGTCGTCAACATTGATGCAATGCAGCATCGGGCCGACAGGTCGAACGAAAGCAAGCGTGGTCTATGCCCGATCCCTCTCTGCCCACTTCCCAAGGCGCGAATTCGGCGCTGATCGTTTTGGCGATCGCAGTCGTCGCGCTGGGCACGACAGCGACGCTGACCTATCCGCAGGACCGGGTAGATCCGTTGGCGGTGAGCGAAGTCGCACCCGGCGTTTATGTTCATTTCGGGATCACTGCGCTCATGAGCGCCGCGAACGAGGGCGCGATTGCCAATGTCGGCTTCATCGTCGGCGGCGACGCGGTCGCGGTCATCGACACCGGCGGGAGTGCGCGCGAAGGGCGCCGCTTACGCGCCGCCATTCGCCAGGTGACCGAGAAACCGATCAGGTACGTTATCAACACACATGGTCACCCGGACCACGTGTTCGGCAATGCAGCTTTCCTGGCACCGTCAACGATCTTCGTCGGCCACAAAAACCTGCCGCAAGCCATGGCGGCTCACATGCCGTACTATGTCGATGCATTTCGACGCAGCATGGGCACGCTAGTCGACGATGTGAAAACCGTGCCGCCAAGTTTGACGATCAATGAGGAGAACAGGCTCGATCTCGGGCGACGCAACGTTGCGCTCAAAGCTTGGCGCGCTTCGCACAGCGACAGCGACCTGACTGTCCTCGATGAGACGACCGGAACATTGTTCGCCGGCGACTTGTTGTTTGTGCAGCACATCCCGGTCATGGACGGCAGCATTCGCGGCTGGCTCACGACAATAGACGAGCTTGCTGGGATTTCGGCGAAGTGGGTTATCCCGGGTCACGGCCCAATATCGGATTGGCCCGCTGCGTTGGCGCCGGAACGCGCATACCTCAATCGCCTGGCTGCCGATTGCCGCGATCTCATTAAGCGCGGAGTACCGCTGGCGCAGGCCGCTCAAACCGCGGGGAGTTCGGAAAAGTCTCATTGGCAGCTTTTCGAAGACTATAATGCGCGCAATGCGACGGCAGCCTATTCTGAGCTAGAGTGGGAGTAGCGCCTTAAGCCTTAACCCCTGATGCGGAGGCCATCGATGAACCGAAAAATCTTGGGGGCAATGGGTCTGATCGGTTTGGCGGTGGTGCTTTCAGTCGCCGCCATGCCGACGCCAATGGCCGCCGAATCCGAAGATCCTTGGCCCACCCTAGCGCGCGATGTCTTTAACGGGCGTCCGCTCGCGGATGGCAAAGGTCTTATCGCAATCGAGATGCCTGAACGCGCCGAAGACGCTGGGATCGTGCCGGTCACTTTGCGCGCCACGCTGCCGCCCGGCGACACGCGCCTACTCAAGGAGTTCACGCTGGTCATCGATGAGAACCCAGCGCCAGTTGCTGCCACGTTCAAGGTCGGCTCCGGCGTAACGATGATTTCAACGCGCGTGCGCGTGAATGCTTATACCAGCGTACACGCTGTTGCCGAGCTCACCGACGGTCAGCTTTATGTCGTTGAAACTTACATCAAAGCCGCTGGCGGTTGCGCGGCCCCCATGGCCAAGAACGCCGAGGAGGCCAAGGTGAACTTGGGGCGGATGCGTTTCCGGCAATTTGCGCAACCGACCGCGGAGCCGGCGAGTGTTCTCCGCGAGGCCCAGATCATGATCCGTCACCCGAACAATTCCGGCCTGCAGCGCGATCAAGTTTCGCTGCTCTACATTCCGCTTTTTATTGTGCGCGAACTGCACGTCTGGCAGGGTGATCAGCTGGTGCTCGAAATGGACGGTGGCATTTCGATCTCGGAAGATCCCAACATCCGCTTTTCCTATCGGCCTAACAACGCCGCGACCTTTCGCGCCGAGGCGGTCGATACCGAGGGCCATGTTTTCAAAGGTGAATGGCCGGTCGAGCCGGCGAGCTAGGCGCTTGGATTAGAAGCAGCGAACCTCTGCTTCCGCCTGCGCGCGGCGCAGATCGTCGAGCGCCGTCTTGGCCTGTTCCGTCGATCGAAACTGGGTGCCAAGGTTTCCTTGCACCTGCGCCATTCGTAGCACGGTCTCCGCGGTGACATAACGGTCATAGGGCAGAATCGAAGCCACGACGTCGATCGAGCATGAGCACTGCTCAAGCGAATGCTGCGTCTCGCCATTGGCTTTCATGCATCCGAACACATAGTCCACACGCGCACTAGTCGGATAATCGTTGAGATCCTCCGCCTGCACGAGTAAGGGCGTCGCGCAAGCGAGCAGTGTGAAACTTAATCCGAGCGATATTGTTGCGCGAGCCATGGCTAGCTTCTTTCGTACAAAGCGACATCTCGTCGGCTTTTGTCAACGAAGTTACATATGCCCATTACGGTGTCTTTGCGGCATGAAAACGCAACGTCGTGGCAAGCGCGGAGCTGGCGGTTAATGGGGCTGGTGATCTTCGATTGCGATGGCGTCCTCGTCGACTCCGAAATCCTCGCCCATGAGCTGCTCGCGGAGATGATGACAGAGTTAGGCCACCCAAGAACGACGGCCGAGGCCATCGAGGAGTTTGCCGGACGCAGCTTGCCAGACATTCTGGCGTACGTTGAAGGTGTCTTGGGAAGAAAGCTTCCCGATGAGGTGGGCCTGCGCTATGGCCGGCGCTTGGCGCACCGCTTGCGCGATGACCTCAAGCCGATCGCCGGCGTGAAGGCGGCGATCGCCAGCCTCCATCATCGCCGATGCGTGGCATCGTCATCCTCGCTCGAGCGCATTCGTTTGTCGCTCGACGTTACCGGCCTCACGTCATTGTTCGGCGGGAACATCTTCAGCGCCATGCAGGTCGCCCACGGCAAGCCTGCGCCCGATCTTTATCTCTTCGCGGCGAGCATGATGGGTGTTGGTGCCACCCAGTGCGTCATTGTCGAAGATTCGCCTCTGGGCGTGAGGGCGGGGGTT
>Ga0187784_10005097_pt1 | contig 10637 bp, 8 predicted proteins | sample 1015_SJ02_MP15_2_FD_132964 | JGI IMG/M metagenome (GOLD analysis project Ga0187784, IMG submission 132964) | Tropical peat soil microbial communities from peatlands in Department of Meta, Colombia - 1015_SJ02_MP15_20_MG | ecosystem: Environmental > Terrestrial > Soil > Wetlands > Peat | place... | reverse complement strand
TCATCGCGTCGATCGTGCCGAGCGTGTCGAAGAACGCATAGACGATGTTGACGATGAGCAGGAAGAAGGTCGTCGGCGAGAGCAGCGGGAAGATGATGGTCCAGAAGCGGCGCAGCGGCCGCGCGCCGTCGATCGCGGCGGCCTCGATGACGCTGCGCGGGATCGCCTGCAGCCCGGCGAGGAAGAACAGGAAATTGTAGGAGATCTGCTTCCAGGTCGCGGCGAGCACCACCATGATCATCGCGTGGTTCTCGTTCAGGAGCGGGTTCCAGTCGATGCCGAGATAATCGCGCAAGCCGCGCGCGATCACCCCGAGCGAGGGCTGGAACATGAAGACCCACAACACGCCGGCGACCGCGGGCGCGACCGCATAGGGCCAGATCAGCAAGGTGCGATAGATGCCGGCGCCGGCGATCTGCTTGTCGGCCTGGGTCGCAAGCAGCAGCGCGCAGGCGAGCGAGAGCAGCGCGACCGAGCCGGAGAAGATCAGCGTGGTCACGATCGTCTGCAGATATTCGGGCTGGCTCAAGAGGGCGCGGTAATTGTCGAGCCAGACGAAGCTCGAGGACAGACCGAACGCGTCCTGCAAGAGGAACGACTGCCACACCGCCTGGCTTGCCGGCCAATAGAAGAAGACGAGGCTGACGACGACCTGCGGGACGAGCAGCGCGTAGGGCAGCAGGCGGTGACTGAAGATCGCGCGCTTTTCCATGAGGGATCACTGTGTCCCGGGCGCAGCGCAGCATGCAATGCTGCGCTGCTGACCCGGGACCGTTCCAAACTCCGAGTGCGTAACGGTCCCGGCTCTGCGCTGCAGCGTTGCACGCTGCAGCGCGTCCGGGACACAAGTTTATTTGCTCACCGCCTTCTCGAACTGCCGCAGCATGGCGTTGCCGCGGGCAACCGCCGCGTCGAGCGCGTCCTTCGCGCTCTTCTTGCCGGCAAGCGCTGCCTCGATCTCCTCGGCCCACAGGTCGCGCAGCTGCACCATGTTGCCGAGCCGCAGGCCGCGCGAATTCTCGGTCGGCTCCTTGTTGGTGAGCTCGAGCAGCGGCGTCTCGAGATAGGGCGCGTCCTTGTAGTAGCCGGACTCCTTGGTCTTGGCGTAGGCCGCCTTGGTGATCGGCAGATAGCCGGAGGCCTTGTGGATCTCGACCTGCCGATCGGTGTCGGAGAGGAAGGCGAAGAACTTCGCCACGCCCTTGTATTCCTCGGCCTTCTTGCCGCCCATCACCCACAGCGAGGCGCCGCCGATGATCGAATTCTGCGGCGCGTCCTTGTATTCCGGATAGTAGGGCATCGGCACCGCGCCGAAGTCGAACTTGGCGTTCGACTTCACATTGCCGAAGAAGGCCGATGAAGTGAGGAAGATCGGGCATTCGCCCGAGGTGAAGCGGCCCTCGCCGGTATTGGTGCGGCCGGAATAGTCGTAGGTCTTGTCCTTCTGCAGCTCCGCGAGATGCTGCAGATGCTGCACGTGCAGCGGGCCGTTGAAGTTCAGCACCGCATCGAAGCCGTCAAGCCCGTTCGCCCGGGTGGCGAGCGGGACATTGTGCCAGGCGGAGAGCTGCTCGATGTTCGCCCAGGTGACCCAGGCGTTGGAGAAGCCGCAGGTCGGATGGCCGCTCGCCTTGAGCTTCTTCGCCGCCTCGAACACTTCCGGCCAGGTCTTCGGCGGCTGGTCCGGATCGAGACCGGCTTTGCGGAACGCGTCCTTGTTGATCCACATCACCATGGAGGAGGAGTTGAACGGGAACGACAGCATCTCGCCCTTCGAGGTCGAGTAGTAGCCGGTGATCGCCGAGAGATACGCGCTCGGATCGAACTTCTCGCCCGCCTCCTTCATCAGCACGTGCACCGGCTTCACCGCGCCGGTCGCCGCCATCATGGTGGCGGTGCCGACCTCGAACACCTGCATGATGTGCGGCGCATTGCCGGCGCGGAACGCCGCGATGCCGGCATTCATGGTGTCGGCATAGCCGCCCTTGTAGGTCGGCACGACCTTGTACTCGCTCTGCGCGGCGTTGAAGTCGTTGGCGAGCTTGACGATGACGTCGTTGTTGCCGCCGGTCATCGCGTGCCACCACTGCAGCTCGATGACGGCGTGCGCCGGCGTCGCCGCGCTCAGCGCGACGGCCGTGGCCGCTCCCAGCATGAAGCCACGAAACATCTTGTTCTCCTTAGCGCTAATTCCCCCGCTTGCGACCCCACGGAATCCAATCCGCCTAACAATCGGCGGTGACGCTCCCGTGACGCGGCTCGACCATTCTAGAGCGGGCGCGGAACGCAACGGAAGGGGCGCTCCTTACTGATTTGCCTGCTCGAAGCGGCGCAAAATCGTATTGCCGCGCCGCACCGCGGAGTCGAGCGCGGCCTTCGGCGCGACCTTGCCGGAGATCGCCTGCTCCAGCTCGTCCTCGATCACCTCGCGCACCTGCACGAACGAGCCGAGCCGCAGCCCCTTGGTGTTCTGCGTCGGCTCCTTCAGCGTGATCTGCTTGATCGAGATGTCGGTGCCGGGATTCTTCTCGTAGAAGCCCTGGCGGCGCGTCAGCTCGTAGGCGGCGCGCGTGATCGGCAAGTAGCCGCTCTCCTGGTGCCAGCGCGCCTGCACCTCGGGCCGCGACAGGAACACGAAGAACTTCGCGACGCCCTTGTATTCGGCGATCGGCCGGCCCTTGAGCACCCACAGCGTCGCGCCGCCGATCATGGCGTTCTGCGGCGCGGCCGCGACCTCGGGCCAATACGGCATCATGGCGTAGCCGACCTCGAACTTGGCATTCGCCAGGATGTCCGGCCGCGTCGCCGAGGACGTCGCATACATGCCGCACTGGCTATCGAAGAATTTCAGGTCGGCGCGGTCGTTGCGGCCGCCATAGTCGAAGACCTTCGACTTCTGCCATTGCGTCAGCGCCGCCAGATGGCGCTCGACGACGTCGTTGGCGATCAAGAGCTCGGTATCGAGCCCGCCGAACCCGTTCGCCTTGGTGGCGATCGGGACATCGTGGATCGCCGAGAGGGTCTCGACGTGGATCCATGACGGCCACGCCGTGGTGAAGCCGCACGGCACGCCGGCCGCGAGCAGCTTCTTGGCTGCCGCCTCGACCTCCGGCCAGGTCCGCGGCGGCGCCTCGGCATCGAGCCCGGCCACGCGGAACTGATCCTTGTTGGTGTAGAGGATCGCGGTCGAGGTGTTGAACGGGAACGACAACAGATTGCCGCCGGAATCCGCGTAATAGCCCGACACCGCCGGCAGATAGGCCTGCGGGTCGAACGTCGCGCCCTGCTCGCGCATCAGCTGGTGCACCGGGTAGATCGCGCCCTTCGCCGCCATCATGGTGGCGGTCGCCACTTCATTGACCTGCACGATCGCGGGATGCTGCGCGGTGCGGATCGCAAACAGCGCCGCCGTCATCGTCTCGGTGTAGTTGCCCTTGTATTCCGGGACGATCTTGTAGTCGCCCTGCGAGGCGTTGAAGTCGGCGGCGAGCTGATCGACCATGCGGCCGAGCTCGTTGTTCATCGCGTGCCACCAATGGATCTCGGTCGCGGCGCGCGCCGGCCCGACAGCCGCCAGCAGTGCGATCACGATCCCGAGAAGCCGCACGCTCTTCCCCCTGTTCGGTCCTTGCCGCATCTATTGGCGCATATCCTTCCCGGAAAACCGGTACCCACTTTTCCGGGATATGCGCTAAGGATGCAATCGATCAGCGCGGCTGCACAAGGGCTTCGCGATTTGTGACGGTCGATTGCGGCTCGCAGGCAACATATTTGCGGCAACACGGGAGCAGACTTTGAAGATCGCCATCATGGGTTCGGGCGGGATCGGCGGCTATTACGGGGCGCGCCTGCAGCAGGGCGGCGCCGACGTGACGTTCATCGCCCGCGGCGAACAGCTGAAGGCGATGCGGGCGAACGGCCTTGCGCTCGAGGGGGATCGCGCGATCCATCTGCCCAAGGTCAAGGCGACGGACGATCCCGCCTCGATCGGTCCGGTCGACCTCGTGCTGTTCGCCGTGAAGCTGCGCGACACCGAAACCGCCGCCAAGCTGATCAAGCCGATCCTGCGCGACGGCAGCGCCGTGATCTCGTTGCAGAACGGCGTGCAGAAGGACGACATGCTGGCGCCGATCGTCGGGCGCGGCGCGCTGATGGGCGGCGCCGCCTATATCGGCGTTTCGATCGCGCGTCCCGGCGTGATCCGCAAGACCGGCACGATGGAGCGGCTCGCCTTCGGCGAATTCGACAATACGAAATCGGCGCGTGCGCAAGCGTTCTTCGAGGCCTGCAAGGCGGGTGACATCGTCGTCGACATCCCGGCCGACATCACGCTCGAGCTCTGGCAGAAGTTCGTCTTTCTCGTCGCGATGTCGAGCATCACCGCGACGATGCGCACGACCATCGGCCCGGTGCGCGCCAACCCGCGCGCGCGAGCGTTCTTCCTCGACGTGATGAAGGAGGCGGTCGCGGTCGGGCGCGCGCGCGGCGTTGCGCTGGCTGAGGATTTCGCCGACAAGCGCCTCGCCGGCATCGATGCGATGACGCCCGACATGCGCGCCTCGATGGCGCTCGATCTCGAAATGGGCCGCCCGCTGGAGCTGCCGTGGCTTGCCGGCGCGGTGGTCGATCTCGGCGCCGAAAAGGGCGTTCCAACACCGTGCTGTCGCGCGGTGCGCGATATTCTGGCGCTCTATGTGGACGGAAAGCCGGGTTGAGGGGTTAACTGGATCACCACTCTGTGCGTTGACAGCGCCAGCGCGCCGGTCCGGTATGCGGCGCGAGCCGGTCATAGATCAAGGGAGACATTCCATGTCAGCTCAGCCGCAACTTGCATCCGATATCGTGGGGCTCGCGCGCCAGGTCGATCCACTGTCGCGGCGCGGCTTCTTCATGAGCTCGGCGGCGGCCGCCGCTGCCGGCTACACGCTCGCGGCCGGCCCGGTGAACGCGCAGGCGATCACCACCGACACGACCGGCCTCACGGTTGGCGACGCGAAGGTGAAGGTCGAAGGCGGCGAGATGCCGGTCTATTACGCCAAGCCCGCAAGCGCGCAGAACCCGCCGGTGGTTCTGGTCGCGATGGAGATCTTCGGGCTGCACGAATACATCAAGGACGTGACGCGCCGCCTCGCCAAGCTCGGCGCACTTGCGGTCGCGCCCGACTACTATTTCCGCGCCGGCGAGGATCTCACCAAGATCACCGAGATTCCGAAGCTGATGCCGATCGTGAACAAGAAGCCCGACGCGGAGCTGTTCGGTGATCTCGACGCGACGGTCGCGTGGGCCAAGTCACAGGGCGGCAACACCGCCAAGCTCGGCATCATCGGCTTCTGCCGCGGCGGCCGCACCGTGTGGGAGTACAGCGCGCACAATCCGGATCTGAAGGCCGGCGTCGCGTTCTACGGCTCGCTGGTCGATCCGGAGGCGCAGAAGGCGATCTGGCCGAAGGCGCCCTCGCAGCTCGCCGCCGAGGTGAAGGCCCCGGTGCTCGGGCTCTATGGCGAAGCCGACCAGGGCATTCCGGTGGCGCAGGTCGAGGCGATGAAGGCCTCGCTCGCGGCCGCCGGCAAGACCGCCGAGTTCAAGATCTATCCGGGCGCGCCGCACGGCTTCCACGCCGACTACCGGCCGAGCTACCGCAAGGAGGCGGCCGAGGACGCCTGGGCGCAGATGACCGCGTGGTTCAAGAAATATGGCGTGCTCGGCGGCGCGACGGGGTAAGGGCGAATAGCGAATAGCGAATAGCGAATTGTGAGTGGTCGAGCGGACGGGCCATAGCGCCTATTCGCCACTCGCAATTCGCGCCTCTCAAAACTCCGCCACCGCCTTGATCAGCCGCTCGAGGTCTTCCGGCCGCGACAGGCGGTGGTCGCCGTCCTTCACCAGCGTCAGCACCACGTCGTCCTGCGCGAGCCGCGCGGTGAGCTCGACCGCGTGGCTCCAGGGCACGTCCGGATCCTGCACGCCCTGCAGGATGCGCACCGGGCAGCCGGTCTCGATCATGCTGCCGAGCAGGAGGTGCTTGCGCCCCTCCTCGATCAGGCCGCGCGTGATCGGATAGGGCTCGCCATATTCCGAAGGGCGCAGCCAGACGCCGGTCGCCTCAAGCTCGCGCTTGGCGGCCTCCGGCAGGCGCTGCCACATCAGCACCTCGGTGAAATCGACCGCCGGCGCGATCAGCACCAGGCCGGCGATAGTTCCCTCCGGCGCGCTCCCGGCCGCCTTGAGGCGGCGCAATTCGCGCACGAGCAGGAGCGCGATCCAGCCACCCATCGACGAGCCGACGACCACCTGCGGCCCCGCGCAGCAGGCGGAAAAGACCGTCAGGCTCTCCTCCAGCCAGCGCCCGATCGTGCCGGCGCGAAAATCGCCCCCGGATTCACCATGTCCGGAATAATCGAAGCGCACGCAGGCGCGGCCGTTTTGGCGCGCCCAGGCGCTCAAAGCCTCGGCTTTGGTGCCTTTCATGTCGGATTTGAAGCCGCCGAGCCAAAAAATCCCGGGATTTTGGCCCCGTTGGGCGCTTTCGTCGCGCCGGACCGCGATCGCCCGCGTATCGGAAGGCGTTCCTAACTTTAGAAAATTCGGGCTAGAATGCGTCATAAAACCGGTTCCGCGAGCCCTTCGGGCGAGACTTTGGAGCTGGCTCGTCCGAGCCAGCCTGCAACTTCGCAATGGCGGACCGACGGGGAACGGCCGTGACGGATCGCGAGCCGCGCCGGATGGCGCCATGCGCGTGAGTGTGTTTCGCCGCAACGCCACGCGGAACGCAAGGGGCATTGCGTTGCACCGCCGCAGCGGCGTCGAGGGCTCGCCTTCATGGTGATGACCGAACCCCGGTCGCGCGAGCATCGCCAGCAGCATATGCGCGGCCTGCCGGGCGCGACGGTGCTGCAGATCCTGCCCGCGCTCGCCGACACGGCGGCCGCGCGCGCGGCAGTCGATACCGCAATCGCGCTGCTGCGCTCCGGCGCCCGCGTGATCGTCGCGTCCGAGGACGGCCCGCTCAACAGCGAGCTGCAGGGCTTCGGCGGCGAGTGGGTGCGGCTCGTCACCGAAGGCGCCAACCCGCTCACGCTCTCGCGCAACGCGCGCACGCTGACCAATCTGGTGCAGACCGAGCGGGTCGACCTGATCCATGCCTTCGGGATCGGCGCATCGCGCAGCGCGGCGGGCCTGAAGAAGCGCGCCGGCGTGTGGGTGGTGCACAGCTATGACGCCGTCGACCTGCATCGGCCGTATCGCGACAAGTCCTATTCGCGCGCGCTGACCGCCGGCGACCGCGTGATCGTGCCGTCGCATTACGTGGCGGAGCAGGTGGTCGCGCGCCACCAAGTGGCGCGCGAGAAGCTCGCGGTCATCCCGCGCCGCATCGACGGCGTGCGCTTCGATCCGCCGGCGATCAGCCCGGAGCGCGCGAACGTGCTGCGGCGCGGCTGGAAGATCGGGCGCGGCCACCGCATCGTGCTGGTGCCGGGCCGCATCGATCCGGCCAAGGGCCAGGCGACGATCGTGGAGGTCGCGCGCGTGCTCACCAATGGCGGCTTGCGCGGCGTCACCTTCGTGCTCGCCGGCGATAATCGGGCGCATTTCGACTACGCGCGCAAGATCGCCGCCCAGGCCGAAGCGCATGGCGTCGCGCATCTCATTCGCCAGGTCGGCGCGTGCTCCGACATGGCCGGCGCGTACCTCGCGGCCGATCTCATCGCGATTCCGCAGATCGAGCCGCCGGACTTTCCGCTCGCCGCCGCCGAGGCGATGGCGATGGGGCGGCCGGTCGTCGCGACGCGCATCGGCGCGATCCCCGAAATCGTGCTCGCGCCGCCGACCGTGCAGGAGGCCGAGCGCACCGGCTGGCTCGCCGAGCCGGACGACCCGGTGAGCTTTGCGCGCGCGACCGCCGCGGCGCTGGCCGCCGAGGCCTGGGTCTACAACGCGATCGGCACGCATGCGCGCCAGCTCGCGGCGCGGTTCTTCACGCCGGCGCGCACCGCCGCGGCGGCGCTGTCGCTCTACGCCGCCCTGTTCGAAGGCCGTGGATGAGGCAGTGCTTCGCTTGCGAAGCTCGTCCACACCTAAGCGGTACCCCCGGAGACGAACCTCGAAAGCAAAGCGACACCGGCAAGTATCTGATTCCAGTCCCGCTTATCGCTTTGAAGTCCCTGGCCGCACACAATGCAGGGACTTCAAAGCCGCGGCACGAGATTGCGCGCGCTGGCATTCCGGATTATCAAATCGCGGGGATTTCGATCGATCATAAGCGTCGGCCGATTCGGGGTGAAGGCGGCCGCAGCGCGTGAACATGAGGCGACGAGTGAACTCGCGTGCGACTGCGACTCAGTTGCCGCTTGCCCCTGCGGCGGATTCGGTCCGAGAGACGGCGTTAGCTCGCCCAGCGGGCGATGGGTTAGCGCGCCTGGCGGGCGAGGTGGTCGCGTTCGTGCGTCCGCTCACCGTGTTGATCCTTGCGCCGACGCTGCACGCCGGCGCCGCCGACGCCGGCGCGATCGATCTCGTGCGCATTCTGCGCCGCAACGGTCATCGCGCGATCGTGGCGTCGAACGGCGGGCGGCTCGAAGGCGAAGTCGGCGCAGCCGGCGCCGAGTTCGTCCGCCTCGATGTCGCGGACTTCAATCCGATCTTCATCGCGCGCGCCGCGCTCGCGCTCAAACGCCTGGTGCGCGAGAAGCACTGCGACATCATCCACGCGCATGGGCGCGCGGCCGCCTGGGCCGGCCACATCGTGGCGCGCACCACCGGCGTGCCGCTGCTCACCACTTGGCACAAGGGCTTCCGCGAGCAGAACGTCTTCAAGCACCTCTACAACAGCGCGATGGTGCGCGGCGCGCGCGTGATCGCGGTGTCGGATCAGATCGCCGAGTTGATCGAGGAGCGTCACGGCACGCCGGCGGAGAAGATCGTCGTCGTTCCGGCGACCATCGATCTGGCGCGTTTCGATCCGGCGACGGTGTCGGTGGAGCGGACCGAGGCGATCCGGCGCAGCTGGGGCGTCCGGCCGGAAAGCAAGGTGATCCTCGTGGTCGGGCGGATGCTGCGCCGCAAAGGGCACCATGTCGCGATCCGCGCGGTGCATCGGCTCAAGGCACGCGGCTTGAAGGACCTTGTCTGCGTGTTCGCCGGCGAGGACCAGGGCCGCAGCCATTACACCGGCGAGCTCTGGGACCTGATCAGCGCGACCGATACCGCGGACGTGGTGCGGCTCGCCGGCGCGGTCAACGACATGCCGGCGGCCTATGCGGCCGCGACCGTCGTGGTCTCGGCGGCGGTCCAGCCCGAGGGGGTGCAACGCGCCATCCTCGAGGCGCAGGCGATGGCGCGTCCGGTCGTCGTCTCCGACCTCGCGGCCGGACCCGACGTCGTGCTCGCCCCGCCCGCCGTGCCGGAGGAGCGCATGACCGGGTTAAGGGTTCCGGCGGACGACGATACCGCTCTCGCCGCAGCCCTCATCCGCTTGTTTTCATTGAGCGATGCAGTCCGATCCGGGATCGGCCGGCGCGGCCGCGAGTGGGTCGCGGGTCACTTCGATGCCGCCGGTGTCGAACGGGCGACCCTTGCGCTCTATGCCGAGATCGTCCGGACCAGAGGATGAATGGAAGCCTGATTTCGCGATCTGTTTTTTGCCGACCACGACGAACGACGAACCCGCTTCGGCGTTGACTTAAGGGCCGATTATCACGATCTTGCAGTCTCCGACCCGTGATTTGCCGCGACCGGGGCCCCGGTGGCACCCTGCGGACCCGCGTCGGAATCGTCGCAACAGCAGAGGAGTCCCGAGCCATTCGCCGCCCGATGAGAACGCAAGAGCCGGCCCGCAAAGACGGTCCGCGCGTCAATGAGGAGATCCGCGTCCGCGAAGTCCATCTGATCGACAAAGACGGCAGCAATCGAGGCACTGTCTCGATCGCGGAGGCGTTGCAGGCCGCGCAGGATGCCGGCCTCGACCTGGTCGAGATCTCGCCCAACGCATCGCCGCCGATCGTCAAGGTCCTCGACTACGGCAAATACAAATACCAGGAGCAGAAGAAGGCCGCCGAGGCGCGCAAGAAGCAGAAGGTCGTCGAGGTCAAGGAGCTGAAATATCGCCCGATGATCGACGATCACGATTACGACGTGAAAATGCGCGCGATGCAGCGGTTCTTCGAGGAAGGCGACAAGGTCAAGATCACGTTGCGGTTCCGCGGCCGCGAGATGGCGCATCAGGAGCTCGGTACCAGGCTCCTGAACCGGGTCAAGGAAGACACCACCAAGATCGCGAAGGTCGAGATGGAGCCGCGCTTCGAGGGCCGCCAGATGATCATGATCCTGGCGCCGCGCTGAGCCGACCACTGCAATTTCGGTCTTGCCGACGACGCCCGCGAAGCCCTCGCGGGCGTTTGCGTTGGACGGATCGCGTGCAAGCTCGCAGCCCGGGTGAGCGAAGCGAAACCCGGGAGCAGCAGCGCAGATGAACCGCTGCTCCCGCATTTCGCTTCGCTCATGCGGGCTACAAGGAAGCTACGAGGACTTCTTCCCGTAATCCAGCAACCCGGCGACGCGCCGCGGCGGATGCGCTCGCAGCGCCTCCTCGTTCGGCGCGATGCCCCAGCCCGGCGTGTCCGGCAGCACGAGATGCCCGT
>Ga0187784_10005096_pt1 | contig 10638 bp, 8 predicted proteins | sample 1015_SJ02_MP15_2_FD_132964 | JGI IMG/M metagenome (GOLD analysis project Ga0187784, IMG submission 132964) | Tropical peat soil microbial communities from peatlands in Department of Meta, Colombia - 1015_SJ02_MP15_20_MG | ecosystem: Environmental > Terrestrial > Soil > Wetlands > Peat | place... | reverse complement strand
TTCGCCCCCTGCCTTGCCTTCCCTCCACCGGAAGGAGTAGCATGTATTCAGTAGTTACGTCGCGTTCTTCCCCCGAACCTTCCGCCTTCCAGGGGTACTGACTATGGGCAGCGCCAATCTGAATTTCCACATCGGAGACAAAGTCGTCTATCCCAATCATGGTGTGGGCGTCATTGAGCAGATCGCCAGCCGTTCCGTAGGACCGAGCGTGGAAAGGTTCTACCTGCTGCACATCAAGGCCAGCAGCCTGAAGGTCATGGTGCCCTGCAGCAACGCCGGCAGCGTGGGCATGCGCCGCGTCGTCCGCAACGGAGAAATCCAGAAGGTGCTCGACTTGCTCTCCGTCAGCGAAAACGGCAGCCCGGCCGATTGGAAAGACCGCTTCAAAGAAAACTCCGACCGCATGCGCACCGGTTCGCTGCTCGAGGTCGCCGGCGTCCTCAAGAACCTGATCGCCCTGCACCAGGCCAAACCGCTCTCTTTCCGCGAGAAAAAGATGCTTGAGCGCGCACGTTACCTGCTGGTTAGCGAACTCGCCCTCGCCCGCAACTGCGAGGAAACCCAAATCGAGGCTCTCCTCACTGCCACGCTCGCCAAATGCAAGCTCCGCTTCCCTGAGGCCAGCGAATTAGCGGCCTAGAACGATCCATGTAGCAACGCACCCATTCCCCCCTTCTCCGGCGGGGTCCCGGGTTTATAATGTCCCAAGTCTCGATGTAGCCCGGTCGTAGCCATCCATGACAGACGCCATCAAACGTAAACTGCAGGAAGAAATCAACGCGCTCGAATACGAGCTCGTCCACGAGCTTCCCAAAGAAATCAAGAAGGCCGCGGCGCTCGGCGATCTCAGCGAGAACGCCGAATATCACATGGCCAAGCAGCGGCAGGAGTACGTCAAGGCGCGTGTCCGCCAGCTGGGCAAGCGGCTCGCCGAGCTCTCGCTCATCAACATGAACAACATCCCGCGCGACAAGGTCGGCCTCGGCTCAACTGTCAAGGTCTACGACAACACCAAGGGCGAGGAAGTCGAATACAAACTCGTGACCAGTGAAGAATCCGACGTAGCCGCAGGGAAGATCTCGACCACCAGCCCCATCGGCCGCGCCCTGCTCAACAAGAAGGTCGGAGACGAGGCCGTAGTCGTCACCCCCAACGGCAAACGCGAACTGGAAATCCTCAGCCTGAGCACCATCCACGACGACACGGAAGACGACCAACCCAAAGAGGCCCAAGCGTGACGTTCTTTTGCAGAGAGAAAAAGTCTTGTCATCCTGAGCGGAGCCGTTTTTCAGGCGAAGTGAAGGATCTCCCTCTCAACGGATTTAGGGGAGAGCAAGCATGAGCGCTAGCTGGACCTCCGCCTTCGGCCGTGCCTGCGGAGTCCTGCTCGATACCATCGTCCGCTGGCTCGCCCTGTCCCGCATCAATCCCAACTTCCTCACCTTCATGGGACTCGTCGTCAACACCTGGGCCGCCGTCCTGTTCGGCACGGCCAACGCCTCCAACCAGAAGCGCATGTTCCTCTATGCCGGCTTGGTCATCATCTTCTCCGGCTTCTTCGACTTGGTCGACGGACAAGTCGCCCGCGCCACCAACCGCGTCACCCGCTTCGGAGCCTTCTTCGACTCGGTCGTCGACCGCTACTCCGACGCGTCTCAATTTCTCGGCTTGCTCGTCTTCTACGCCCGCGGCGAGCGCTTCTTCTACGTCGTTCTCACTGCGTACGTCATGATCAGCGCCATCATGGTCAGCTACACGAGAGCCCGCGCCGAAAGCCTGATCGGCTCCTGCAGAGTAGGATTCATGGAGCGCCCCGAGCGCCTCGTCCTTGTAATCCTGGGTGCATTATTCAACAGAATGGCGCCGGTGTTGTGGGTGATCGCAGTCCTGAGCACGCTAACGGTAATCCACCGCATGCGCTACACCTACACCCGCACCCAAGATCCTCCAGTAGCTCTTAAGCCCGGCCAAGCTGCATAGCGGGAATCATCGCGAACCACTTAGGCCAGCGGGCAGCGGGCGCAACCGACCAAGCCCGATTCAAAACGAGTAAGTTACTCAGTTCGATGGAGTAGTTGGCGAGCCCAGAGTGGCGCGGATGGCGGTTGGCAGTTCGTCCCCACGGAAGTATTTCGGATTCTCTTTCGAACCTTCTTTGAGGTTGGCCTCTTTCATCTCCGGCATCGCGGTAAAGGGCTTGGAATAATCGTTGGCGGCGTTCCAGAACAAGAATCCGATTCCGCCTCTCGCTTTCGCCGTCTCTACCTGAATTTTTATGTATTCCGGCGAATAAGTTTTCGTGCGCCAGTGGAAGGCTTGCAGCCAGGGACGAATGACGACGCCACTGGTCTTATTTCCGTCAGGATGGGTGATGAGCTCGAAACGGTCCATGGACTCGCCGATGAAGTGAACGGGTTCGTCGCCGGGATGCGCAATGCCGTCCATGCCGAAAAAGTGCGAGGGATAGATCATGGGGCTGAGGACGTCGCAGTAGCGGGCCATCTGAACAATGTCCTGGCCGGTGTGGGAGAGATCGACGGAGCGTTGCCAGGCCATCACGCCGAAGACGTCGAGGCTGAGTAGCACGCCGGTGGGGTGCAGTTCCGAGTAGGCTTTTTTCAGGAAGGCGGTGATGACATCGGACCGCTCGATTCCGTGGGGTGCTTTGCAGGTGGATTGTTTTGCTTCGGCATTCGCGGTCGCTCCGCCTCGCTTCGCTTCTTGGCTCGTGCTGGTTCCGCTCGGCTCCGCCTTCGCGGGACGGCCGAGGCGGCCGTCTCCACATGCTTCTTGCTTGTTCCCCGCTTCCGGCCGGTCCTTCTGGAAGACAAACATGGCGTCTTTTTGATCACCTTCGGCGGGGAAGCGAACGTAGTCGAACTGGATTTCGTCAACGCCTAGTTGCGCCACGTGCTTGGCCAAGGCGATGTCGTAGTCCTGAACCGCGGGGTTCGAAGGATCGGTCCAGACCAACTTGCCGTTTTCGCGCCACGCGGCGTGATTCTGGCGCGACTGGACGGCGAGTTCGGGATGCGCCTTGACCAATGCTTCATCGCGGAAGATGGCGATGCGGGCGATGGCATGCATGTTCTGCTGGTGCAGAAAATGCACGAACTTGGGCACGTCGTGAATGTAGACGTTGTGTTTGCCGACCAGCGGGTGCTCGAAAGGAATGTTGACGCTTCCGTCCGAGTCTTTGATATCGAACACGACAGCGTTGCCACCGACTTCGCGCCAATGCTTGATGATGCGGAGCCCGTGATCGCTGGCTGCCATAACACCTGTGAGATAGACGGCGCGCACTTCAAAGTCTTTCGCGACTGGAATCGTCTTTTCGGTGATTGGAGACGACAGGATGCCGGGAATGATGAGCTGCTCGTTGGCTTTGAGAATATTGGAGTTTTCAGCAAGATGGTTGGTGGCACGGATCGCTTCGGCGAGTTCAGAGGAAGTCAGATACGAAGTGCGGCCCAGGTAGTGGCGGGCAACAGTTGGGATGGCGTCGCCGCGCTTGGCGGTGTAGAGTTCGGTGCCGGGAGCAGGAACGAGGTTGGGAGCCGGCGTCAGCCTGCCAGGTGCACCAGCGCTGACGGGCTGGACCTTAGCTTGAGATCCGGCTTGAGATCCGGCTTGAGATCCGGCTTGAGATCCGGCTTGAGACCCAATCTGGGATCCCGACGCCGACGCGACTAGGGGCTTGGCGGTCTGGGCTTCCACGCGGAAATCCGCGGCGGAATGCGGGCCGACCAGCCAGGCGGCTCCAGCAAAGAAAAGACACGAAATTCCCGCGACGATGCGAACGATTGGAAAGCGCAAGGTTTCTCTCCGCATTCTAATGCGAATGTAGAGATGCGCCAGTATCGCCGCCAGTTACGAGGGGACGAGCACTGTTTCTCAGTACCCGGTTGCCGGTACCCCAGTGGCGCCCCATGACGCCTGTCCATGATTGGTGGTCGGCGATCAGTCATCTGTAGCATGGGAACCAAGCTCGCGGTTTTAGACTGGCAACTGGGTATTGGCAATTGGCCACTGCCTTCCACGTTCCTTCCCCGATGGTGCAAAGGTTTTCTCTTATGTGTTCCGAGGCTGCGGAATGGGGACCTCCGGATTCGCCTTAGGCATCGCTAACCCTAGACCAGCGAGGCACTTGCGGCAGACCCGGACTCGGACAGGGCGTGGCCAACGGGTTGCTTTATCCAAGTTGCGCGGGCGCCAAATCTGGAAGGCAGTGGGGAGCTTCCAGAGAACGGGCCAAAATCAGGGGTTAGGCCCAAGACTCCGCGAACGGACCAGAGAGAGCCGGTAAAAACGGCCGAAAGGGAACGAAACCTCTTATGAGAGCGAACCTCGCAACCGTGCTCGATCCCAATCGTCGCAGCAACGACGCTGGGGAATTTGAGGCAGCGCTGCGCCGTCGCATTGTGGGGCAAGACGCGGCGATTGAGAAGGTGGTCGAGATCTATCAGATGTTTCTGGCCGGGTTGAACGCGCCGGGACGTCCGGTGGGCAACCTGCTGTTTTTGGGGCCCACGGGATCAGGCAAGACGCGCGTGGTCGAAGCCATGGCCGAGGCGCTGTTTGGAGATGCGCGGGCGTGCATCAAGATCGACTGCGCCGAGTTCCAGCACTCGCATGAGATTGCCAAGCTGATCGGCTCGCCTCCGGGATATCTGGGACACCGCGAGACGCATCCGTTGCTGACGCAGGAGGCGTTGAATCAGTGGTTCACCGAGAAGCTGAAACTCTCGATCCTGCTGTTTGACGAAATCGAGAAGGCTTCGGATTCGCTCTGGCAGTTGCTGCTGGGAATTCTGGACAAGGCTACGCTGACCCTGGGCGACAACCGCCGAGTGGATTTGTCGCAGTGCATCATCATCATGACCTCGAACCTGGGCGCGGGCGAAATGACGAATCTGGTGGATGGCGGATTCGGATTCGCGCCCAAAACGGTGGAAGTCGACGAGTCGTTCGACGACAAGATTCAGCGCACGGCAGTCGAAGCCGCGCGGCGCAAGTTTACGCCCGAGTTCATGAACCGAATCGACAAAACGGTGGTGTTCAAGACGCTGCGCGACGAGCATCTGGCGCAGATTCTGGATATCGAACTCGGCATGGTGCAGCAGCGCGTGCTGATGGCGGCGGGCACGAACCAGTTCGTGTTCAACTGCACGTCGGCGGTGAAAGAGTATTTGCTGAAAGAAGGTACCGATCCGCGCTATGGGGCGCGGCATCTGAAGCGCGCCATCGAGCGCAATCTGGTGTTCCCGCTGGCCAACCTGGTGGCAACTGGGCAGGTGAAGCTGGGAGATTTCGTGCGCATCGACATGGCTTCGGAAAACAAGATGATTTTCGTGAAAGAAGCCGAGAACACGATGGCGCCGGTGCTGTTGGAGCGCTATGGAGCGGCGGCGAATCAGCCGACGGCACGGGCGGCGCGCACCGCGGTGAATAGTCGCCGCGACTTTGGCACTCCGTCGCCGGGAGTGGCGGAGAGCAAGTAACGAGTTGGTTGGTAGGGTTGTCTTCTCGCTAGACCGCATCTCGCGAGTCGTATCTCATAGGCGCCGGGGACCTTCCCGGCGCCTTTTTTCTGCCTGGCATCGAATAAAATCCCTAGGCATGGGTCCGCGTTTCCTGGTCAGCGTGTTGACAACGCTACTGACGTTCGGCATTTTGTCGCAAACGGCGAAGACCTCGCAGGGGGCGACCGTAAAACCCTCGCCAGCGGCGCATGACTCGCCCGCCGTGCCGGGGAACGAGGCGTGTGTATCCTGCCACGCGGAAATCTACAAGAGCTATCAGAACACCGTGATGGCGAAGGCCAGCGGGCCCGCGGCCGATGGGCTCATCACCGGCGAGTTCAACGACAAGACTTCCGCTGTGCGTTACCGTGTGTACGAGCAGGGCGGGAAAGTCTGGATGAGCTTCGAGCGCGACGGCAAGGCTGCCATTCGCGGGGAGCGCGAGTTGGAATACTTCATCGGATCAGGCGTCAAAGGGCGCACCTATCTTTTCTCCGACCAAGGATTTTTGTTCGAGGCTCCCATCAACTGGTATTCGCAGGAAAAGCGCTGGAACATGACTCCGGCATACACCGAGGCGCGGGAGATTCCCATGAATCTGCCCGCGTTCACCAGTTGCCTGATTTGCCACACCAGCGGCGTCGAAGCGCCGCTGGCCGGGACGGACTGTAAGTTTTCAGGAAGGCCCTTTCAACATGGCGGCATCACATGCGAACGATGCCACGGTCTGAGCGAGGGCCACGGGACAGGCAAGGGCAATGTTGTGAATCCGGCGAAGCTGCCACCCGATCGGCGCGACTCGATCTGCATGGAGTGTCACTTCGAAGGCACTGTAGCCATCGATCAACCGGGGAAACATCTTTACGAATTCCAGCCGGGCGAGCGGCTTTCCGACTACATCCATTATTTCCTGTTCAAAGACGATCAGACGGAAAAGGCCGGGGCGCTAAGCCAGTTTGAAGCGCTTTCGTTGAGCATGTGCAAGCGGAAGTCGGGCGACAAGATGTGGTGCGGGAGTTGTCACGATGCGCACCGCGAACCCTCCACCGAGGGAAAGACGGCGTACTACCGGAACAAGTGTCTGGCTTGCCACGGCGAGGCATTTGCAGCGCGTCACCACGCCGACAAACCGGATTGCATTGTCTGCCACATGCGCGCGCTGCCGTCGAAAGACGTGGCGCATACGCAGAGCACGGACCATCGCATCACGCGCTACCCCAGCGCACAACTGCTGCCGCAACTAACGACTCGTGCTGAGGGCGGAGGAGCGCTCGTGGCCTTCCCGGCGAGCGATGCGGGGAGCGTCACCACGCGAGATAGTGCGCTGGGATGGGAGTCGCTGGCGCAGCGAGGAGTAGTAGGGGCATCGCGGAAAGCGGAGCAATGGTTGCGGGAAGCGCTGAAACAAAATCCGGAAGACGCGGTGCTGCTTTCCGCTATCGCTTTTGTGGAGCAGCAACAAGGGCACGATGCCGAAGCGCGAGAGTTCTATGAGCACGCGCTCAAGGTCGATCCGCGGGCGAATGATGCGGCCAGCAATCTGGGAATTCTGGAGGCGCGGGCGGGCCATTTGCAACGGGCTGTAAAGCTTTGGCATGACGCCTTCGAGCGATCCCCGCATCGCAGCGAGATAGGCATGAACCTGGCGATGGTGCTTTGCGCCGACGGGCAGAAAGATGTGGCGCGCAAGTATGTGGAGGAAGTGCTGGAGTTCAATCCGGACTACGGCAAAGCGAAGTCGCTGCTGCGGCAGTTAAATTTGGACTCAGGGCAATGCCGGCCGTGAATGCGAATCCGCGTGAATGCGAATCCGCGTGAATCCGAATCCGCGTGAATCCGAATCCGATGACGCGATGCAGCGGATCGAGCGGGGGCTACTCGACCGTGTGCTTGGCGGTGTATCCATCCCGCGCATAGACGGCGATCTTCACATCCTTGCCCTTCTGGTCTTTCACCTTCAAGGGCGCGCCGTCGGGCGCCACGACCTGCACTTTGAGTTTGCGGTAGGTTCCATCCAGCTTGGTATTGGTGGGGCTGTAGGCCAGCGAGTACTGGTGGCGGATGTCGTCGCCGACGTCGCGGAAAATTTCGGCGAACTCGGCCTGGAAACGGGGTTGGTAGAACCGGCCTCCGGTCATGGTGGCGAAGGTCTTCATTTCGTTGTCAGCCTGTAGATAGTCGATTTGTCTAATACCAGGGCTGGCGATGCCGTGGGAATAGCCGGTGCAGCGATTGATGGGGTTATCGCACATTTCCCGCAGATACCAGCCGATGCTGATGGGGAAGATGGTTACGTTCGGGGTGTCTTTGACCTTCTTCAGGATCTTGTCGAGCGTGAGCTTGCTGAAGGTGTCGACGCCGCTTGAAATCAGAATGACGTATTTCTTGCCTTCCACGCGGTCGAGCCGGTCCAGCGTGTCGTAGAGCGCGTCGAATTCATTGGTCTCGGCAAAACCGGGAATGCGCAACGTATTCAGGGCACTGAAGACGGCGCGCTTGTCCTGGGTAAAGTCAGTCAGGATGTGGGGCTGCATGTCGTAATAAGTCACCGCAACCCAGTCGTCCTTCTTGAGACTGTTGGCGAACGCGTAGGAGCCGTTGAGCGCGTCGACCAGAAAACGCCAACTGGTGGAGGCAAACTCCACCAGCAGGACCGCGGTAATGGGCGCCTCCGAGACGTTGAATTTGGTGACCGATTGATCCACACCGTCTTCTGATATCCGGAAATTCTCTTTCTTCAGCCCGGGAACGAACTGCCCGTCTTTGGTCGTGACCATGACATCGACATTGACCAGCGGGACATTGACGGTGAGCGAATAGTCAGGGACATCCGTTGATTTGCGCGGAGTGACCGGCGGAGGCGGCGGAGGCGCCTCTTCCGTCTTCTTCTTCGGAATGGCGTACGGGCCGACATTGTCGCCGGGACCTCCAGCCTCAGCCGGCACCTCTTGCTTAGGCTTGCCGTTGTCCGACGGTGCCTGAGAGGCAGGCTGAGACGCCGACTGATTGGCCGAGGATTGATCTTGGGCTCTTGCAAGAAGGGCACCGAAGACCAGCGCGAAGCCGAGGAGAAACGTAACAACAGCCGAAAGACGATTCCTGCGAAGAACAGCATTTGGACGGTACATGGCGAAACCCACAAAGGTTCTCTATGCTAGTATAGACGCAAGGATTCGCAATTGGGATGTTTTTGGCCGGTCCCAGATTTCCCCCCTTCCGTGCAACAAGTTACAGTGGATCCGAGTCTAAAGATCTAGGGGCTGGCGAGGCCCAGTCGGGGCATTTCATGGGAAAAGTCGTTTACGCGCTTCTCGTCTCGAGTCTGTTTCTGTCCGCATGCCTGACCGCTCAAACCACGCAACCAACCATCCCGGTCGATCAGATTCACGCTGGGATGCGGGGCGTGGCCTACACCGTGTTTGAAGGCGTGAAACCCGAGTCCATGGACGTGGAAGTGCTCGGCGTCCTGCACAACGTAAATGGACCGAAGGGCGACGTTATCCTGGTGCGGCTGCACGGAACGAAGGTCGAATATACCGGGGTGGTAGCCGGCATGAGCGGCAGTCCGGTCTACCTCGACGGCAAGCTCGCCGGGGCGCTGGCTTTCCGCATCGGAGAGTTTTCCAAAGAGCCGATCGCGGGAGTAACTCCGATTGCCGACATGCTGGAGATCAATGCGCTGGATAGGTCGCCGGCGGAAGAAGTTTCCACGGCAAAGCCCGCGGTGAACAGCGCAAGCGGAAAAACGGCGGCTCCGGGCGATGGAAGTTCTTTGCCGACGGAGCAGTTCCAGGATTATCTAAAGCCGATCGAGACGCCTTTGGTGTTCACCGGATTTTCCGAGGAGGCGATGCGGCAGTTCGCTCCGCAATTCGCCTCGGCTGGGATCGTTCCGGTGATGGGAGCCGGTTCGGTGAGCAACGACAAACAGCCGGAACCGCTCGAGGCGGGCTCTGCGGTCAGCGCGATTCTGGTGCGCGGCGACATGGACATCGCGGCAACTTGCACCGTCACTTACATCGATCCGCAGCGGCTGCTGGCCTGCGGACATCCTTTACTGCAGTTTGGCGCAGTCGATCTCCCGATGAACAAGGCCACGGTGCTGGCCACGCTGCCTTCGCCGCTCAATGCCTTCAAGATTGTAAACACCACGGAACAAGCCGGAGTTTTTGTGCAGGACCGGCATACCGGCATTCTAGGCGTATTCAACAAGCAGCCGGAAATGATTCCGGTGACGCTGACCATTCATAGCGCGGCCAACTCCAAGGAATTTCACTTTGAGGTGCTGAACAATCCCCGCCTCAGCCCGGTCGCGATGATGGCGACCGTGTTCAATTCGCTGCACGGAGTGAATGAATTCGGCGAGGAAATCACCTACCGCCTGAATGGCAGCATCCAGGTAAAGGGCTTTCCGGAAGTCGAACTGAAGAACATGTTCGTTCCCGCCGAAAATGGACTTCCGGCGGCGATGGCCGCGGCGCAGTCGCTGGGGGAGCGCTTTGGCCGCATCTACAGCAATCCTTACAATGCTCCGGCGGTGAAGAGCGTGAAGCTGGATTTTGACCTGGTTCGGGAACGGCGCTGGGCGCGGCTGGAGAGCGCGCGCACCGACGTGACGGAAGCAAGGCCCGGCGAAGAGATCAAGGTGGAAACCGTTCTGGCGCCGTATCGCGGAGAGCGCATCGTGCGCCAGATTCCGGTCAAGATTCCCACTTCGGCGAGCAAGGGAACTCTGCGCATTCTGGTGAGCGACGGCGATACGCTGGATCGCACGACCCGCGCGAATCCGCTGTTCGGCCGCACGCTTGATCTGGCTTCCACCATCGCTCTGCTGAACAAAGAGCACGCCAATAATCGGCTCTACGTCTCACTGCTGGAGGCCGATCCGGAAGCGCGCGTCGCCGACAAAGTGATGCCCACGCTACCCCTCAGCGTGATGAACGTGATGGACGGCATGCGCGGCAATCAGGAGATGATCGTCAGCGGAGAATCCAACGTGGATGAGACGGCAACCCCCCCGCTGGATTACGTGGTGAGCGGCGCGCAGTTGCTGACCGTGACCGTGAAGTAGGCCCCGGGGTCAGAATCTCAACTACTCTTCTTCTCCCTCGCCCAT
>Ga0187784_10005095_pt1 | contig 10639 bp, 10 predicted proteins | sample 1015_SJ02_MP15_2_FD_132964 | JGI IMG/M metagenome (GOLD analysis project Ga0187784, IMG submission 132964) | Tropical peat soil microbial communities from peatlands in Department of Meta, Colombia - 1015_SJ02_MP15_20_MG | ecosystem: Environmental > Terrestrial > Soil > Wetlands > Peat | place... | reverse complement strand
CTGGTTTTCATATGCATGTTCGCCGTCATGCACGCGTTCACGAGGACCGCCCGATGTGTCAGGGACGCTCCCTTCGGGTGCCCCGTGGTCCCGGAAGTATACCCTATGGTTGAAATGTCGCCGTGGCCGGCGCTTGACCTCATCGCTTCCGGAGATCCTTTGTCCAAAAGATCCTGGAAAAGAAGGATGCCCTTTCCGGCATCTTCGTAGCTGATAATATGCTCCAGGCCGGGAACGCCTCTGGTCGCCTCACGGGTAGGTCCAGCTTTGTCCGCGGAAAGAATGATCGCTTTCGCCCCGCAGTCTTGAACCACGAAGCAGACCTCCTCCGGCTTCAGCATGACATTGATCGGGTTGATCACTCCTCCCAGCTTCGAAATGGCATAGTAGGATACGACCCACTCCCACGAGTTGTTGGAGTAAATAGAAACGCGGTCTCCCGGGTTGATTCCCAGCTTGCGCAAGGATTGCGCGAGGCGGTTAGTCAGGTTGTCAATGTCGCGAAAGGTGAAGGTTTTGTCCTGGAAAATCAGAGCAGTTTTGTCTGAGTAACGTTGTGCGGCATAAGGGAGAATATCTCCTAGATTCTGAAGTTGATTCAGCATGGTACTCCTCCTTGCTTAAAAATTAAAGTTCGTTTACGTATGTTTCATGCTCTACACTCATGAACTGGTCAAGGAACATACGAAAGTAAGTGAAGAGCGTTGGGTTCTTTTGGACCTCTGGAAATGTCCTTAGAACCAATATGTGAACTGCAAAGAAACAGTGCTCAGATCACCGGAAAGCCTCTGAACATTCAGCTCAGTGTTCACGGCGATCCATCAAGTTGACGATAAAATCAGGTGCTAACTATGCTATCAATAATAAAGCCAACGCATTTAAAATCAAAAGGATTAAAAACGTTTTCATGTTCATCTCCCTTCTATGCTTAGCAATTTCCTGTTAAAAAATCTGCTAAACCTTAATGCGGTAGAGTATATGGCGGTGCGATAGAGGGCAGCCGCTCCATGCTTATTCAAATTTAATTATGTTACTGACCAAAATGAATTCGGATGCGGTTTCAATTCGTTCGCAGCATCTTTCGTATCCGCTCATGAGAAATGGTATCGACGAACTTAAGCTCCACCGCTCTATCAGCAAGCAGGCGCAGCGTCCAACGCTTATGGCCTTCGGGCGGATTTGAACAGGCCAGACTCGTTATACGCGCCTCCGTTTTGTCATCAATCTTAGAAGGTTTTCCAAGCCGTGGTTTTTCGTCCAGGCTGCTGATAGATTTTTGGTTGAAAAATCGTTTACGTACATTGCGTACTGTGCCATCGCTAATTTGGAGTGCTTCTGCGATTTCCCGATCCTTTTTTCCCGTTTCGGCGAGCAACAGGATACGGGCGCGTGTAATTTTCCTGGCTAATTCCTGCCTGCTCTCCACCAGGCGTTTAAGCTCTCTACGCTGCTCATCTGTTAGCTGGATCTGGTAATTCTTACTCATAAGTCATTGCCTTTTTCAGGGGGCAACATCACCTGTCAATTGAGTTGACCATGGACTGGTCCACCTCCGGCGCCACGCTGGGTTGTGCGTCGTTGTGCAGCTGCGCCCCCTGGTAGGGCGCAGCCTCACAGCCTGTCGATCAAATCGAGACTATTTGCCGCCGAGTGGACACGGATTTCCAAGAGGAACCACCAAGCGGACAAAGAACCTTTGGCAGTTGACGTCGTTCTCAGTCGCTGAAACTGGAATTTGCCACACACCCATCAAGCTGCATGGGCCAAAATTGTAACCAAGGAGAGGGCCCATGTTGAAAAACGATGCCTTGGTGTTGGGCTGTGGTCCATATACACCGTCCACGACGAATGAATCACTGGTAGTCTGCCATTCCTGAGACATACCAAGACCAACGGTCCATTTGCCGCAGGTATAGCTGATAGTATAATCGGCTGCGAACTGCTGGCCGGAGTGGTAGTCGGTAGCGTCATTCTTGGTTTGGAAGGTATAGAAAAGGTCGGCGCTGATGTTCCAACCCGCGTGCAGCCAGCTTATTCCTATATTGGGAGTAAACATGGTTGTCCCATTGCCGGACGGAGCAATAGGTCCGTTGGTTTCGGTAACATTACCCGGGGAAGACATGGCATCGTTGAAAGCAACGGAAAAAGCGCCTTTTATACGCCAATCACCACACTTCCACGCCAAAATGCCCGGAACGAAAATGGTACCGAACGTACCCCATTGTTGACCTGTTTCAAAGCGAGCGAAGGTGGTTGAGGTGGATGGTGTTACTAGTACTCTGACGTTGGTGTAGTCGAACGGCTGACCTAAGGCCAAACCGTAGTCCGCGCCAAGGAATTTAAGACCGGTTGCCCACACCAGGACGGGAATATCGACGTAGGCGAAAATCTCTTCAACAGGAGATGAGTGTCCAAGGTTGTTATAGGGTTTTATAGCTGGCGCAAAATAGGAGTCATGAACTAAATAGAAACCCGGAGGCGGCAGAGCGCCGGCGGCCAGGCCTATGTCAACGCCGGCCAAATGGGGGTCCCACAATTCCGTCGCGTAGGCGGGGGAAACCACCATTACCGCTGCCATGGATACACAGATCAACAAAAGAAATTTCCTCATCTCTTTCCCCCCAAATTGCAAAAAGGTTAACTCTTTCACTCCCCAGTAGTAAAATCAGTACCCTCCACCTGTACAGATATTCGCCCGCGGACGGGCAACTATCCCTGTTATCACCTCCTTTCGTCGGCCCAATAAGTCAGCCACTTGTGGAATCGGGCCTCATGGAAGCCAAATAAACCGCAATGCACCAACTTCAGCGCCAAGCGTCCCCCACGCATTTTCGGGCTTGGTCTTTCCCCCAACTCTCAAGCCTGCTGCCGGCCTGTGAAATGCTGGAACCACTCTTGAATCAGTTTGTCAGGTTGCCAAAGAGCATTTTCAAAAAAATTGGGCCCGAAAAATTGGGGGAAGTCCCACCCTGATTTCAGCAGCCTGCTAAAAATCCACTGGATTACGGCTTCACCACTGCCTTTAGAGTTTCTCCTTTTTCCGAGTCATCTGCAGCCTTTTGGATATCACTTAACGAATAAAATTTGATCATCTTGTCGAATGGGAACCTTCCTTGTGTATAGAGCTCGATCAATCTCGGAATGAAAATATCTGGAATGGAGTCACCCTCGATGATCCCACGCAGATTACGGCCAAAGAGGATTGAGTTCATGTCAATCTTCGTTTCAGTGCCGAGCGGGGCGACGCCCACCAGCCCGCAGGTGCCGGTAAGTGTTAGACAATCGACTGCTTGACGAGTAGCAGCCGGATTCCCGGTCATGTCTAAGGAGTACTGAACTCCCGTCCCGGTGATTTCTTGAATGGCTTTGACGGGGTCAGTTTGGGCAGCATTGACAGTGTGGGTCGCACCAAATTGCTTGGCTAGCCGGAGTCGCTCATCCTTGAGATCTACGGCGATGATCGTCGTGCAACCACAGACAACCGCACCCATCACCGCACTGATGCCAACTGATCCTGTGCCGAATATGGCGATGGATGTGCCGGCATAAGGATGCAGCGAATTCATTACCGCACCCGCTCCAGTTTGAATGCCACACCCCAAGGGTCCAAGGATCTCCAGGGGTACATCCTTCCGCACTTTGACCACATTTCGCTCTGTCGCCAAAGCGTGACTCGCAAAAGAGGATTGGTTGAAAAAGGCCCCGTAAATGACTTCTTTCCCCTTTTTGAGAGTATGTGATCCATCCATACGTGTGCCAATGAAGTTGGCCCCATAGAGGTTATGGCAATAACCTATCTGCCCTGTCTGACACGGAGAACATGAACCACAAGTCAAATAACTCAGCACGACATGATCTCCGGGCTGGACTTTTTTCACCCTTGCTCCAACCTTCTCGACAACTCCCGATCCTTCGTGCCCAAATACACTAGGCAAAGGCACCGGAAAGTACTGGTCGCGACATACCAGGTCCGTATGACAAACGCCTGCTCCGACAATACGAACCAATACTTCGTCATCCTTGGGCTCATCCAGCTGCAATTGTTCAATGCTGAAAGGTCCGGATTTTTCTCGAATCACCGCAGCGGTTATTTTCATGAAAATTCTCCTTTTGTTTTGAAATTGGACACACCCCTAGCGTGGTGGCTCGGCTGCTGCATGGCTGCCGGCCGATTTCAGCCTACAAATAGCGATCTGTGCACTACCCAGCGAAATGGAATGCCAGTTAGAGTACGTAAAGTCCCATCTTAGAAGAGCTATCTGAATTATCAATAAGACCTATTTCAACCAAGCTCCACTTGGCATCATGCTTCCTTTTCGCTTGCCAAGGTCTTTGAAAGTTCACCGCACAGCTTTACAGCACTCCTGTATGAGATGCTGTTTGCTTCCAACTGGAAAATATTCCTGCCTTCGAAATTCAAAGCAAGCAATTGTTCGTCAAACGGGATGATCCCTAGTGGTCTCAGGCCTGTGTTGCCCGCTTGGGAAAAAAAGCGGTCCTCCATGTCCGGCGTAAATCGAGATCCAACCAGGAAGCGATAGCTGTAACTGCTACCCACCTCGTCGGTCAGTTCTCTTATCCGCTTGGCGGTTTCGAATCCCATCTGACTTGGATCGGTAACAACAAGTAAAACGTCGCTTTTCGAATCCGTCTGTCGACTGAAGTGTTCAAGGCCCGCATCAAAATCGATCATCACTAGATCATACAATTTCAAGGCTTCGTCCAACATCTGCTTCAGTAATGTGTTGATAGAGCAGTAACAGCCTTTTCCAGTAGGTCGCCCCATCACCAGATAATCGAATCCATCAGCTTGGGAGATCGAATCTACAATCTCATCATGCAACAACTGGCACTCAGTGGCTGAACCAGACTCGAGGGAACTCTTTTTCTTGTCGAGGACCATCCCGATAGTTGTTCCGCGTGTTAAACCAAGGATATCGGGTATATTGCTGGCCGGGTCGGCATCCACAAGCAGAATTTCTCCTGTGTTGCGGCCTACTTCTAAGAAGGAACGGAGAAGGAGGGCGGTTAAGGATGTTTTCCCGGTACCCCCTTTGCCTGCTATAGAGATGGTCATACGTCTGCTCGGCAACATGGCTTCCTCATCATGCATGAAACAATTTCCAGATAGGATTTCACCATAGGATTAACCGCTCGAACCGTCTCTTTTAAATCCACTCATCGCGACGCAGTACATAGTTTTCAAAAAGGATTCTTTCGCAAAGGGACATGAACCCCTTCCTGTCGTTGATCTCCCTGTTTTCAGCAGGCAGAATTTCCCTGAAGTATCCATTGCGGGGCACATGCACCATCACGCCGATTCCATCACTAAAGCACAGATCCATAAACGCTTCATCCACTTCAAAATCCAAGACCAAATAGCTGACATTACAGCACTCGCTAACTTCCCTGAGATTCTCGAGGGCCTGGGTCGGTGATGAGGAGCCACAAAGCGCTATGAAAGCATCTCGGCCCGGGTAGCTGTAGTCCTTTAACCTCCACTCTACCAAATCTTCCTCGAGAACCCTCTTTTCCACCCAGCCTTTACCCTCGGACTCCAACAGTATGCCGCGGGCAAAATCCGGATCGTTGCCCGTGCTCTCAATTATCACCTCGGTTGGAGTCCAGCCCTCGTGGTCGAGTAGATGAAGCACCCCCGCCGGAGCTGGACCTAGCCTACCGCGTCTTTTGAGCTCTCTCAAAATCGGTCTGATCCCGGCCACATCTGCATAGTGCCGGTAGCCTTCGGGCAACTCCAGGTCCGTAGCAACGTAATATCCGAGGCTGCAAAAGTGCGCCGCTACAGCCGCCTGCATCATCTTTTCGCCAACACTAAGCCTACTCTGGAAACGCCCATCGAGGCCTTGGCCAAAAACTTCAACCGGAGGGTCAGTCCTCATGCAACGGTGTCCCTGGTGCTTATCTTGGTGCCATCCTTCAGGGTGTAGCAGAAAACGATGTCAGAACGCTGAATTCTAGCTGCAGGTACCCGAGTCTCAGCCTTTTGCAAGGCAAGCGCATCTTTGGGACAGGCTTCGACACATGCGTTGCAGCCAAAACAGTCTGGCATAAAGGAGGTGATGATCTTCCAGTCGATGTCTTCCCATTTTTTCTGCGTCTTTGGGTCAGGGTCCACAGTATTCATCCAGCCGAGGCACATACAACCAACCTTATTGGTGGCCGTGTCTACGCATTTAAGACATTCAATGGCATTGCCACATTTTTCCTTGTTGTAGATAATTTGGTGTCGTGGCGTTGAGTATTCATAGGCCATCGGTTTTCTCCTTTTAGTTAGTGTTATGGAGTGATTATCTTTTACCAGGCGTCCACCAAAGCGGGAAAGTACGAGCGTTCATGCCATTCCACCGCACCATAAGGGCATATGTTACGGCAATTGCCGCAGCCAAAGCACCTCTGCGGCACGGTAAAGACATGCTCAGCAATGACGCTGTACCGAAGCGCACCAAAATGGCAAAACGGCATGCACTGTCTCTCGGTCTTACCGCACCCTTCCTGGCACTTGTTCGGTTTAATCCGGGCCACATATTCCCCTTTGCGCATTCCGTTCATCGCTTCATAGACCTCGCGAGCGCGGATCCCCATGCAGTCCGGATAGGCGCAGCTACAGATGGCCAGAACCGGAATCCCGTCCGTCTGGACTCCGCCGTGCCACAAAGCATGCACCATCCGAGCCTTGGACATGTGGCGCAAATGGTCTTTGACCTGTTCTCTGTTCAACTTCTTGTGATCGTGTTCCCAGGGGCGTTCTTCACTCGACGTATCGGCTATGCGTCCGGTGTAAAGACAGCACTCTAAAGGTTTCTGTCCAAAATATTTGCGGCACGTACAGTGCTGCTTCAGCCACGGATGATCGTATTGGTCAAAAGTAAGATCGATAACCTTCAAAGCATCTTCAATGGGGACAACCTGTCCGGCATGGTTGAGTACGTTCTCCAGAACCATATTGACCAAATCCGGATAATTTGTGTCTGGCACCGCGCCGTCCGCTCCCGCGGCAATATTCATTTCAAACGTGTTCTTGCCTCTCCCTCCGAGCGCCGCAATAGCCTCCTTGTGGGGGGTCACCGTCATCACGTCTGCGGCGTAATTCTTTGGGTTCAGATACCATTTGGTTCCCTCACCGTACTCTACACAATAACGACACATTTCTAATCCTCCCTTCATGGGTTTAATTAGGAATAAAATCTACTTAGACTACTTTGTTCTTCCCTCACCTCCTTCGCTTGACATTCCCCGCGACTTAGGTACGCTAAAGGGAGACAAATTATTCATTAAAACACTCTTTAATGGGTGAGCACACAACACATTCTTCGCCGTATACTTGCAACCCGGTTCACTGTGATCAGTAGGATAGAGCGCTAGAAGTTGAGGCACTTGTCCACGCTATCATCGATCACTTCAAAAACAACGTTAGGAGGTGAGAGTTTCTACACTCGTATGAGAGCGGGGAGGCGGTCGTGGGATTCAACTAGTCATTGTCAAATTAATTAGTTATAGTTGCATAATGTCCTTCAAAATTCTTGCGTGCTTTTGTTTTGGTAAAGCTCAGTGCACAGTGGCTTTTATTTTGTTGCGTTCCTCCATCAATGCGTGGACTTCCTCTTTGAGTTGCTCCCGGGTGCCGATCCGGGGGTCGAGACATTGTTTGGAGATTACTGATAGCTCGATTTCTGCCATGCTCAGCCTGTTGGCCTTCTTGGGAGTGTAGTGAAACTCAAATCTGGAGACCAAAGTTTGCTCAGTGCTAGCATGAATTTTAGAATTCGAGAGGGCATGCTTTGCTGATCGGAAACATGAAAAAGCAATAATAGTGCCAGAAACGTTTAAATGTAATAAATCATCTCTAACTAACTAATATATCACAAAATTTCTCATTTAGCCGCCGCAACTGAACCAATCGAGGAGAGGACGATTCTGCCGTGCATGTTTCAGTTGTGAACCGTAGATGTTTCATGTTTCAAGACTGAATGGGCAAGGCGGCACTGATGCCTGTCATTGTCGGTTCAAATAAAAAACGATGGAAATTCAGCCATATACCTTTTGTGTTGCCACTGTCTTCCTTCATGTCCTGGTATTGGGACTTTGCTACCCCCAAGGCTTTATGGAAGCAAAGCTGCTCAGGTGTTGGTACCGCGAAGCCTTTCACCCTCTACTAAAATAGATGGCGCGCAGTAAGTGGTCCTCAAAATTTGCGGCGGCACTGACAGTCGGCGATCCACACTTCCAGGTATGTTGCCACGGTGTCGATGTTTAGATGAGCCATACCCGGTTGCGAAGTCTTAATAGGATGTGGAGGTGCTTGCCGCTGAACTTGGAGAATTCCTCAGCGAAGTTGAGGAGTCCTTTTCAAGAAGCGAGGGCGCGAGGACCTTCGCCGGAACCTTGTCGGCCAATTGAGTCAGATTGAAAGGAAGTCCATTGAGCTTATTGCACTGCGGGTTAAGGGAGTGGGAGTCCGTTCCATGCAGCGATTCATAAGTGACATAGTCTGGAATGAACCTGCCATGATCAGGAAGCACCATGACCTCGTGGATAACGATATGGGCGACCCTTCAAGCGTTCTAATCTTCGACGAATCCGGATATGCCAAGAAAGGAGAGGACTCTGCCGGTGTTGCCAAGCAGTATTGCGAAACTCTTGGCAAGGCGGAAAACTGCCAGGTCGGTAGCTTCGCCGCATATGCTTGTCCCCAAGATACGCACTGCTCGACGCGGAGCTCTTCGTGCCGGGAACATGGTTCGAGGAGGGCCATAAAGATAAAGGAAAGAAATGCAGCTTCCCGGAGGGATTGACTTTCAAGACAAAACCCCAACTCGCCGTCCAAATACAGGCGAGAATCGAGAAAAGCAAAGCACCGCCCTTCAAGTAAATATCCGAATCAAAAAGTCAAGCATAAAAAAAGTGGCCGAGACCTATGTAATTATGTCAGATCAGACATAATTGCGATGTTCTGCCATGTCCAGGCAAACTGTCTGCTTAAAATGTAATGCGTCATTTTATAAACGACAGAAGCAAAAAGGAGGTTCAATGCAGATTACTTCCCAAATGAAGAATGTGACTCTCCATAAACCACCGGGAGCGGAAAGACCAGAGCTAATTCTAAGCAGATGATTTCAATCGAAGATTGTGGATGAACCGATTCATCGTGTTGCGCGGCTTTGTCATGTGGCTTCGTTGTGTGACGTTGTGTTGACTGCAGGTTTCCTGTGCGGTAAAATAATATAAGAAGGGTAGCAATAACGATAACGAGCATTGCCAAACTTTGGACTTCGCTCTATGCATGCTGGAGGATCGGGATGTACAATGGAGACATAATGCCATGTGGGCTTTTGCAGTATTTTAGCATTGGGCTGGCGGCGGTCCAATTGAACCGCGGATAAGCCTAAAATTCTGATTCTTGTAAGAAATCTGAGGTGGCCATTCATGGAAGTTCTTCTCCCGACCCCGAAAAGTAGATACCGCAAGCCGTGGTTGGCTCTCAAAGAAAGCCGCAAAATTTCTGATACGGTGAGTCAGCCCATTGCATCATCTTGGCAGCGTTGTTTGGAAAGCAATCTTGATCCTCGGGGCGATAACATTCCTAAATTGTTAACAGCTGCGGAGCTAAGTTCTTTACAGGTTGCTAAGAAACCGCTTATCGAGGCGTCGCAGTCCAGCTTAAAGGTACTCGAAAAATCTTTAGTGAGGATGCCGCACGCCATTCTGCTCAGTGATGAGGATGGCAACATCCTTTATGCGACAGGATCGCAGAATGTATGGAGATACTTCGAACAGTGCAGTCTTGTTTTGGGTGGTAATGCCAGTGAGAAATTTCTGGGCACAACTGCGCCGGGCATTGTAATCGCCGAAAAAAGAGCTGCGATCGTGACATACGAAGAACATTTCAGTGAGATATACCACTGGTGCTGTTGCGTAGCGTCTCCCATTTTCGATACCGAGGGAAAGTTCGTGGGCAGTCTTGATATTACTACATCCGGAGACCACTCTGAGAGTCTTCAACTTCTCCTCGGGCTCAATCTTAATTCTACTGGATGTATCCAGTCGGAATTTCATGCAATGCAGTTCCTCGAGAAAATGGAAGAGGCGAGGGATTTTACAGGTAACATGTTAAACCATCTGGAGCACGGAATTATCATTCTCGACCCTACCGGCAACATACTCCACGCAAACCGGAGAGCTGGCCATTTGTTGAAGACTCCTTTACAACATTTGCTTTCCAAACACTATGGTCAGGTCGTAAATGCCGAGGCCTTGGGAAGATGCCTCTCAAGGGAGGAGAGGGCGCATGGTAAAGTGACATTGTTGCATGGCAACGAAGAAAGAGAAAAGTGTTCTGTACAGGCGAAACCGCTGCACGACCAAGCCGGCCGATTCATAGGGTTGATGGCGCTCGTAGAGGAGGACAGGAAGCTGTGGCCGACTCGCCGGACTGAAAGAATATCTTTCTCTCCTTTCGTTATCGGCGATGTTATCGGGGAATCGGCAGGGATGAGGAGGGCAACTGAGCTCGCACGCCGTTTTGCTCCAAGTGATGTGCCAATCTTGATATACGGCGAGACGGGCACAGGAAAGGAGATGGTTGCGCAAGCAATCCACCACTTAAGCCCTAGGGCGGACG
>Ga0187784_10005094_pt1 | contig 10639 bp, 10 predicted proteins | sample 1015_SJ02_MP15_2_FD_132964 | JGI IMG/M metagenome (GOLD analysis project Ga0187784, IMG submission 132964) | Tropical peat soil microbial communities from peatlands in Department of Meta, Colombia - 1015_SJ02_MP15_20_MG | ecosystem: Environmental > Terrestrial > Soil > Wetlands > Peat | place... | reverse complement strand
TTTGTGGTCCGCACGGTGCAGCCCGTGCTCGAGGACCTCGACCCCGAATTTGAGGAAGCCGCGACCACGCTCGGCGCCGACCGGCTCCAGATAGTCGCTCGAATAATCGCGCCGGCAGTGCTCCCCGCCTTGCTCACCGGATTCGCGCTCTCCTTCGCACGGGCGATCGGAGAGTACGGATCGGTCATCTTCATCTCGGGCAACCTGCCGATGCGGACCGAAATCGTGCCGCTGCTGATCATGAACAAGCTCGAGCAGTTCGATTACGCCGGAGCAACCGCGATCGCCGTGGTGATGCTGCTGGCCTCGTTTCTGATGCTCCTGACCGTAAACATCCTTCAGCGCTGGAGCAGCCGGCGTCTAACGGTTTGAACTAGCGATGGCCTCTGCGATCAAACTCAAGCCGGCGGATCTGACCGCGCGTGACGCCGAGCGGACACGGCCGGCAACCGGCGAGCCGGCAATCGTCCGCTTGATCCTGATCGGGATCGCGCTGGCCTTCCTGGGTTTGTTTCTGGTCCTTCCGGTAGCGGCGGTTTTTGCTGAAGCGTTGCGCAAGGGCGTGGCCGCCTACTTCGCGGCGATCAGCGAACCCGAGGCGTGGTCGGCGATACGGCTGACGCTGCTGACTGCGGCGATCGCGGTGCCGCTCAATCTTACCTTTGGTCTCGCCGCCGCGTGGGCGATCGCGAGGTTTGAGTTCGTCGGCAAGAACGTTCTCATGACGTTAATCGACCTGCCGTTTGCGGTCTCGCCGGTAATTTCCGGGATGCTGTTCGTACTGCTGCTGGGAGTACGCAGCCCGCTCGGCGCATGGCTGGCGAGCCACGGTATCAGGATCATTTTCGCGGTGCCGGGAATCGTCCTGGCGACGCTGTTCGTGACTTTTCCGATCACCGCACGCGAGCTGATCCCGATCATGGTGGCAGTCGGCAGCGAGGAGGAAGAGGCCGCGATGGTGCTGGGCGCCGGCGGCTGGCAAACCTTTCTGCGGGTGACGTTGCCCAACGTCAAATGGGGCACGCTGTACGGCGCGGTACTGTGCAATGCGCGCGCGATGGGGGAATTCGGCGCGGTCTCGGTGGTGTCGGGCCATATCCGCGGGGTGACCAACACGATGCCTTTGTATGTCGAGATTATCTACAACGATTACAACTTCGTAGCCGCCTTTGCGGTCGCTTCATTACTAACTCTGCTCTCGCTGGTTACTCTGTTGCTCAAACACTTCCTGCTGTCAGGCTCGACGATTCAACTACCGTCTGAGGAAAATTCCGAAACTGTCCAACGAGTAGCGGCATGAGTATCGAAGTCAGAAACGTCCGCAAGACTTTTGGCGACTTTGTCGCCCTCGACGACGTGAGTCTGGAGATCGCCACCGGAGAACTGGTTGCCCTGCTGGGGCTGTCGGGCTCCGGCAAGACCACGCTGCTGCGGATAATCGCCGGGCTTGAGATTCCCGACCGCGGCACGATCCATTTTCACGGCGAGGACGCCAGCGGGCGCAGCGCGCGCGAGCGCAAGGTCGGCTTCGTGTTCCAGCATTATGCGCTGTTCCGGCACATGACCGTGTTCGAGAACGTGGCCTTCGGGCTGCGGGTGCTGCCGCGCAATCAGCGCCCGTCGGAGCGTGAGATCGCCGCGCGCGTACACGATTTGCTCAAGCTGGTGCAGGTCGATTTCCTCGCCTCGCGCTACCCCTCGCAGCTCTCAGGCGGACAGCGCCAGCGCGTAGCGCTCGCCCGCACGCTCGCGGTCGAGCCCAAGGTGCTGCTGCTCGACGAACCGTTCGGCGCGCTCGACGCGAAGGTTCGCCAGGAGCTCAGGCGATGGCTCAAGCGGCTGCACGACGAGCTTCGCATCACCAGCGTGTTTGTAACCCACGATCAGGAGGAGGCGCTTGAGCTCGCCCATCGCGTGGTGGTGATGAACGCCGGAAGGATCGAGCAGATCGGCACCGCCGAAGAGGTCTACCACCATCCCGCCAACGCGTTCGTCTACAACTTCCTCGGCAACGTGAACCTGTTCCACGGCAGAGTCGAGAACGGCAAGGTCTTTCTCGGCGACACCGCGGTCGAGGTCCAGGACACTCATCAACACGCGCATCTAGACGGCAAGCAGGCGCTGGTCTATATGCGTCCGCACCTTCTGGATATCGTGCGCACCCCTCCTCCGGGCAATCACTGCTTTCGCGCGACCGTCAAAAACATCAACCCGGCGGGCCCGCAGGTGAAGGTGGAGCTGACCGCGCAATGGGGCGATCTGGTTCAGGTCGAGATCGATCACGAACGCTATCAAGCGCTCGGCCTCGCCACCGGGGCGGAAGTATTTCTTCGTCCGCGAGAAAAAAAGGTCTTTGTCTATCAAATCTGATCAGGCCGCCGGCCCCCCTCCGCTCACTTAAAACTGTTGACATGATCTTACTCTTACGCTAAACAATTAAGTCAATTGGAAAAATAGACTAATCGGTGCCTGACCAGACGACTGGAAAGCCCGCGAAGGAGGCTCGCGTGAATCTTTCCAGTTCGTCGTCAGTTAGAGTTCGACTCCGTCGCACTCCTCGATCCGCCAACACAGCCCGACTTTCGCATGGTAGCCATTCGACCGGGGGCAGCTCCCGGTACGAAAAGGCTGCCGCGCCGACGAGCTTCGCGCTCAAGTTAAATTCTCCGGCCAGGTTCAGTCAGTGCGAGGCAATCGTAGGGGCGCCAGTCTGGGCCTGGATGGCACGGGATCGTTGGTGGCCCGCTGAGATACTCGCGCCAACACCCGGCCTTCCATTTAACCGCATCACGATCCGTCTCGAGCATGGGGTCTCGGTAACCGTGCCGATAAGCTTTGTGGTGCGCCGCGACCCGTGCCTCGATGAGAGCGACAAACCGATTCGAGCGCTCGAAACGCACATCGAATCAGAATGGGAAGGATGGGCGTGGCTGGAGCGGAATCTCGTCAATAAATCTACTTATTCGATAGTTTAAGCATATTAAACGGTGGGTTAAGAGTTTCGTCTGAACGACCAGAAAGGCAGATGCGAAAACTATGGACATCCAGACGATCACAATTCTGGGCGGGCACGGCAGGTCGCAGGAAGCCGACGCGGTTGAACGGGTCGATTTTCGTATGGGCGACGTAGTCAGCATCGTCGGCCCGACCGGTTCGGGCAAGACGACCCTGATCAACGACATCGAGCTGTTCGCCGATGCCAACACGCCGACCGGCAGGCGCCTGTTGATCAACGGCCGGCGGCCACCGGTGGAGTTTCGCGACAACCCGGCGCGCAACCCTATCGCGCTGATCACCCAGCACACGACATTCCTCTCGGATCTGCCGGTGGAGGAATTTCTTTCCACGCACGCACGCATTCGCAGCGACGCTAAGACGATGGTGCAGGGCATGGTGGAGCGCACGCTGGACTTCGCCAATCAGCTCACGGGCGAGCCCATCCTGGTGAAAAGCCGCATGACGGAACTTTCAGGGGGTCAGACGCGAGCGCTGCTGATCGCAGACGCCACCATTCTGTGTAACACGCCAGTGGTGTTGCTGGACGAGGTTGAGAACGCCGGCATTCACCGCACACGTGCTCTGGAACTGTTGCGTGCGTATCAGAAGATCTTTGTCTTTGTCACGCACGACCCGCGTATTGCCCTGCTATCCGATTATCGAGTCGTGATGCGCAACGGCACGATCTGGCAAGTGCTCCACACCGACGACACAGAGCGTAAGTTTGCCGGCAAGGTGACGCGCCTCGACGACGCCCTATCGGAGTTGCGCGACAAGATCCGTACCGGACGGCGGTTGCTAGGCGACGAACTGGAGGGCTTGGCTTGAAACTAGCGATTTGTGCGGGGCCCGCAACAACGGGCAAGACTTCGGTGCTGCGGCACATTATTCGCAAACTGCTGAACGACGGCGAGCGTCCAGCGTTTCTGAAAATCGACGTTCAATACGCCGAGGAAGACGAAATTCTCGCGCGCGATTTTAGCATCCCCACGCGCAAACTGTACTCGGGCGAACTTTGTCCCGACCACTGCAGCGTGATGGTCCTTGGCGACGCCCTGCAATGGGCGGGCAAGGCTGGCTGCGGCGTGCTGTTCGTGGAAACTGCCGGATTGTGTTTGCGGTGCTCGCCTTACGTGGACGCCGGATTGGGGCTGGTTGTGCTGGAAGCGACCAGCGGAATGAATCTTCCCCTTAAAGTTGGGCCGATGCTTTCTCTGGCCGATATCGCGGTGGTGACAAAAATCGATCGCGTGTCGCAAGCTGAACGCGAAGTCTTTCGTGCCCGCATTCAAGACGTGGCTCCCAAGGTCCGCATTCGGGAGGTCAACGCCCTGCTTGGCATCGGAATCGATCCGCTAGTGGAATCGGTCCGTTCTTCTACGGACGCGCGGGAACGGATGTTTCTGCGGGGCAATCCGCCGGTCGGCACCTGCACGATTTGCGTTGGCAAGAAAGAAGTCGGCTGGCAATCGCACTTTGGCGTGGTGCGGCCGCTGGAGAACCAAACGTTCTATCGAGGTGAATGAAATGGAAGGCTTCATTTACTTTGATCACGCGGCCACCACCCCGCTCGACCCGCGCGTATTTGCCGCGATGCGGCAGTTCCTGAGCGAAAGATTCGGCAACCCGTCCAGTTTGCATTGGGCCGGACGAGAAGCCCGCGAAGCGGTGGAAAACGCACGCCGGCAAACAGCCGCGCTGTTGCACGCCGATCCAGACGAGATCGTGTTCACCGCCAGCGGTACGGAAGCCGACAACATGGCGTTGGCGGGCGTGATCGAGCGGTATGGCTGGCGCGATTGCCACGTTATCAGCTCCAAGATTGAACATCCGGCCGTGCTGGAGACTTGCCGATATTTGAAGCTGCGCGGAGCCGACATCACGTTCCTGGGAGTCGGAGCCGATGGCATCGTCGATCCCTCCGCATTGAAGAATGCGTTGCGGCGAAATACACGGCTGGTTTCGATCATGGCTGCCAACAACGTGGTAGGTACCGTGCAGCCGATTGACGAATTGGGCAGGATAACGCGCGCTCACGGAGCGCTGTTTCACACCGACGCCGTCCAAGCCGCCGGCAAGGTTCCATTCGATGTGCGCGAGCAAGCGATCGACCTGCTGTCGATCTCCGCCCACAAATTGCATGGGCCAAAGGGGGTAGGCGCCCTGTTCGTGCGTCGAGGCGTTGAGCTCGAACCCCTGATTCATGGGGGCGGACAGGAACGCGGCCTGCGTTCGGCAACCGAGAATGTGGCCGGTATTGTGGGACTGGGAATGGCGGCCGAAATTGCTCGGCAGGAACTGGATGAAGAAGCCGAGCGGCTGATCCGGTTGCGCGACCGCATCATTCGCGGAGTCGCGGAACGACTGCCGCATGCGTACCTCATCGGCCACGCACGGCGACGACTGCCCGGCCACGTCTGCCTCGGTTTCGAGGGCCAGGAGGGTGAGGCGATCAGACTGTTGCTGGCGCTCGACGACGCTGGCGTCGCGGTGTCGTCGGGCAGCGCTTGCAGTGCCCATCGCGCTGGCGAACCGTCCAGCGTGCTGCTGGCGATGGGATTCGACCCGATCCGGGCTCGCGGTTCGTTGCGCGTGACACTAGGGCGATTCAACACCGAACAGGAAGTGAACCGTTTTCTCGAAGTCTTGCCCCCGGCTGTGGCGGCACTGCGGCCTGTGACCAGCCGGGGCTTCGGGGCAGCTTCGTTGACTTGAAAAAAGGTGATTTCAAATGACATCGGTCACTCTGGAACAGCTACCCGGCGCCAATTGCGGTTTGTGCGGATTCCATACCTGCGGGGAAATGGCCCGAGAACTCGAGAGCACTCCCGGGCTGATCAAGCGCTGCATTCCTTACTCGCAGAACACCGTCGCCGGCAAACCAGCGAGAGCCGATCCCGGTGGGCCATCCCGTTCGGAACACCCAGCGACGGCTGGGGCGGCGGTCGAAACAGATTGGCAGGACAGCCTGGGCCGACAGTTTGATTTCTACTTGGAGCATTTTCCAGAAGATCCGGGTCCCCGCGAGATCATTCTGCCCCACAATCCGTTATTGACGCGCGAACTGGAGATCGCGGTCGGCGACGTTCTGATTGGTCGGCCGTTGGGGATGTCCTGTGGCTGCCCTATCACCCACTGCGGCATCGCGATGAATGTCGACCCGCGCACGGGCGTGATCGTCTGGTGCGTGACCGGACCGCTGCAGCCTCGCCAGCAAGGGTTCAAGGACCTCGGCTATTACATCGCCGAAGGTTATGAGGGGCTGGTTTATAAAGCCCGCTGCGAACTGAGGATCGGAGCGCGATACTTTTTCCAGCCACGCATGTGCATGCTGCAATGGCGCCACAGCGGACTGGTGAATTATCTGAATCGGACGTCGCGGGCGTTCCAAGTCCGCGTGGAAGGACTCTGGATCGGATGAACCATAACCTGACGGCGCCGAGTGGAATCGCCTGGGCTTGAACAATACGAGTTGTGCGAGATGCCACTGCAAGAAGCAATTAAATCGGCCCTTGCGCTTAGTCCTTGTGGCGGGACCGGAAATGCACGGGCCAGCATAGCTGTTGTCATTAAGGAGGTATGCCATGACTCTTCAGATCGGTGATATCGCTCCAGATTTCGAGGCGGAAACGACCCAGGGTCGGATCCGTTTCCACGACTGGATCGGTGATTCGTGGGCCGTGCTGTTCTCTCATCCTAAGGACTTCACGCCCGTATGCACTACGGAACTAGGCTACATCGCTCGCATCAAGCCTGAGTTCGACAAACGCAACACCAAGATCATCGGCCTCAGCGTCGACCCGGTTCAGGACCATTCCAAGTGGGCCAACGACATCAAGGAAACGCAGGGTGTTGCGCCTAACTATCCGATAATCGGCGATACAGACCTAAACGTGTCGAAACTCTATGGGATGCTCCCCGCGAGCGCATCGGGCGATGTTTCCAAGCGAACCCCGGCCGACAATCAGACGGTACGCAATGTCTTCGTTATCGGCCCGGACAAAAAAATCAGGCTCATCATCGTGTATCCAATGACCACGGGACGCAACTTCGACGAGGTGCTGCGCGTGCTGGATTCGCTCCAGTTGACCGCGAAGCACAAGGTCGCGACGCCAGTGAACTGGAAACCTGGCGAGGATGTGATCATCGCGGGCTCGGTATCGGACGATGAAGCCAGAAAGACGTATCCGCAGGGCTGGAAGGCACCCAAGCCGTATCTCCGAATCGTGCCGCAGCCAAACTCATGAGCGAGCTTTCCAAGTCCGCGTGGCAGGACTGCGGATCGGCAAAATGGGCGGGCCGCAGAAGAGTGCGCGCGGCGGAATAGAAAATGAAAGACCAGCCTCAATTGAACGAGGAAGAGCGCGCCTGGCTGTCGATCGTGCGGCGGCAGGTGGGGTCGCTACGCTTTGGGACGGTGCGGATCGTGGTGCATAACAGCCGTGTCGTGCAGATCGAACGGATCGAAAAGCTGCGGCTCAATGAAGCGCGCGTTTTTGCGGCGCAAGGCAGTTTGCGATCGATGGAAGGAATCTAAGGCCGGCCAGATTCACTGGAGGCAGAAACTCAAGATGATCACGGGGCTGGCCGGGCGACTGGAAGTTCTAAAACAGGAGAATCGTTACCGTCATGAAATCCAGTCGCCTCGCACTGGCCGCGTTGGTTGCGGCCGTACTATTGTTCGTCAATTTGGGCGCCGTGCATGCGGATGGCGCTGGCGCCAACAGCCCATCGGCCGAAGCCACGCCGGCCGAGAAAGGCCCGCCGCTTCCGCTGCATGACATTGAAGGCACCGGCGGCATCTTCGCGACGTCGTCGGCCTATCTGGTCAACCCGCCACGCAACGACGAGTGGGTTGGACGGCCGAGCGTCGGATTCAATTACGTCGACCTCGGGCATCAGCAGAACCTGGAGTCCTTCACAGTTACGGAGACGCCGTGGAAACGGCTCGAACTCGGTTACGCTTGGGAGCGGCTTGGCCTAGGTGATCTGCCTCAGGCGATCCAAAACGCCACCAAGGTGGACATCAGCCCCAAGGACGTCCAATTGCACAACTTCAACGCGCGGCTTCAAGTGCTGAAGGAAGGTGAATTTGATCAGAAATGGATTCCCGCGCTGACCTTCGGGACGCAGTTCAAATACAACGACAGCATCAGCCAGATCGATCATGAACTCGGAAGGGCGTTGAGCAAAGCCGGGATTGAGCACGATGCGGGCGAAGACTTCACGCTGTATGCCTCCAAGTTATTCACCCAGTTGCCACGGCCGGTCTTGGTCGAACTGGGCGGACGCGCGACCGAGGGCGTGTGGAACGGTCTAGCTGGATTCACCTCGAAGTACGATTTCCTCTTCGAGGGCAACGTGGTGGCGTTCGTCTTGCCGCAACTCGCGCTTGCAGCCGAGTATCGGCAGCAGCCGAATGAATACAAACCCATCGGTAGCCTGGTGCGAGCCGAAGGCGACTGGTGGACGCTGGATGCCGCCTATGTCGTCAACAGCCATTTGACCCTCGCCGCAGGTTACGGACACTTCGGGAATTTATTGAATCACAAAGCGAACGGCGTCTGGGGCCTCACAACCAAATGGGAGTTCTGAGAATTAGCCAACTACTGACACCGGATCGGCAGGCTTGGCCCCCGCTGTATAAACCAAGGAGGCAAAATGAGTACACAAAGTTTTTTCCAAGACAATTCACAATCGATCGGGCATACGCCGATGGTCAAGCTGAATCGGGTTACCGACGGAGCCAAAGCCACCGTGCTGGCCAAGATCGAGGGACGCAATCCGTCGTATTCCGTCAAATGTCGCATCGGCGCCGCGATGATCTGGGACGCCGAAGAAAAAGGGCTGATCAAACCCGGCGTGACGATCGTCGAGCCGACCAGTGGCAATACCGGCATCGCACTGGCGTTTGTCGGCGCTGCACGAGGGTACAAGGTGCTGCTGACGATGCCGGAGACCATGAGCATCGAGCGCCGGCGCGTGCTCGCAGCTTTCGGCGCGGAGATCGTGCTGACCGAAGGGGCGAAAGGCATGCCCGGCGCGATCGCGAAGGCACACGACATCGTAGACTCCGATCCTGCTCGCTACTTCATCCCGCAGCAGTTTAAGAATCCGGCGAATCCCGCAATTCACGAGAAAACGACCGGCCCCGAAATCTGGGAGCAGACCGACGGCAAGATTGACGTCTTTGTGTCGGGCGTCGGCACCGGCGGAACGATAACCGGCGTATCGCGGTACATTAAAAGCACCAGGAAGAGAAAGATCCTCTCGGTTGCGGTCGAGCCGAAGGAAAGTCCCGTGATCACGCAGAAGCTCACAGGACAGGAGATCAAGCCCGGCCTGCATAAAATCCAGGGCATCGGCGCAGGCTTCATTCCAGAGACGCTCGATTTGTCAATTGTGGACCGAGTCGAGCAAGTGGACAGCGCGGAATCGGTGGCCTTCGCACGACGATTGGTCCGCGAGGAAGGCATCCTGGCCGGCATCTCCTCGGGCGCGGCGGCGGCAGTGGCGGTGAGGCTTGCGAAACAACCGGAGTTCGCCAGCAAGACGATTGTTACCGTCCTGCCCGACGCTGGCGAACGCTATCTGTCCACCGTGCTGTTTCAAGATTGGGGTTAACCCGCGATCCGATAGCCGAAAACTATTTTTAATAACGAAGCCAAGAACAAAGGAGATTCCCAACGTGTCAGAAGAAAGGCCTCAATACAGACTTGGCACCCAGGCGTTGCACGCCGGTCAAGTGCCCGACCCCACAACGACGGCCCGCGCCGTTCCGATCTATTCGACCACCAGCTACGTCTTCCACGATACCGAGCACGCGGCGAATCTGTTTGGCCTGCGCGAATTCGGGAACATCTACACCCGCCTGATGAATCCCACGACCGACGTGCTCGAGAAACGCCTTGCGGCTCTCGACGGCGGCGCGGCAGGGTTGGGGTTTTCAAGCGGCCAGGCGGCGATCACGGCGTCACTGCTGACGATCGTGCACGCGGGGCAAAACTTCATTTCCGCCAACAGCCTGTATGGCGGGACCTGGACGCTGTTCACGCAGACGCTCTCGAAACTCGGCATCAAGGTGCGGTTCTTTGACCCCAACCGGCCCGAAGACATCAGCAAACTGGTGGACAAAGACACTCGCGCCGTCTTCATCGAGACGCCGGGCAACCCCAAGAACGACGTGCCGGATTATCGCGCGATAACCGACGTCGCCCACAGACACGGTCTGCCGACGATTATCGATAACACGGCATTAACACCGGCGTTGTTCCGTCCGATTGAACACGGCTTCGACATCGTCGTGTACTCAACCACGAAATTCATTGGTGGGCACGGCGTGCATATCGGTGGCGCGATCGTGGACAGCGGCAAATTCCCATGGGCCAAGGAACCCCAGAAATGGCCGGAATTCACTGCGCCGGATCCCGCCTATCACGGCCTGGTGTTCGAGGAGGCTCTGCGGCCGATCGGCAACATCGCCTACATCATTCACATCCGTACCCGCTGGCTTCGCGACACAGGCGCCGCGCCAAGTCCATGGGGGTCGTTTCTGACCCTGCTCGGCTTGGAGACGCTGCACTTGCGGCTGGAGCGGCATTCCAAAAACGCGCTCGCCGTGGCGGAGTTCCTCGAGAAACAT